>PPYF01024638.1_pt1 | contig 63494 bp, 66 predicted proteins | sample 1559871 | NCBI WGS metagenome assembly PPYF01 (sample SAMN08240021, study PRJNA423297) | Human gut metagenome, whole genome shotgun sequencing project. | reverse complement strand
AACGGGGTGTGGCTCAGCTTGGCTAGAGCGCCTGGTTTGGGACCAGGAGGTCGCAGGTTCGAATCCTGTCACCCCGATTAAAAAAGAATAGCGAATGCTATTCTTTTTGAGTTATAAAAAGGGAAAATAGTATCAGTTAAAAGAGAGTACAAAAAAAGAAATCTTCCAACGAAAGATTTCTTTTAAGATGCAGGAGATGGGACTTGAACCCACACAAGCGCATTGCTTACAAGATCCTTAGTCTTGCTCGTCTGCCAGTTCCGACACTCCTGCGTAACAGCTCCTTGCTACTTGATTATAATACTATGATTTGTGTGAAATGTCAACACTTTTTTTAAAATTTATTAAATATAGATAATTATGGAAAAGAAAAGATAATTGTTATATAATTGTATAATAAATCGCGTAATTGCATAAAAATATCTGTAATGGGAGGAATATTTATGCTGGAAAAGATAGATTTGACAAAGAAAATGGAGAAAGACGAATATCAAAGAAGAATCAGTGTGCTGGAGAGAAAGCTTGCACAGTTACAACGAGTGTGCAGAAATTTAAATATTCCGATTATGATTGCCTTTGAAGGATTTGGCGCATCTGGAAAAGGAATTCAGATTGCAGAATTGATTCGTCCATTAGATCCGAGAGGATTTGAAGTGTATGCAGTAAAGAATGAAAGTGAGGAAGAAAAGAAATATCCGTTTTTATGGAGATTTTGGACAAAAATGCCGGAAAAAGGAAGAATCGCAATTTATGACAGCAGTTGGTACCGTAAAGTCCTGATTGATCGGTTTGAAAAGAAAGCAGGAGAAAAAGAGGTTCTGTCTGCGTATGATTCGATTCAGTCTTTTGAGCGGCAGTTGACAGACGATGGTATGGTTTTGATCAAAATATTTTTGTGTATCAGCCAAGAGGAACAGAAAAAGCGATTCGATAAATTATTGGCCAGGAAAGAGACAGCGTGGCGAGTGAGCAAAAAAGATCTGAAGCGGAATCGAGAGTTTAAAAAGTATAAAAGAATGAATGAGGAGATGCTGCAGAAAACCGATACAGACTATGCACCGTGGACAATCGTGGAAGCGACAGACCGAAGATTTGCAACAATAAAAATCTACACGACAGTAATTAATTGCCTTTCGGCGGAAATAGAGAAAAGAAAACAGGAAAAACAAGAAGAAATCATGCCGGATAAAGTGCTTGTAAACAATGAAATATCGGAGACAGTCTTGGCAAAAGCCAATTTGGATTGTTCTTATACGAAGGCGGAATATAAGAAGAGATTAAAGAAACTGCAGAAAGAGATAGAAAAACTGCATGGAGAACTATACCGGAAAGGTATTCCGGTTGTATTAGGATTTGAGGGTTGGGATGCGGCTGGCAAGGGTGGCGCAATCAAGAGACTGACGGAAAAAATGGATCCGAGAGGATATGTGGTGCATCCGACAGCGTCACCGAATGATATGGAGCGGTCACATCATTATCTTTGGCGATTTTGGAGAGCAATGCCAAAAGCAGGGCATATTGCTATTTTTGACAGAACGTGGTACGGAAGGATACTGGTGGAACGGATTGAAGGATTTTGCAGTAAAAAAGAGTGGCAGAGAGCGTATAAGGAAATCAATGACATGGAACGGGATTTGGTGAATGACGGTACGGTTGTCCTGAAATTCTGGCTTCATATTGATAAGGAAGAACAGGAGAGAAGGTTCAGGGCACGTGAGAAAAATCCGGACAAGCAGTGGAAGATCACGGAGGAAGACTGGAGAAACCGAGAAAAATGGGATCAGTACGAAGAAGCTGTAAATGAGATGCTGATTCGAACTTCCACAGAAAAAGCACCTTGGATTGTAGTGGAAGGAAACTGCAAGTATTATGCGAGAATCAAGGTGCTTGAGACGGTTGTAAATGCGATAGAGGAACGACTGAAAAATAAGGGAGAGTAAGATGACGATTCGAGAACAATTAGAATTACGAGAAATTGAATATTTGAGTCCATATGCGACGTTGAGCAAGGATTCCAAAGGAAGAAAGGTAAAAGAAGAGGAATGTGATATCCGACCGGTATTTCAAAGAGACAGGGATCGAATTTTGCATTGTAAGGCATTTCGAAGAATGAAACAAAAGACACAGGTGTTTTTGCTCCCGAAAGGAGATCATTATCGGACGAGACTGACGCATACGCTGGAAGTCTCGCAGAATGCCCGCACGATTGCAAAAGCACTTCGCTTAAATGAAGATTTGGCAGAAGCCATCAGTCTCGGACATGACCTTGGGCATACCCCGTTTGGTCATGCCGGAGAGCGGGCGCTCAACCAGATCTGTCCGCTTGGGTTCAAGCATAATGAGCAGAGTGTTCGTGTTGTAGAATGCATAGAAAAACGAGGAGAGGGACTGAATCTGACGGAGGAGGTTGTTGACGGAATTCGAAATCATCAGACATCGGGAAAGCCATTTACTTTGGAAGGGCAGATTGTGAGATTATCTGATAAGATTGCATATATCAATCATGATATTGATGATGCGATACGCGGCGGGATACTGAGTGAAGCAGACATTCCGCCAAAATATCGGAAAATATTAGGGAACACAACCCGAGCAAGATTAAATACGATGATACACGATGTGATCATACATAGTATGGATCAACCAAAGATTCAGATGTCAGAAGAAGTAGAAGCGGCACTTATGGGACTGCGTAAATTTATGTTTGAAAATGTCTACAGGAATCCTCTCGCAAAAAGCGAGGAGGAAAAAGCAATCAAATTGGTACAGAATCTCTATGAGTACTATTCGGAGCATTTCGAAAAACTTCCTGAGCGGGAGTTGCAACGTGCAGTGCTGAGAGGTGACGGCAAAGAACAGATTATCTGTGATTATATAGCTGGGATGACCGATAATTATGCGGTAAAAAAGTTTCAGGAAATTTTTGTGCCGGAATCTTGGAAAATTTAAAGGAAATCAAAAGGATTTGTCGAATAAGTATAAATGTAGGGTAATTTATTTGGAAGGAAGGACAACATGTACTTTTCAGAAGACTTAATAGAAGAAGTAAGACAAAAAAATGATATTGTGGACGTCATTTCCGGATATGTAAAGTTACAGAAAAAAGGAAGTTCTTATTTTGGACTTTGTCCGTTTCACAATGAAAAATCCCCTTCTTTTTCAGTCAGCCGCGGAAAGCAGATGTATTATTGCTTCGGATGTGGTGCGGGAGGCAATGTATTTACGTTTATTATGGAATATGAGAATTATTCTTTCGTGGAAGCGTTTAAGATGCTTGCTGAGCGGGCAGGAGTGGATATTCCGGAAGTGGAGTATTCCAAAGAAGCAAAAGAGAGAGCTGATCTGAAGGCGACACTGCTGGAGATCAATAAGCTTGCCGCAAAATATTTTTATGCCCAGTTAAAGACCGAGCAGGGGAAACTGGCACATACCTATTTGACTGGCAGAGGACTGAGTGAGGAGACGATCACCGCTTTTGGTCTGGGATATTCGAATAAATACAGTGATGATCTGTATCGGTATTTAAAGACAAAAGGCTATAAAGATGAACTGCTTGTAAAAGCGGGGTTGATTAGTGTTGATGAAAGGCATGGGGCACACGACAAATTTTGGAATCGTGTGATGTTCCCGATCATGGACGTCAATAACCGGGTGATTGGATTTGGCGGAAGAGTTATGGGAGATGCAAAGCCAAAATATTTGAACTCGCCGGAGACGGAAGTGTTTGACAAGAGCAGGAATCTCTATGGATTGAATCGCGCCAGAACATCCAGAAAACCTTATTTTTTGATCTGTGAGGGATATATGGATGTGATTTCGCTTCATCAGGCAGGATTTACAAATGCGGTTGCATCGCTTGGGACAGCGTTGACTACCGGACATGCATCGCTGATCAAGCGGTATGTGAATGAAGTTTATCTGACCTATGACAGCGATGAGGCCGGAACAAGAGCAGCACTTCGTGCAATGCCGATTTTAAAAGAAGCAGGCATTACAGCTAAGATTATCCGGATGGAGCCGTATAAAGACCCGGACGAGTTTATCAAGAATCTTGGAACAGAGGCGTTTGAGGAGAGGATCAATAAAGCAAGAAATGGATTTTTGTTCTCCCTGGAGATTCTGGAAAAAGAGTATGATATGAACTCACCGGAGGGAAAGACTGCGTTTCATAAAGAAGCAGCAAAACGTCTCACCATGTTTGAGGAAGAGATTGAGCGCAACAATTACATAGAAGCAGTTGCTGAAAAATATCGGATTGGATATGAGGAATTGAAAAAACTGGTGGGTAAGATGGCAATCCAAATGGGGCAGGCGACACCTGCGGAGCGGCCAAAACAGACGGCGAACAGGGAAAAGCAAAAAGAAGATGGGAATCTGAAGTCTCAGAAGATATTACTGACGTGGCTGATAGAGAATGAGGCGTTGTTTGCACAGATTAAAAAGTATATTGTACCGGAAGATTTTACAAAAGAACTTTACCGCACAGTTGCTGAGATTCTGTATGAGCAGTATGAAGCGGGAGAGGTCAATCCGGCAAAGGTGATGAATCATTTTACAGATGAGGAAGAACACCGGGAAGTGGCAGAGTTGTTCCATACGAAGATTCGAGAACTCACCACGAAAGAAGAGCAGGAGAAAGCGTTGAAGGAGACGATTATCCGCGTAAAATACAACAGCATCGAGTTTGCTACAAAGATGTTGAACCCTACGGATATTGTGGGGCTGCAGAGACTGATGGAGGCAAAGAAATCTCTTCAGGACTTGCAAAAAATGCATATTTCTATTGATTAAGGATAAAATATAAACAAGCTATGAGAGGATGGACACTACATGGAAGAAAGAGCTATAAAATTTGAGGAAAAATTGAAAAATCTGGTTGCTTTAGGGAAGAAGAAGAAAAGTATTCTTGAGATACAGGAGATCAATGAAGTTTTCTCAGATATGGAGCTGGAAGCAGAACAGATGGAAAAAATATTCGAGTATTTGGAATCGCAGAATATTGATGTACTCAGAATCAGTCCGGACACGGATGATGCAGATGATGTGGAGATTTTGTTGACGGATGAAGATGAAGTTGACATGGAAAAGATTGATTTGTCTGTGCCGGATGGAATCAGCATCGAAGATCCGGTGCGTATGTATCTGAAAGAAATCGGTAAAGTGCCATTGTTGAGTGCAGAGGAAGAAATTGAACTGGCGAAACGGATGGCAGAAGGTGATGAAGATGCGAAAAAGAGGCTTGCAGAGGCAAATCTTCGTCTTGTTGTCAGCATTGCGAAACGCTATGTGGGACGTGGAATGTTATTTCTTGACTTGATTCAGGAAGGAAATTTGGGATTGATCAAAGCGGTTGAAAAGTTTGATTATCAGAAAGGATTCAAATTCAGTACGTATGCGACATGGTGGATCAGACAGGCAATTACGAGAGCGATTGCAGATCAGGCGAGAACCATTCGTATTCCGGTTCATATGGTGGAGACAATTAACAAATTGATTCGCGTATCAAGACAGCTGCTGCAGGAATTGGGGCGTGAGCCGTTGCCGGAGGAGATTGCAGAAGAACTGGACATGCCAGTGGAAAGAGTACGCGAGATTTTGAAGATTTCTCAGGAACCTGTATCTTTGGAAACACCGATCGGTGAAGAAGAGGACAGTCATTTGGGAGATTTTATTCAGGATGACAATGTTCCGGTACCGGCTGAGGCAGCAGCGGCAACGTTGTTGAAAGAGCAATTGGGAGAAGTGTTGGATACGTTGACTGACAGAGAACAGAAAGTATTGCGTCTTCGTTTCGGTATGAACGATGGACGTGCACGTACATTGGAAGAAGTAGGAAAAGAATTTGACGTCACTCGTGAAAGAATCCGTCAGATTGAGGCGAAAGCGCTTAGAAAACTCCGTCATCCAAGCAGAAGCCGCAAACTTCGTGATTATTTGGATTAGGGTATTTGTATGGAGCTATCAAAGAGATTACAGGCAGTTGCAGATCTTGTGAGCAGTGGAGTGACAGTCGCGGATGTCGGAACAGACCATGGTTATATTCCAATCTATCTGGTAGAGTCTGGAAAAAATAAATGCGCGATTGCGATGGATATCAATCGGGGGCCTTTGGATCGTGCAGAAGCACATATTCGGATGCACGGTCTGGGGGAGCAGATTAAGACTAGACTTTCAGACGGGGTTAAAAAACTACAGATAGGAGAATGTGACTGTGTCATTGTCGCCGGAATGGGTGGTGGTCTTGTCATAAAGATCATGGAAGATGGAGAAGAGATTTTCAGAAATCTGACGGAATTCATTCTGCAGCCACAGTCTGAAATTGCAAAGGTGCGCCAGTATCTGTGTGAACATAATTACCGCATTATAGCAGAAGATATGGTTTTGGAGGATGGAAAATTTTATCCGATGATGAAGGTGGCAAACGGGTCTGCTGAGGAATACAGTACATTAGAACTGCGGTATGGGAAGTTGTTGCTCAGAGAAAAACATCCTGTTTTAAAATTGTTTTTAGAAAAGGAAGAAAAGACAAAAGAGCAAATTTGCAGACAGCTAAGGAAGGAAGAAGGAATACATATTGCATCCCGGATAGCGGAACTTGAAAATGAGACAGCACAGACAAAAGAGGCGCTTGGAATTTATTAAGAGAGGGAAACATATGCTTTGTAGAGAGATAATTGATGTGATTGAGGGTACATATCCAAAAGAGGCAGCGTTGGCTTGGGATAACGTCGGACTTTTGGTGGGACGCACTGAAAAAGAAGTAAAGCGTATTTATGTGGCGCTGGATGCGACCGATGAGATTATTGAGGCGGCGATAAGGGGAAATGCAGATATGCTTGTCACGCATCATCCACTTATTTTTTCGCCGTTGAAAACGGTTACGGATGAGCATTTTATCAGCAATCGCGTTGTGAAATTGTTACAGCATGACATATCATATTATGCAATGCACACGAATTACGATGTTCTTGGCATGGCGGAACTGTCGGGAAAAATGATGGAACTTGTGCAAGCGGAGCCTTTGGAGGTAACGATTCCGGAAAATAATCAGGGGATTGGAAGAGTAGGGATTTTAAAACATGAGATGACTTTGGGTGAGTGCTGTGAACTGGTAAAAGAGAAGTTTCATCTGCCTGATGTAAAGGTATTTGGTGATATAGAAAGGAAAGTGACACGTGCAGCAATTTCTCCGGGGTCGGGTAAGAGTATGATTGACACTGCACTTCAGACGGGAGCAGAGGTACTTGTGACTGGAGATATTGGACATCATGAGGGAATTGACGCAGTTGCAAGAGGACTTGACATAATAGATGCAGGGCACTATGGATTGGAGCATATTTTCATAGAAGATATGGCGATGTTTTTAGAGAGTCATCTGTCGTGCGTTAAGATAGAAAAAGCAGAGATTGTACAGCCGTTTCAGACAGTATAGCTGTAAGAAAGGAGTAGCACATGGATAGAAAGGTATATCAGGTAAAAGTAGGGAATGAAGTAAAGCAGTATGAGGAAGGGGCGACTTTTGCGAAAATTGCAAAGGAATACCAAAAACAATATGAAAATGAGATTGTCTTAGTGTTTGAAGATAAAAAGCTTCAGGAATTAAGAAAAGGAGTCACAAAAGACTGTACTTTACGATTTGTTACGACGGGGGATTCCGTGGGAAACCAGACATATCGAAGAAGCATGTGTTTGATGCTTGTAAAAGCAATCTATGATGTCTGTGAACATAAAGATATTTGGAAGGTACGTATTCATTTTTCTTTGAGCAAGGGTTATTATTGCACGATCGAAGGGGATGTCGCAGTAGATCAGCGTTTCCTTGATAAGGTGAAGAGCCGCATGTTAGAGATGGTTGCGGAAAAGATGCCGATTGACAAACGTACGATTCATACGGATGAGGCAATTGCTTTATTCCACAAACATGGAATGCATGACAAAGAAAGACTTTTTGAATACCGAAGAGTGTCAAAAGTCAATATTTATAGTATGAATGAGTTTGAGGACTATTATTATGGATATATGGTGCCGGATGCATCATACCTGCCATATTTTGAACTGCATCTGTATGGTGAAGGCTTTGTAATTCAGATGCCGGAAAAAGATGCGCCGACAGTCGTTCCGCCTTTCAGACCACAGCATAAATTATTTCAGGTTCTGAAAGAATCGACCAAGTGGGGAGACATACAAAATATTGAGACAGTAGGCGCGCTGAATGACAAGATCACTAATGGGGATATTCAGGATATGATCCTTGTGCAGGAAGCGATGCAGGAGAAGAAGATTGCGGAGATAGCGGAGATGATTGCAAATAAATCAGACATCAAATTTGTGCTGATCGCAGGACCGTCTTCTTCGGGAAAAACAACCTTTTCGCATCGGCTTTCGATTCAGCTGCGGGCGAACGGACTTGTTCCGCATCCAATCGCCGTAGACAATTATTTTGTTGAACGGGAAAAGACTCCGAAAGACAAAGATGGCAATTATAACTTTGAATGTTTGGAAGCGATTGATGTGGAATTGTTCAATCAGGATATGTTAGATCTTTTGTCAGGAAAAGAAGTGGCGCTCCCTACATTTAATTTTAAAACAGGAAAAAGAGAATATTCCGGCGAGACTAAAAAGCTTGGGGAACAGGATGTGCTTGTGATTGAGGGGATTCATTGTCTGAATGATGCCATGACGTATAAACTCTCCAAAGAAAATAAGTTTAAGATTTATATCAGTGCATTGACACAGTTGAATATCGATGAACACAATCGCATTCCGACAACGGATGGGCGCCTGATACGGCGCATGGTCAGAGATGCAAGAACCCGTGGCGCTTCTGCAAAACAGACAATCGCGATGTGGCCTTCCGTGAGAAAAGGGGAGGAAGAGAATATTTTTCCTTATCAGGAGGATGCAGATGTAATGTTTAATTCTGCGCTGATTTATGAGTTGGCAGTGTTGAAATTATATGCGGAACCGATTTTGTTTGGAATTGAGAAAGACTGCGAGGAATATGTGGAAGCGAAACGTCTGTTGAAGTTTTTGGACTATTTTATTGGTGTGGGAAGTGAAAATATTCCGGCGAATTCTCTTTTGCGGGAATTTGTTGGTGGAGGATGTTTTAACGTATAAAAATATAAGAAATATAGTTGGGAGACAGTCAATTGACTGTCTCCTGATTTGTATTATTGAAAAAAATTGCCATATCATCGGGAAGAGGAGAGGAGAATGTCAGCGGTTCTTTGGTGATTGGATGTTCGAATGACAGACAGTGAGAATGCAGCGCCTGACGTTTGATGACGTGGTAGTTGGGATTGTATAAGAAATCACCGGGAAGCGGATGACCAATGTGTTTCATATGTACGCGTATCTGGTGGGTACGGCCGGTCTTTAATGTCAGGGATACAAGTGAATATCCGTTTTTATAGCAAAGACGTTTGTAATGAGTGCAGGCATAGTCACCTTGTTCATAGTCAACCTGACGCTCGATAGTGGAACCGTCTACTCTTCCGATTGGCGCATCAATGACGCCGGATGAAGGGGTCTTGCCTTCCGCAACTGCGAGATATTCCCGGTGGATTTTTCGGTTTTTTACCATGTCCGAGAGGAGGGAGGCACTATACATATGTTTTGCGAGAATTAAAAGTCCGGTTGTATCACGATCTAAGCGGTTGATACAGCGGTAAGTGAAAGGCTCCCCTTTTTGTGCATAATAGTAAGCGACTGCATTGGCAAGCGTGTTATCGTAATTGCCCTGTGAAGGGTGGATCGGCATATCTGCCGGTTTATTTATAACCATCAAATCTTCATCTTCATAGACGATATGAAGTGGAAGAGGCGACGCAACGATATTTTCAGAAGAAGTCTTTTCTTCTAATGTGATGGTTAAAATATCATCTGTGTGCAGGATATCACGGACTCTTGCCCAGGTCTTGTTTAATAAAATTCCATTCTCTGTGCGTTTTAAATGTGTGATCACCTGACTGGAATACCCTGATTCCTTTAGAAAAGAAATCAGGGTACAATTGTTGTATTTATCCGAGATGGTATAGGAAAAAATTCGTTTCATAAAAACTCTCTTTCTGCCTCAAAAGAAGCTATTGGGATTTGATTTCGCGCCAAAGCTTATTATAAATGGCATCGTTTTTATCTCCCAGGAACTGAAAGGTCTCGCAGCGTTCCAGTTCGCTTGCATCAGGAAATGCGATTTTGCTGTTTCGGATAGCCGGATCTTCGATTAGTTCTCGAGCAGCGGTGTTTGGTGTGGAATAGGTAATATAATCAAAATTCATTTTGGCGATGTCCGGTCGACATAAAAAGTTGATGAAAGCTTCTGCATTTTCTTTGTGCTTAGCATTTTTTGGAATTACCCAGGAGTCGATCCAAACATTGGAACCCTCCTTTGGAATGACATATTCCAAATTTGGATTTTCCAGTTGTGTATAAATTGCTTCGCCGGAATAAATTACTCCGATAGCCGCTTCGTTTCCGATCATTTTGTCACGAACCTGATCGATTACATAAGCCTGCACGAGTGGTTTCTGTTCGATCAGAAGTTCTTTTGCCTCCTCTAATTCGTCGAGATCTGTCGAATTTAAAGAGTGCCCTTTATATTTAAGAGCTACAGCAAAGGCGTCACGGACGCTGTCCTGCATTAAAATGTTATCTATATATTTTTCATCCCACAGAACGCTCCAACTGTCGATTGGCTCATCAACCATTGTTTTATTGTAGAGAATTCCAACAGTTCCCCAGCAATAAGGCACCGAATATTTATTTTCGGAGTCAAACTGTCTGGATTGCTTGAAATATTCTTGACCAATGTTTTTGACGTTCGGAATGTTATCAAAGTTCAGTTCTGCTAGAAGATCATTTTCAATCATACGTTGGATCATATAGTCAGATGGGCATACCACATCGTATGCGATAGCGCCGGACTGTACTTTGGGGTACATGATCTCATTTGTCTCAAATTCTTCATATACGACATTGATCCCGGTCTCTTTTTCAAACAGAGTGATAACTTCCGGATCGAGATATTCTCCCCAGTTATAGACGATGACCTGATTGGTTCCGCTTAAATCTTCTTTGGAACTATAGAAAATTCCACCGGCAATGACCACGACTGCCATAATCGCCGGAACAACTTTGCGAAGTACAAAGTGAACGGCTTTCTGAGATTTTTTCACATTCAGTGTTTTGTCGGTGCTGCCTTTTTTGTTTGGTGATACGTTGATCAGAATCAGCAGAATCAGCACGGACACAAACAACAAAGTGGAAAGTGCATACATTTCCGGTTTGATTCCTTTGCGGACTTCACTGTAAATCTTGGTTGATAACGTATCGACACCCGGACCTTTTGTAAAGTGGGTGATGACAAAATCGTCCAAAGACATGGTAAATGCCAGCAAAAATCCTGAGAACACGCCCGGCAGAATATCCGGAAATACAACTTTAAAAAAGGCGTAAATCGGAGATGCGCCGAGGTCGAGTGCGGCTTCATAAGTGCTGCGTTTGGTTTGTTTGAGCTTTGGCATAACACTCAAAATGACGTATGGAATATTAAACGTTATGTGTGCGATCAGCACAGTTGCAAATCCCAGTGAAAAATTAATACCCAGATATTTTAAGCCGGATCCGACAGCGATAAATAAAAGCATCAATGAGATACCGGTCACGATATCTGCATTTAACATCGGAATATTGGTGATTCCCATTGCAATCGTGCGGGATTTTCTCTTCATTCCCTGAATGCCGATCGCAGCGGAAGTGCCGATCAGGGTTGCAATAAGAGCAGATAACAGTGCGATGACAAGCGTTGTATAAAGAGCGCTCATAATCTGCTCGTTTTGGAAAAGGGAAATATACCATTTTCCGGTAAAGCCTCCCCATTTTGCACGTGTCTTTGAGTTGTTAAAGGACAAAACAACAAGTGTCACGATTGGGGCGTATAACAAAAAGATGATTAGTGATAAGTAAATATTTTGTAATGTCTTTTTCATTAGAATGCGGTTCCCTCCCCATCTTTATCGTATTTGGCAATCAGTGCCATGCTTGCGATAATGAATATCATCAGCACAAGTGAAAGCCCGGAACCGACGTTCCAGTTACTGCTCTGCTTAAATTCCTGCTCGATGACATTTCCAATCAACAGAATCTTACTTCCGCCGAGCAAATCCGAGATAACAAAGGTAGTGAGAGCAGGCACAAATACCATCGTAATCCCACTGATGATCCCAGGAGTAGTAAGCGGCAGTATGATTTTCAAAAAAGTCTGTACATTGTTTGCGCCTAGATCTTTTGCCGCAGAAATGACATCTTTGTCAATTTTTACAATGACATTATAAATTGGAAGCACCATAAACGGCAAAAAATTATATACCATACCAAGAATGATCGCAGAAGGCGTATTGATCATGGACTGCGTCGGCAGATGTAAAAAAGACAATACGCTGTTGATAACTCCGTTTTTCTCAAGCAATGTCTGCCATGCAAGGGTACGAAGCAGGAAATTCATCCACATCGGGAGGATGAAGATCAAGACGATAAAGCTTGTCTGATTCATGCTTTTTGAAGCGAGTATCATAGCAAGCGGATACGCCAGGATCAGACAGATCGCAGTGCTGACAAGCGACAGCAGAAGCGCCAGACCAAGTGCTTTTAAATTTTCCGGAGTCGTTATTTTTGCAAGATTCAGTAAGGTGAATTCTTTCTTTTCATTTGTCAGACCATAATAAAGTATCATAAACAATGGAATGATAATGAATGAGACAGCCCAGAATAAGTAAGGTCCTGTCAAAAGTTTTTTCTTATTCTTCAATGATAACAGCCTCCTCATCTTCGGATTCTGGTTTTTTCATAATCTGGATATCGAACGGATCCACTTTAATGCCGACCGGTGTTCCGACAGGAACCATATCTGTACTGTGCACCAGCCATTCGAAATTATTTGCAGTGACTTCCATCTCATAATGGACACCTTTGAAAATCAAATGTGTGACAATTCCTTCCAAAATACCTTCTTCCGGCTTGACTAAATCAATATCTTCCGGACGGATGACCGCATCTACCGGTTTATTTTTTCCAAACCCAGTATCCACGCATGGAAAATTCACGCCGAGAATTTTTACCAGTTTATCTTCAACCATGATTGCAGGGAGAATATTACTTTCACCAATAAAATCTGCAACAAATGCATTTTCCGGCTCGTTGTAGATGTCTTCCGGTGTCCCGATCTGTTGGATGTAACCCTGATTCATGACGACAATAGTGTCAGACATCGTAAGCGCCTCTTCCTGATCATGTGTGACATAGACAAATGTTATGCCGAGTTCGTTCTTTAAGCGGATTAACTCATACTGCATATCCTGGCGAAGTTTTAAATCCAGTGCGCCTAAAGGCTCATCCAACAGTAGTACTTTCGGTTCGTTTACAATTGCCCGTGCAATGGCAATTCGCTGCTGCTGACCTCCGCTTAGAGAATCCGGAGTTCGATTTTCAAATCCATCTAAATTTACAAGTTTTAATGCATACTTGATTTTATCGTTGATATAAGCTTTTGATTTGCCTTTGATTTTCAATCCAAATGCAATATTATCAGCAATAGACATATGGGAAAACAATGCGTATTTTTGAAATACCGTATTAAGCTGGCGTTTATTTGGGGCAAGGTTGGTGATATCCTTTCCGTCAAAAATAATTTTCCCGTTGTCCGGAGTCTCAAATCCTCCCAGGATACGGAGCAGTGTAGTCTTTCCGCAGCCGCTTGGTCCCAACAGTGTTAAAAATTTGTTTTCATTAATATATAGGTTCAAATCGTCCAACACAAGGTTGTCTCCGTACGATTTCGAAATGTGTGAAATGTCAATTAATTTTCTCGCCATATAAAATCCTCCTTGTATTAAAAACTCGGTGGGGTTGTCACCCATATAATCTTTGCACCGTTTGTTTTATTTGCTGTTATATAATGTTCCGAATGGGGAATGAAGTAAAAAGATTCCCCTTTTTTGGCAGTGTGTACTTTCCTGCCCACATGGATCTGAATGCTTCCCTGCAGAACATAACCGAATTCTTCCCCTTCGTGGGGGACGTCTAAGTAAGTGGAGCCTCCAGCTTCCAATGTGAGCAGGATTGGTTCCATCATATTCTTTTGAGCGTTTGGAATGATCCATTCAATGGTGTTGCGAAGTCCTGTGTCCTTTTTTACAAAAAAATCATCTTTGCGAAAGACGATCTGTTCATCGGACTCTTCGGCAAAGAATTCGGTCAGATTTGTACCGAGGCACTGAAGAATATCAATTAAAGTTGCGATAGAAGGGGAAGTCAGATTTCGCTCTAACTGTGAGATGAATCCCTTCGACAGTTCTGCTCGATTAGCTAATTCTTCCTGTGTCAAATTTTTTTCGATTCGAAGTTCTTTAATCTTATTTCCGATATTCATAAAGTAATCCTTTCTAATCTGCAACAGAGTAGTAGAGTGCGCCTATAAAAGTAAAAATAAACAAAAAGTTTAGTATTTCTTAACTGAAGGCACACAAATATTATTATACATGAATTGGAGAAAAAAGCAATTGTTGTTCGTGAAATGTAACAATTTTATTAAGTATTATTAATGATTTTGTACTGTACTTTTCCATATGTTCGTATTATAATATCAACATATGGATTAAGGATAAGAGGAGTTATACTAAATGAGCGATAAAGAACGACAAAAAGAAGAAAGATCATCAGACGAGATCGTAGAAGAAACTATGAAAGAAATCATGGAAAGCATTGCTGACTCAGAGGACGAAGAGACGCCAAAAGCTTCGGAATCAGAGGAGACTGCCGAGTCGAAAGAAGAGGAAGAATCAGAGGAAGAGACGGAGAGTGAGATTTTCTTCTTGAATGATGACACAAGCTTCGATAAGGAAGTCAAAAACCATGGGAAAAAGCATGGAAAAAAGAAACGTGGCAGAATCATTATCGCAGGCATCTTAGGAGCAATAGGTCTTATTTATTTGGGATTTTCTCTCTTTTTTATCAACCATTTTTACTTTGGAACAAAGATCAATGATGTCAGTTTTTCAGGAAAGACTGTGAAAGACGTAGAAAACTATATGAAGAAACAGGTGAGTGATTATACGCTGACATTAAAAGAAAGAGATGGAAAGACCGAGACCATTCAGGGAAGTGCGATTGATCTGCAATACAAGAATGGAAAAGGTGTCGAAGAAGTAAAGGAGAATCAGAATCCATTTTTATGGTTTACGGCATTTTTTGGAAATGACAGCGCACAGGCAACGGTGGAAGTAAGCTATAATGAAGACAAGCTGAACCAGGCAATGGCGTCTCTGGAATGTTTGAAAGAAGAGAACCAGACAGCGCCGGTTTCGGCACAGCCGGTTTTTAACGGGGAGCAGTTTGAGATTCAGGCTGAGACGCTTGGAACGCAGATTGATCAGGAAACATTTTTAAAAGTTTTACATGATTATGTAGGACAATTTAGAGCAACATTAGATTTGGACAAAGAGAAGTGCTATGTGGCACCGAAGTTCACTACGGAATCAAAAGAAGTTATTTCTGCAAAAGACAGCATGAATAGTTATTTGAACGCTTCTGTTACATATACGGTAGAACCGAAAACAGTTGTAGATAAATCTCTGATCTCACAGTGGATGACGGTAGATGAGAATATGAATGTCACATTCTCGGAAGATGCGATGGGAGCGTACATTGATGAACTGTGCAATCAGTATAATACGGTTGGAAAAGTCAGAACGATTACAACACCGACGGGAAAGACTGCAGAGGTGTCCGGCGGAGGATATGGCTGGGAGATTGATAAAGACGCGGAATACGAGACTTTAGTGAATAATATCAAGTCCGGTGAAGCGGTAGAAAGAGAGCCGGTGTATTCGCAGACAGCGGCATCACATGGAGCACAAGATTTTGGAACGACATATTTGGAAGTAGATTTGACGACACAACATATGTGGTATATCGTGGATGGAACTGTGAAGCTTGAGACGGATGTAGTGACCGGAATCCCAGTGCCGGAACGTGTGACGCCACAGGGTACATATACTATTTTGGAGAAGATGAGAAATAAAACACTTCGCGGTGATAAAAAACCGGATGGAACTTATGAATATGAGACACCGGTAGAGTACTGGATGCGAGTTACATGGACGGGAATTGGGTTCCATGATGCCAAATGGCAGACAGCGTTTGGCGGTGAGATTTATAAGACGAGAAAAGGTTCTCACGGCTGTATCAATATGCCGCCGGCTTTGGCAGGACAATTGTATGATATGCTTCAAGTGGGGTGTCCGGTCGTGATTCATTATTAAAAGTAAAGAGGTAAAGACATGTATAAATTATTAAAACGAGATGGACTCGCAAAACGAGGCGAGTTCCATACAGTGCACGGGGTCATTCAGACCCCTGTATTTATGAATGTAGGAACTGCGGCGGCAATCAAAGGCGCCGTATCTACAGAAGATTTACAAGGAATTAAGACGCAGGTAGAGTTATCCAATACGTATCATCTACATGTGAGACCCGGAGATCAAGTGGTGAAAAAGTTAGGCGGTCTTCATAAATTTATGGTATGGGATAAGCCGATTCTGACAGATTCCGGTGGGTTCCAGGTGTTTTCGCTTGCGGGACTTCGTAAGATTAAAGAAGAAGGTGTGTACTTTAACTCTCACATTGATGGTAAAAAAATTTTTATGGGACCGGAGGAAAGTATGCAGATTCAGTCCAATCTGGCTTCTACGATTGCAATGGCATTTGATGAGTGCCCATCCAGTTTGGCGACAAGAGAATATATTCAGAACTCAGTGGAACGTACAACAAGATGGCTTGCAAGATGCAAAGCCGAGATGGCAAGATTGAATACGCTTCCGGATACGATCAACCAGCACCAGATGCTATTTGGAATTAATCAAGGCGGAATTTATGAAGATATTCGTATTGAACATGCGAAAGAGATTGCAAAGATGGATTTGGATGGATACGCAGTCGGAGGGCTTGCGGTAGGAGAATCCCATGAGGAGATGTATCGCATTTTGGAGGCGGTTGTGCCGTATCTTCCGATTGAGAAACCTACGTATCTGATGGGTGTAGGGACTCCGGCAAATATTTTGGAAGCGGTTGACAGGGGTGTTGACTTTTTTGACTGTGTATATCCGAGCCGAAACGGAAGACATGGACATGTATATACAAATCAGGGGAAATTAAACTTGTTCAATGCAAAATATGAGCTGGATGACGCGCCGATTGAAGAGGGCTGCCAGTGTCCTGCATGCCGCACATACAGCAGAGCGTACATCAGACATCTTTTGAAAGCAAAAGAGATGCTTGGAATGAGACTCTGTGTGTTGCATAATTTGTATTTCTATAACAATATGATGGAAGAGATCAGAGCTGCGATTGAAGCAGGACGCTATAAAGAATACAAAAGAGAAAAACTTGCAGGAATGGGAATTCAGGAAGTATAAAAAAATTATGAAATCTAAAAAAACACTTGATGTATGTCTATAGATTGTGTATGATGGTCATAGTGTTTAAAAATAGTAGGAGGAAATAAGATGAATAATCCAATATTTTTGCTTATTTTTTATGCAGTAATTCTTGGGGGATTTTGGTTCTTACTGATGCGTCCGCAAAAGAAAGAACAGAAGAGAATACAGTTGATGTTATCTGAACTGGCAGTAGGTGATACTGTGTTGACAACAAGTGGATTCTACGGAGTAATCATTGATATTACAGACGAGGATGTAATTGTAGAGTTTGGTAATAACAAGAACTGCCGTATTCCGATGCAGAAAGCAGCGATTACGCAGGTAGAAAAAGCAAATACAGAAGAATAAGTGAATGTAAAGGGAAGGCTTAGCCTTCTCTTTTTTTGGCCTTAAAACAGAGTATACTCTAAAAAAATACACTTTTCCGTATTAAAGGGTTGAAACGTGAATAAAAATACGATATGATTAGACCTATAAACTTTTGCAAGAGAAGGGAAGAGATATATGGAATTGAAAGTTGGAATTATCAAAGGGGATGGGATTGGTCCTGAAATTGTAGAAGAGGCAATGAAAGTATTAGATAAGGTCGGAGAAGTGTACGGCCATACATACAGATATAAAGAGTTATTGCTTGGAGGCGCCTCGATTGATGTACATGGGATACCATTGACAGATGAGACTGTAGCGGAAGCAAAATCATGTGACGCTGTTTTGATGGGCTCTATCGGAGGAGATGCAAAAGTTTCACCGTGGTATCAGTTGGAACCAAACAGACGCCCGGAGGCAGGACTTTTAAAGATTCGAAAAGAATTGAATCTCTTTGCAAACTTAAGACCGGCAGTGCTGTATGATGAATTGAAAGGAGCATGCCCGTTAAAAGAAGAGATTACCGAAGGTGGATTTGATATGATGATCATGCGAGAACTAACGGGTGGATTGTATTTTGGAAATCGAAAGACGGAAGAGATAGATGGTGTTATGACCGCATGTGACGAACTTACCTACAATGAGAATGAGATTCGAAGAATTGCAAAGAGAGCATTTGAGATCGCGATGAAACGAAGAAAAAAAGTGATCAGTGTGGATAAAGCGAATGTCCTTGATTCTTCCAGATTATGGAGAAAGATTGTTGAGGAGATTGCAAAAGAATATCCAGAAGTTGCTTTGGAACATATGCTTGTCGACAACTGTGCGATGCAGCTTGTAAAAGATCCAAAGCAGTTTGATGTGATTTTGACAGAAAACATGTTTGGAGACATTTTGTCCGATGAGGCAAGCATGGTGACAGGTTCAATCGGAATGCTTGCCTCGGCAAGTTTGAACGATACAAAATTCGGTCTATATGAGCCAAGCGGCGGTTCGGCACCGGATATTGCAGGCAAAGGAATTGCTAATCCGATTGCCACAATACTGTCTGCGGCGATGATGTTAAGATTTTCATTTGACTTAGATAAAGAGGCGGATGCAATTGAGAAAGCAGTCAGTCAGGTATTAAAAGATGGGTACCGTACCATCGATATCATGTCAGAAGGAAAAGAACAGGTTGGCACTGCGAAAATCGGTGATCTGATCTGTGAAAGAATTGCGTAACGAAGGGAGAGACAGATATGAGAAGTGATACAGTAACAAAAGGAATGCAGCAGGCACCGCACCGTTCGTTGTTCAATGCATTAGGATATACAGAAGAAGAGTTGGAAAAACCGTTAGTGGGAATCGTGTGTTCTTACAATGAGATTGTGCCGGGGCATATGAATCTTGACAAGATTGCCAATGCGGTAAAAATGGGTGTGGCAATGGCTGGTGGAACGCCTGTTATGTTTCCGGCAATTGCAGTCTGTGACGGAATTGCAATGGGGCATATCGGTATGAAATATTCTCTTGTCACAAGAGACCTGATCGCAGATTCCACGGAAGCGATGGCTATGGCACATCAGTTTGATGCGCTTGTCATGATTCCGAACTGTGATAAAAATGTACCGGGACTTTTGATGGCAGCAGCAAGAATCAATGTGCCGACGATTTTTGTGAGCGGAGGTCCGATGCTTGCGGGGAGAGTGAAGGGATGCAAGACAAGCCTTTCGAGTATGTTTGAGGCAGTTGGTTCCTATGCGGCGGGAACGATGACTGCAGAAGATGTACAGGAATTTGAGAGCAAAGCATGTCCGACTTGTGGTTCCTGCTCCGGTATGTACACGGCAAACAGCATGAACTGTCTGACGGAAGTGCTTGGTATGGGATTGAAAGGAAATGGAACGATTCCGGCGGTGTATTCCGAACGAATCCGCCTTGCAAAACATGCAGGAATGAAAGTGATGGAGCTGTGGGAGAAAAATATCAGGCCAAGAGATATTATGACAGAAAAGGCGATTTTGAATGCACTTACTGTGGATATGGCGCTGGGCTGTTCGACAAACAGTATGTTACATCTTCCGGCGATTGCACATGAGATTGGAATGGATTTTGATATCACATTTGCAAATGAGATCAGTGCAAAGACCCCGAACCTCTGTCATCTCGCACCGGCAGGACACACGTATATGGAAGACCTGAACGAGGCAGGCGGTGTGTATGCAGTGATGAATGAGTTAAATAAAAAGAATCTTTTATATACAGAGTGCATGACCGTAACTGGAAAAACAGTTGGTGAGAACATTGAGGGCTGTGTCAACAAAGATCCGGATGTCATAAGACCAATTGAAAATCCATACAGTGAAACAGGTGGTCTTGCAGTGCTCACAGGAAACCTTGCACCACATGGCGGCGTTGTAAAACGTTCGGCGGTTGTGGAAGAGATGATGGTACATGAAGGTCCGGCGAGAGTGTTTGACTGTGAGGAAGATGCGATTGCCGCAATCAAAGGCGGAAAAATTGTCGCAGGTGATGTGGTTGTCATTCGCTATGAGGGACCGAAAGGAGGACCTGGAATGAGGGAGATGCTCAATCCGACATCGGCAATTGCCGGTATGGGACTCGGCTCCAGTGTGGCGTTGATTACGGATGGGCGTTTCAGTGGCGCATCAAGAGGTGCATCCATCGGACACGTGTCTCCGGAAGCAGCAGTGGGAGGTCCAATTGCGTTAGTGGAAGAAGGCGATATCATTAAGATCAATATCCCGGAAAATAAAATAGAGCTGGCTGTTTCGGATGAGCTGCTTGCAAAAAGGAAAGCAGAGTGGAAACCAAGAAAACCAAAGGTTACAACAGGTTATTTGGCAAGATATGCGGCGCTGGTGACATCCGGAAACAGAGGAGCTGTATTAGAAATCCCAAGATAAAGAGAAGGAGAAAGACAGATGCAATTAACAGGAGCAGAAATCGTGATCGAATGTTTGAAAGAGCAGGGAGTGGATACTGTATTTGGATATCCGGGAGGTGCGATTTTAAATGTATACGATGCGTTATATAAACATAGCGATGAGATTTGTCATATATTGACTTCCCACGAACAGGGAGCTGCACATGCAGCAGACGGATATGCAAGAGCAACCGGGAAAGTAGGTGTCTGCCTTGCAACAAGTGGACCGGGAGCCACGAATCTTGTAACCGGGATTGCGACGGCGTATATGGATTCCATTCCAGTAGTGGCGATTACCTGTAACGTAGGTGTTTCCCTGCTTGGAAAAGATAGTTTTCAGGAAATAGATATCGCAGGCATTACAATGCCGATTACAAAGCACAATTATATCGTCAAAGATGTCGATAAATTGGCGGATACGATTCGAAAAGCGTTTTTGATTGCAAGGACAGGAAGACCGGGACCAGTTCTGATCGATATTCCGAAAGATGTGACTGCAAATCTGAGTGAATATCAAAAAGTAGAAATTGACGTCACAGATATTCAGAGAAAGAAAATCGATGAAGATGAGATTGAAACAGCGGTGAAAATGATTCAGAGAGCCAAGAAACCATATATTTTTGTGGGTGGCGGAGCAGTTTTGTCAGGAGCAAGTGAGTCTTTAGTGGAATTTGCACATAAAATTGATGCGCCTGTGGCGGATTCTCTGATGGGAAAAGGAGCATTTCCGGGAACAGATGAGCTGTACTCTGGAATGCTTGGAATGCATGGAACGAAAGCGTCGAATTTTGGAGTGAGCCAATGTGACCTTTTGGTCGTGGTCGGTGCAAGGTTCAGTGACCGTGTGACTGGAAATGCAAAGAAATTTGCACATCATGCGAAAATTCTGCAAATTGATATTGATCCGGCAGAAATAGATAAAAATATTCTCACAGATGCGAGTGTGACCGGAGATATCAAAGAAGTTCTGATAATCCTGAATGAAAAGGTGGAACAGCAAAGTCATGAGGAATGGAAACAGCAGATTGAGGAATATAAAGAGAAACATCCTCTGACGTATCATCCGGAAGGACTTACAGGACCGTATATTGTGGAAGAAATATACAGACAGACTAACGGAGACGCAATCATTACAACAGAAGTCGGACAGCATCAGATGTGGGCTGCACAATTTTATAAATACACAAAACCGAGAACGTTTTTAACTTCGGGAGGTCTTGGGACAATGGGCTATGGACTTGGCGCTTCGCTCGGAGCAAAGATGGGGATGCCGGACAAGACCGTGGTCAATGTTGCCGGAGATGGATGTTTCCGAATGAATATGAATGAGATTGCAACAGCGGCAAGATACAATATTCCGATCATTCAAGTCGTGGTAAACAACCATGTACTTGGCATGGTGCGTCAGTGGCAGACGCTGTTTTATGAAAAGCGTTATTCTGCAACCGTGTTAAATGATGCGGTAGACTTTGTAAAATTGGCAGAAGCAATGGGGGCGGTCGGAATACGTGCGGCGACACGGGAAGAGTTTCAAAAAGCTTTCCAGGAGGCGCTGGCTATGGGGAGACCGGTTGTGATTGACTGCCAGATCGACAGTGATGAAAAAGTATGGCCGATGGTTGCACCAGGGGCTGCGATCAGCGAGGCATTTAGTGAAGAAGATTTAGAAAAATAAAAATGAAGTGGAGGAATAAAAAATGAGCAGAGTGTATAATTTTTCAGCAGGACCGGCAGTATTGCCAGAAAGTGTTCTAAAATCAGCAGCAGAAGAGATGTTAGATTACAAGGGATGCGGAATGTCGGTTATGGAGATGAGTCATAGATCGAAAGCATTTGAGGAGATTATCAAAACGGCGGAGTCGGATTTAAGAGAGCTCATGCATATTCCGGATAACTATAAAGTGCTGTTTTTGCAGGGAGGAGCGTCACAGCAGTTTGCGATGATTCCGATGAACTTGATGAAAAACAAGGTGGCGGACTACATTGTGACTGGACAATGGGCAAAAAAAGCATACCAGGAAGCAGCAAAATATGGTAAGGTCAATAAAATTGCTTCTTCAGAAGATAAAACATTTTCTTACATACCAGATTGTTCAGATCTTCCAATCTCAGAAGATGCAGACTATGTGTATATTTGTGAAAATAATACGATTTATGGAACCAAATTTAAGGAACTGCCAAATACAAAAGGAAAGACACTTGTAGCCGATGTATCATCCTGCTTTTTATCAGAACCGGTAGATGTCAGCAAATATGGAATTATTTATGGTGGTGTACAAAAGAATATCGGACCTGCAGGTGTAGTTATTGTGATTATCCGCGAAGATTTGATTACAGAAGATGTGCTCCCAGGAACACCTACGATGCTCACATATAAGACACATGCTGATGCAGAGTCTCTTTATAACACACCTCCGGCTTATGGAATTTATATGTGCGGGAAAGTGTTCAAATGGCTCAAAGAGATGGGCGGTTTAGAGGCGATGAAGGAAAGAAATGAGAGAAAAGCAAAGATTCTTTATGATTTTCTTGATGAGAGTAAGCTGTTCAAGGGAACGGTGGAGAAGAAAGACCGTTCTTTGATGAATGTACCGTTTGTGACAGGAGATGCTGAACTGGATGCAAAATTTGTGAAGGAAGCAAAGGCGGCAGGACTTGAAAATCTGAAAGGACATAGAAGTGTCGGCGGTATGAGGGCAAGTATTTACAATGCAATGCCGGAAGAAGGCGTTCAGGCGCTCGTGGACTTTATGAAAAAATTTGAGGAGGAGAATCTGTAATTATGTATAAATTTCATTGTTTAAATCCAATCGCAGAAGTAGGCTTAAACCAGTTTACAGGCGAGTATGAAGCTGAAGGAAAGTTAGAAGGTGTAGACGCAGTGCTTGTGAGAAGCGCTGCAATGCATGAGTTGGAATTTGATAAAGCGTTAAAAGTAATCGCGCGTGCAGGAGCAGGCGTGAATAACATTCCACTTGACAGATGTGCAGAAGAAGGAATTGTTGTATTTAATACACCAGGAGCAAATGCAAATGGTGTAAAGGAACTTGTGATTGCAGGTATGCTGCTCGCATCCAGAGATATTATCGGGGGAATCAACTGGGTGCAGGAGCACGAAGAAGACGGTGATGTGGCAAAACATGCGGAGAAACAAAAAAAGGCATTTGCGGGCTGCGAATTGGAAGGAAAGAAACTTGGAGTGATCGGTCTTGGCGCAATTGGTGTTCTCGTTGCAAACGCAGCAGCTCATCTTGGCATGGATGTATACGGTTATGACCCTTATATTTCGGTAGATGCAGCCTGGAAATTATCAAGAAATATTTATCATGCAAAAACAGTGGATGAATTGTATAAAGAATGTGATTACATTACAATTCATGTTCCGGCACTGGAGAGCACAAAAGGAATGATCAATAAAGATGCGATCAGTTTGATGAAAAAAGATGTGGTTGTATTGAATTTTGCACGAGATGTGCTTGTGAACGAAGAAGATATGATCGACGCACTGGAAAGCGGAAAGGTGAAACGGTATGTCACAGATTTTCCGAATCCATTGGTAGCAGGCGTGAAAGGAACGATTGTGATTCCGCATTTAGGGGCATCTACAGAGGAATCGGAGGATAATTGTGCAAAGATGGCAGTAAAAGAAGTGATGGATTTCCTGGAAAACGGGAATATCAGAAATTCTGTCAACTATCCGAACTGCGATATGGGATACCGTGATGGAAAGACAAGAATCACGATTCTCCATCACAATGTACCGAATATGATTGGTCAGTTCACAACCTTGCTTGCAGAGGCAGGAGTGAATATTTCTGACATGACAAATAAGAGTAAGAAGGAATACGCTTATACGATGATTGATATTGAAGGCGGATTGAACGAAGAGATTAAAGAAAAATTGGACACGATAAAGGATGTTTTAAGAGTTCGTGTGATTGAATAGGAAAAAGGCTGCAGGTTCAGAGATGGATTTGCAGTCTTCTTTTTTACAACAAAAATGTAGAAAAATGTAGCAAATATGTAACATTTTTTTAAGGGGTTCTTAAGGGCAGAAACATTGCAATACAAACAGAAGTGGACTATAATAAATTTTGCAAACAAAAGTAGGAGTACGAGTGATATGTTTAGGGTGAGAAAAGGAATAAGGTACAGAAGAAGAAGAAAAAAGATTGCAGTTGGGATTGTATTGGTTACAATATTGCTTATCTTGTTAGGGGGACTGATTTTTAGAATCGCAAAGAGAACGATTCCGGAAGTGATTTTAAAAGTGAAAAATGTGTCAATTCTTCAAGATGAGGAGATTCCGCAGATTCAGGCTGCCGCTTCTTGTAAGGACGAAAAATACAGTGAGAAAGAACTGGAAAAAGGATATACTGTGAAAGATTTTGTGAAGGATTTGAATGCGGGGAAAGGATATCGGCTAACATATGAGATTGATCAGACAAAAGAAGGAGAGTATCCAATTACCATTTCTTTTGAAAAAGATTTGAAGAAAAAAATAGATAAGAAATGGAGAAAAAAGCTAAAGGTTCAGGTGAAAAACGGCACTTGCCAAGTTAAGAATAAATACGGGACTTGGGAAGATAAAAAATTTAAAAAGTGGGACGGTACCTATGCGGCATCAGAATTTGTTCTTTCAAAAGAGAAGACATATTACATAGATGAGACTGGAGAGATGGTAACAGGATGGAAAGATATCGATAATTTCCGCTATTTTTTCGATGAGACTGGAGAGATGAGTACTGGTTGGAAAGAGACAAAGGAAGGTACTTACTATTTTCAGGAAGATGGGAAGATGAGTGTTGGCTGGCAAAAGATAGGGGAAGATACTTATTACTTTGACAAAGAAGGAAAGATGCTGACAGGAAAGCAGAGAGTATTTCAGTTGGACTGCGTATTTGGCGAAGATGGGAAATTACAGTCAAAGGCGAGCAAGGTGGATCCGGAGAAACCGATGGTTGCGTTGACATTTGATGATGGACCGGGAAAATACACGGATTCTCTTTTGGATAAATTGGAGGAGTATGGTGCAAGGGCTACTTTCTTTATGGTGGGAACGAATGCGGCGAAGTATCCGGATACCATTAAGCGAATGGAAGAGATTGGGTGCGAAATTGGTAATCATACGACGAATCATAAAAATCTCGTCAAACTAGATGATGCAAGTGTCAAAGAAGAGATTCAGTCTACAGATGCAGCGATTGCGGCAGCGGTGGGACATGGAGCAAGTCTGTTGCGTCCGCCGTTTGGCTCTTATAACGACAAGGTGAAGAGTTTGGCAGGAAAGCCGGTCATCATGTGGTCTTTAGATACGCTTGACTGGAAGAAAAAGGATGCGGCATTGATTAGAGATTACGTCCTTGAGACGGTCAGTGATGGAGATGTGATTTTGCTTCATGATATACATGACTTTTCCGTAAATGCGGCATTTGAGTTAATCCCAAAACTGATTGAACAAGGATATCAGCTGGTGACAGTGAGTGAGCTTGCAGAAGCAAGAGGAATCTCGCTGGAAAATGGAGTGCGTTATTCACAGTTTTATAAACAATAAAAAAGCTTGTAAGTATGTTTGAGGTACTTACAAGCTTTTTGCTTAATTATCGTTGATTTTTCTGATGTTTTTCAAGCAATTTATGAATCTTATCGGTTGGATTCATGACAGAACCAATGGTAATGTCATGATTCAAAGAATCAATGATAAGTGCAAGGAATTTGCTCATGTCTGCCATAACAAAATATGGTTTTTCATATAATTCGGATGGAAGGTATGTCAAGTTCGTTGTGATGACACGATCGATGTAGCCTTTTTCATAATAATCGTCAAATTTTGCAAAGCCATCTGTAAATAATCCAAAGGTTGTGCAGACAAATACACGGTTAGCGCCGCGTTCTTTAATCTGTTTTGCAACATCCAACATACTTTCTCCGGAGGAAATCATATCATCGATAATGATTGCATTCTTTCCGGCAAGATCATCACCTAAAAATTCATGTGCCACGATTGGATTTTTTCCATTTACAATTGTAGAGTAGTCGCGACGTTTGTAGAACATACCCATATCTACGCCTAAAACGTTTGAAAAATAAACGGCACGGTGCATAGCGCCTTCATCCGGACTGATGATCATCAGGTGATCCTTGTCCACTTTCAAATCAGGCTCTGCGCGGAGCAAAGCTTTCATAAACTGATATGGCGGTGTAAAGTTATCGAATCCTTTGAGTGGAATTGCATTTTGTACACGTGGGTCGTGCGCATCAAATGTGATGATATTCGATACACCCATTGCTGTAAGTTCTTCTAATGCAAATGCACAGTCAAGAGACTCTCTCTTTGTCCGTTTGTGTTGACGACTTTCATACAAAAATGGCATAATAACGTTGATGCGGCGTGCTTTTCCGGTAGCAGCCGAGATAATACGTTTTAAATCCTGATAATGGTCATCTGGTGACATGTGGTTTTTATGTCCGTTTACAGAGTATGTAAGGCTGTAGTTACATACATCTACCATGATGAATAAGTCTGTGCCGCGGATGGATTCGCGAAGCATACCTTTTGCTTCACCTGAACCAAAACGAGGGCACGCGCTGTCAACTAAATAGTTCTCCAGACGGTAATTTGCAATTGAAGCGGAATCCGGCCATTTTTCAACTGCATTCTGGCGAAAGGAAACGATGTAGTCATTTACTTTTTGACCAAGTTCTTTGCAACTATCCAATGCGGCTATTTTAAGAGGAGCAATTGGAAGTGCTTTTTCTAATAATGTGATATTTGCCATAGGGGCCTCCATAAAAATAAATTCTTTTAACATACCCATATTAGCAAAAAAAATCATTTGCTTCAAGAATTTCATGTGGAAATTGCTTTTTTTTGAAAAATTTAGTATGATAGAGATTAGAATTAGTATAAATAGTAATTAATAGGAGAAAAAATATGAGTAAACCAATTGTAGCAATCGTCGGAAGACCGAATGTAGGGAAGTCGACATTATTTAATGCACTGGCGGGAGAGATGATTTCCATCGTAAAAGATACGCCGGGTGTGACAAGAGATAGAATCTATGCAGAAGTAACATGGCTGGATAAAGAATTTACAATGATTGATACCGGAGGAATCGAACCGGATAGCAAAGATATTATTTTATCGCAGATGAGAGAACAGGCTCAGATTGCCATTGATACGGCTGATGTCATTGTTTTTATTACAGATGTAAGACAGGGACTTGTAGATGCAGATTCCAAGGTTGCAGATATGCTAAGACGCTCCGGAAAGCCGGTTGTGCTTGTTGTCAATAAAGTGGACAGCTTCCAGAAGCTTATGCCGGATGTGTACGAATTTTATAATTTAGGAATCGGTGACCCAATCCCGATTTCGGCAGCATCCAGACTTGGTATCGGTGATATGCTTGATGAAGTAGTGAAATTCTTCCCGGAGGGAAATGCGACGGAAGAAGAGGATGAAAGACCAAGAATTGCAATTGTGGGTAAACCAAATGTTGGAAAATCTTCTATTGTCAATAAATTGCTTGGTGAGAACCGTGTGATTGTATCCGATGTTGCAGGCACGACACGTGATGCAATTGATACTGCAATCAAATATCATGGAAAAGAATATGTGTTTATTGATACAGCAGGTCTGCGAAGAAAGAATAAGATTAAAGAAGAGCTGGAGCGTTATAGTATCATTCGTACTGTGACAGCGGTGGAACGTGCCGACGTTGTCTTAATGGTGATCGATGCGGTAGAAGGAATCACAGAGCAGGATGCAAAGATCGCCGGAATTGCCCATGAAAGAGGAAAAGGAATTATCATTGTTGTCAATAAATGGGATGCGATTGAGAAACATGATAAGACAATGTACGAGTATGAGAAAAAGATTCGTCAGACATTGGCGTATATGCCATATGCAGAGATTATGTATGTGTCTGCAGCGACAGGACAGCGCCTGAACAAGCTTTATGAGATGATTGATGTCGTGATGGAGAATCAGACACTTCGTGTGGCTACAGGTGTTCTCAACGAGATCATGGCAGAGGCAGTTGCGATGCAGCAGCCGCCGTCGGATAAAGGAAAGCGTTTGAAATTGTACTATATTACACAGGTAGCGGTAAAACCGCCGACATTTGTTATCTTTGTGAATGATAAGGAATTGATGCACTTTTCATATACAAGATATTTGGAGAATAAGATTAGAGAAGCGTTTGGCTTTAAGGGAACTTCACTGAAATTTTTCATCCGCGAGCGAAAGGAAAAGGAGCATTAGTAGTATGGAACGTTTGATTTGTGTTGTAATCGGATATCTGTTTGGCTTGTTTCAGACAGGGTACTTTTATGGAAAATTAAAACACATTGACATCAGACAACATGGAAGCGGCAATGCCGGGACGACAAACGCTCTCAGAACGTTAGGATGGACCGCGGGGGCAATCACCTTTTTGGGCGATTGCCTGAAATGTGTTGCAGCAGTTGCAGTTGTGTACTGGCTGTACGGCTCTACACATGATAATATCAGTCTGCTTGCAATGTATGCCGGGATGGGCGCAGTACTTGGACACAATTTTCCCTTTTATTTAAAATTCAAAGGAGGAAAAGGAATTGCGGCGACAGCAGGATTGATTCTTGCTACGAATCCGATTATGATGCTGATTGCGGCTATTGTATTTATTTTGGTTGTGGCAGTGACCCGATACGTTTCGTTGGGGTCACTTATTCTAGTGGTATTGTTTTTGGCTGAAGTGATTGTGTATGGTCAGATGGGAGGATTTTCTCTGACACAGCCAGAATTATATGAAATGTATATGATTGCGTTTGTTTTGATGCTGATGGCATTTTACAGACATCGTGCAAACATCAAGCGTCTTTTGAACGGGACGGAAAATAAATTTGGAGCAGACAGGAAAACGAAATAGAGGCAGGAGGATATGGCATGGCAAAAGCAGGCATCATGGGAGCCGGAAGCTGGGGAACAGCGTTGGCGTTATTACTGTATAAAAATGGGCATGAGGTTACTTTGTGGTCAATCAACAATGACGAGGTAGAGGAATTAAAAAAAGAAAGAGAACACAAGAGCAAATTGCCGGGGGTGAAGATTCCGGAAGATTTGAGGATTACAAACAGTATGGAAGAAGCCGTTGCAGAGAAGGATTTTGTTGTCCTTGCAGTACCTTCACCGTTTATCCGAAGCACAGCGAGAAATATGAAGCCGTATGTGGTTAAACATCAAAAGCTTATCAATGTGGCAAAAGGAATTGAGGAGACGACGCTTAAGACCCTTTCGGAACAGATTGAGGAAGAACTTCCGATGGTGGATGTAGCTGTGTTATCAGGACCGAGTCATGCAGAGGAAGTGGGCAGAGGACTTCCGACAACATGTGTTGTAGGCGCGAAGACAAAAGAGACGGCTGAATATCTTCAGAAGATGTTTATGAACGAAACATTCCGTGTGTATACAAGCCCGGATATTCTCGGAATAGAGGTAGGTGGAGCACTGAAAAATGTCATTGCACTCGCGGCTGGAATTGCGGATGGTCTCGGATACGGTGACAATACAAAGGCGGCGCTTATCACTCGTGGAATTGCGGAGATTGGAAGACTGGGTATCCAGATGGGCGGTAAGATGGAAAGCTTTACCGGACTTACCGGAATTGGAGATTTGATCGTGACCTGTGCAAGCGTACACAGTCGAAACCGAAAAGCCGGATACCTGATTGGACAGGGAAAGACGATGCAGGAAGCAATGGACGAAGTAAAGATGGTCGTGGAAGGTGTTTATTCTGCGAAGGCAGCAATGAAACTTGCAGAAAAATATGAGGTGTCCATGCCGATCATTGAGCAGGTAAATCAAGTGCTTTTTGAAGGAAAAGATGCCGCAAAGGCAGTTAACGAATTGATGTTAAGAGATGGAAAAATTGAACATAGTGACTTACCGTGGGAGTAAAAGGAATTAAAAACAAGAGAATATAGTACATATCAAATCGATTGGCTGCATACACTGTACAAGTGAATAGCAGGAGGGATCATATGGAAGTATTCGATGTTTATAAAGATATACAGGCGAGAACCAACGGAGAAATTTATCTTGGGGTGGTGGGGCCGGTAAGAACCGGAAAATCTACTTTTATCAAACGATTTATGGACTTGTTAGTTTTGCCAAAGATAGAGGATGAACATAGCAGACAGCGGACAAAAGATGAGTTGCCTCAGTCTGCATCCGGGAAAACAATCATGACGACGGAACCGAAATTTGTACCGAAAGAGGCAGCGGAAATTTCACTCATGGATGATGTGACAGTAAAAGTACGCCTGATAGACTGTGTCGGCTATATGGTGAAAGGTGCGGCGGGACACACAGAGAATGAGGAAGAACGCCAGGTAAAGACACCGTGGTTTGACTATGAGATTCCATTTACAAAAGCAGCAAGCATTGGAACGCAGAAAGTGATTCATGATCATGCCACGATTGGAATCGTAATCACAACAGACGGAACAATCTGTGATCTTAAGAGAGAAAATTATATCGAGGCAGAAGATAAGACAATCCGGGAACTGCAATCTATCGGGAAACCGTTTGTCGTACTTGTAAATTCAAAAAGACCATATGGGGAAGAGGCAAAGCAGGCGGCGGAAAGTATAAGGCAAAAGCATGGGGTTACGGCGATGGCGCTTAACTGTGAACAACTGCGGGAGGAGGATATTCACCGGATCATGGAAAATGTACTGTTTGAATTTCCTATTTCGGAAGTGGAGTTTTATATTCCAAAGTGGGTGGAGATGTTGTCTCGGGAACATAAGATCAAAGCGGATCTGCTTTGGCATATAAAAGAGATGATGAAAGATTTTTCGGAAATCAAAGATGCGGTAAGAGGAATTGCAAAACCAGACAGCATGTACATAAAAGAGATGAAGGTAGATGATGTGGCATTGGATACCGGGTGTGTAAAAGTACGGATTCAGGTGGCGGATAATTATTACTATGAGATGTTAAGTGAGCTGACTGGAACGTCGATTGAAGGAGAATACGAACTGATCCGTACGATGAAGGAGATGGCGGCTCTTCGCAAAGAATATGAAGGCGTAAAAGATGCGATGGAATCGGTAAAAATGAAGGGTTATGGCGTGGTGAGCCCGAGAAAAGAAGAAATCCAACTGGAGGAACCGGTTATTATCAAGCAGGGGAATAAATATGGTGTGAAAATTCATTCCGAAGCACCGTCGATTCATATGATCCGGGCAAATATAGAGACGGAGATTGCACCGATTGTGGGCAGTGAGCAGCAGGCAAATGATTTAGTCAATTATATCAAAGATGCAAGTGCAACAGAAGAAGGTGTGTGGGGCACTAACATTTTTGGAAAATCCATTGAAGAGCTTGTGACGGATGGCATGCGTAATAAGCTTATCGCAATCAACGATGAGAGCCAGTCGAAATTGCAGGATACAATGCAGAAAATTGTCAATGACAGCAATGGGGGAATGGTTTGTATTATCATTTGAGATAAAGCTCTTGACGTTTGCAGCAATAAAAGTAAAAAAACACACTTAAAGACGGGGGAAAAAAGTTTTCTCCCGTCTTTAAGTGTGTTATACTATAAAAACAGGAGGATGAAAAAGATGATTCGTTTTAATTGTGATTATAATGAGGGAGCACACCCTCGTATTTTAGAGACACTTGTAAAAACTAATATGGAGCAGACACCGGGATATGGTGAAGATCCATATTGCGAAAAGGCAGCAAAAGTAATCAAGAATTTGTGTAAAAGGGAAGATGCAGCAGTGCATTTTCTTGTGGGAGGCACACAGGCAAATCTGACGGTAATTTCATCAATTCTTCGCCCGTATCAGGCAGTGCTTTGTGTGGAAGAAGGTCATATCAATGTGCATGAGACAGGAGCTATTGAGGCATGTGGGCACAAGGTAATGACAGTTTCGGGGAAAGATGGAAAGATTGATGCGGAACAGATTAAAGAAGTATATACACAGCACTGGTCCGACAGTTCACATGAACATATGACACAGCCAAAGCTTGTGTATATTTCAAACCCGACAGAACTTGGAACGATGTACAGCAAGACGGAACTGGAAGCAATACGAAATGCATGCAATGAATGTGGGCTGTATTTGTTTTTAGACGGTGCAAGACTTGGATATGGGCTGATGGCAGAAGGAAATGATCTGACATTGGAAGTATTGGCAGAGAATTGTGATGTGTTTTACATCGGAGGAACGAAAGTGGGAGCATTGTTCGGAGAAGCGGTTGTTATCTGCAATAAAGCGCTTCAGGAAGATTTTAGATATCTGATCAAGCAGAAGGGTGGTATGCTTGCAAAGGGAAGATTGCTGGGAATCCAGTTTTTAGAACTTTTAAAAGATGGCTTGTATTTTGAAATCGCAGGGCATGCAATCCGAATGGCAATGATCCTGAAAAAAGGACTTGAGGAAGCCGGATATTCATTTTTCATCGACAGTGTAACCAACCAGCAGTTCGTGATTGTGTCTGATGAAAAATTGGAACAGCTGAAAGAAAAATATGCATATACATATCAGCAGCGATACGATGCGACATCCAGCGTGATTCGTCTTTGCACAAGCTGGGCGACAAAAGAGGAAGATGTTTATCAATTACTAGAGGATATGAGGTAGGGAGACAAAAGATGCGTGAAAAGCTGACACATTTTGATGAAAAAGGAAATGCAGTGATGGTAGATGTCTCAGAAAAAGAGGTGACATCAAGAGTCGCGGTGGCGTCTGGAAAGATCCGTGTCAATGCAAAGGTGATGGAGGCGGTTAAAAAGGGTACTTCCAAAAAGGGAGATGTGCTTGGGGTGGCACGTGTGGCGGGAATCATGGCGGTCAAGCAGACGGCGAATCTGATTCCAATGTGCCATACACTTCTGATCAGCAAATGTGAGATTGCCTACGAGATTTCAGAAGATACGTTGGAAATTCTGGCAAGATGTACTGTGAAAGTAGAGGGGAAGACCGGAGTTGAGATGGAAGCGCTGACAGGAGTCAGTGTCACGTTGTTGACGATTTATGATATGTGCAAGGCAATTGATCGTACCATGGAATTGTCAGAGATACATTTGGAAGAAAAAAAAGGCGGAAAAAGCGGACATTTTAGGAGGGAAAATAATATGAGAGTTGCAATTATAACAGCAAGTACTTTAGGATACAAAGGGGAAAGAGAAGACAAAAGCGGACCATATATTAAAAAAGTCGTAGAAAATGCAGGATTTGAAGTAAAGGTGATGAAGGTGCTTCCGGATGACCGCAGGATTTTGGGAGAAGTGATGAAACGGCTGGCAGACAGTAATATTGTCGACTTAATCATCACGACAGGTGGAACTGGATTTTCAGAAAGCGACGTAACACCTGAGGCAACGTTGGATATTGTAGAGCGACAGGTGCCTGGAATACCGGAGGCAATGCGTGCCTACAGTATGCAGTTTACAAAACGGGCAATGCTGTCAAGGGCTGCGGCTGGAATCCGCAAACAGACATTGATCGTAAACTTTCCGGGAAGTCCGAAATCGCTGAAAGAATCACTGGAATATATTTTGCCTGAACTGATACACGGCGTAGAGATTTTACAGGGAATTGCGAAAGAGTGCGCAGCTCCAAAGGAAGCGTAAAAGATGAAAAAGATTGAGACAAAAGATGCGGTAGGTCATGTGATTTGTCATGATATTACAATTATTGTAAAAGATCAGATTAAAGATACTGCATTTCGAAAAGGACATATTGTGCGGGAAGAAGATATTCCCAAACTGTTATCTATTGGAAAAGACCATCTTTATGTGTGGGAGAAAGAAGAGGGAATGCTGCACGAGAATGAGGCGGCAGAGATTCTGGCATCTGTATGCGAAAGCGCATATATGAAGCGGAGTCCGGTAAAAGAAGGAAAGATTGAGTTGTCGGCAACACAGAGAGGACTTTTTCAAATTGATTTGGAAAAGCTTTGTGCCATCAATGAGTTGGAAGATATCATGATTGCATCCAGACATCATAACCAGCCGGTGAATGTCGGGGACAAACTGGTTGGGACAAGAGTGATTCCGCTGGTCATTTCGGAAGAGAAGATGAAGCAAGTTAAAGAAATCGGTGGAAAAGAGCCATTATTTCGAATTTTACCATATAAGCGAAAAACAGCCGGAGTGGTGACGACTGGAAATGAAGTGTACTATGGGCGGATACAGGACACATTTACTCCGGTTATTCGAGAAAAACTGAAAGCATATGATGTGGAAGTGTTGGTTCATAAAACCGTACCGGATAAAAAAGAAAAGATTGTAGAAGCAATTCGGGAGATAAAAGGCAAAGGAGTAGATATGGTACTTTGTACCGGAGGAATGAGTGTCGATCCGGATGATATGACACCGAGTGCAATCAAAGAAAGTGGAGCGCAGATTATTTCCTACGGGGCTCCGGTTCTTCCGGGGGCGATGTTCCTGCTTGGCTGTTTTTCGGATGGAACACCGGTTATGGGACTGCCGGGATGCGTGATGTATGCAAAAGCGACCATTTTTGATTTGCTTCTTCCACGGATACTTGCAGATGTACCGGTTACGAAGAAGGATTTGGCAAAGATGGGAGCAGGAGGATTATGTCTTGGCTGCGATATCTGTACGTATCCGAATTGTGGATTTGGAAAAGGAGTATAGAGATTTATGGGAGTTGTGAGAGCTGTTTGTATCAGTGAAAAGAAAGGAACAGAAAAGCAAAATGTACATAAGGCAAAGCTGGTTGCGGATTCTGGTCTGAAAGGAGATGCGCATGCAGGCAACTGGCATAGACAGGTGAGTCTGTTGTCTTATGAGCAGATAGAAGCGTTTCGGCAAAGAGGGGCACAGATAGAATTCGGTGCGTTTGGAGAGAATCTTGTCGTAGAGGGATTTGATTTAAAAACCCTTCCGATTGGAACAAGATTTCGCTGCAACGATGTGATTCTTGAGATGACGCAGATAGGAAAGGAATGTCATCACGGGTGCAGGATTTTTCAGACGATGGGAGACTGCATCATGCCAAGAGAAGGTGTGTTTGCAGTTGTAATTCAAGGCGGGGAGATTTCAGAGGGTGACTGTATAGAGCTTTTGACAGATGAGGAGGAGTAAATGAAAATCACATATATTTCACACAGTGGGTTTGCGGTGGAACTGGAAAACCATATTTTTCTGTTTGATTATTACAAAGGGGAGATACCAAAGTTTGATCCGAAAAAAAGTATAGTTGTATTTGCAAGCCATGTCCATCATGATCATTATGTAGAAGAAATTTTTGAATTGAGAGAACAATATCCGGATGTGCACTATGTTCTGTCTTCGGATATTCGAAGGTCAGCGAAAAAAATTTTGGAAGAAAAGCAAATCGAAGCTCAGGTCTCTTTTTTGAGAATCCATCAGGAGCTTGAACTGGGAAAGGTGCGGATTCAGACTTTGAAGTCAACAGATGCAGGTGTTGCTTTTTTGGTGGAGTGCGAAGGAAGAATAATTTACCATGCAGGAGATCTGAATTGGTGGCATTGGGAAGGAGAGCCGGATGCGTATAATGAACATATGAAGACGGCGTATCTGAAGGAAATTGAAAAATTGAAGGACACACCGATCGATGTGGCATTTGTGCCTGTAGATCCAAGGCTTGGCGAGCAGTATTATTATGGAATAGATGGATTTGCAAAACGGGTGGATGCAAAAGCATTGATTCCGATGCATTGCTGGGGGGACTATACAGTTTGTGAAAAACTGATGCATCAGGAGGAGACAAAGGAGTATCGAGAGCGGATTTATCCGATCACAAAAGAAGGAGAGAAAATATGTCTCAAGATATCATAGTCGTAGCAGGATTGTTTGCTGTTCTTGCCGGCATTTGGGTGGTGAACATGGTAAGCCGTAAAAATCGAATGGGATATATACAGGCAATGCTGAAAGAAGAGTGGGGCAGTGGACATCCAAAAGAATATACATATGAGGAATTTGAATGGATTTCACATTATTACAAGAATCGACAGGAGAGAAGATGTGCCAAAGGGGCGTTTATCGATGATATCACATGGAATGATCTGGAGATGGATGATGTATTCTTAAAGTTAAATCATACTTATTCCAATATTGGGGAGGACTATTTGTATGATCTTTTGAGGAGACCACAAACGGAGGAATCTGTGCTGAGAGAGCGAGAGCGTCTGATTACTTATTTTGCAGAGCATGAAAAAGAGCGCAGAGTTTTTCAGACTAAATTCTATGAAATTGGGAAATTATTAAAAGTTCCGGTCAGTGATTATATTTACCGTTTATCTGAAGTGAAAAAGAAAAGCAACACACCGCACTATCTGGCGATTGGAGGGATTTTTGCCGCCATTGTTTTGGCAATTTTCAACATCACTGCCGGAGTGATTGCGTTACTTGTGGTGATGGGTGTAAATATCAACAGTTATTATAGAGAGAAGAAAGAAATCGAGGCGTATATCAGTACATTTTCTTATATCATGAAACTGCTTGATATCAGCGATCAGTTTGAACATGTTGATATTCCTGAAGTGGAACAATATGTGCAGGAGATTATCAAAGCAAAGAAACAGTTTGGCAAGTTCAAAAAGGGTTCCTCTTTGGTGGTGTCCGGACGGCATATGGGAGCATCTCTTACAGAATCCATCATGGATTATTTCCGTATGCTGTTTCATGTGGATTTAATTAAATTCAATTCGATGCTGGAAGAGTTTCAAAAAAATTTGGATGCGATTGAGTGTATGATGGAAAATCTTGGACTTTTGGACAGTATGATTGCAATCGCCTCTTATCGGGAGTCATTGTCATATTATTCTGTGCCGGAACTTGTGAAGCAGGAAAAGGCATTTTTAGAAAGTGAAGACATGTATCATCCTATGCTTGAGAATCCGGTTGCAAATACGATCAAAGAAGAACGAGGCGTGTTGGTGACGGGCTCCAATGCATCTGGGAAATCAACATTTTTAAAGACGGTGGCAATCAGTGCGGTTTTTGCACAGACGATCCACACCTGCCCGGCAAGACAGTATCGCGCCTGCTATTTTCATATTTATTCATCTATGGCGCTCAAAGATAATCTTCAGGGGAATGAGAGCTACTACATTGTGGAAATCAAATCTTTAAAAAGAATCTTGAACCGCGTAGAGGAGAAGACGCCGCTCTTATGTTTTGTGGATGAGGTGCTTCGGGGAACGAATACGATTGAGCGTATTTCAGCATCGGCTCAGATTTTAAAGAGTCTGGCAAAAGTGCATGTAATGTGTTTTGCGGCAACACATGATATTGAGTTGACACATCTTTTGGAAGAGTTTTATAGTAATTATCATTTTCAGGAAGAGGTAAAAGAAAATGATATTTTGTTTAATTACATGTTGTACAGAGGAAGAGCGGTATCCAGAAATGCTATTAAGCTGCTTGGGATTATCGGATATGACGGGGAAATTATCAAAGAGGCTGAGAAGACGGCAGAGAATTTTGTAAATACCGGAATATGGAGTTTGTAGAGAAAGTGAGAGCGATATGAAAGTAAAGATTTATACAGATGGTGCGGCACGAGGAAACCCGGATGGACCGGGAGGATACGGCACTGTGTTGGAATTTATAGATTCAAAAGGGCAGCTTCATACAAAAGAGTTGTCCTGCGGATATAAGAAGACGACGAACAACCGTATGGAATTGATGGCGGTGATCGCAGGGCTGGAGGCGCTGAACCGTCCCTGTGAGATTGAGTTATATTCGGATTCAAAATATGTGGTCGATGCATTTAATCAGCACTGGATTGATGGCTGGCTGAAAAAAGGCTGGAAACGCGGAAAAAACGAACCGGTCAAAAATGTGGATTTGTGGAAACGATTATTGAAGGCGAAAGAACCGCATCAGATTACGTTTATTTGGGTAAAAGGACATGATGGACATCCGCAGAATGAGCGCTGTGATACACTTGCAACGACAGCGGCGGACGGCGGAAATCTTTTGGATGATGTAATCGGGGGATAAAAGTACTTTACAAGTTTTGAAGAAAATGATAAAATCACAGAGGTGTAAAAGTAAGACAGACGGTCGCAGCTGCAAGTGTCGAAAGACCGCAGGTGAGGAAAGTCCGGGCTTCATAGGGCAGGATGCCGGATAACGTCCGGTGGAGGCGACTCCAAGGCTAGTGCAACAGAAATGTACCGCCCAGATTGACTCTGGGTAAGGGTGGAAGGGCAGTGTAAGAGACTACCGCCCCTTTGGTAACAAAGGGGGCATATGTAAACCCCATTCGAAGCAAGACCGAACGAAAACGATGTGGCGGCCCGTCACGTTTTAGGTAGGTTGCTTGATCTTACTGGCGACAGTAAGGCTAGATAGATGACCGTTCAACGACATAACCCGGCTTATCGTTTTGCTTTTACACGATATATTTTTAGAATTTATGAGACAATCGCTTTGAAGTGATTGTCTTTTTGCTATTAAAAGTTGCTACATATACTATAATCAGAAATATTAAATTTAAACAAACTATTGACTGATAAATTTGAAAGGAGTAGGATAAAGATAACAATAGAAGTAAACAGAAAGGGGCGTTTTTTATGACAACGTATTTCATGATTTTTTTAACAATTGTCACAGTTTTTGTTGTTGCAGCAGGATTGATTAAAGTTGGAAAAGTACCGAAAATGCCTGCTTTCTACCGCAACATGATTAGAGAAGGTGTTTTCAACCGATTGATTTTCAAGAATTATTTTTTCAGAAAAGTGTTAGAACATGGAAAACAATTGCCGGAAACAGAGATTGAAAATGTGTGTAGTTTATACAGAGGAGGGGACTGTGGGGAAAAAGAAAATTTAGCGAATATGTAAAATATTTTTTAGCAAAGGACTGGGTGGCAAATTAGCCATCCAGTCCTTAAATAATGCTTGTCTTTATTATCTGCTATACTTTTCTTCACAATATTTGCAGCGGTATACTTCGTTTTCAGGATCGGTCAACACGAACACGTGATCCAGTTCCTGCTCAATAGAAGTGATGCAGCGAGGATTTTTGCATTTGATTACGTTTGTGATTTCTTTTGGAAGTTTCAAACGTTTTTTCTCAACAATTTTTTCATCCTGAATGATGTTGATTGTGATATTGTGATCAATAAAGCCGAGGATATCCAAATCGATTACGTCGATTGGGCATTCGATTTTCATAATGTCTTTTTTCCCCATCTTATTGCTTTTTGCATTTTTGATGATTGCAACGCAGCAATCTAATTTATCCAGTCTCAAATAGTGATAGATGTCCATGCTTTTTCCGGCCTGAATATGGTCAAGTACAAAGCCTTCGGAAATACCACTGACATTCAATGTATTTTTTACCATGATATATTTCCTTTCTCTCTATGGTTAATTATTATTATGAAACTTTGATCTCCAGCAAAGTGAGTATGAGTGCCATACGTACATACACACCGTATTGTACCTGTTTAAAATAAGCGGCACGTGGGTCTTTGTCTACTTCGACAGAAATCTCGTTGACACGTGGAAGTGGATGAAGCACAAGCATATCCTTTGGTGCAAGTTCCATCTTTTTCGCATCCAATATATAAAAATCTTTCATACGAACGTAATCATCTTCGTTAAAGAAACGTTCTTTTTGCACCCTTGTCATGTAGAGCAGGTCCAGTTCCGGAAGCGCTTCTTCCATACGAACCACCTCTTTGTAAGGCACGTTTTGTTTGTCTAGCACATCTTTGCGGATATAACTTGGCAGACGCAGCTCTTCCGGTGAAATCAAAACAAATTTGATATTCGGGTAACGTACCAGTGCGTGAATGAGAGAGTGAACCGTACGTCCGAATTTCAAATCACCGCAAAGACCGATTGTGAGATTGTCAAGTCTGCCTTTTAAAGAACGGATTGTCAAAAGATCGGTTAAAGTCTGTGTCGGATGTTGATGTCCGCCGTCACCGGCATTGATGACAGGGATAGAAGAATGTCTGCAGGCAACCATAGGCGCACCTTCCTTTGGATGTCTCATCGCACAGATGTCTGCATAGCAGGAAATCATGCGGATTGTGTCAGATACGCTCTCCCCCTTGGCGGCGGAACTGGAATCCGCGGAAGAAAATCCTAAAATACTTCCCCCCAAATTTAACATTGCGGCTTCGTGACTAAGTCTTGTTCGAGTGCTCGGTTCGTAGAATAAAGTTGCAAGCTTTTTGCCGTCGCAGGCGTGTGCATATTTTTCAGGATTGGCTTCAATATCGTCTGCCAAATCCAAAATTTCATCTAATTCTTCGACTGTAAAGTCTAATGGACTCATTAAGTGTCTCATGGTAACCTCCTAGTTTATCGATAAGTTAATAAATCTTGTACAGATTTTCGCTTTGGAGCTTCGGGAGCAACATCAGGATAACCGATGGCAATCAAGGCAGCCAGTTCCTGTCCTTCCGGGATGTCCAACAATTCTGTGATTGCATCTTCGTCCCAGATTCCCATGATTACAGTGCCAAGACCGGCTTCATGTGCAGCAAGACAAAATGTCTGGCAGGCAGCACCGACATCGAACATCTGCCAACGGTCTTCCTTTTTGGTTGAAAAAGAACCATCTCGCTCATAACCGCAGCGCCCTTTGATAAAAGTTACAGCAATTAATGTTGAAACTTGTCTGATAATATTCGAATTATAGTCTGGGGTGAATTCATCGGCAATTTTATTGAGAATAGAAGTGTCTTCAATTGCGATGTAACGAGTAATCTGAGTGTTTTTCCAGGAAGGAGAATAAGATGCTGTAGAGATAATAGATTCCAATAATGAATGGTCAATACAGCCTTTCTTGTACTTACGAATACTTCTTCGCCCTTTCATACATTCTGTTGCGTTCATATAAAATATCCTCCTATTTGAAAATCTATTTTTATTATCATATAATAAACAGATTTTTTTTTCAACTCTTATATTTATCAAATATAGATTTTGTCTGAAAAATGTATTATAATAATTTTTAATTTGGGCAGGAGGAGAGAAGAATGGCGACTTTAGAAGAGTTAAGAGCACAGTTAGATGGAATTGATAATGAGATCATCGAATTATATAAAAAGAGAATGGATGTCTGTATGGAGATTGGAGACATCAAGATCAGTGCGGGCAATAAAGTGTTTGACAAGCAAAGGGAGCGGGAAAAACTGGCAGCAGTTGCCGCAAAGGTGACGGAGGAGTTTCACAAAAAAGGAGTGCAGGAACTGTTTGAACAATTGATGTCTTTAAGCCGCAAGCTGCAGTATCAGCTTTTGACAAAACGGGGGGCGCTAGGAAGACTGCCGTTTATCGGCGTGGACAAATTAGATTGGGAGAATTCGAGAATTGTCTTTCAGGGAACGGAAGGAGCATATAGCCAGGCGGCGATGGAGATGTATTTTGGAAAAGATACCAATAGTTTTCATGTGCAGACTTTTCGAGATGCGATGGAGGCAATCGAAGAGGGATCGGCCGACTTTGCGGTACTTCCGATTGAGAACTCTTCTGCGGGTGCAGTCAATGAGGTGTATGATCTGCTTGTGGAATTTGAAAATTATATCGTAGGAGAAGTGGTTCTCCCAATCAATCATACACTATCAGGAGTGAAGGGAACGACATTAGACCAGATTGAACGTGTATATTCTCATCCACAGGCATTGATGCAGAGTGCAAAATTTTTGGACGCACACAGAGACTGGCAGCAGATCAGCGTGGCAAATACTGCTGTTGCCGCAAAAAAAGTATTGGAAGATCAAGATCAGAGAAAGGCTGCAATTTGCAGCGAATATGCAGCGCGTCTGTATGGATTGGAAATTTTGGAGGAGAAGATCAATCATAATGATAATAATTCCACGCGTTTTATTATCGTGACAAACCAAAAGATTTTTTTGAAGGATGCATCGAAGATCAGTATTTGCTTTGAAGTGTCACATGAAAGCGGAACGCTGTATCATCTGTTATCTCATTTTATTTATAATAATCTGAGCATGACAAAGATTGAGTCAAGACCGGTGGAAGGACGTACCTGGGAATATCGGTTCTTTGTGGATTTTGAAGGAAATATGGCAGATGGGGCTGTGAAAAATGCGATCCGGGGGTTGCGCGAGGAGTCTAAAAGCTTGAAAATTTTAGGAAATTATTCATCGAAAGAAGGCGTATAAAATGAGAACAAAGGAACTGATGCTGTACAAACATATGGAACATGAAGAGCTTTTGCGTGATATGACATTTTTAATGGAAAATTGTGACAGCGACTATTACAATAAAGAAGATATGGCAGGACTTTTATTTGAATGTGTGAATGAACTGCTGGAGTTGGCAGCGGGATATGGGTTTGAAGGAAACCTTTGGCATAATTACCTGACATTTCTTTTGGTAAATGACGAGAATGCATACAGTACAGAGTGTGAGATTGTAGGCGAAATTGAGGGAAGCATCAACACGATCACGCTGCATGATTTTGAGATTTTCCGAGAGCTGTTTGCATATGATTTTACTATTTTAGAGAAGGCGCTGGGGGTGAACTGCCTTTCTGTACTGATGCATTATGAGAATGTCAAAGGACATGGGAAGGTATTCAATAAAAGAATCCGAGACCGTATCTGTGAGCTGAGCGAAAAGCTTGGAACATGTGAGAATGCAGAGGAATTCAAATGTACGATGACACAGTTTTATAAAGAATTCGGAGTGGGTAAGTTTGGGCTGCACAAGGCATTTCGTATCGAGCATACAGAAGCTGGGGCAGATATTGTCCCGATCACGAAGATTGCCCATGTACATCTGGATGACCTTGTGGGATATGAAATTGCAAAAAAGAAACTGATTGAGAATACAGAGGCATTTGTGAAAGGGAAAAAGGCGAATAACTGCCTGCTGTTCGGAGATGCAGGAACAGGAAAGTCTACTTCAATCAAGGCAATATTGAATCAGTATTATGATCAGGGACTTCGAATGATTGAGGTGTATAAACATCAGTTTCAGGATTTAAACGATGTGATTGCTCAGATAAAAAACAGAAACTATAAGTTCATTATCTATATGGACGATCTGTCTTTTGAGGAGTTTGAAATTGAATATAAATATCTCAAAGCAGTGATTGAGGGCGGATTGGAAAAGAAACCGGATAACATTTTAATCTATGCGACTTCAAACAGGCGGCATCTTGTGAGGGAAACATTTCGCGATAAGTCTGACCGAGATGAGGAATTGCATACGAACGATACTGTTCAGGAAAAATTATCACTGGTGGCAAGATTTGGAGTGACAATCTATTTTGGAGGTCCAAGTAAGAAAGAATTTCAGCAGATTGTGAAGACATTAGCTCAGAAAAATCAAATTAATATGCCGGAGGAAGAGCTTCTTCTAGAAGCCAATAAATGGGAGTTAAGTCACGGCGGTCTGTCAGGCAGGACAGCGCAGCAGTTCATAGATTATCTTCTTGGAAAATAAAGAAAGGGGTGAAAGTTTCGAATGACTTTCACCCTTTTAAATGCTTTAATCAATCTGTTGAATTCCGGAAATATCGGAATCGATCATCAGAGAATAGTTGGTGTAATATACGACAAATCCAGGTTTTCCACCGGACGGTTTTTTGACATGTTTTTTCTCAATGTAGTCAATCTCTACTTTTTCATTTCCGCGGTTCTTAGAGTAGTAGGCCGCAAGTTTTCCAGCTTCCTCAAAAGTCCGGTCTGGCAGCTCCTCGCCATTGGTTTTCACGATGACATGAGATCCCGGACAGCCTTTTGCGTGGAACCACCAGTCGTTTCCAACAGCGAAATGGAAAGTCAGTTCGTCGTTTTGCAGATTATTTTTTCCAACATACATATGATAGCCATCGCTGGAAATATAGTGGAATGGTTTACTTGTAATCTTTACTTTTTTCTTTGTGAATTTTCGCCTTACATATCCGGCGCCGATTAATTCTTCTTTAATCTGAGTCAGATCGTCTTCACTCAATGCAATGTCAAGTGCGTTGCTGACAGATTCAAGATAAGTGATATCTTCCTGCGTTTCCTGAATTAGAGAGGAAAGCACCTCGAAAGTTCGTTTCTGTTTATTATACTTGTCAAAATATTTTTGCGCATTTTCGCCAGGTGTCTTTGTAGGATCAAGTGGGATTTTCACCATCTCATTTGTATAGTAGTTCAAAGCATCCAGTTGTTTTGCACCGGGCTCTAAATTGTAGCCGTAGGTGTTGATCAATTCTCCGTATATGCGGTATTTATCACGGTTCAGAGTGTCTTTGAGTTGTTTGGACTGCAAATCATATTTTTTCCGGTTTCGTTCTAATGCGGTCTGCACAATTTTCCGAAGGTCTACCGATTTTTGGCGAATGCGGGTCAACGTGTTTTTGGAAGCATAATAAGTCTCCAGTACATTTGACATGGAGTCGAATATTTTTGCCTCATACATCGGAAAATGCGATAATGGCAGTGCACAGAATTCTTTTGGTTCCGCACCGTCATAGTAGATTACCGGATGAAAATCACCTTTGATTACCGGATCAAAAAATAAAGTAAATTGTTTATATAAATGAATCAATACATCTTCTGACAGCTCTTTTGGTGTGATTTCAGAATCAATTCCGGCAATATAGCAGATTTCTTCTGCTACAACAGGGCTGATGCCGGTAAAGCTTGTGTAGATCGCTTTTCCAAGAGGGGTAGGCTTTGCAATCAAAGTTGATACAAAGTCGGCGAAAGAAATATCCAGTGGATCTGATTTTTCCATCGTATCCGGAATGAAATACTCGCGCCCCGGAAGTACTTCGCGAACAGAACTCATCTGTGCGGAGACGTGTTTGATACTGTCGATAATCTTGTTGTCTTCCGTACAGAAAATGATGTTGCTATGTTTTCCCATAATCTCAATGATCAGATATTTTTTGCACAAATCACCAAGTTCATCCAGATGTTCGACTTCAAACCGAATGATACGTTCTAATTTAGGTTGTGTAATTGCCGTGATTCGCCCGTTATTAATGTGTTTCCACGCCATTCGCAAAACGCACTTTCAGTGCTTTTCCGCTGCAAGCAGCTATTTTTGCTCATAAACAGGCGTTCCCTTTATCAGTCTACAGCAAATGAGTCCTCATGTAAGCATGAACTCATTTACTATTGACTGATGTGTGAACTGTAACATTTAGTATACACGAAATGAAGGGGAGTTTCAATTGACGTTTGTTTTTAAATGACTTATAATGAAATGTAACATAAAAAGACAAGCAAAGAGGTTAACAATATGATGAAAAGTATGACAGGCTTTGGAAGATGTGAGGTGTCTGAAGGACAACGTAAATTTACGGTAGAGCTAAAGGGCGTGAACCACAGATACTTAGATGTCAATATCCGTATGCCGAAGAAATTGAATTTTTTTGATGCCTCCATCCGCAGCCTGCTGAAGCAGTATGCACAGCGAGGGAAAGTAGATATTTTTATTACATATGAAGACATGTCAGAGAATCAGGCGGCATTAAAATATAACGCTGCATTGGCTGAGGAGTATCTGCAGTATTTTAAGCAGATGGAAGAGACATTTTCATTGGAGAATGATATTCGTGTTTCTACCTTGTCGCGTTGTCCGGAAGTACTTACGATGGAAGAGCAGCCGGAGAATGAGGAAGAACTTTGGAACGGATTGAAGAAAGCCTTGGAAGGAGCGTTTACACAATTTGTGGAGACAAGAATTGTGGAAGGCGAGAATCTGAAAAAAGACATTAATGTGAAATTGGATGAATTGCTTGCATTAGTTGGAGCAATCGAAGAGCGCTCACCGGAGATCATTTCTGAATATCGTGCGAAGCTGGAATTGAAAGTGAAGGAACTTTTGGAAGATGTACAGATGGATGAGAGCAGACTGGCTGCCGAGGTGATTCTGTTTGCGGACAAGATCTGCACAGATGAGGAGACGGTCAGACTGAGAAGTCACATTGAACATATGAGAACCACATTAGAAGCGGGAGAGGGAATCGGTCGAAAACTGGACTTTATTGCACAGGAGATGAACCGTGAAGCGAACACGATCTTGTCAAAGGCGAATGATATTGAAGTATCGAATCATGCGATTGATCTGAAGACAGGAATTGAAAAGATCAGAGAGCAGATTCAGAATATCGAATAAAGGGAAAGGATAAGAAGGATGAAAAAGAGAGGAATTTTGATCGTAGTCTCAGGATTTTCAGGAGCAGGGAAAGGGACTGTGATGCGAGCGCTGCTTGAAAAATATGATAATTACGCATTATCTATCTCAGCAACTACAAGAAATCCGAGAGAAGGAGAAGCAGATGGAAGGGAATATTTTTTCAAAACGACAGAAGAATTTGAAAAAATGATTGCACAAGATGAGTTAATAGAGTATGCTAGATACGTGAATAATTATTATGGCACACCAAAAGCCTATGTGGAAGAACAGCTTGCAGCCGGAAAAGATGTGATTCTGGAGATTGAGATTCAGGGTGCTTTGAAAGTGAAAGAAAAATTTCCACAGACACTGTTGTTGTTTATAACTCCACCGAATGCTTCGATTTTGAGAGAGCGTTTGATTGGAAGAGGAACGGAGACGATGGATGTTATTGAATCCAGAATGCAAAGAGCAGCAGAAGAGGCTGAGGGAATGCAGGAGTATGACTATCTGATCATCAACGATGATTTGGATACCTGCGTGCAGGAGATGCATAATATTATTGAGGGTGAACACAGCAGAAGTTTCCGCAATGGAGATTTTATGTGTCAGATAAAAGAAGAATTAAATGGGAATTTGAAAGGAGAATAATACATGTTACATCCATCTTACACAGATTTGATGAAAGTAGTCAATCAAGACGTAGAGGAAGGGGCAACTAAGATTGTAAACAGCCGTTATTCGATTGTTTTGGCAACTTCAAAAAGAGCAAGACAGATTATCGGCGGAGAATTACCTTTAGTACCAACAAAGCATGGTGAGAAACCACTTTCGATTGCAATTGATGAATTGAATAATGGAAAGATTAAGATCATTGCAGAAGATACAGAAGAATAGATAAAAGATATGATGAGGCGGATGCGTAGTGGAGTATCTGCCTCAATAACTATATAGGAGAAATGAGACTATGAATATATTATTTGTATCACTAGGATGTGATAAGAACCTTGTCGATACGGAGGTGATGCTTGGACTGTTGGCGTCTAGAGGACACCAGATGGTGGACAGCGAAGAGATCGCAGATGTGATTGTCATTAATACATGCTGCTTTATCCATGATGCAAAAGAGGAGAGCATCCAGACGATTCTTGAGATGGCAGAATATAAGAAAGCCGGTTCATGCAAGGCGTTAATTGTCACAGGTTGTCTTGCACAGCGATATAAGCAGGAGATCATCGATGAGATTGAGGAAGTGGATGCAGTGCTTGGAACGACTTCTTACGATAAGATTGTGGAAGCGATTGACGAGGCACTTGCAGGGCACACAAGTGTGGAGATGACTGACATTGATGCGCTTCCGCTTGTGGAGAGCAAGCGCCTTGTGACGACAGGAGGACATTTTGCTTATCTGAAGATTGCAGAAGGGTGTGATAAACACTGTACATATTGTATCATTCCAAAAATCCGCGGAAACTTTAGAAGTGTTCCGATCGAACGACTTCTGAAAGAGGCGGAAGATCTGGTGGCACAGGGAGTAAAAGAGATTATTCTAGTGGCACAGGAGACAACACTTTATGGAAAAGATCTCTATGGTGAAAAATCATTGCACAAGTTGCTGAGAGAGCTTTGCAAAATCAGTGGATTACGCTGGATCCGTATTTTATACTGCTATCCGGAAGAGATTACAGATGAGTTGATTCAGGTAATCAAAGAAGAGGATAAGATCTGTAACTACCTGGATCTTCCGATTCAGCATGCAAGTGATGGAATCTTAAAACGAATGGGAAGAAGGACTTCAAAAGAACAGCTGGTTGAAATTATTGGAAAACTGCGAAAAGAAATACCGGATATCGCAATCCGTACTACATTGATTACCGGTTTCCCAGGAGAGACACAGGAACAACACGAAGAATTGATGGAGTTTGTAGATGAGATGGAATTTGACCGCCTTGGTGTGTTTACATATTCACCGGAAGAAGATACGCCGGCTGCTGTGATGTCGGATCAGATTCCAGAGGACGTCAAGGAAGACCGTCAGGCAGAACTGATGGAATTGCAGCAGGAGATTGCGTTTGATCTTGCGGAAGAGATGATCGGGCGGGAAGTGCTTGTCATGATCGAGGGAAAAGTGGCAGATGAAAATGCATATGTAGGAAGAACTTACAAGGATGCTCCAAATGTAGATGGGCTTATCTTTGTAGAATCAGAAGAGGAATTAATGTCGGGAGATTTCGCACGTGTCAGAATCACCGGCGCATTAGAATATGATTTGATGGGAGAGATTATATAATGAATTTACCAAATAAGCTGACGGTACTGAGAGTTTTAATGATTCCATTTTTTGTTGTATTTATGATCACACCTTTGGCAGAAGGAAATGGAAAGTATATTGCACTTGCACTGTTTTGTATTGCAAGCCTGACAGATATGCTGGATGGAAAGATTGCCAGAAAGCATAATCTTGTGACGAATTTTGGAAAATTTATGGATCCGCTTGCGGATAAATTACTGGTATGTTCTGCGATGATCTGCCTGATTGAGACAGGAAAGTTGCAGGCATGGATTGTTTTGATCATCATTGCACGTGAGTTTATCATCAGTGGTTTCCGACTTGTAGCATCTGATAATGGGATTGTTATTGCCGCAAGCTATTGGGGGAAATTTAAAACAGTATCTCATATGGCGATGATCATTCTCTTGATATTGGATATTCAAAATCCGATTATGCAGACAATTACAACTGTCGTTGTATGGATTGGACTGATTTTGACAGTGGTCTCTCTTGTGGATTACATTGTGAAGAATAAACAGGTATTGACACAGGGTGGAATGTAAAAGAAGGATGAAGATCATGTTGGAAGAAGAAATTGTAAAAAAATTATTGGAAAAGCAGTATACAGTGACAACGGCAGAATCCTGTACGGGCGGTCTTCTGGCAGGAAGAATTTTGAATGTTCCGGGAGCATCGTCTGTGTATAACGAGGGACACATTACCTATTCCAATGAGGCAAAAGAGCGCCTGTTGGGGGTTTCGCATGAGACACTCGTAAGATACGGAGCGGTCAGCAGGCAGACGGCCGAGGAGATGGCACGTGGAGTGGCGAAGGCGGCGAAGGCAGAGATAGGACTTAGCACGACCGGAATTGCGGGCCCGGGAGGCGGAACAAAAGAAAAGCCGGTTGGTCTTATCTATGTGGGATGTTGTATTGGCACAGAGACCCATGTCAAAGAATGTCGTTTTCATGGAACAAGAGAAGAAAACAGAAATGCGGCTGTGGAAGCGGCGCTGAAATTGTTGGCGGAAAATTTATAGTCATATTCAACAAGGAAAGTGTTTTTACAGAAAAACAATGTTTTATAATGTCGAATTATAAAAAATATGAAAAAAAATATAGACGAAAAGAGAAGTTTGTGAGAAAATAAGAATATATATGGCGTTAAAGTTCTAACAAACACCATAGAGAAAAAATCATACATATTTGAAAGGAGTTTTATCATGATTTATTCACATGAAGTACAAACTATGTGTCCAGTAGCTCAAGGCGTTAATCACGGACCAGCTCCAATCCCAGAAGAAGCAAAATGGGTAAAAGCAAAAGAAGTAAAAGATATCTCAGGCTTAACACACGGTGTGGGCTGGTGTGCACCACAGCAGGGAGCCTGTAAATTAACATTAAATGTAAAAGATGGTATCATTCAAGAAGCATTGGTTGAGACAATCGGATGTTCAGGAATGACACACTCAGCAGCTATGGCATCTGAGATTCTTCCAGGAAAAACAATTTTGGAAGCTTTAAATACAGACTTAGTATGTGACGCTATCAATACAGCTATGAGAGAATTATTCTTACAGATCGTATATGGTAGAACACAGAGTGCGTTCTCAGAAGACGGACTTCCAGTAGGAGCAGGTCTTGAAGATTTAGGAAAAGGACTTCGTTCACAGGTTGGTACAATGTACGGAACATTAGCAAAAGGTCCTCGTTACCTTGAGATGGCTGAAGGATATGTAACAGGTATCGCTTTAGATGCAGACAATGAGATCATCGGATACCAATTCGTAAGTCTTGGAAAATTAACAGACTTCATCAAAAAAGGTGATGACCCTAACACAGCTTGGGAAAAAGCTAAAGGACAATATGGCCGCGTAGATGACGCTGTTAAGATTATTGACCCAAGAGCAGAGTAAGAGAAGGAGGACGTAAAAAATGGCTTTATTTGAATCATATGAAAGACGTATTGATAAAATCAATAGCGTGTTAAATAGCTATGGAATCGCTTCTATCGAAGAAGCTGAAAAAATCACAAAAGACGCTGGACTGAACGTTTACGATCAGATCAAAGGAATCCAGCCAATTTGTTTTGAAAACGCTTGCTGGGCATACATCGTAGGTGCTGCAATCGCAATCAAAAAAGACTGCAGAAGAGCTGCTGATGCTGCTGCAGCAATCGGTGAAGGTCTTCAGGCTTTCTGTATCCCAGGTTCTGTTGCTGACCAGCGTAAAGTAGGTCTTGGACATGGTAACTTAGGAAAAATGTTATTAGAAGAAGAGACAGATTGTTTCGCATTCTTAGCAGGTCACGAATCATTCGCAGCAGCTGAAGGTGCTATCGGTATCGCTGAAAAAGCTAACAAAGTACGTAAAAAACCTTTACGTGTTATCTTAAACGGTCTTGGAAAAGACGCTGCGCAGATCATCTCAAGAATCAATGGATTTACATATGTTGAGACAGAGATGGATTACTACACAGGAGAAGTAAAAGAAGTATTCAGAAAAGCATACTCTGACGGACTTCGTTCAAAAGTTAACTGCTACGGCGCTAACGATGTAACAGAAGGTGTTGCAATCATGCACAAAGAAGGTGTTGATGTTTCTATCACAGGTAACTCAACAAACCCAACACGTTTCCAACATCCAGTAGCTGGTACATACAAAAAAGAATGTATCGAACAAGGTAAAAAATACTTCTCAGTAGCTTCAGGTGGTGGTACAGGACGTACACTTCATCCAGATAACATGGCTGCTGGTCCAGCTTCTTATGGTATGACAGATACTATGGGACGTATGCATTCAGATGCACAGTTCGCTGGTTCTTCATCAGTTCCTGCTCACGTAGAAATGATGGGACTTATCGGTGCTGGTAACAACCCAATGGTTGGTATGACAGTAGCTGTTGCAGTTTCTATTCAGGAAGCAGCAGAAAGCGGAAAATTCTAAGAAACTGCGGAAATACGGGATTCTTAGCGGTTGTTGAGAGTGTCAAAATGCAGTAAAAAGTGAACGATTAGTTGATTAATAGTTAATTATTAGTTACATGATATTAGTTAATCAAAAGGGGAATTGGATTTGATATTCATTCCCCTTATTTGATTTTCTCAATGTCTTTTCTAAGCCATTCAATATCTCTTTCTGTATATGCAGATTCTGTTATATCTTGTGATTTATGTCCGACAATTGCTTTTATTGCATTGTTGTCTATTCCAACTTTTTTTGCCATTGTGACAAATGTCTTTCTTGGGTCGTGAGGTCTGTGGTCGGGATTTAATTCGAGTGTAGCTATTACTTTTTTAAAACGATTCGCATATTTATCATATGTCAATTTCCAACTTCCCGAATGAGTCTGACCTTTGTCATTTAGCAAGTATTCGCTTCCAATAGAGAGAGCAAACTCGTAGTTCTTCTGTACGAGAGTTTTTATCTTTGTGTGTATTGGCACTGTACGCTGTTTTCCAGCATCCGTTTTTATTCCGCCTGTAATTGTCCAATTATCAAGATTCACTTCGTCTAATCGCAAAATAGCGAGTTCCTGTGGTCTCCAACCCATATAGCATTGTATTAAAATCCAATCGACAAACTTAATTTTCCATAAACTATTCCATAACTTTTCGATTTCATCTTGCGTAAAAATGATATGATCTACTTTGTTTTCTTCTATTTCTTTCAAAATATCTCCGGATAGTTCAAATTTTCTTGCCGGATTGCTTTCAACAATTTCGTATTCAACAGCATAGTCAAACATTAGATTGAACAATGATTTTATTTTTGTCTTCACACCGGCGGTGGCATACCGCTTTTGACCTTTATCCTTTCCTCGATCTGGTATAATATAGCCATCTTCCATAACACCCTTAATGTGCCTTGGAGCAACATCTTTTACACGCATATTGTAAATGGAAGAGCAGTAGGACCATGCAGATTTAATTATTCTTATATAACTGTCTTGCACTTTTTCGAAATAGTCATCGGTCCATTTTTCGTAAAGTTCTTTTACTGTAATATCCGACTCCAAATCATATGGATTTTTATTGTATTCTACCAATGCAGCATAAGCATCTTGATAAGTTGGGAAAAATGCCTCCGGTTTTAATGGCTTTTGAATAATTTTACCAGTATCTGTTCTGCCAACTGGAACTCTCACCCAAAATTTGTTCCTTAGATTTTCTCTCTTTAATTCGGTTATACTTCCAAATCCGTTTGGTAACCTCATTCTTTTCGTTTTTGACTTTCCTCTGCTTTTCTTTTCGCTTTCTTTTTTCAGCGGATATCCGCAATGAGGGCAAGAGAGCGCCTTGTCACTTACCTGCAATTCGCATTCCGGACATTTTATTAGTGCCATATCATCATCTCCTTTTTGAATTTAATGTATAAAAATAACAGCCATCAATGAACAAATGTTCTGATTGCGAGCTGTTTCCGAAGATGATACAATATTTTTGGAATGTACTATATCAACCTTCGGGAATATAGTCTTGTTAAATCCGTCTCTGTGTTGGTAGCGCAGGGGCGGTTTTGTTTAAAATACATGTCAAAACAATAGTTAGTTTAGAAAAAAATTCTCCAGCTATATCCACAATCTTGACATACTCCGTATTTTCCCTTTTTGACTTTTGACTTTCCTTTTTTGACTTCGGAATAATCTGATTTTTTAGGTGTTAGAGCCCAAAGGCCACCAGTCATTCCAATCATGGCAGTTCTTCCTAGTTTATTACCAAGTCTTGTTGCAGAACTTTTTTTACGAACTTCATTTCTTCCCTTAGAAATAACTTCATGACTTTCAATAGAAATTTGAATATTGCCACTATTGCATTTCGGGCATACTCTTTTACTTGTCGTTTTGGTCGAATCTGATTTCGTTCTTTCCGACACTGGAAAACCGCAATTTGGGCAAAAATTCGCCATATCAGATATCTCCTTCCCGCACTCAGGACATTTAATTAATGCCATTTCTCATTCCTTCTTTCGTTTTTATTATATAACGCCGTAGCGGTTATATCATTAAACTTTTTCTCCAATTGTTAAATTTTGAATAAATTAGCTAAAAGGTAATTCGTCATCAATTCCATCTGGAATGTCCATAAAACCATTTGAAATTTGTTCTTTGAGATTCCATTCTTTTAAAAATCCATTTCTATAAAAGGTAGATTGGCTTCCGCATATAGGACAATATCTTGCGTTTGAAGGAAGTTCAGTTGTACTATATTCGCAATCTTCTACAGTACAGTTATTTACAAGGTAAGTGCCGCAAATTTGGCAATGGTTTCCTGCAATATTCGTTTCTTCATTTTCGCATATTGGGCACTCCTTCAATTTTCCAAAGTCATCAGTGTCAAGTTTTTCATAAATCATAGATCCATCTCCCCATTGTAAAGTTTTCTGTCCGCATATAGGACAATATTTTCCATATCGCTGAATTAACTTCGCACTGCAATTGGTACATTGATGCTTGTAGATAAAATTATAATAATAGTGAAAAATCTTATTATCATATTCATCTTTTGCGTTAATATGTGATCTCCAATTAACATATTCATAATAGCGTTTTCTTGACGCAGGACTAGATATTTTGCACATAATTTTAATTTGATTTGAATTTTCAATATGGAATCTAAGCAATGCAGCATGAGGAACAAGTAATAATTGGGCAAAGTAATCGGCTTCTTCTTCCAAAGAATCATACTCTTCATCTGATAAGGCACAGCGAAAAATTCTAGTTTTACTATTGTTTTTATGATGATTTAATAACACATGTCCTAGTTCATGAGCAATATTCCATCTATATCTGTTTGAAGTAACAATGTTCAAATCCAAATCATTATAATAAATATAGAACATATCTTTGTTCACATAGTAATCGGTAAAGGCATCTTTAGTTTTTGCATAGGCTTTCATCTCTTCGTATGAAATATTTAAACGTTTCATATGTTTGCTGAATGAAATGAGACGGATATGCCGATAACTCCTAACGATTGATTTAATTTTAATCGGAAGATGACAGATACCTGAGTGTATCAATGCATTATAAACAGCACTTTTAATTTCTAGGCGTCTTTCTTTTGATATATTAGTCTGGGTCATCCTCACCATCGTCCTCAAAGTATTCTGAAAAAGAGCGTTTCAACATATCCATCATATATGTTCTACCAGATTCTGGCATTTTTTCTCGTGCTCGTTGAATCCGCCTTATATCAGGATCTAATTCATCAACACCTTTATTTTTGGTAATGTTTTCCTCCCAGCCCATTATAATAGCTGGAGATATATCTAGTGCTTTTGCTAGATTTACAATTTTATCTCTTTTCATATTTGCAATATCTCCGCTTTCCCAACGAGAAATTGTAGCTCCAGATACACCAACAAGTCTTGCTACTTCATCAAGTGTAAGATTTTTTTCGATTCTTCTATTTTTTAAAATATCTTTTACATCCATGTTTATCACCTCACATTGGTTTGTATATTTATTATAAAGTAAGAATTGCAAAAATGCAATACGTAAACGCAAATACAATTCAAAAAATTGCAAAAATGTATTGCGTAAACGTAAAAAATGTGCTATATTGGTCTTACGGAAACGTAAAAAGAGTGAAAGGAGTGTATAGAAGTGTTTAACAAATTGAAGTTTAAAGCTGCCATAGTAGAAAATGGTAAAACGCTGTCAGATGTGGCTAAATATTTAAAAATCAATGAATCTACATTGTATAGGAAAATTAACGGTGCTAGTGAATTTTCAAGAGGTGAAATACAAGATATTTGCTATTTTTTAAATTTAGATTCACCAGTAGATATTTTTTTTTCAAAAGAATTTACGGAAACGTAAGAAAAAGATAGTGAGAAGAGAGAGGAAAGCATGGAGGAAAATAGAAGTGAATGAATTAATCAAAATTAATTACGAAACAGAACAGCCGACAGTATCGGCAAGAGATTTACATAAGGTATTAGAAGTATCTTCCAGATTTAGCAGATGGTTTGATACAAACAAGGAAATGTTTATAGAAGGAGAAGATTACAACAAGTGTACATCGAGTACGGTTGTTAATAATGGGGCAGTCAGAGAATTAGAAGATTATGAAATTACAGTTCTTATGGCAAAACACTTGTCTATGATGTCGAGAACTGAAAAGGGAAAAGATATAAGAAATTATCTCATTGACCTTGAGAAAGCATGGAACACACCAGAGCAGGTGATGGCAAGAGCCTTAAAGATGGCAGGGAAGACCATTGACAGCTTAAAAGACAGGTGTAAGTTTCTCGGAGGGCAGGTTGTAGAACAACAGAAACTAATTGAGGAAATGACACCGAAAGCAAATTACGTTGACCATATTCTGGAATCGAAATCACTAGTGGCAACAACACAGATCGCAAAAGACTATGGAATGTCCGCAATGCGGTTTAATCAGATTCTAAATAGTTTAAAAATCCAGTACAAGGTCAATAAACAGTGGGTACTTTATTCAAAATATCAGAATTGTGGGTATGTACATAGCAAGACAATCGATATTACAAGAAGCAACGGAGATCCTGATGTGACAATGCAGACACAGTGGACACAGAAAGGGCGACTCTTCTTGTACGAGGAACTTAAGAAAAATGATATTTATCCGGTAATTGAGCAGGAAGTAGCATAGAGGAGGAAATTATGGAACGAAAAATTGTGGAAGTAAATTGCGATGTCTCAGCGTTAGAAGAGTTAAGTGGATATACCATTCAAGAGGTAATTGGATGTTGTGATGCATCCGGAGAAGGCTTTTTGATGAAAGCGTATAAAGTTGTTAGCAATGTAAAAGTGTATAGGGATTTTAGAAGAGAAGATGGGGAGTATTTTATCAGTGAAGAATACATTCCGGAGTCTGAAAAAGAAAGGGCACTTCGGAGTAAGCATTGAGTATTTCTTAGAATAGGAGGTGGAGGATATAAGAAGAAATAATAAAAAGCAACCAATAGACTGGGCGATAGTCTTACTGATTGTTTTAGCAATTATACTTGGTATTTTATTAATTATTTGCGTGTCTGTATTATATCTGAGTATTCGATCTTAATACAGAAGTCACATTAAACGTTCCGATATTTCTTGTAGTGGATAGGAGGTGATAAGAATGAGCGAAACAGCAGAAAATTTAAACAAAGAGAAAGAATTAGTTGATCGTATTTGTAGAGCAATTGCATCTATGAAAACACCGACATTTGCAGAAGGGAATATTCCAATGCGAGTGGCCGCTAAAGCAATTGGAAAGGATGCAACATGGATTCAAGCTGGAATCATAATGGGGTGGTTTCCAGTTGGAATTGCAACTAAAAACGGGAGAAAAGTAACTAGCTTGGATGAAATAAAATCAAATGAGCGTATCAGTTATACAATTTTCCCAAAGGCATTTTGGGAGCAAACAGGATATGTTTGGAAAGGTGAAGGTAGGAGGTGAGGACAAGCAGCGACATACAAAGAGTACCAGCGTTACAAGCGCAATAAAAACAGAGCAAAGAAAAGGAGAAAGAAAGATGGAAGATGTTAGAACAGAGGAGCAGATGAAGGAGATTCAGGAGGCGATTACGCATTGTCACGAATTGCTTGAACGTAATGAGATGTTAGAGAAGAGAAATCAAGCAATGCTGAAAAAGATACGACAGGGAAAGAGGAACAAGCTGAAAGCCGAGTTATGCTGCAAAGTATACGCAATCATAGCAGTTGTGGCTACGATATTTGGATTTGGAATGGCGGTTGGAAGATGCCTTGCATTTTTAACTACAATGGGATTCTAAAAAAGTGCCCAAGGTTTGCAGACCTTTTTCGGGCACAAGTTTAAAAACACAGTTAAATTGTAAAACAGAAGAGAGGGAAAGTCAAATGAATTTGAGACAGTGGGTATTAAAACAGTCTTCTTTATTTAAAGAAATGAATCTGTACGAAAATTTCGATGAGAATATTAAGATATGCACAGGTATTACAAGAGGCGTACATGTGTACAAAGGCTTGGAAGATATGGCAATAGCGGTAGGGGCCGATCTATACATAAACTATTTGGGGCGCGTCGCTTTTAAGTACAACGATGTTGAGTTTTTCCAACTGGATTAGGAGTGATTAGCAATGCATAATTACATATGCGAGGAATGTGGTGCTTACCTTGATCCAGGTGAAAAATGTGATTGCATGGAACGAGAACATGAGTTAAGAAGACGAAAAGCAGAGGCGGAACGTCTTGCAGAGTTTGAGGGTATGTGGGAACAACAAGTATTGATATTTTATGAGGATATAGAGATGGCAAAATTATACGAAATCGTTGGAGCATTTAAAGAATTGCTTGAAATGGCAAGCGAAGAGAATATGGATCAGAAGTTAATTTCTGATACTTTGGAAGGCGTTGAATTTGAGTTTGAAGAGAAAGCAGATGGCTATGCAAAAGTAGTTAAGATGCTTGAGGGAGATGTAGTGAAATGATAGATCTAATCAAATTCGAAAGTTCTGACGTTTTAAGACAGAAACGATTCGAGAAGAGCTTAGAGGAAAGAGAGCAGTATAGCGACAAGATGTTTCGCCGAGTGATGATTATAATCGGAATGGCAATTTCAGCCGAAATCGGTTTTATTGTCGGACAAGTTGTAGCAGCATCGGTTTTGATGTAAAAAAGAGCACCCACATGAGCCGGCAAGCTCGGGTACTCAAAAAAACAAATCAATTAATTTTAAGGCAAAAGAAAGGAAAAGTCAAATGATTAAAGTAAATAAAGGAGCAGTAAATTTTGAAGGGATGTTACCAGATATTGCAACAGAAATGGTTGTTGTGATGAAAGCTTTCAAGGAGTTGTGCGTAGAACAAATGGGAGAAGAAGACGGAAATTCGTTTTATGAAAACGCAATCAAACTTGTAAGCATGAGTAGTGAAGAACTGAAACAAGAAGAGAAAAGAGTTAGAGAACGAATCTTAAAAAGAATTCTTGGGATTGAGGAATAAGCAATGAAACAACCTAAAAAGCTAACAAATAAGCAGAAGAAATTAGTTTCAAAATGCGGTTTAAATCCAAATGAATGGGCGTGTATGCTTGACGACAATTTCTATCTGCATATTAGAGATAAAGAAACTGGAAAAATCAAGATTATAGATAAGAAGAAAGGGGAAGTTATTTCACATGAAAATTATTGAATTAAAAAAAATACATATTCAAAACTTCAAAGGCTGTGTCGATAAAACGATTCCATTTGGAGACAATACAAAGATTTTTGGTGCGAATGCAACAGGGAAAACAACCGTATTCGATGCATTATCATGGTTACTGTTCAATCGTGATTCTTTAGGAAATACACAATTTGACATTCGACAAAAAGATAAGGACGGAAATGTTGTTCATCACGTTGAAATTGACGTGCAGGCAACGATTGTAGTTAATGACGACGAATATGTGTTGCGTAAGGTACAGAAAGAAAAATGGGTGAAAAAACGTGGGACAGATACAAGAGAATTTCAGGGGAATGTGAATGAATTTGAAATCAATGGATATCCAAAAAGCGAAAAAGAGTTTAAGACGTTCATGTCTGAAATTATCGATGAAAAAGTGTTTAATTTAGTAACAAACCCAGTGGCATTTAATTCTCTTCCTTGGAAAGAACAAAGAGAAATGCTGATGAAGTTTGTTGGTGATTTTACAGATGTTCAAATTGCGGAGTCACACGAAGACAAATTCAACAGTCTAATTCCGGAATTAAAAATTGCTTCTACAGACGATATTTTGAAGAAGTATACAAAAGCTAGAAACACTATGAACAAAGAAATGGTTGAGATTCCAGCAAGAATTGACGAGGTGTCAAAGCAATTAGTAAATATCGATGTTGGAGCATTGGAAGTAGAACGTGCTGCAAAAGAAGTTGAATTGAAAAGGGTTGAAGATGAATTATCGGGCGATTCTTCAAAGTTGGAAGAAGTAAATCAAAAGAGACAAGCAGTAGTTGAGTTAAAGTTCAAATTAAGTGAAATTCGGAACAATGAAACAGAAAAGCTGATGAGTTCAAAACGTGATGCATTGAACATGGTAAATGGGAAAGAGTCCGTTGTGACTTCTATAAAGAATAAAATCACGAATCTTAAAGCTGAGATTTCACAGGCAGAAGCGGAACGATCAAGAGCAGAATCCAACAAACAAATTTTTGGTTATGAATGGAGAAAAGAAAAAGCAAGCGTGTTCCCAGCGATGACGCCATATCCTGAATACATAGAACTTCCTGAGCTTACAGAAGAGGATTTAACTTGCCCTACTTGCGGTCAATCTCTTCCGAAAGAAGTTAGAGAAAAACGTATTTCTGCTTATGAGGATAGAAAAAGAAAGAGTTTAGAAAGTTATGAAAGAGAGAAAGCAGAGTACAAAGAACGGTATTTGGCAGATAAGGAAAAGTTTGAGAAGAATCGAGAGAACAATCTCAGAGTCATTACAGAGAAAGGACAGGCAGCAGCTGATTGTGTCCGGACCTATCAAAAGATGATTGACGAGCGGAAAAGCATTATTAATCAATTACTTTCCGATATGGAAGTCGCAGAAAAAGAACTTGCAGAAGCGAAAAAAGCGCTTGAAAAAATTCCAACTGTGTCAGATGTTACCGAAAATAAAGAATATTCAAATATCCAGTCTCAGATTGAGCTGCTTGAATCTGATATTGAAGAGTTGAGTAAAGAGTCGACTGGAAAAACAGAGTTGCAGGCAAGAAGAGAAGTATTAAAAGATGAAATTGCAGAGATTGATCTGAAAATTAAATCTGCCGATAACACGAAAATCAATGCAAGAATAGCAGAACTTGAAGCGGAAAAGAAGGAAGTCGGTCAAAAGATTGCAGAGCAAGAGAGAATGATTGTTCTAACGGAAGAGTTTATTCGAGCAAAAATGAATAGAATCTCTGAGATTATCAATGAGAAATTCGAAGAAGTTTCATTCAAATTATTTTCAGAGCAAATTAATGGTGGTCTGAAAGAAACTTGCGAATGCACGGTAAATGGCGTTCCTTATTCATCATTAAATAATGGACACAAGATTGTTTCCGGTCTTTGTATCTGCAAAGCTCTGTCTAAATTATATGACATTAAATGTCCTGTATTTATCGACAATGCAGAAGCAATTTCAGACGGGAATATCCCTGAAATGTACACACAGGTTATCGCAATGTATGTTACCGATGATAAAGAATTGAAAGTAGAGGTGTAGTAAATGGCAAATGAAGTAGCGAAAAAACAAGAGTTTACAACGGCTGTATCTAATTGGACAAACACTATTACAGACCTTGTTACAAGGGATTTTAGCACTTGCGGTGTTGAGTTTGATGATTATTCCAAGACTTGTGCTATGGCTTGTATGAGTGCAGTATATCAGCTTGTGCAAGGCACTGACAAGGCATCTATGAATGACTTAGATATGTCGAATCTTAGAGAGGTTGTAGGGCAATGTGCAAGCCTTAAACTAAATGCAAATGCTGTGCCAAGAGAGGTTTACTTCCAGCTTAGAAGTAAACAGATCAGCGGCGAATGGAAGAAAGTTGTTGAAATGGGAATTGAGGGAGATGGCAACGATGCACTTTTGCGTCAGTTTGGTAATGGAATTCAAAAAGTTTACCCAGCATGGCTTGTAAAAGATGGTGATGATTTTACATATCCAAAGCGAAAAGGGATTGAAATTACACCGCCGGAATGGGCGCCAAAGGGATTGTCTGAAAAGACAGTAAGAGTTGTATATCCAATTAAGTTAGATGATGGTACGGTTGACTACCTTATTGCAGAGCGCGAGCCGGTAAGAACAAATCTGATTGCACACATTAGAAATAATATGTTGAATGAAACGTTCGGATTTGTTACTGGAACAAAAAAGGATAAATATGGAAAAATGGTAGATCGCACTCGATACGATGCAACACCGGAAGAAAAAGAGAAAATTAAGGCTAAAAAAGCAGAAATCATGGATACTGTCAGATCATGTGATACATTGGACGATATTTTGAAATGTGCAGCTGCTATTCCGTATATATCAGCTGCTTGGCTTGACACACCGGAGAATATGATTATCAGGAAAATGCGAAACAATGCAATCAAGAAATTCCCGAAGAATCTCAATCAGATTGCCAGCAGTTCTTTACTGCAACTGGATGATACATATAAAGCAGCGCAGGAGGAAATTACAGACAATGAAAATTCGCAGGAATTTGTAGTAGAAGAAAATGTTGTAGCAGATGCGGAAGCGGTTGTTGTAGAAGAACCGGACTTTGCAAAGGAGCAAGGATATGAGAATCATTAGCCAGAATCTTGTTAGTTTTCCGTTTGAGAGAACCATCGTTGAAGTGGATGATAATTCCATCATGTGCCGTCTGTGCGTTGTACCGGAAAAAAGATATTGTTTAGGTACATATAAAGATTGCGAAAGAGCGAAAGAAGTTTTTAAAGAATTGGATAAGCATTATTCTAACTTACCATACATGGAAGATGGAGCAACGCTTTACAATTTAAATTCTTTTGTAATGCCGGAGGAATAGCTATGAAATTAAAAGTAATAAATTCCGGAAGTAAAGGGAACGGATACGCACTTATTACAGGGGAAGAAATTCTTCTCCTGGAGTGCGGAGTACCGGCGAAAGAAATGTTAGAAACAATTGATTACCAAACTTCTAAGGTGTCCGGATGCTTGCTGAGCCATGTGCACGGAGATCATTCGGAATATATTAGAAATTTCATGAAATATGGAATTGATGTTTATACATCTGATGAAGTGCACAGTGACATCGAAACCGTGTATGGAGAGAAAACAAAGTGCTTGCAGAGAATGAAAAAATATTCAATCGGTAGTTTTGATGTGATTGCTTTTCAAGTGCCGCACAATGATACAGAATGTGACGGATTCTTAATCACGCATGAGGGAATTGGCAAGCTATTGTTCATCACGGATGCAGAGTATTGTCCATATAATTTTTCAAAAATTGGTATTAACCATGTTTTGGCAGAATGCAACTATTCTGAAGATTACATCAATAAAAATGAGGACTTTGGAAAGTTTGAACACGTTCTTCGCGGTCACATGGAGTTGCAGACGTGTAAACGGCTCATACAAACAGTAAACAGTCTAAACCTAAGAAGTATAGGACTATTGCATTTAAGTAGTGGAAATGGCAACCCTGAGCGATTCAGAGAAGAAATAGCAGAGCTAATTGACTGTGATGTAGATGTATGGGTTGCAGAAAAAGAAGTTGAAAAAGAATTACGGTTAGAACCGTTTTAAGGAGATAAGAGATGAATAAAGTAATTTTAATGGGACGTTTAACAAGAGATCCAGAAGTTAGATATTCGCAGGGCGAGAGTGCAAATGCAG
>PPYF01188132.1_pt1 | contig 63543 bp, 70 predicted proteins | sample 1559871 | NCBI WGS metagenome assembly PPYF01 (sample SAMN08240021, study PRJNA423297) | Human gut metagenome, whole genome shotgun sequencing project. | reverse complement strand
CGGGGCGCGGTTTACCGCGTGCCATTTACCCTGGACAGCTGACAGCGACTGTGCTTGTCTCAGCCCCGGCGACAGGGACTGAAACGGGTGAAACGGCAGCGGAAGTGGAAATGAGCAGGGACCCGCCGCAACGTCGGGGCGCGGCACGCGAAACGGCGTTGCCCCTTACGCCCCGGCGTCAGTTTGCCGGGGGGCATAAAGCGCAGGTCACGGCGCGTAAAAAGGGCGGCGTATCCGCCTGCGGATACTGCAGGCCTGCCGTTGACGTCAGACTTCAGACACTAGCCGGATGGCCCGAAACCGCTCTGCGGGTTCGGCGGAGCTTACCGCATCCTTTCGCGGTTAGCGGAGTGTGGCTCGACGACCGGACGCGCAGCGGCCGGGAGCCGAAGGAGTCACCAGACTTTGCGGGTTTTCAGGTAGTTTATCCCCTTCGGAGACAGTCACAGCGTCAGGAGGAAAAGAACGGGGCAGCCTGGTATTCATCTGCAGATTACCGGCATACATAAGCATACCTGGCGAAGTGGCTCAGGCGGCGCGTCAGCGCAGCCCCGCCACAGCGCCGCAGGCAGGTTTTCAGCGGGCGTTCAGGCAGTGACGGGGGGCATGTCCCCCCGCCAGAGCATCAGACTTTTGGCGGCAGCGCCCCCGGATAGTGCCGGGCGATAATGTCGTTCACCTTTTCCACCAGGTCAGGTCGCGTAAACGTGATATGCGCGGAGCCTTTTTTGTATGCCCGAATCGTGAAGTATTCGCAGGTAAACACTTCACCCACGCTGTTCGCCCCGCCCCGACTGATAAACTCACTCAGCCCGGCCCCCTCCGACACGCGAAAATCCGGTACGTTCTTCCCGTCCAGAATCCAGAACGGGCGGGCAAGATCGTTGATCCGGCTCTGCGCATACGTGCGCACGGAAAAATACAGCCCGCGATGGTTGTCCAGGACGCCATCAATGATGATGCGTTTTCCCAGCAGGCAAGGAGTGTTGGTTTTGTAGTCCCATGACAGATTGCGGAACACGTCGATAACGCCCTGCTCAAACGTCGCCCCTTTACTGGCATTCAGCGCCCGGAACGTGGCGATCACATTGTCCAGGGATATTTCGGGGCAGTCGTCGCTGTACAGCTGCGTATCCCACTGTTTGCGCTGCGCCTCGCTCATCAGCGTGAACATGCCCGTTTCATTCATCAGCCGCGTCCAGATATCCCGGTCGGCAATGCGGCAGATACGCCGGCGAATGGCGGCATTCCGCTGTTCGCTGCGGTCGCTGCAAAGGCTGCTTTCGACGATCTGCGATAACCCGGCAAACCAGCTTCGCCCGGAAGCCTCCGCCAGCGTGGTCTGCGCTTCGCGTATCAGGGCAACCCCCTCCAGAAACGCCGTCACGCCGCTGTTGCGCTGCGCCACAATGCGCCCGACGGGTACGGACGGGATGATGTCGCCCGCATCGCCGTGCGTCTGAACATCTGCGCTGAGTGCCCGTGTGGTGGTCTGTGTCATATCAGTCTCCCTTCGGCTGTTGCCGCCCCTCGCGGAGCGGCTCACCTCATCAGTTAAATGCGCGCGTCAGTTCCAGCGTGCGGAGCACCTGCCCGAAGGCAGCATTTTTCATCGCGGGGATGTGAACGCCGCGCCCCTTGCGCAGGCTGCGGGCGATATGCCGCCCGAAAGCCTTCAGGGCAGGATCGATATCCGGCGCAGAAATCTCCGCGCGGGGGATGCGCGTGTGGCGGCGGGGCTTTACAGCCTCTGCGGAAGGTGAAACAATAGTTACTGACATTGAGTTAACTCCTTGTGGTAGTTAATGGAGCCGAAAAACCGTTACAGCGGTGTTTACGGCGTGGATAAAGCAGGGTTTTCCCTGCTTTTTTCATTTCTGCGACACGCTATCTGCTTCTTTTGCCTCCTTATTCAGCTTGTCGGTAATGTCTTCGGGATCGCCTAAAAGCCAGCCGCTGACGGGGCTGTAGCGCTCGATAAACGCTCTGACCGCCCCTTTCCCCGTGGCGCGGGGCGCGGTTTACCGCGTGCCATTTACCCTGGACAGCTGACAGCGACTGTGCTTGTCTCAGCCCCGGCGACAGGGACGTAAACGGGTGAACGGCGCCGGGATGGACATGAGCAGGGTTCCGCCGCAGCGACGGGGCGCGGCACGCGAAACGGCGGTGCCCCTTACGCCCCGGCGTCAGTTTGCCGGGGTGCATAAAGCGCAGGCCACGGCGCGACAGGGCGGCGCAGCCGGAACGGCTGCTGCAAGCCTGCCTTTGATGTTGCGTCAGGGATGGACACCCGCTGCCCGCAGGTTTACCGGAGGGCCGGGCCATGACGGCGAAGCTGGCATGGTGCGAAGCATGACAGCCCGCCCGGACGCCCGTGGTGCCGGCATGGGTATCCCCGTTCAACACCACCGCTGGAAGAGCATCGGTCGTACCACGCAGTACGCCATCTTTACGCCCGGCAGGTCAGTTAAACGGTGCTCCCGCACGCCGGCGGGCAGCGCGTCAGCGCGGCCGCAGGCGGCAGGCCCGTGGCCTGCGGAAGGTTGTTTTCGCGCGCGAACAGGCGGCGGCGGAATAACACCGCCCGCACGGGGCGGTGCAGGAGTTACGCAGAGGGTGAGCCGAGCACCAGTTGCAGCGTTTCCACTGCGGCAGAAGCCTCACCCGATAAGTCATCGACGTGGCTCATTCCCCTTTCTATCAGCGGCAGCAGTAAGCGAAGTTCGTTTTCAGGAATGGCTATCTGACGCGGCGCGCGCTCTGCGGCAATCTGACGCAGTTCCCCCGAAACAAAGTCCTGACCGATGCCGTAGCGATACATGATGTCGCAGTCGGCCTCCCCGATAGCCTGAAGCACTCGCGCCGTTTCTGTGATGGTGGGGTTATATTCCGCGCCGGCCTCGCGCACGTCCTCCTCCGTCCAGGTGATAACGGCGATTTTTTCGTTGTTTTCGTGCGTTTTCAGCAGCGCAATGCAGATTTCACTGACGGTTCCGTACATCATTTATGCTCTCCGGTTAATTTGTTGTTATCGCATGAAGGCGGGGCGCATCGCGCCCCGTCGGGCATCAGTCAAGGGCGCGATAAATGGCGCGGCTTTCGCGGTGGGTGGCCACAATGCTCATGAGCTGCTCATAGCGGCGGATGTAGTGGCGGCAGGCGTCCCGCTCGTCGTGGTGGTCGTGCATCCAGCTCCGGTGATTAAGTACCAGCGCGGTGACGACAATCCCCGCCGCGTCGCCCGACATTTCCCCCTCAAAGCCGTTATCAGGGTTAAATACCGTTACGCGGTCTTCATCAGGGGCAAGATAGCCCGCCCCCTGCGGGAGGGTGTTAAACGTCCACTCGCCGCCGTCATAGTCACGAATGTATTTACCGGCATAGGCGTAAATGCAGGCTTCGGCGGTCAGGTAGTCCGCGCCAAACAGGACGGGCAGGAAGGAAAAACGCGCCTCGCGGGCGACGGGGGAAACGGTCTGGCAGGTGTGCGTGCGTAACATTGTGAGCCTCCGGTTTTACAGGGGATGCGACACCGGGCGGTGCCGTGACTCCATAACAGACGGGCGGTCAGTCACGAATGCAGGGGCGCAAGGGAAGCCGCAGCCTGACGCACACGGCGGACGGGAGTTGCAGGGTGAGGCCGCGAAACCTGAGCGGGCGAACAACCGGAAAATCACGGCCGACGGGAAGGAAGGACCGGGTGACCGCCGCGTTCACTTTACCCTTGCATTCGTGACAGCCCGGCTAAGATGGAGTCACGGCACAGCCCGCACGCGCACGGTGCAGGCAGAGGGCATTTATCACCACAAGGCCCGACGCGGCGGGCCGGGTCACGCGGAGCCGACCGGCGACATCCTTAGTGGATGTTGTCATCCCGCGCCGGTCAGTGCGGGGAAGGGCCTTCCCTTCCCCGTCATGATTACGCTTACTGCGCGGGCATCGCCCGGGCCTCGCTCATGACCTCACGCAGGACGCGGCGGTCAAGCCAGCGGCGTGCGGGGTCGCCGGGGAACCGCAGCACGTCTGTGATAACGCCAGCGGCCTTAATATCTTCTTCCCGCTCGTTAACCACGGTGAGCAGCACCGGGCAGAACCGCGCCCCGCGCACCAGTACCGCGTCAAGGACGGCATCCACCTGTTCCGCGTCGTCCTCATCGAGCCAGTTTTCGTGGTCGTACTCGTCGGCGAGAATGCGCCAGTCGCCGAATCGCCTGTCCATCAGCCGCGGCGTGGCGGAGGGTTTGAGCGCGGCGGCCAGGCGGCGGGCGTCCTCCCGGACGATATTGCAAATCGCATCAATGCTGCCTCTGAGGAAGGCCAGCAGGTCGTCACATTCCGCCGCGGTCAGCCATTCCTGCGCAAACGGCAGGTGAATCGTCATGGCATCGGCCAGGCGCTCCGGGGGTGTATCGCGTTTCGCGGGGTACAGGTGCAACCGGGCAGGGGTTCCCGCCAGCCGCCGGGCGCTGGCGGTCAGCAGCGCCGCCCGGCCATACGTCAGCGGCTGGCAAAGATGCGTGACCAGCGTCAGGATTTGCGCGGCATCGAGCGAGCCGCAGGCGACAAGCCAGCCGGGCATCTGTTCGGGCGCGACGGGCATCATATCCACGCAGGGCGGCCAGCCCGCATCCTGTAGCATCCGGTCGCCGTGGCGCAGTATCAGCGCGTTCAGGGTGTCATTTCTCATTGTTCTGCTCCTTCGGATAGCGCCCCGACGTTCCGCGGGGCGGTCGGGTTAAGCGGCGATTTCGTTTTCCAGCCAGGCAATATCTTTCTGAGCGTCGGCAACGCTCGGGTAGTGCTGTCGCACAAGGGGCCACGCCTGTGCGTCTTCCCCGCTGATAGCCCTTGCGGCAATATCCGTGACACGCGCCAGCGTATCGGCGGGGACGCTCACGCGCGGGGTGTTCGTGCCAATCCCGGCATACAGCGCCTGAACGGTGCGGAACGACACGCCGTCTTCGGTATGTTCTCCCGTCCCCGCGCGCCCGATAAGCTCAAGCACGGCGTCGGCTTCGGCCTCCGTCATATTTTCCACCTGCGCCATAACGTCCTGCTTCGTCCAGACCAGCAGGGCAATGCGCTCCTCGTTGCCAAACATACGTTTCAGCTTTTTGTTCAGCTCTTTACGGGTTCCGTACAGCATGATTTGTTCTCCACTTTGCTGTGGGGCGGCCTCGCCGCCCGGGGTTCAGTCTTTAAAGGATTCGTCAAGCAACAGGGCGATATTGAAAGCCTCGTCCATCAGGGCGCGGATACGGCGCAGGCTTACGCCAGCCAGACGCTCCGGCAGCCCGTCATGCTGCCAGTGATACCGTTCTTCCAGCACGTTCAGGGTGGTTTTCAGGTCGCACATGCTGTTCGCCAGTCCGGCGATATCGCGCCGCAGCCCTTCGTGTCCGTCGTAGTTCATCAGGCGGCCTCTGGCATCCACTCTTCGTTCGCCGCCGGGGTGTTCACGGCGCGGCGCATCGCGGCCAGCCGTTCGGTGCCGGCCCGGTGGTACTGCTCCAGCATTTCGATGCCGATATAGCGGCGTCCGGCGCGGTATGCGGCGACGCAGGTCGAGCCGCTTCCGGCAAACGGGTCGAGGACAATCGCCCCCGGGGCGCTGAATGACTCAATCAGCGGCTGTAGCGCCTCCACCGGCTTCTGGGTCGGATGCAGCGGATTGCCCGTGTACGGGAAGGGCAGCACGTCCGGCAGCGGTTTTTCAGGCGGCGTCGGCCGCCCCTTGGCGAGCACGTAGGCCCCCTCATGGCGGTAATCCACAAATCCGCGACGCCCCTTCGCGCTGCGGCGGTTGGAAGCATAGGTTTTGGTAAAAACAATCTGGCCGACAGCGTAGAATCCCGCCGCTTTCCATGCGGCCATAAAGCGGTCCCGTTCCCTGCCGCACGCTGCCTGTTCATCGCGTCCGGTCACGGGTCAGGCCGACCGTGGAATACCGCAGACGCCAGGCTTTTCTGGCGGCAAGGATATGCCGCGAAAGCGGCTTGAAGGGCGTTCCTTAAAAAGGCGAGGGACTGGCGCAAAATACCGGCGGCGCCGGGCCTGAGCGGAAAAGCAGCCCGTCCCGTAACAGGCCGGACGCGAGACACTGGCAGCGGGTGGCAGGTTCATCCCCCCGCGCCGCGCGGCGGTCGCGGAAGAAAAGCGGAGCCGGGAAAGGCGACGGCTGAAGCAGGGAGAAAAAAACCGGGCTGCACGCCCGGTCAGGAAGGGGTCAGCGGGTGATATCCCGCCAGTCATTACCGTACTCATCGCAGAGGGTGGGCGTATCCGTTACGCCGGTTACTGCCCACGTATCCAGAAACTTCAGTCCGCGCAGGATACAGTTCTCCACGTCATCGAGCAGGATGATGCTGTTAAACCAGACCACGCCATCCGGATATTGCCAGCGGTGACGGCCATCCTCGCGCAGCAGACTGTCCCACCACGTCCGGCCCATCTGTATCGCGCCCGATTCAGCCTGCGCCAGGCCGGTTGCTGATATCATGTGGTGCACCATCATTTCCACGCCGCTGATTTCAACGGCAAAGCCGACCAGCCAGGTATTCATACACGTTTTACCTCATCAATAGCCGCCTGCAGGTGGCTCCAGTTAAATCCGTCATTCGCATCCGTTCCCTGCCGCACGCTGCCTGTTCATCGCGTCCGGTCACGGGTCAGGCCGACCGTGGAATACCGCAGACGCCAGGCCTTTATGGCGGCAAGGATATGCCGCGAAAGCGGCTTGAAGGGCGTTCCTTAAAAAGGCGAGGGGCTGGCGAAAAATACCGGCTGCGCCGGACCTGAGCGGAAAAATCGCCCGTCCCGTAACAGGCCGGACGCGAGACACTGGCAGCGGGTGGCAGGTTCATCCCCCGCGCCGCGGTCGCGGGCTATCAGGCGAACCAGACACTATTTCGGACGGCAAACCGGTGTTAAGCGGCCTCAGGGATTACCGACCACCTCCTACATATTTCTTTATAAATCTACATAAATTGCTCTTTATTCTACAAGGAGGTGTTTACCGGAAAAAAACGATCAAGGATGCGACATTTATTTATTATTTTTCCATATTTTTCCATATCAGCCTCATATTAATCTTTACTCATCCACGAACATGCGCAATAATCCATATTCACTCCATATTTCTCTTAGTTAATTCTATTTTTTTCTAGATAATGTGAGGTTCAAAATGCGTATTTTTGTTGATGACGGTTCCACCAACATCAAACTGGCATGGATGGAAGAAGGTGCGGTGAAAACGTTGATTAGTCCAAACAGCTTTAAACCTGAATGGTCCATGACGCTTCTGGGATTGACTGATTCAACAGCACCAGCGTCCACCAACTATGAAATTGACGGGCAAAAATACAGCTTTGACCAGCTGAGTCCGGATGCCGTACGCACCACCGAAACACGCTATCAGTACAGTGATGTGAATGTTATCGCTATCCACCACGCGTTGATGCAGTCTGGCATTGAACCACAGCCAATTGACATCGTGGTTACGCTGCCGCTGGGCGAGTATCTGGATGAGAACGATCAGCCTGATATGGCCAACATCGAGCGTAAAAAAGCAAACGTGAAGCGCGCAGTAGCAGTTCAGGGGCGTGAGAGTTTCACAGTACGTAAAGTCACAGTCCTGCCAGAGTCAGTCCCCGCCGGCTTTAGTGTACTGAAAGATCTGGATGATCTGGATTCCCTGCTGATTGTGGATATCGGTGGTACGACGCTGGATATCGCGCACGTCCGCAGCAAAATGTCCGGTTTCACCAAAACGCATTGCGATCCTAAAACCGGCGTTTCTATCATCACCGAAGCCGTGAAACATGCACTGGATGCAAGCGTGAGCACACGCACCAGTTCGTATTTTGCCGACCGTCTTATCCAGGCGCGTAATGATGAGACATTTCTTTCCCGTTACCTCCAGAACGCAGACCAGCGAGCCCTGGTGATGAAGGTACTGCATGAGCGTGAAAAAGCTCTGACGCACCGAGTGATCGATTCCGTAGGCCGCTTTGCCGGTTTCACACATGTCATGGTTGTGGGGGGCGGTGCCAGCCTGGTCGCCGACGCAGTGAAGAAAGCGACGGGTGTGGGTGACGATCGATTCTTCGTCAGCGATAACCCGCAGTTCGATCTGGTTCTGGGCATGGTGGCAATGAAGGGCTGAGTATGACTGATAACCGCAAGTGCTCGTTTTATATCTACCCGGAGCGCAATGCGGCTGACCGGGTAGCCGACAGTTTTCTGGAAAAGCTGCCTCAAAAAGAGCGCGGCCGTGCGATGCGCGCCATGATGCTCTGTGGTGCTGCGCTAATGAAACAGGACGAACGCCTGCCGTTCCTGATCTCTGAATTCCTGACAGAAAGCACCTCAATGAATGATATTCAGCGGATAATCAGCAGTACGCTGCCGCAGCAGGACATGAACGATATGACGCGCCTGCTTGAAGCGTTTCTGCAGGCATCTGGCGGTGGCAACAATACGGTGGGCAACCCCGTTGCGCCCCCCGAGCCGGGAACGCATGAGGATAAGAATCTGGAAGAAACCCGGAAGAACGTCCAGCAGATGTTCCCGGACGATGATTAAAGGCGATGGTCGTTTCTGCATAATCAATATGTTACACATCGTAATTGGTTGAATCGTGCACTTAACGAATGGAAGGGACTTCCCCTGATTATGCGCCTGATTAACTCTTGTGCAATCATGGGGTAAACACAACCCCGGAGGGATTCGTTATGACCATTACTACTGTCGGTATCGATCTTGCTAAAAATGTGTTCGCTGTTCATTGCGTTGACCAGAATGGCAAAACCGTTCTGGTTAAATCCAGAGTAACCCGCGCAGCTCTTCCCGGGCTGATTGCTGGTTTGCCGCCCTGTGTTATCGGGATGGAGGCGTGCTCCGGGGCTCATTACTGGGCAAGACTGTTTCGGCAGTATGGTCATGAGCCGCGTCTGATGGCCGCTAAATTTGTATCGCCTTACCGCATGGCTGGTAAATCAGGGAAAAATGATGCAGCTGATGCTCAGGCTATCTGCGAGGCGGTTCGTCGCCCACATATGCGGTTTGTGCCGGTTAAGGATGAGAGCCAGCAGGCAATGCAGTGTCTGCATCGTACCCGACAGGGTTTTATCGAAGAGAAAACAGCAACATATAATCGTCTCCGGGGGTTGATATCTGAATTCGGCGTTATCGCCCCACAAAGTACAGATGCCCTGCGCCACATAGTTTTTGAGCAGAAGAATTCTTTACCACTTCAGGTTCAGCAATGTGTTGATGATTTGCTGGAGCACGTTGCTCGCATTGAAGATAACATCGCTGAATATGACCGAATTTTGTCCCGCATGGCCAAAACAGATCATCGCAGTCAGCGGCTGATGGAATTGAAGGGCGTTGGCCCCACAACGGCCTGTGCGCTGGTCGCCAGTATCGGTAATGCACATGATTTTAAGAATGGGCGCCAGCTGGCAGCCTGGCTGGGACTGACACCATCGCAGTACAGCAGCGGCGGAAAGTCGAAGCTTGGCAGGATAACGAAAGCTGGCGATTCGTATCTGAGAACACTTCTGGTTCAGGGTGCCCGCTCGGTACTGATCGGGGCGGAGAAAAGGACTGATTTATTCAGTCGTTGGGTCTGCTCACTGGTCGAACGCAGAGGATACTGGCGCGCTGTTGTTGCCATCGCTGCCAAAAATGCAAGACTGTGCTGGGCATCATTGCATTACGGTGATGATTTCAGGTTGTACTCAGCCAGCTAAAGTACAAAGCTGTATGACCATCTGTTTATAGTACCGCAGTCTCTCCCCTTTATTTTTTTACTATAGTGCAGACAGAAACCGTAAACACCGGCGTTGACATGCCGGGGAAGCCCTTATAGTACAAAAATTTCTGTTCTCCAACCAACTCCACAGTCCCCGAATGCCCCCCTGTAAAACAGGGGGTACCAGGACCTCAGCTCCGGTATAATACTGCCGGATGAGCACACTCAAACCAACGGAAAAGCGGAATGTCAGGCAGAAAAGGAAAGGGCGGGAAGTCACCGGTTCCCCATGACGGGCTGTTTAAAACCTTCCTGACCCACACGGATACCGCCCGGGATTTTCTGGCCCTGCATCTGCCCGCAGAGCTGCTGCAGTTGTGCGACCTGACCACCCTGCAGCTGGAATCAGGCTCCTTTATTGAGGAAAACCTGCGAACCTATTTTGCCGACGTGCTGTACTCCCTGAAGACCACCGAGGGTGAGGGATACATTTATACGCTCATTGAGCACCAGAGCAGTCCCGACAGGCATATGGCGTTCAGACTCATGCGGTACTCCATTGCCGCCATGCAGAAACACCTGGATGCCGGTCATGAGCAGCTGCCGCTGGTTATTCCGCTGCTGTTTTCCCACGGTCGTGGCAGCCCCTGGCCCTACACGCTGAACTGGACGGAGCTGTTTGCCAGCCCGGAAACAGCGCGAAAACTGTATACCGGTGATTTTCCCCTCATCGATGTTGGCGCCATCGATGACGATGAAATCATGAAACACCGCCGGATGGCCCTGCTGGAACTGATGCTCAAGCACGCACAAACCCGCGACCTGGCCGAGCTGACCGAACATCTGGTCACCCTGCTGATTGCGGGTTACACTACCGATGAGCAGCTGGTCACGTTGATGAACTGGATGCTGCAGACGGGAGACACGGCCAGACCCGAGGCATTCCTGCAGGAACTGGCCCGCCGGTCACCGCAACACGAGGAGATTTTAATGACTATTGCACAACGCCTGGAACAGAAGGCCCGCGAAGAAGGGCGCATGGAGGGCATCCAGCTTGGCGAGCAGCGCGGCATCCAGCTTGGCGAACAGCGCGGCATCGAGAAAGGTGAGCGCGAAGCGACCCTGAAAATTGCCCGCACGATGCTGCAGAGCGGCATCGACCGCAATACAGTGATGGCCATGACAGGTCTGACTGAAGAAGATTTGCAGCGCATTACCCACTGACACTACCGGGTTGCCTGCTGGCAACCCGGTCTTTACTGGTCAACCAGCGCTGATTGTCACCAGTTTCCAGTGATCGTCGTTGCAGACTGCCTCCCAGCCACAGCTTTTCAGTAGCGCATTAAGCCCCTCGGCGCGGCCGCCAATTCTTGCTGGAACAGGTAGCACCTGCGTCCCGTCATCATTAAAACCAATATCCAGCGCGCTTTTCAGCAGACAGATACTGTTCACCGATGCCGATGGCAGAATCTTATTTCGACCGCTCCACTCACTGTCGCTGAGGACGTGATACACCCAGTCGTACTGTTTCGCCAGCTCCAGCGCGTAGGTCAGGCGAAAAAGGTCATTCTGCTCAGACAGTTCACCTGTACAGCTGCGCCAGAGATAATCCAGCTTATGGCGCAATCGCGCACGAACGCCGAGCGTCCTGCCCTGTTTGAGTATCCAGTCAACATCGGTGGCCACGTCACGTGAAAAACGGCGCTGTTTTTTCACCTGCGCAAACCAGCGGGTGATAAACAGGTTTTCCTGCGACTCCGACGCCACCAGGCCATCTTCCCTGGCAGTCAGCAGGGCGATAAGTGCGCACCATGCCAGGTGACCCGTTTTTTCCATATTTCTCATATCATCACCAGCCCGGGGGCTGTCCTTCAGCAATGATGCTTGTCATCCAGTTCCACCAGTCGGCTGTTCATCTGGTCGGGATGTTCCCGATATACCTCGCCCCTGGCCGGTGCCAGCTGTAGCGTCAGGTGCCGGGCAACACTATCGTCGTCACTATCAGGCGCACCAATCAGCCAGACCGGGTAGGGGGCATACCTGACGTCATTCCGGAGCCGTTCACCCAGAGAGACCATTTCAGCTTCAGACGCACACCCCGGGGCAAAAACCAGCCGGGCAGTTATTCGCCCACAGCGAGAGCAGGGGAACGTGGTGTTTTCGAGGAGCGCCGTGCCGGGAATGGGGTCAGGAGGAGAGAGGAAATGTCGGGTACCATCAGGTTGCCTGCCGGCATGCTCAATCAGCGCATCGACCATCCGCTGAGCAACCAGCGCGACAATATCTTTATTCAGTTCCACAGGCTCTTTAACATGGGGGCGCAGCTGCGTGTCGCCAGATGGCGTTTCGCTAACAACCACCCCACCCACCTCATCGTGGTCATAATAAATGATGTATGTGTTTCCCCGTCTCCGAACCTGAACATCTGGAGGCAAATGTAGCTTTTGAGACGCTGATGAAATTAACATTCAAACCTCACTTAAGAACCCACTGAAAAGAAAAGTTGGCCGCGATTGCTGTTACCCGGTCGCTACCCGTATAACAGAGTTCACTCATGTTAATAACCGTCTACGTTACCGGGCTGTGAAATGCGATTCGTATCTATTAAGATCGACTCCCTGAGTGCATCCATTTCGGAAAACTTGAGGCCATAGAGTTCTTCATATAATTCAAACTCCTCTTTTGTTAGTTCTTTTCTAATCCAGCATTCCCATGCTTCACGCGCACTGAAATCAAGCCATTCGAACTCTGGGTGCGATTCAAAGAACCAACTGATCCCCGGAGACTTAATTAATCCTGCGAGGCCAAAGATATTCGCCAGTCAGTAGAATGTGCGCCCAGCCCAATGGGGATATGTGGGGAAGAAATTCAGGGGGAACATCCAACCCTTCGTTCCGCCGCTCCGTGACGGCATGACCAAGATGGACGGTATTCCAGTAAATGATCACCGCAGTCAATAAATTGAGCCCAGCGATTCGGTAGTGCTGCCCCTCTGTCGTGCGATCGCGAATTTCCCCCTGCCTCCCGATACGGAGCGCATTTTTGAGCGCATGGTGGGCCTCTCCCTTGTTAAGACCGATCTGAGCACGCCGCTGCATGTCCGTATCCAGGATCCACTCAATAATGAAAAGGGTCCGTTCAATACGACCAACTTCACGAAGCGCAACTGCAAGGTTGTTTTGTCGTGGGTAAGAAGCGAGCTTGCGCAGGAGTTGGCTGGGCCTGATTTTGCCAGCGGTCATCGTCGCGGCACAACGGAAAATATCAGGCCAGTTCGCAACGATAAGATCCTCCCGGGCTTTTCCACCTACCAACTTGCGTAACTCCCTGGGGGTCGTATCGGGATTAAATACGTACAACCGCTTCGATGGCAGATCCCTGATTCGCAGAACGAGATTGTAGCCGAGCAGGCTACTGGCTCCGAACAAATGGTCGGTGAATCCTGCTGTATCGGCATACTGTTCGCGAACATGGCGACCGACCTCGTTCATCAGTAGTCCATCGAGAATATACGGTGCCTCGCTCACGGTCGCCGGGATCGACTGACAAGCGAATGGCGCGAACTGGTCGCTTACGTGAGTATACGCTTTGAGGCCGGGAACAGAACCATATTTGGCATTGACCATGTTCATGGCTTCGCCATGCCGCGCTGTCGGGAAAAACTGACCATCGCTCGATGCTGACGTGCCCATCCCCCAGACGCGTGACATCGGCAGTTTACCCTGCGCGGCCACCACAATTGCCAATGCCTGGTTCATGGCTTCGCTTTCAACATGCCAGCGGGCAAGGCGTGAGAGCTGCCAGTAATCATGCGTGTTTGTAGCTTCCGCCATCTTACGCAGGCCCAGATTGAGCCCTTCAGCGAGCAGGACGTTGAGCAGACCGATCCGGTCGCGACATGGAGCCCCGGTTCTCAGATGGGTAAACGCATCTGTGAAACCAAGGGCTGCATCAACTTCAAGCAGCATGTCGGTAATCCGAACGGACGGCATTCGGCGATACAGATCCAGTATGAGTGCCTCGGCACCATCCGGCACGTCTGCTGTCAACCTGTCGATCCGCAACGTTCCATCTTCTATGCTACCGTGCGGAATAGTGCCGTTACGGGCAGCCCGGGCCAGCCGCTTAAGAGCGATCGTGAGTCGCGCCTTTCTGTCTGCCAGCCAATCATGTGGGTTGGAAGGCACGGCCAGTTTTGCATTTTCCTGCGCCGCGATCATCGGCACCAGTACCTGCTTGAGGTCACCATAGCGGCGCGAATGAGCGAGCCAGACATCTCCGGAACGAAAAGCATCCCGGAGGTGAAAGAGTACCGCCACTTCCCAAAGACGGGTATCTCCTTTTTCCTGAGCTCGTAAATGACGGTTCCATTTGGAGCTGGGCCGCAGGAAACGCCTTTCTGGCGATGCAACACCTTTCATCTCTCCGATCGACAAAGCTGCTGCTACCAATGGTCCGGCGACCGGCGCGGCTTCGAGCTTCAGACAGCGCAACATGCGGGGCGCATAACGACGAAAGCGATGGTATCCCTGCCCGACATATGCAAGAGGCTCATCGGCTAGCGTGTTGCTGAGTTGAGTCCCTGTCGCTACCAGTTGAGCGAGCCGGTCCCATGCAACCGAACTGGCGACAGCCATCTCCAGCGGGGTTCCGTCACTGCGGGCCTCAAGCAACGAAGCTCCCAGCGCGGTGAAGGTACGGATCGTATCCGTGAGTGTGGCTTTAGAGCCGGAAATTGTTTCGTCATGCTGGCGCTTCGCTTCCCGCCAGGTTTTTCCTACGATCCTGTCATGGGTTTCGACTATGGCATCAGCAATCGCCGCTTCCCACTCCACAACACAGACGGCAAGGATCGCCCAGCGGCGGTCCGAAGTGATGTCACGCAAACCGTCGGTGAAGTAGCGTTCACCCTGCCGACGCAGCCGGGCAATGCGATGGGCAGGTATGCTGGCCAAAGCACTATGATTGATATTCAGGGTACGCAGAAATTCGAGCCTGTCGAGCAAACGGTTAGCAGCAGCCGAGTTGTTACCAACCTCGAAGTTGCGAAGCCAGATGAAACGACTGATATTGCCGGCGAGCATTTCACTCAGAAGTTTGTCCAGGTGATCGCGAACATCCGCTGTTAAATTTTCCGCAATCCGCGTTTCAATCCGCCGCTCAGCGGCGACCAGAGCATCCGCGCACAAGCGCTCGATTGTCGATACTGCGGGCAGAATGGTGGAAGTTTCCCGACACCGCACAATAAAACGATGAGCAAGATCCTCGTTTGATCTGGCATCTTCGGCCTGGCCGAAAGTCCACTCCCGCAGATCACGGGCACCACGGCCCGTGAAGGTCTTGTAGCCGTAAATTTCGCGCAGCGTGTCCATGTGCTGCTGACGGGTTTGGCGCCGTGTGGCATAAGTGAGAAGCGCATCAGCCGGAACTCCAAGCTGAGCACCGACGAAGGAAAGGACTTCACGCGGGATCATCTCACCAGGAGCCAGTGCACGGCCCGGATATCGTAAGGCACAAAGTTGCAGGGCAAAGCCAATCCTGTTTTCCGGTCTGCGGCGCTGCCTAATGTTTTCCAGGTCATCATCGCCCAGCGTGTAGAACTTCAGTAGCGACAGTTCGTCCGTGGGCAGATCGAACAGCGCTGCTCGCTGCCGTTCGGTGAAAATATGGCGTCGTGACATACAAATTCGTCCCTTTTGAAGTATAGTCTGTTTTGGACAACAGCCAGCCCATATAAATCAGGGCGTTCCGATACAAAAATCCAGGAGGGTTCAATTGGGACATCGTGCCGCCATTTACTGCCGGGTTTCAACAGCGGATCAGTCTTGTGAACGCCAGGAATTTGATCTGCGAGCCTTCGCCGGCCGTGCCGGCTACGACGTGGTGGGAATATTTAAGGAAACAGGTTCAGGAACTAAACTCGACCGGGCCGAGCGAAAGAAAGTCCTGGCGCTTGCCCAGTCCAGACAAATTGATGCAATCCTGGTCACTGAGCTTTCCCGGTGGGGGCGCTCGACGCTCGATCTGCTCAATACGCTACGTGAACTGGAGAACTGGAAGGTTTCCGTGATAGCCATGAATGGAATGGCGTTCGATCTTTCGTCGCCGTATGGACGAATGCTGGCGACGTTTCTTTCCGGCATTGCGGAGTTTGAGCGGGATCTCATCAGCGAGCGGGTCAAGTCAGGCCTTGCTGTTGCGAAGGCACGTGGTAAGAGGCTTGGTCGTCAGGCCGGAGTGCGACCAAAATCAGACCGACTTTTGCCTAAGGTGGTTGCGATGAGGGCCGAGGGACGCAGCTATCGCTGGATCGCACGCGAGCTCGGTATCAGCAAGAATACCGTCGCTGACATCGTGCAACGACACAGAGCTAACGCTTAGGGTGTCATTTCGCCCTCAGCCGGAACCGACCCCATTAACACCTTAGCTAAAGGCATTTCAGTTGAAATGCGCCTGTGGCGCATGGGAGCGAAGCGATACGACCGCGCAGTATTGCGCGGGGTTTTTCTGTTCGGCTCAGAAGTGAAATGGTCTCCTTATTCAAATTACCTGAAGAAGTTAAACTACGGTAGTTCCCCCCCTTCCTGCCAGACCATACGGACGTACAGCGCACACAGAACGGTTTGTGCGCCTTCGGAGTGGTCACGGCAAGGCATAGCCGTAGCCGGGGCGTATCTCCGCGTTAGCGGGCCTTCAGGGCCGCTTACGGGCGTGTTACTCGATTCATCCAGCGATATCACTGACAGCAGGACACGAGATAGTTACAACATCCATCATTAAAAGCGACATCACTCCCGGCCTTCGGCCGGGGGCGGGGCCGCTTTTCAGTGGTGGGGAGGGGCTGTCCGGTTTCAGACGTGTGCTGCTGGTGCCTTTTGGAAATTATTTCGTATGTTGTAACTACAGGCGTGCCAGGGGCCCGTCGCGTAGCGATGGGAGCAACTTCAGGTAGTTACCGAACCGGCGCGGACGTAGTCCGCTGCAAGGGCGGACATTTTCAGGAGCCTGTCCACAGGTCAGGCGGCGAATAGGTTATGTATTTATATGAAAGAGATAAAAGATGTTTAAAAGAACTACAGAGCAGGTTTTTAAAGGAAACCACGCACTTTGAAAGAATACCGACAGGCGCTTTATCAGCACAACGGTTGTAACCTTATAGAAAGGTCCCTTGCAGTTATTTGTGGGTTAGTGAATCTGGCGACCAGATGTGGCCACTCTGATGCAATTTCTGGTCATTCTGATGGCGGAATGGAGTGAATGTCAGGAAGGACAGCCGTCATTTCGTGCAGAAAACCGTCAACGGGGGACTGCAGACGTGCGAAACCCTCCGGCGCCAGCCGGATTTTTCAGTCAGGTAGGTTATATGGGGACGGCGGCCAGCCGCGTGTAGTTATTGCCCCGCGACATCAGCATGCGCTCTTTCACGCGACGTTCCAGCTCGCGTTCGAGAGCATCCCTGTCGCCGACGAAACGTCCTCTGGCGTAATCACGCGTCAGCTGCTGTTTCACCAGCGTCACAATGTCCTTACGGGTCCGGTTCACGTCACGACGTGCACGGGCACGCTTCAGGCCATGCTGTTTACGTTCGGACTGGTAGCTGCGGAACCGCTCGCGCACAAACCGCCAGGCCTTCGCTATCAGCTCGTCCATCTCCAGCGGCTTCAGGCGCTGCTTTTTACGCTGCTGATTCTCCCACTCCACGCGGCTGCGGCGGGCGGCCACTACGGCCACGTCAGAGACATCCAGCGCGGAGAACAATGCCGGCGTGAAGGTAATATCGGTCGGGATGTTGCAGCCAATCTGCGGGTCATACTCGGTCTGATAGGTAATCAGCCCCAGCTCTGCCATAAACTTCAGCGCACGGGTTGCGCGGGTGATGGACAGGTTACCGCTTTTCGACTCCGTGGCCAGACCGCACTCGATGGCCAGATTGGTAATGGAACGCTGTACACGATTGGCCAGCGGGTCGTAGTGGAAGCACAGTCCCTGAAGCAGCGCATCGATGGCACGACGACGCAGCAAAGGCGGCATCCGGTGACGCTTACCCAGCGAGCGTACGAACGCCACATGGATGGAAAAATCAAAACGGGACGTGAAGCCTTCGGCTTTCGCCATCAGCTTACGACAGAACGGCAGGGTCTTTTTCCCCTCGCGCGGCGTGAATACCGGATTCGGGTTTTTGACCTGACGATAATGGGAGAACAGGGTCTGAACGTCAGTCACACCTTCCTGCGCTTATGTTGCACGGAAGGAGTACTGAGCACAGAAGGTATTGCAGTTTTCTGAGCATGCACATATACTCCCCGTACAGAGCAACAGCTTCTGTACAGTTTAGTTAGAGCCCCGGTAATCTTCTGCGTCGCCAAACATAGAAAGATTATCGGGGTTTCGTCTTTTCTGGTTCCGGGTAGACACCTCATCAGAACCAGTTCCCTGCCACCTTGCGGCGTGGCCAGCCATGAAATACATCAGACGATCAGTAATCTAGCACTGAGGTACTTCTTAAGCAACAAATGTGACTTGTTACTTTTTTAGTTTACGCAGTTCTTCCTGTTCAAGGAGGAACTCAAATAACTCAGCCTGAGTCATACCGTACTCGGAGCAAAGAGTATCAAGTGTGTGCTTATTAGCATTCTGAATGAATACCGTAACAGCTTTATGCGTATCCTTTTTACGGGATACCGAACGCTGTTTGCGTTCACCGGATGACAATGGGTGCCCTTTTCGATAAAGCCTCTTTTCTTTCGATGAGGAAGTTACTGCATTTCCAACCTGCGACATATTTGCCTCCTCAAGGATCAAGCAAGGATCGTTTCGCAGAGGATACTACAGATTCGTGAAATCAGCGACTTAACTTTACGCGAAAGTGTGAGCCATGTTGGCGCATGGCTCACCTGGAGGGATGTAGATTGCAGATCACGTTACGATGCTGATTAGTATGAAGAATGCCAGTCAGTTCCCCCGTCCCAGCGCGACTGCCAGTGCTGAAGGTAGGCTTGTGCCACTTCCGGCACGTCATTAATCACCAGCACGTTCTCACTATTTCTCGAGGCCGCAGATCGGGTCATATTAAAGCTGCCTGACTCAACCGTCTGATTATCAACAATAATGACTTTGTCGTGCATGATGCCGTAGTGGCCGTTGGTACGCAGTGGAATGCCGGCATTCACCACAACATTCATCGCCGCCTGGCTGGTTTTGTTCCGGTTTCCTTTCTCATCGAGGACTATTTTCACATCCACACCCCGGTGTTTTGCTCTGACAAGTGCGCTAACCACCTCCGGAGACGTAAATGAGTAGCCCATCAGCCGAATTTCGTGCTGTGCTGACTCAATAGTCTTAAGGACCAGCTGCAGGGCCGTTCCTTCCGGAGAAAAACCCGTCTCGATGCTGGCGGCATACGCTGCCGGTGCGGGGGCATAAAGCGCCAGACCGAGCAGCCCGGCCACCAACCATCTGCAGGTATTTGCTTTGCGGAGTACTGGCATAGTTATCCTCATTACATACCGTCCATAAAGTGCGGGGAGAGTATCTGTACGTCATTAATCAGCAGCCAGAGGCTCAGGCTTAGTTCTTCCATCAGAACCACAACAGCAACCAGTGACGTCCACGCCCGCCGATCGCGTTTCAGGAGCTGACGAAACAGCGCCACGCTGGCCACAAAAATGCCGACAGTTATCCAGGGAACGAGCTGGTTGATAACCATTGCACTGCTGCTGCACTCAAAACATGCCATAGGATTTCCTTCACAGAATTGATTAAGAAACGCCGGGATCGGGGAAAAATCGCTTTTCCCTGGTTCCGGCGTTGGACAACGACGCGGAGCGGAGGCGTCAGGTCGTTCTGGTATGACGGAACCAGTAGCAGACAGGCCCGTCGTCGGTATCATGGACTGAGCCCAGAAACCAGCCGTCATCGTCCGGCGGTTCGGGTATCCAGCGCCGTGCGTCCGGCGCTTCATCGGTAAATCCGGCAGCAAAAACCTCAGGAGCCTCATCGCGCATGGTCATCACAAAGCACTGCAGCCCGTGGGTCCTCAGCCAGTAGCTGAACTCCGCCGCGGTTCCGCAGCCACTGCGGACATACGCCGGATGCGACCAGTACCCCTGTAACAGGCACAATCATCCTCTGACCTCCCCCGGCACGGACTGACTGACGGGCGTTTCGGTGTGGCATTCACCTGCAGCGTCTTCACCGGGTACCGGTCCGTCGAGCATCTGCGTCCATCTCTGGCGCTCACCTTCCGACATTCTCCGGCACAGTCCCGGCGCCAGGGCACTCAGCAGGTGCTCGATGTACGCCAGCCGGCTCAGCGTCAGGGATGCGTCTTCGGACTCCGGTCGCCTTATCGCCCGTGCCACCTCACGACACTCAAGAATACCTTTCATGAGCCGCCCACCACCGGCCACGCGCTCCATCTCTTCGTAACGATGTATCTGCTCCATCATTCTCATGAAGATGACCTCATCGCTTTCACGGGCACGCGTTTTTTCACTCATCGCAGTAACGCGCTGATAAACCATCCAGATAAATAACGGCATTGATATCAACGCACATGTTTTCAGGCTGGCCCCCTCCGACTGAAAGTTATTTATTGCCAGATAAGCAAACAGGTAAATCAGGCAGCAGACAAATGCCAGCCCGGTATATTTATAAATTCGCATAGTTCACCTTTTAAGTTTGGCCTCTGAGTTAACACGTAAAGCCCATATTTAATTCCCGGAAAGCAATAAATACAAAAAAAAACGGCATAACATTGTTGCCATTAAACCTGAATTGCTTATCGGAAATCATCATTAACGCAGTCATCCCTCATTAAGGAATGAGTTTTATTCTGCGCCGGGACAGAAGGAGAATGAATTAATACCGCATTGCGCTAAATAACTTAACCCGCTTTTTGTTGAGTGATGGCATCTGACACCCCGGACTCAGCCTCAAGCGCCGTCAGAAAGTCCCGTATCATCCTCTGCAGCTCCCGGGCATCACGGCTTCGCAGCAGCGGCATGCCCGCCTGGCGCATAACCTCATCCAGCAGGATGTCACGCCGGCAGCGGCTTTTCTTCAGGTGGGACGCATCGTCCAGCTCCACGGCAGCCACAACGCGAAACGTCCTGCGGTCAACGATAACCACGTCGCAGTGCCACTGGGCCGCCATATGGAAAAGCTTCCACCACGTCCGGCTCCGGCCCCTGACGCGCGGCGTTATCTGCACGATATCAGCCACCCTGACCTGCGGGCACAGATACCACCGCCTCATGTCCACCGACCGGAACAGCCCCTGCATAAAGTGCACCTCACGGTCGGTCATCAGCTGCGCCTGCCGCTCCCAGAACACGCCGCCCGCCATCAGTTGCTCTGTATCGCCCACCCTGACGCCAGCCTCTCTCAGCCGCCTGATAAGCGGTGCCTGCGGCCGTTTCTGCTTCAGCACGCGGGAGAGCAGGAAAATCAGTACCAGCAACGAAATGATAAATAACACCACACTGGCATTCATGAACCCACGCTCCCTTCGCTTCGCACGCCCTCGGATAACTGCCCACCATCACCCGAGAGGGGTCTATCCCGGTCCAGCCCGAACCGTTCAGAGAACAGCCAGCCGCTCAGGATGAGGGTGTTGGCGGGTTCATCAGGTGCGCATATCGTAATACTATCTTCCGTCACGTCTGTGATATCAAAGTTCGCACCGCAGAGATGCCGGATAATGTCATCCCGCGAATGAATGCGACCGTCCCCAATCAGTTGCTTCACCGTCCCTTTAATTATATCCCTTGCTTCTTCATTCACACCGGAGCATTTAATTTCAACTGACATACTATTTCCTCTACTGGTTTGAATTTTGTTTATTCTAAAAAGATATACCCACCTCTCTGGCGGTAACTTCATAACGAAAAATAAAAAATCAGGCATCACGAACAGGCTTTGTTTTCCGCAGCCGGACATTACCTGCATCATGTCTGATAATATCTATCTCATTTAATACACGGCGTAACTCGTCACGCATGAACTCCATTTCATTCCATGAGCCAGAATGCCTAATATATTTAGTCATGTGGTAAAAAATTGTCGGCAGGAAAGAGGGGGCATAGTCAACCCTGTTTCTCCGGTAAAGTTTAATGACGGCAAATAGTAATAATATATTTAATATCACCGAAGCAATGACTACGGTATACATATCTGAGGCTCCGTTATATTGAATACAGAGAAGGACCTTTACCAAACGATGAAGGAACATAACTTCGTAAAATACCGTTCGGATGTGTTAACCAGAACGCCGGAGACGGGGAAAACCTGCTTTTACCCTTCTCCGGGGTTGGACAACTGAGCACGGCGAAGGCGTCAGTATCTTTTAGCGGTATCAGGTGGCGGACGCCTGATTATTTTTTTGTATCGCCGGCTGCATGACGGATGGCCTGCTGCAGTGCCTCCGCACTGGTGTATCCCGGGATAACAGTCACGTTATCAGCGCTGGCGCCGGTTGACGGGAGGACTACCAGGGCTGGCGTGCCGCTGAAGCCCAGCTGCTGCGCAAGCGTGTTTATGCCATCCAGGGTTCCCTGAACGTCAGGGGCTGTCTTCGCATCGAACTTCACGGCTTTTGCGGCCGCGCTGATATCAGCATCGGTCAGCTTGCCCTCGTTGTGGCCAGTGGCGTAAATCGCGTTGTGATAGTTGAGGTAGGCGTCGGCCCCCTTCTGCTTCCAGACCTGGAGCCCGGTTTTCGCCGCGCTGAGCGACGCCGGCCAGCGCAGGCCAAATATCGGGAATTCCTTGAACACAAAGCGCACGTCCGGGTTTGCTTTTATTACCTTTTCCAGCTCCGGCGCGAGGCGGGCACAGTAGATGCACTGGTAATCGAAAAACTCGACGACCGTGACTTTTGCATCGGCCGGCCCATATGACGGCGTGCCTTTATCGTTCAGCAGCGCCGCCTGATTCTGCATCACGGCGGCCGTCATTGCCTGCTGCTGCTTCTCCTGCTGTTGGGCCTGCAGCTTCTGGCTGACCTCAACCAGCACCTCCGGATGGGCCAGCATGTAGTCCTTCGCGATTTCCCCAATGCGGGCTTCCTGCTCCGGGGTAAAGGCAGCGGCAGGTTTCTCTGCCGCCCCCGCCATGCCGGAGACCAGAAGGCCAGCGGCAAGCATGACTGAAAGGGTTTTATTCATGTTCATCCTGTGTTTTTCTCTTCTCTGTTGTTATCAGTTCGTTCCGTGCACGGGTGGCGACGCTTCTGACCGCCCTGCGCATGCGCTTAGCGTGCTCCTGAGCCCTGCGCTCCACGGCATACGCCGCCTCCTCCGGACTCACCGGTGCGACCGGTTCACCGGCAAGGTTTTTACGCCACACGCCTGCCGTCATGGCGCCCAGATACGCATCCGAGCGGGTGACTGCGGCAAGGCAGCGCTTCAGCGTCTTAACCGAGACATCCAGCCCGCGCCGGCGAATGTCACTGACCATCGCCTCCCGGATGTTGACCGCCAGGAGCTGCGGCTGACCGTCCGTAACCAGGGCCGGCCAGCAACGCGCCAGGAGCGCGAGCGCGTCCGCAAGCGGCATGACCTTCCGGTACACCGGTTCCGGGGCAGGCTTGCGCCTGGCCGCACGCATGGCCTCCCGCTCCTGGGCCTGTCGCTCAGCCCACAGACGGGCTTTTTCGGCTTTTCGGGCGGCCTTCTCATCCGCCTGCGCCTTTTTCGCGCTCTCATCCACCGCCTGCTTCCTGACCTTCCAGGCGGGTGTCGCATTCACCACTACAGTCTTTTTACGCCTCACGGACCTGGCCGGCTCGCCTGGTCCGTCCGTCGACGGCGTATTCTTCTCGTCCACCACCGGCTTTCGCCGCAGCGTCAGCTTAGGGCGTTGTTCCTCTGTCATCTCAGACTCCTGTATTCCCTGTAATTCCCCTGATTACATCGCAATCAGCCCCAGCGCGGCAAGATGCACCGCATAGAACAGGGGAAAGAATTCGCGCGGCCAGAAGCGCGGCACGCGGCAACAGGTCCGGCTCAGCACCGTCAGGGTTATTCCGGGTATCACCAGCCCCGCGATGGCAAAGGCGGCGCTGTCCGCAGCATTCAGCGCGAGTATCGCCAGCGCCAGACACAGTGCCAGCCCCGTGCGTGTGGTGCGCCGGCCCGTCATACAGACGCCGCAGGCCAGCATCAGCATGACTACTCCCGCCAGACCGTAACTTCCCGCCGAAAACGGCAGCCAGGCCAGAACCAGCATCAGGGACAGCGGCCACGCGCGCGGCCCGTGCTGCTGCATCAGCGCCAGCGCCTGTCCGCTGACCGCAAAGGCAAACAGGATATTGCCCAGGTCCGGGCGCAGCCCGGCCAGTATCCAGCCGCCCTGCGCCACCACGGCCCATCCCCACAGCCGGTTCAGGGCGCGCTGCTGAATGCGCGGATGGCGGGCGAGGTTCATGGCCCAGACCAGGCCAAAGAGCGGAAACGCTCCCCGACCGGCAAGACGCAGCCAGTCATTATCCAGTCCGCACAGCATGCTGATGTGGTCGGCAACCATCAGGAGCAGCGCCACGGTTTTGATAAGGTCAGTCTGGCCCGGCGTCCACACAAGCAGACGCTGCAGCCAGCAGTCGGCCACCACCACAAGGGGGAACAGCGGGTGGTTTTCAGCGCGCATATCAGTCGCCTCCCAGGGTCTTTTCACGCTCAAGGTCTCGCACCGTTTCGCGCTCCATCTGCTGCAGGCGGTCCCGCTGCACGTTCTCGCGCACCACCTGAGACACCGCCTCATCACGACGGCGTTCTTCCGGCGCGTCCGGCAGCGTGAGGGGAGATGCCGGCGTTTCTTTTACCCGCTCCATATCCCGCACCACGTCCTGGACGGCGACGTCAGCGCCCCCGGACGGTCGGTCGCCGCTGCGGGCCATCTCGCGGACCGCCTCTTCAGCCCGCTTTTCAAGCTCTTTCTGCTGCTGTGCTTCCTGCGCCTGCTGCGCCAGCACCTCCGGCGGAACCGTTTCTGCGGGCTGCGTACCGGTGCCGTCGGGCAGGCTGTCGGCCCAGATGCGCCCGCCGGTAATGGCGCCGGGGTTCCACGGTCGCGCCTCGCCCTCAAGCCGCACCACCACGCCGCTCTGCGGATTCTCCCGCGCCAGCCGCACGCCCTCTTCCATATCCCGCGCCAGCAGCGACTCGCCGTTACGGCTGACCTGCAGGCCCGCAAACGCAGCGTCCCCGCTGCCCATCACGCGACCTTCGCCGCCGAGCCCCTTCAACTGCCCGTCTCCGGAGGTCAGGGCGCTCAGCCAGACGCCCGCCTGCCTGCCGTTACGGTCGAATGCCGGGAGCGCCACGTGCGGCTGCGGATATTTACGTCCCGGCGAGATAAATTTCGCCATCGAGCCATCAGGCTGCAGCCCGGCCTGGCGCAGGGCGGCGCGGCCGGCCGGCACCTCACCCAGCGATTTTGCCGTCGCCGTCAGGCGGGCAGCATTCGCGACGGCGCGGTCGCCGCGCGGCTCGAGAATGTCATGCGCCGTACTTTTCGCCTGCGATTTTTCCATCGCAGCCACCCACTTATCCCGGTTGTCGGTATAGACCTGCGCGTGCTGCTTCATGCGGCTCAGCGCCACGTAGGCTGACTCGAAGCTCACCATCCGCTTACGTCCGCCGTCCGTGCCCTGCAGGGAGATGGAGAAGGGTTCGCTCGCTCCCTGTGAGCCTTCAACGGTCACGGCATAGGCCAGGTCGATGTGCTGTTCTGCCTGCTCCGCTGACGGCGTGAGCGTACGGGTCTGCTTTCCATCCGACAGCGTGACGCTGTCACCTTTTATCTCACTGACCGTCCAGACGCTGTTGGCCACGAAGCCCCGCTCGTTGTCGCTTTTCGAAAAGCGCATCCGGTCGCCTTCCGACACGGTGATGGTGTCCTGACGGTAGAGCGTGACGCCCTCTGTCGCAGCCTGCGCGGGCGACAGGCTGCGGGTGTTGCCCTGCGCATCCTTCAGCGTCACCATGTGCGCGTCCCCGTCCAGCGACTCAATCCTGTAATAAGTACTGTCCAGCAGGACCCGGCTGTCACGGGATGCCTCCCACGTTGCCATGCGCCGCAGCTCTCCGTCGCGGATATTGGCAGGCGTAAGGACCGGCAGCGTGACCTCTTTTTCACCCACCTCGCCGGCATCCTGACGGGCGTCATGAATCATGGCGTTCACCTGGCGGCGGTCGGCGTTCAGGGCGGTGATAACGATGGTCTGCGACTGAGCCTCTGGCGTGCGCCCCGTATAGTCCTTCACGATGGCCTCCAGCAGCGTCGCGGGCTGCCCGCCGGGCATCAGGTCGCCGGCCGCCACGGCTTTCGCGATGGCCTCCTCCCGCTCGCGGCTGAACTCCATGACGGAGCTGTCCGGCCGCCAGGCATCCGCCCTGCGCGGCACCTGTGCCGGCGCCACGCGCTCAATGGTCGTCAGGGCGCTGCCGATATCGCGGTTAATCAGGCTGTAGACGGCAGGTTTTAGTTCCGGCGTCTGGCGGACAATCTCCTGCATTACCGCCACGTCAATGGCGCTGCGCTTCTGCAGCAGGCGGAAGGGCTGGCCCGGGGCAATAGACTGCAGCTGGTCGGTATCCCCGCTGGAGACCGCGCGCCCCCCGCCCCCGGCAATCAGGCTGTACGCCTTCGCCATGTCGGCGTTACCGACCATTGAGCTTTCATCCACGAGAAACAGCACGTTGCTGAAGTCCGGCCGCTCGCCGCCGCGCAGCTGCTGCTGCGTGTCGTGAATAAAGGCCGCCAGCGTCTGCGTTTCGGGCACGCCCGCATCGCGCATCTCGCTCACAGCCCTGTGGGTGGGGGCCACGCCGATAACGCGCGGCTGCTCCCGTTCCGGCAGCGTGCCGATGGCCGACATGACCGCCTTAAACTGGGTGGTCTTACCCACCCCGGCGTAACCCTGCACCAGGGTAAAGCGGTCGGGGGATTCCAGTATCATGCGCGTGGCGTTCCGCTGCCCGTCGGTCAGCCCCGCCAGCTGCGCGTCCGGAACCTTATCCATCAGCGGGGTGACGGCCTCCTTTCCCTCCAGAACGTGGCGGAGGATACTTTTCTCAGCATTGTACGACTGGCGTGAGACCAGCAGCTGCAGGCCGTTTCCCGGCGATACAGGCACCGACAGCAGGGCGCCGCTGCGTATCTGCCGGTCCGCCTCCTTTTCGATGGCCTGCAGGCTGAGGCTGTCCTGCTCAAACTCTTTCGCGGCGGCCATCAGCTGCGGCTTCGTGAACGCCAGGCCGTTACCCTCCAGCACCGGAATGGCCAGATGGATAGCCTGCTGCTCCGGCGTGTGCAGCCCGGCTTTCTGGTGCGCCAGAGCATCATCGAGCCTGTCATGCCCCGCCGCATCCTTAATCTGTTCAGACACGACGCTCCAGGCAGACTGACGCGACAGCTTCTCCGTCGTTTTCTGCGCCGTCTGCGCGGAATAGAGCTGCACCGCCCGGCCGCTGAGCGCCAGTTTGTTCAGCGTGGTGTTATCCAGCTCGCGCTGCGACAGCGAGGCAAAGACCGTGGCGCTGTCGCTCACCGAGCGGCCCGGCGACTCCACCCAGCCCTGACCCACCTTCGCGGCGGTAAACGGACTGTCGCCGGCGGGCAGGACCACGTCCGCCTTACGCCCCGACAGGCTGACGACGAGCCCCGCCTCCCCGAGCGCCTTAACGGTCACCGTATCGCCCCCCTTCAGCCGCGTCCCGTGCGTCTGGCCCAGCACCGCCAGGCGGTCGCCTTCGGCCACCTGCAGCGTGCCGGTGCGGTACAGCGACCAGCTGCTGTTGAGTTCAGACAGGCGGGTCACCCGCGTCTCACCCTGGGCGTTACGCAGCGTCAGGCTGTTGTTGCGGCCCGTCACGCGGTCAATGACAAAGCGTTCCCGGCTACGCTCTTCGGCATTCCAGCGCTCCATGACCATCCCCTCCCGGTAGTGGTCGCGCACCTGCTGATGGCGGCTGTCGAGCCAGACCGGCTCCAGCGTGGTGATACTGACCTCCCGCTCGCCCAGCACCTTTTCCGCCTTAAGCGCCTCGCGGACAGCGCCTGCCAGCACGGCCTGCTCGCGCGGACCTGAGACCTGCGCCACGCTGTGTTCACCTGCGCGAACGCTTCGGGCAAAGTCAGCGGCCAGGCGGTCATACCGCTGCCGCCGATCAGGCTCGCTGATAACCGAGACCTGCGTCTTCTCACCGCCCTGCCATGCGAGCGTGCTCACTCCCGCTTCCTTCATGACGGTGAGGGCGCTGCCGGTCCCGGTGCGCTGGCCGCTGTCGGCTATCAGCAGCTGGACGTTATGGCGCAGCGCACCGTCGAGCAGCGTGAGCGTTTCTTTCAGGGTCAGCTTCTCCCCCTGGTCAACAATCAGCGTGCTGCCGGGCGTGAAGGCCATGCCCTCCGTCAGCCCCCGCCTGTCGGTGATATGCTCGCCGCTGAGGCGCTCATCCTGCATAAGGGCGCTGCGCGAACGCCTGTCGGCGGCGATAATCTGCACGTCACGCCCCTGTTCGCGCGCCATCATCGTCAGCTCCGCCACGCGCTCACGCTGACCGGCCGCCCCGCCCTGACCCGAGATGATCGCCACGGGCGGACGGTCCTGGGCCAGAACGCTCACGGCATCACTGTATGACCGGCTGCGGGGCACGCTTTTATCCGGAAAAATGTCAGCCTGCCCCGTCCGCTGTAAATCGCGGGTCATCGCCGACACCGACAGCTCGTCCAGCACGTGGATGTTCGAGGTAAACAGCCCCTTCTCTTTATCCAGCGGGATGAGCTGCTCATTTTTTATCGCCGCATCGATGCCGTCACGCGCCATCTCCACCATGCCCGACCGCGCGGGCAGCTGCCCGAGGGTGGTGGCCAGCAGTTCGGAATACGTGAACCGCGCCCGCCGGTCGCTCAGCATCGCGATGGACTGCCCGACGCTGCTGTTAATATCAATGGCTTCAGGCGTCGTTGCGGGAATATTCCCCTGCATAACCCGCTGGTCCGCCGCCTCGCGGTAGGCCTGGATGTCAAACCCCGTCGCTTTCAGGGTCTGCATCCACTCGGCCATGCGCTGTTCGGGGTCAACCTTCTGCTTCGACTGGCGGGTATCGAGCGCCGCCACGTCGCGGGACTTCAGGGACGCGTCATCCCCGACCGCCTCGCTGATGGTCCTGCTGCGGCTGGAATACGGCTCCGTCGGTACGCCCTTCAGCTCCCACATGCCGTGTTTGCCGACCGTCTCAGTCTCATAGCCCATCGCCGCGACGTCATCCTTCAGCGCGGCACGGTACAGGCGGCCAAAGGCAATCTGGTTCGCGTAGATATTCTCAATAAACCCGGTTTTACCCACTTTGTCGCTGCTGAGCGTGCGCCACTCATCGCCATGCTGAGTGGCATTGGCCACCACGGCGTGGGTGTGCAGCTGCGGCTCCTGGTCGCGGCTGGTATCGTGGTTAAACAGCGCCATCACCAGGTTGCCGGTCAGCTGCGTCTCGCTCCTGCCCTCCGTCATAACCCGCGTGGAGGCCATCGCCTCTATCTGCTTAATGGCGGTCTCCACCGCGCGGTTGTGGGCCTCGATAAGGCGCTTGTCGCCACCGAGCATGGCCATCACGGAGACGCTTTTGGGCGCAGAGAAGGTGAAGTCGTAGCCCGGACGGTGTTTGTTCGCCCCGTCCTGGGTCCGGCTGAGGTCGCTGCCGTCCGGCAGGCGTCCCTCCAGAACCTTCGTAAAGACCTTCTGGTCCACCCCGCCGCTCAGTCCCAGCGCTTCTGCCCCTTTTCCGGCCCAGCGCTCGCCCATACTGCCGATAACGTAGTAGTTGTCCTTGTCGGTGTAATAATTACCCGCGCTGCCGGCGGATTTTACCGATCCGATGCTCATCATCAGATATATCCTCCCGGCTCAAGATCCTTTTCAGGCGCCCGGTGAACGTTGATGTTAACCTCTTCACGGCGCTGCCTCTCCTGAGGAGACAGTTCGTCCTGCTCCGCCTGCCACGCCTCCCATGCCGCCATATCCACCACCTCACCGCTTTCACTGATGCCGGGCGGCAGCTGCTCAGCCTCCTCCGCCTTTGTCTTCAGCTCAGGCTCCACGCCGCCTGTGCCGACGGCACCCGCCACGGATGCCGAAGCGGATGCGGTGTCTGCAGCGCGGGGCGCAGGCGCCAGCTGCTGTGGCTGCTGTGGCTGCTGTGGCTGCTGTGGCTGCTGTGGCTGTCCAGCATTCTCCGCACCGCCCTCTGGCGCGATAACGTCTGCATCCGGTTCAAAGAGCATGGCGATGCTGCGGGATTCATGTTCACGTGCAGCCAGCGCGGCATTCAGGCGTTCCTCCGCTTTCCCGTCGATGGTGCGCGGAATAAATTCCGGCGCCACCTTCGGACGCTGCTGATACTTCAGCGCCATCTTCACGGCAGGATAAGGTCCGGGAAGCGTGACGTAGCAGGAGAGATCCGGCAGCGTCTGGATATCGGAGTAGCTCACCAGGGTGACGCGCTCCATGTCCTTCCCGACCGAGGTACCGTCGCGTACCGGGTCCACGCCGTAGGAATACTGCTCGGATGCCTTGAGGATTTCTTTCTCACCGATTTCACCGGCGGCGAACTCGGCGATATTGCGCGACGGCGAGCGGAAGAAGGCACGGGTGTTCAGCACATCGAACAGCGTTTCCGCCGGCTTCTGCCCGTAAATATCTTCCAGCTGGGCGTAGGACTGGATGCCAATGACGTAGCAGCCGCCAAACTTACGCGCCTCCGGCAGGATCTCAACCAGGTCCGGCAACTTGTGCAGGGTCGGCAGCTCATCGGCGAAGATCCACACGCGGCGGTTACGGTTTTCCCCCATCGCCAGCAGCCCGCGAATGGCAATGGACAGCCACATGGAGATAACCGGCTTGAGGGAAGCGTGGGTGTCGGCATTGGAAGATATGAACAGCCAGCCGTTTTTACCATCCTCACGCACGCCGCGCATCCAGTCGCGTATGGTGAACGACTCGCCGTTATTTTCGATGCCTTGCAGGTAGCGGATGGCCTTGACGTAGTTGGTCAGCACGGCGCGGATGGAGATGGCCGTTTTCTCGATTTTCTCTTCCACCAGGTTCGCCGCCGGGGAGTTTTTCAGGTACGAGCGCAGCTTCTCAATCTTGATGGAAAGCAGCGTGTCGACCAGCTTGCTGTAGCTGCGGTCTTTGTCGTTGCGCATCAGATAAGCGGCTTCAGCAAAGATGGTACGCCCCGACCCCTGCCAGAAGGGGTCTTCCTTCGTGCCCATCGGGATAAGCGTATTGGACACGTTGTCGAAGTCAGGCTGCGTCAGGCACTCCCGCCACAGGTCCCATGCGGCGCAGCGCGCATCCAGCGGGTTAAGGATTTTATCCGTGGCCGGATCATAGTAGCTTTTAACGAACTCACAGGAACGGTCATACACGATGACCATATCGCCACGCTGGCGGGCGTAGTTCATCAGACGGCGGATAACTTCTGATTTACCGGCCCCGACGGTGCCGTGCAGACAGAAGTTCTGGATCTCCGAGTCCTTAATAAGCGGCAGCTCACCGATTTTGATGTCGGATGCGAGACCGTCGCGCCTGAGCATTTTCGCCACCGCTTTCGGGTCATCAGTCAGCTGGCGCCCCCCCGTTATCTCGTCCTCACTCTGCTGCTTACCCTGATGGCCCAGAATCCAGGTGGTGACAAAGAAGGTAATAACGCACACCAGGGCCGCGATGATGGCGGCAAGAATAAAGGCCGTCCAGACCTGGTCTGCGCACCACTGGATATATTTGTCCTGCAGTATTTGCTGCGCGTTGTACTTCAGCTCATGGCCGTAATAACGGATGGTATAGACAGGCTGGGATTTGAAAATATCGCGCATGGGGGCCAGCGTCTGACACCAGTAATAAACCATGCCGTTCACGAACGTCTGCCAGGTCAGTTTGACCGACAGCGTAATCGCGACAATGACGCCGAAGAGAATGACGAGACAGTACACGATGATATTGGCGATCTGGCTGAACATACGGATGCGCATGCTCGCGATCTGACCGCCCTGGGTCATATCCTTTGCATTAAAACTCATGATGTATGGGTCCGGTATATATGGGGTTTAGACGGTTATGATGAGGCTACATTCAGGAACGGATATTTACTGCCCCGGCAAATAAGAAATCACTTACGAAAAAAGAATATCCACAGCAGTATTAACAGAACTGAAAATGGAACAGCAAATAAAGCATTCGGATAATCACTTTCGATGCTCACTACTAATGCAAATAGCGACATATTAATTCCTTTATTCACCGGCCCTGCCGGCAACCCTTCCCGGCAGCACAAAGGATTTGCGCCACCGCTCAGCGTTTTCTTATATCAACGTAGAATGAGTAAAACAGATATTATTCGGGCTGAGTGAACCAGAGAATAGGGCGGAAGAAACCGCCCTTCGGTATTAATTAAAGAATGTTCGCGATAGATTTAGCCAGCTGATCTTCAAGAACTGGCTGGGCTTCGGGGAATTTCAGATTAACTTTGTTCGCATTTGATACCACACGGGTCTGATATTTATGCTGGTTCCCCTGCTCGGTACTGGTCTGAATTTTGGCACCAGAGGTTCCCTGGCGAAGGGCGGCGATGTTGTCCGTGGTCACGGTCGCTTTGGTACGCTCGGCAATCTGCACATCCGTGATCATGGTGTAGTTGATGTCTTCGACCATCGCATCAGCGGCCATGCCAACAAGGCCGGCAGCAAGTCCTACGCCCAGAGTGGCTCCGGCAGAGCTGGAATTATAGGCGGTAATACCGGCACCCAGCGCGGCCCCTGCCGCTGCACCTTCGTAGCCACGGCTGAGCCAGCTTTGTGACTCACGAAGATCCATTTTGTCGGCCTTAAGTACGTTCGCCTGAATCCAGTAGTAGGCTTTATCCGGTGAGGTCACGACCTGATAGCCTTTGGCTTTAACAGCTTCGGTAATTTTAGACTGGAGACCGCTCATGTCTTTATCAGACGTGTTTTTGATCTGCAGGAAAACGGTACGCTCGCTTGATGGTTCAAGCCAGACCGTTTCGCTCATCTGCGTTTTGACCTCAAGGTTACGTTTCTTAATTGCTGTGCTCATCGCGCCGCACCCTGAGAGGGAGAGAATCGCACCTAATAAAATTACAGAAGTATACTTATTTAACTTCATCCTGATTTCCTTGTTATCTACTTAGTTATGCTTTTTGATATTCTTAAGAACGATCTGACCTGTAAATTACCCTCCTAAAACTTCCATCCCATAGGATAATTATTTTCGCTATTGTAATTAATTCTTTCGAAAGATGGCGGTACTGATTCTTGGCTGATTGAAGAAGCATCCTTATTCTTCCGTCTCTCAACCCAACGATTCATTCTAGTTTCTCCTTGGACCTTGATTAAATCCCATATTGTCCCAGCAATGAATGCCGCCACTACAAAAATAGGTGAGAAAATCGCGAAAACTGGAAATATTAACAACCAGAAAAAATTAGCAAAACTGTTATGTTTAGCAATATGTCGTTTCGATCTGATTTTCATCATCAATAAAATGAACAGAAGCTGCCAGATAAAAACAAACGAAGCCATGAAAACTGTTTCTGGAAGCTCCCAGCCAGCGATGACACATGCAATAAGCAGAACAACTGTCACCAGACATATCTGAAAGACACTTCTCATTTATCCCCCTTGTTCGCTAATCTTTGCGATATTTTTTTTGATACTCCTCAGCCTTTTTCATCAATTCTTCAGGGCTGTCAGCGCCGGGTAAACTTTTCTGCGCACTTACTTCAGCAGTATATTTATTATCCTGCGTCATGTCCTCTTTTTTATGATGGTTTTTTAAGATGTTGTACTCATTTTCGATGTTTTCTGATTTTCCAGTGATTTGAACGTGCGTTCCGCCGATACTTTGATTGTTAACAGAGACCATGTTGTCTACCTTATCTTTAACGTTGTCTGTTATTCCACTGGACATTGTGCGTTCCTCTATTGCATCCCGGTGAGACTGGTGGTCAGCCATAACAGCCTCTTTGTTTCCGCCCGATGAAATCCCCTGCATCGAAGTCCCAATTTCCGATCGTCCTGAGGAATACGCCGTATCAACAGCTGGTTGAACCTGCTCCTGAACGAACGACCAGGCAAGCTCTCTGCGCTTACTCGCCACTTCAGGCGAAGCAGTATCTGTCAGCAGCGTGTCGGCATCATGTGGTGCCTGTTTACGAACGTATTGGGCAAACTGCTGGTTCAGGTCCTCATTAATCTGACCACTCATGCTTTCGGTACGGGACGCCATTTCAGCATATTCCTTGCTGCGCGCCTGGCTGGTCGAGTACTGCTCGAGACTTTGTTTTGCAGAGCTAAGTGACGCAGAGAGCTGGTCGGCGCGTGAGGCGGCGTTGTTATCAGTATGGCTCCCGGACTCACTGACCTTGCGGCTGGTAAAGTAATCACTGGCCTCTTTAAAGTCCTGAGAAGCTTTCGCATCTACATCATGACGCGCATCCTGACTTGAACGTGAACTACTGCTTGCTTGATGCATGTCATCATCAGTAAAATCAACACCGGTCTTAACACCAGCCTGGCCGCTTAATTCAACTCCATTCCCTAAAACTTTGAGTCCCATGCTTCCTTTAGCATTCGCATCGCCGTATAACCCAAGTGAATCGCGTGTGCTTCTGGTCGCCAACTCCTGAGTAGCCTGATCATTACTGATGTTATGCGCCTTCGCGTAGCTTTCCACCGCGCTGCGCATCTTGCTGGCCATCATGGAGTCCTGCGCGCTCATCGTGCTGTCGGCGCCCTGCGTCATCGAATCGCTGCTCCCCCGGTTGGTGCCAAACTGGCTGAGAGTCTGCCACGTGCTTGACATGCTGCTACTAAAGCTCTGCATCGCGCTCTGGGACTGCGTCTGGGCCTCGCGCGCCATCTCCTGCTGCGCTGAGGCCAGTTGACGGGCAAAATTAATGCTCACGGGCAGCTTACTCGCTGCCTGGGTAGAGTCAGTCACCGTACTGCCGTCGCGCATCTGTGTGGACGTCGCTCCGTTGGCAAGTTGGTGACTCATCTGGCCAAACATGGTCGAACTGTTGGTATTCCAGCTGTTGCCGCTCACGTTCTCGGTCTGCATGTTGGCGTAGGAGTAGTTACCATCAACAGCACCAGAGGCAGCAGTGGCTGCTGGGCTGATAGCGGAAGAGGCCAGGTGGCTGTAAAGATTTGAGAACCCCGCCCCCAGTCCCTTCAGCATGCCCCACGCAAGCGGGGGGATTAGCATGGACAAATAGCCAGCCGTGGTAGCGAGGTCTGAGTATTTTATCTGCACCTGCGACAGCTCCGAGAGAACCACTGGTGAACCATTGGCCTTCGCATAGAAGGTCATACAGCTATTGAGTATGGCGTAAAGCAGCGGCCAGCTCTGCACCCACATGATAGCCAGCACGTACCCCTTCAGCACATTAAGGGTGACGGCGTTAAACATCCCGCCCAGCACCATCAGGGGGAATATTCCGATGGTCAGACCGACAATCAACGTCTGAGACATAGGAAGTGAGCGTAAAGCCACCTGGCCGACCGTCGCATGCGCCAGCCGCTGTTTCTCCATTGATGACGTAGTGGCGATATTCAGCAGGCTTGAGGTATCACCGTTGCGTGCGGCATAGCTCATGATGCCGTTTCGCAGCGCGTTCATCGTCACATTCTGACGGACAATCGACGCGGCGCTCTGACCGGCACCATAGAAATAGTTATAGCTGTCACCGATCATCTGACTGAACAAAATGTCAGGATTCGGGCGTCCTCCAAAAAGCTGCCGCACGTAGTAACTCCAGGTTTTTCCTCCGGTCTGAGTATCCAGGGCAAGCTTTGGCTTAATTACCGCAGCGGCTTCTTCACAGGTTAAAAACTGATTATTGTTGTTGAATATCCCTCTCAGCGGACTCGGCTTTGAGAAAATCAGCGTATACGGGTCTGCGCTGTTCATTAGATCTTCCATGGTATATTTTCCGTTCAGGAAAATATCGCCCATCACGCAGTTCTGCACATAGTCCGTGAATATCGTAGTTATCTCTGGGTTCTGTGATAAAAAGTCCGTACTGCGTGAAACCAGATTCGCCCCAAATATCATGCCGGTTTTGCTGTAGGTGATGCTGTCGGGCTGTGAAAAGACCATTTCGTACCCCTGAACAAGGGCATATCCGATTTTGGTCGTCAGCGATGCAGGCAGAGCCAGCCCGACGGGCACGTTATCGACTTTATAGACCTTTGTCTGATTACTGATATCGATTATTTGTACGGAGGTGCGAACGCTGACCAGCAGCGACATCAGTACGATAACGCCCGCCCAGCCCAGCATATCCATGATGTTGTGCCGTCGTATCCACGAAATAGCGACAACCAGCACAGAGAAAGCCGTCGCAATACGCCGAATAACAACCCAGTTCTCCGTCGACATGAACGTGACGATGGCATTCAGCGTCTGCGTCAGCCAGTCGCCGCCCGCAATGACATAGATTTCCTGCATCAGCGCGCCCCCCCGAAGTGATAGTTGTTCTGGTAGCGCTGCAGCATGCGTGCCGAGACCTGCTGGCGCATGTAGCTCATCTGGCGGTCAACAACCAGAAGCGCGTCCTGCTGTACCTGCACCTGTGCCTGGAAGGAGGCTATCTGTCGCGTGGCTTCGTTAAGGTTATTATTGATGCTGTCGATAACCGCCTGGTCATAGTTTCCCGTTGCCACCATTGCACGGGCCTGCTGGACCAGCTCCTGGATGTACTGGAGAAGAATGTCGTAGCCGATGTAATCGGTTAGCTGATAAACGAGGCTGTTAGAAACACCCAGCATCTGGGGATCAACAAGGTACTTGAAGACCGGGATGGTAGTACTTGTGATAAATCCCTTCTCTTTCTCGGTTAACTTCAGATCGGCAACGGCTTTGTTCTGAATGCTGGAAAGGATGTCTTTAATCTGATTTTTCAGTGCATTTTTCTGGCTGATCGTGACATTAGCATCGGCAACCACCTTCAGACATTTATCGCTGTCATTACAGTGATACACCCGTGCAGTACCCCCCTCCATCATGGCCCGAATAAGGTCGCGATCGGTCGTTCTTGCCGGAAGCGGGGTTATATTACCCTTCTCATCAAAGACCATTGTTCCGGTCAGGGTCATGATGAACTCCTTAAGCTCTTTATTCCCGTCAAACATGCGGTTCTTTCCGAGCGCATTCCAGATGACATTGATATTCTTCGTTATGCGCTCTTTATCCTTATCACTGGCCTTATCACGGACCTTATCCATGCTTCCCCCCACCGTGCAGCCCTGGCGGGATGCCGCCCAGTCGGCAAACATGTTGCTCTCACCGGCAATGTCCTGGCAGACCTTCTGCTGGGAGACCTGAGTGCGCGGAAACAGACCGCCGACAATCCCCTGCGCCGCCTGGCAGGAGCTGAGGTTCATGCTGTTAATGTCGCTGGCCATCTTCTGCAGGAAGTCTTTAGCAGTCTTGATTTCCGGTACCGTAGTCTGCAGCGCCAGATCGAAGAAGTATCCGGCCGCATTGGACATAATCTGCTTGGCGAAACGCTGCAGCTGATCGCTGTTAATAAAGCTGAAGGAGCCCAGATAGGCATCGATACCGCCGCAGCCGGCGTTGATGTCGGGCAGCGTCATGGAGATAAGCTGGACGGTTTTCACCTGCGTACGGGCATATAGTGAGCCACCCGTGGCGTAGCCAGCGGCCTGCCCCTGCCAGACCTGTGGCTGGCTGGTATTGGAGTCAAAGCCCAGCTTATTAAAGAAGGTGTTCATGTCGCTGTTCACGTCCGCACTAACGGTTGTTGAACAGACGAGAAGCATGCAGCCCAGAAGCCTGCGGTGTCTGAACAGGTTTATCATCATTTCACTCCGCGCATCTGAAGGACCGTATCCATGCGGGCCATAAAGCCCTGTTCGTCGGTCGCGCCCTGCAGCAGAGGCAGGGCTTCAAGGGTGTTTACGTTGACGAGAAAGGTGGTTGGCGTGGCCACGGGCAGGTTAGGGAAAAAGGTTTTCATCACCTCCGGCGGCGCGGGCAGCGCATCGGGAAAGGACGCATCCCCCTGACCGTCGATGGTGTAGGCCATCACCCCAAAACCCACCCGTGCCGACAGAGACTTCAGGACCGGATCAAACTGGTGGCAGTACGGGCAGTGTCCCTGCATAAACAGCACGACCTTCCAGTCGGCCAGATTGACCTGGCGGCCGTTGCTGAGGCGGTACCAGACCGGCTGCTTCGCCGGAAGTGGCTTAGCTTCAGGGTCTTCCGGGGATGTAGGCAGAGATCCCAACGCTCGCGCCCCCTGTGGATGCCATAACGATTTGATCTCGTCCATCGTGGAAGCCTGTGTGGTCAGGCTGAGCGTCATGAGCGCCACGGTAAACACGGTATGTCTAAGGTTCATGTCGGCATCCTCCGGCATCACGGGCCTTTTCGGCCTCACGGGCGGCATCTATCCAGCGGTTGATGATGCGGTATCCCCCCCAGAGCGCCATCGAGACGCCGATTATCTGCGCCAGAAGAATGGCCATCTCTGGCTCGCGCCGGACCAGGCGGGAAACAATGTGAAACCATATCCCGAGGCTCAGCACCCATAATCCGGGCACGTCGAACTCAGGCAGGCGAAAACGGAATTTGCGCATGCGAACTCTCCCTGTATTAAAAGTTGGGGGCAAAATCTGTGGAAACGTTGAGGAACTGCTTCGCCAGGTCATCCTGGCTGATAAAGCCATACGAGACGGGTTTGACCGTCCCGCTTTTAGGGTCGGCCAGCATCAGTGCCGGGAAGTAACGAATACCCAGCCGGCTGGCCTGTCCACCGTCCATTCGGGTATCCGGCAGGAGTGGATTCACGATACCGTCCACGGAGACCGGAATGACGCTGAGGTGATACGTTTCGCGGAAGTTTTTAATGACCTGAACCAGCTGGCCGTCGATCGGGTCCTGTCCGCGGTAGAAGAACATCACGCCATAGTGCTGAGCCAGCGTTTCAATGGCGCGGCGCTGGTCAGCAAAGTCCGCCGCCAGCTGGTTGCGCACGGTACCGTTGTAGTGGCTGTGCTGCAGGTTGTAGTCCAGCTCGGGATGCTCGAGCATCGCCTTTTTGGCGCTCATCGAGAACAACCCGGCCTGCTGCGTCCAGTAGTTCTGCAGGCGGAAGTAGCGGGTAAAGTTCTCCACGCCCGGATACAGAATGGCCTCGTACATGGCGCGCTTCGTGGCCTGCTGGAGCGTGGCAAGCTTCTCCATGATGTCCGGCGAGGCCTGCTGAGGCTGTGTTGAAGAGGATTTGTCGTCCTCCGGCGTTCTGCGCGTTTCGTTGTACCACTGCCAGCCGGCATCTTTTCCTGTGGCGGAAAAAACGCTTCCAAGAAGCAGCAGCGCTAACGCTGTCTTTCTCTTTTTCACTGGAACCTTCCTTATCCCGAAGCAGGTCGGTTATCGTTTGAAAAGCGGGTTTAACAGCCAAGCCAGCAGAACTCCCGCCACGAAAAGCACAACCATCAGTGCCATAAAAAACACATCGATGCGGGTTGTTTCATCAACGATATTTCCGCACCAGTAAAGCACCGGCGAGGCGACAATCAGGCTGATGATAAGGCGGACGATAAATCCTTTAATTTTCATGATGGAGAGTCCTGAGTGAGTGATGAGTGGCTTACTGTTTGTTCTTCAGCTGCGCGGCGATTTCCTCGCGGACGCGCTTCGTCAGGGTGTCGTTATCCGGGATTTTCTTGTTCTTCTGCAGATCGTCGAAAAAGTTCGAGAAGTCGAGCGCTTCAAAATTAATTTGCTGCAGCTCGGTCTGGGTGATGCCGCGACAGTCCGGGCTGCTGGCCTTGCCAAAGCCGATGTGAAGCTGACCGTTACGCCCCTGCTGCTGCACAATCTGGGCAAGCTTAGAGTCAAACTGACAGTAGCTGCGCTTCTTCTCGAGACAGACGCCGAGCACTTTTTTTGAACAGAACTCACCGATACTGACCGTGAGCTTATTCTCTTTGGCCTTGCCCAGCGCTTTCTCCTCGCTGCTGCACCTGGCAAGCCCGACGTCCTGGCCCCAGCCGCCGTCCTTACAGCAGTTGCTGAATCCTGCCGCAAACTTCTTGCAGAACTTCGCGCTGCCGGTAAAGGCGCGCACGTTAACGCTGTTAATGGCGGCCACGTCCTTGCCCGCAGCGGCCAGCGCGGCGAGTGCCGAAACGACAGGTGCAAAATCGTTATTTTTACCGTTCTGCGCCCGCTCACAGTCACCATCAAGACAGAAGGTGTCGCCGCCGCATATCATCACCTGGCCGGAAGTACGAGTTTCACAGGAGTACGTCGCGTATTCATGCAGGCAGCCGCTGCCGTCTTCTGCCGTGAAGGCGCAGGTGCGTGAGGCAAGCGTACAGGCCGGATTGTTCATATAGGTTTTGCAGGTGCCATTGTCAGCAGCCTGGGTCATATACGTGTCTTTGTACTTCCAGCAAGCCTGCGTGACCGGGTATGACACGCCGTCAACCACCACCGTTTTTGTGCTCCCCGGCTCAATACATTCGGTCTTTTTGAGCGTACCTTCGCTCTTGCTGAACGGACAGGATTCGTTCCAGACCACGTCCGGCACCCATTTTTTGTCCGTCACCTGCATGGTCAGGGTGGCGGTCATCCAGGCCTGCGTACCTCCCTGCATCCAGGACAGCGTCTTCTGAGCATATTCCCGACAGCGGGATTGTTTACCGCTCAGGCAGTTTTTGTTGAGCATTGCCCCCTGTGGAGAGTACTGCCCTGCGGTCAGCGCAGCCCCCGCGGCACCGGGCAGCGCCCATCCGTTATCCCTTTTAGCCACAGAATCCGCATTTACGCCCCACCACGAGAAGCCGTAGTACATATTTTTGTCATTAAAATGGACGGCAACCGACGCGCTCAGCACGGTACCGGTTGCAGGCGCACGGAAGCTGAAGTTCACCGTCTTGTTGCCGTCGTAGGTGTAGGTAAAGTCGCTGTTGGGCACCGTGTAAGTGCGCGTCACCGTGGTGTTTTCGTAGTGGCCGGTAATGCTGGCCGTGCGCGTACAGGCCTGCTCAACCAGCAGGTCGCGCTCACAGGTATAGTTGGTGAACTCGCTGCGGCTGATGTTCTGCGCTTCGCACTGCGTCTGCCCCGTTTTGCCGATGATGGTATCTGCGCGGGACTGAACATCCTGGCTGGCCTTAATAAACGGCGCGTCGGGTGAAATAGGCTCCTTCGGGTTGTTAACAAACGAGTCGGTGACGGCCTTTGTGGCCTCATTAGTAGTCCAGCCCGTGGTACCGTCCGCTTTCAGCGCACCATCACCGGTCGCCGTCACGCCGCCATAGTACTTTTTCTCACCGGGTGAAGCGGTATAGTTAGGGATGGACGCTGAGGGGTTAAAGTTTTTCAGGCTGCTCTCCCCCTGCCCCTGTACCTGACGGGCAAAATCAGCCCCCGCCCTGTACTGCGCGTCAGCATCGGCAAATGCACTCACGCTCACCATCGTGGTGGCAATGGCCAGCACCGGCATCAGTATTGCTCTTTTCATCGGACCTCTCCTTTATTAAGCAGCTGTTGCGCCTCATCCCTGCACTCGCCCTTCTCCACCACCTTTTCCAGCGCCTGCTTCAGATGAAGATTTCCACGGATAACGTCATGGCCACGTTCGCAGTACACCACCAGTGACGGCACGCTGGTGATCCCGTACTCGCGAAAGCGGGTCGGGTCGATGGCGACGCCGCTGGCTGAACCATCCTGAACAAGCGCCATCACGGCGGTTGCCGTCGTTTTCATGTCGTTGTTGACCATGCCCCGCAGGGTGGCGGGAATGTCGTATCGGCGGGCCTCGGTCAGCATGCGCTTAAGCCCCGTCTGCGGGATGGCAAAGGAGACGAAATACAGCGCGCCGTGCGTGGGCTTATCCTGCTGAGCCTCCTGCTGGCGCTGTTTCAGCGCCCCGATAAATCGCGTATCGTCTGCTGAAAGAGGGTTCTGGCGCACCTGCTGCTCCAGCATCTGGCGCAGCGGCGCGTTGTCCAGCCCCCTCAGCTGCTGGCTGAAAGACTCCTGCTGACGAATAAACTCGCGGTTCGCCTCATCAACCCCTGACGCCAGCGCAGTACAACAATATGCTGACAGCAGCAGCGCCGCCGTCAGACCGGACAGAGTTTTCATTGAAGGTTCCTTTTCTCAGAGGAAGACGCAGTTACGCTTGCGCCAGAGCAGATAGCCGTAGTTTTTCTTCGTATTCGGCGGGTTACGCCCCGTTTCCCAGCGCATGACCGTGCGGCCGAAGGGGTGACATTGCGCCACGTCCGGATACATATTCACCATCTGATAGCGCCAGCGCGTTTTGGGAATAATGGGTGACGGATACTCAAAGCAGACCTTCTTGTCCTCCCCGATGCTCTCCATTATCTGCCCCTGACGGTGCAGCTTGAACGCCATGCGCTCGCTGACCAGAACGGAAGACTGCAGGGGGCTGGACTCATTGCTCACCCAGCCGTTAAAGGGATACATTGACCCCTGCGACCCGGCACACCAGAACAGCGCGTCAACCGACGTTTTTGCAGCACTGGCCATCGCGTCGGCCGCACATGCGCCCTGCGCGATGGGGTTGGCAAAAATGACCGCCTCCGGATTCAGAATGGAGGTCAGGGCGCTGTCACCCCATGTCGGGTCGATTTCAGACAGGTACCCGATATCCAGGTCGCCGCCCTGCAGGCACCCGAGGGAGGTGATGATGTTGAGCCAGTACGTCAGCGGATATTTGTACCAGTGCACGTGGTAGAACGCGCCATTGACCTGTTTGTCATCTTTTTTGGCGGTGCCCATCCCCATTTTTCCGAGATTAATGGTGAATCCGCCGAGGTTCACCATACAGCCCGGGGAACGCGCCACATCGGTCATGGCCATCGGCTCCCAGTAACCTATTGCCAGGCCGATGCGCTGAAATACCGGGGGTGGCATGGGACAAAACTGTATCGGGCTCCCGGGATTGGACGTGTCCGGTAAATCCCCGCCCGTGACTTTTGTGCTGCCGAGCGACAGGGGGAACATGCAGCGCCAGCAGATATCGGTGATCGGATTGACGAAACGCCCTTCGCAGGCGGCGTCCGCCGCCGCCATGTGGCTGTTACCCCACAGAAGCAGCCCGAACAGAGAGACGGTCAGCATTTTCACCGGTCACCTCCTGCGTCATGCTGCGCCATATCGGGCGGAATGATTTCCACCTGCAGGCGCTTTCCGCTGGGTGCCGCCGTTACCCGTGCCGGCACCTGGCTTATGCCAAATCGTGCGGTCAGCACCCCGTTCTGGTCGAAGAAAATGCGGCTGTCGAGCTTCTCTGACGTCTGCGGAATATTACCCTGCACCAGAATAATGCGGGTGATCAGGGTGTCAGGCTTCTGTCGCTGTACCCACGCGAGCTGATCCGCATCGTCGCCGTTGATAAACAGCAGCGTTTCGTTGAACGGCACCACATCAAGCGGATTAAAGATCTGCCCCGCCTGAGCAAACACGTTGCCCCTGTCGTCGGCAAGCGCCTTGTCCACCCGCACGCTCGGATCAAACCAGCGCCGCTCGTAGCGCACCGCGCGTGTTATACCCTCAACGGCAGGCGGGCGCTGGCTGTTGCGCACCACGCGCGCCTTAAACTCCGCCATCTTTTTGTCCATCTCGCCGGACTGCGCCAGCGTCTGCAGCCGGCTTTCGATAACGGTCAGCATATCCGGCTCCGCCACCGGCCAGAGATCGCCCCACGTCCCGAGGTCAGCGGCCGTCACGCTGCCGGTCAGCAGCGTCAGGCCCAGGGCAAGGGTGCGCATCACGCCCCCTCCTTCATCCGGCGGGCCACATCAGTCTGGATTTCACGCGTGATATCCGGCGCCCCCTGCACCACGGCAGGTGCGACAAGGATGAGGGCACGATGGCGGATCTGCCAGTCCCGGAGGCTGGCCTCCAGTGACGCGTTAAAGCGGTCTGAGAGTGCTTTTGTCTGCGCCTCGTCCAGCGAACGGCGACCGGCGCTGTCAAAGAAGGCATCCACCGTGGATTTCATGTTGAAGGCCACAACCACAGGACGGTTAAGCTGGCAGACCAGCCAGCTGACGCCCGCGCCCGCAGCCAGCGTGCCGGCAATCAGCGCGGCGTTAATGAGTACGTGTTTTTTCATGAGATGGTCTTCCCTTCATGCTCGTGAAGCCAGCGCTCCAGCGCGGCCATTTCCGGCCCGGACTTTTTCCACGCCAGCTCCCAGACGGCCTCGTGAATACTCAGCCCTTCCCGGCGTCGCTGCTGCAGAAACTCAAAGTCCGGACCGTCCGAGGAGTACATTGCCCGGCTGAGCGGATCGACGAACAGGCGATGCCAGGACGTCAGGTGCTCAACCGACAGCATAAAGCTGCTGAACCAGTTGTCCTTCGCGCTGCCGAAACCTTTAATCATGTCGCGCTGCAGCTGCGAATACTGGTCCGGGTACAGCTGGTTGTACTTGGCAAACTCTTTGGCCGACTGCTTGAGGATAATTTTGTAGGACGAGTTACCCCATGCCGCGCGGGCGGCGCTGGAAGCTGTTTCCGAGTCAAAGTCGACGATGTTCTGCGTAATGGTGATGTACGAACCGGTATGGCGGCGGGCGGTACGGTAGCCCTTCTCGATAAACGCCCCGACCTTGTTGTTCTTGAAGTCCAGCAGGCGCCAGCCTTCGTCTATCACGTTAAGCTTCTTCAGGCTGCGCGGCGTGCGGTACATGCGGTTCTCAATGTAGAGAATGAGCGAGAACATCACCGCCACCAGAAGGGAGGGCCGGTCCTCCAGACCGCCGAGCTCCAGCACCACCATCCTGGCCTCGTCCTTCAGGGACGGCTCGTCGGAGTTGAAGTAGCTGCCGTACACCCCGTCGCGGGTGTACTGAGTCAGCAGCACCACCATCTCATCGAGGCGGCTGCGGATGGTCGGCGATCCGCTGTATTCTTCGCTGTCGCGGGCCATCATCAGATAGTCCACCACGTCGTCAATGCGCGCCTGGTTTTTCTTCGTAAGCCATGTGGCCTTCACCGCCTTAAGCAGCAGACCTTCGTGCACCTCGTCCAGGTTGCCGTTGGGGCTGGCCATCACGGACAGCTGGTCCCGCAGGCGTTCGGCCATCTCATCGATGGTATCGTCAGTAACGTTAGCGAACGGGTTAAACTTCAGCGTCTCGCCGTCGAGGTAGACCCCGCCCATGTTCTCGCACAGGGACTTGTAGCCGTCTCCCATGTCGAACACCACGGCGAAGCCGCCGGAGTCGATGACGCTGCGTATCAGGGGCTGGATAAGCCCGGTTTTCCCGGCACCGGAGGTCCCGCAGACCGCCATATTGAAGTTGGTGTTACCCATGCCGCGGCTGAACAGGTCGATAAACGCCAGCTGGTTGCGGTAGGTCGGCGCCAGCAGGCCGGAAGTGGCCAGCGGGCTGTCCGCCACCACCGGCATCAGATTGGCGACGTTAAAGCTCTCGGCACGCTGTACCACGCCGGACTCGCGCAGCTGTTTAAAGAGGCCGCCGCCCGCCATAAACGGCAGGTTCACGAGAAAGTTGCGCATATGGTTAAAGCGCGGGGAAATCAGCTCGAAGCCATTTTTACGGAAGCTGTTCAGCACGTCCTGCTCGACCTTCAGCGCGGTTTCCTGGTCATCGCGGCAGAAGAGGGTCACGTTCAGAAAATAGCTCACCAGCGAGGACTGCCCGGACGACAGGCGCTGGCGCAGATCGCCCCACTCTTTCGCCTCCTGCGCCACGCCCGGGAAGAACTTGGCGTAGCTGGTCTTGGACTTCTTCTCAAGATCCATGAACTTCAGGTTTGCCTCGTTCTGCGCCTTCACCTGGTCTTCCACGCTGAGGACGAGCGTCAGGATAAACGGGCACGAAACGGACAGTTCCGGGTTGAGAAGGTTGCTGTAGTTGTCGGCCATATTCCAGAGGAAGGCCAGCTCCGGATTTTTGGTCAGCTGAAAGTTCATGATGCGCGCGGTGCTGTTGCGACCGTTACCGCGCAGCCCCAGCGTCATGTGGTCGGCCTTCACCTTCAGGTCAAAGGTATCGTCCACGCACTGGTAGTTCAGATCCTTGAGCGGGTCCAGCTCCCGTTCGGTGGGATACAGCGCATCCGGGTTGTGGTTAATCATTTCGCCCGCAATGCGGATAAAGGCATCCGCATCCACGCTGCGGGTGGCTATCTGCGCCCCCTGCAGCGAGGCGCGGATGATTTTGACCTGGTTTTCCATCTCCATCACGCTGGCCTTACTTCCGCGCTTACGGGGGACGCAGCAGGAGATGTACACCCGGTAGTTACGCAGGGTCAGCGGCAGGTTGAGGTGATCGGGCAGCGGGAACCCTTCTTCTGCGGCCCTGAGATAGTAGGCGCGGGTGATGGCGTTGAACGTATCAGCCTTTTCCCCCGTCCATGAGAGCTCGCGCAGGCCATACTCGATATCCTGACCCACCAGATGGCTGGACACCAGGTGAACGGCCACCGGCACCTCGCGGGGCAGCTTGGTGCGCATCAGGTTTTCCAGCGACGAAACGATAGTTTCGTTGGCGCCGTTGATGGGCTGCGCCTCGAGCATAAAGCCCATCGTCTTTTCGTTCATGAAGAGGCCGGTTTCCGCATCGTAGTCGCGGTACGGCAGCACGCGGCTAAACTGCGGGAAGCGCATCTGCCCGAGGACATCGTTCGCCTCAGAGGACGCATCGGGCATCTTCAGGGCCGTCAGCAGCGAGTTGACCGTGCGGGTGACGGAGTCCAGCGGATTACTCATGATCCCCCTCCTTTTTATTGTCGGCCGTTTTGACCGCTTCCGTCGCAGGGGCCGGGCGGCTGGCGGGGATACCGTAGCGAAAACGCACTGAGCGCATCTGACCGTACAGGCAGAAATACGGACGGCATCCCATAAGCAGCGCCGCCCCTGAAAACACAATGGCCATCACAATCCACAGCAACTTAAACGCACTCAGCGCCCCGTCAACATGACCGGCATATCCTTTAGCATCGGTGACGACGCTGCCCCGGTCATGGCAGACGGCAGAGGGAGCGTCATGCAGCGTGAGGCCGGAGGACTTGTTCTGCGGAGCAGGCGGTATAAAGGGTTGTAAAGGTTCATCACGGCAGACCGCAATACGAAACTCGCCACTGCTGACGTTATGCGTGACGGCCATAATTTCCTGCGCCATCGCCTCTCCGGGCGTGGTGTTATCCATCCACAAAAGCATGGCAACCAGCAGCATCAGCGTGGCGGCAGGCCAGATAATCAGATAGTGAAAAGCCCAGGCAAGCCATCTAAGGCAATACAGCAGGACGGACAGAAGCTTAAGCATCATTCCCTTTACCTCCGGGATTCAGCGGAAACCAGACGCTGCAGTTGTGTCTGATAGCCTCCGCCAGCCTCTCCCCGTCCTCTCCGCTGTACAGCGCTTTAATCCGGCTGACGTCAGACTTCGCCAGGAAAACCCTCATCTGCTGTTTTGTTACGCTCATACCTGAGCCTGCTTTACCCAGGAACAGACAGTGCCCACGCTGCCGTTGCATTATGTGTTGAGAAATCCCAGCCTTCCCGTCGAGGGCGGTAGCACACTGCTGAGACGCTGACAGCCAGAAGTCGCGCTCTGCGGCATTAACACAGATGACACGCATCCCCAGCGCCTCGCAGCTGGCCGCGATATCGTTAAGGTGACGGGTTTTCCCCGGACCACCGTTATCCCTGGTTGTCATGGCGCTCTCCTGAATCGTTGTCATTTTTCTCAATGCCTTTGCGCCCGCCGTCAGAACGCTGTCCTGACAGAAGCGCCTGTACCATCTGAGCGCAGAAAGCCGTCTTACCGCTTCCCGTGCTGCCCGGGACCATAAAATTGCCCTGCTCAGTGATTGCTTTACTCATCGGTCACCTCAGATACTGTTTTTGTCGTATTTCAAAAGCCCGCTGGCATTCCGTACAGGTCCGCACGCCCGGGATGGCCTGCTGCCGCCTGAGGGGGATGCGATTACCACAGCATTCGCACCGGTTGCGGCTTTTTCCCTGCAGGCAGGACCGCTGCCTCGCGGCCTGTATATGAAGCTGGTTCAGCAATTCGTCCTGCTCCTGCAGGAGATCGAGTTCGTCTGCCATCAACGCTCCCTGCTCACACTGTCCGGACACGCTACCGCCCATCCCTTTTCACGTTTCAGGGCACGCGTGATAACGACAGATTGTTAAAATGGGTGCCACACGCGGTGGCGGTTCAGGACTCAGTTAACGCGCGGGGTTCCCCACGCTGAGGGTTTCACAACAAAAAACACCCGCGTCGGCTGGTGATAAACGTCCTGCGTATCGATATAGGGCGCGATCCACAGCCCGGCCGTCTTTTCACCGACGCGAAGCGGCCTCGGGTCCACGATGGACTCGCGCCCTGGCGGAGGCGCAACAACCGGCGTGACCGTGGAGAGCGGCGCCCGCGAGGCCGAATGCGGCTGCGGGCGGGGGAGAGTCGGTGTACCCGCCAGCGGTGTATTTCTGGATGCGACGGCATGCACCGGTTCAGCCGCCAGCGTAAGGGGCTGCACGGACCGGGTCCGGAAATTACCCTCAGCCAGGCGTGGCAGCGATGTCGCACCCGGCTTTACCGCGCTGGCCTCCTCCAGTCGTTTGGCTTTCTCATTGGCCTGCTCGATGGTCATGCAGGTATCGGATGTCGTCGCGTTACACTCAAAATCGCTCGTTGTACCGGCACATCCCGACAGCGTCAGGAGACTGGCCAGCGTGAGCGCAACAGGCACTGTCTTGTTCATTTGCGGTTCCTTTACGTGGGGTTACTGTGAGTCGGCCTTCGGCATAAACTGGCTCTGGTTAAGCCTGCCCAGCTGGTTGAGCATCTGGTCGGTACTGAACCCGTTCATGCCGCCCTGCGGGACTGACGGTGGTGGAACCGGACTGCGTTCGTCGCCCTCCGCCTTGCTTCTGTCATTCTCGTGCGCCAGCTCTTCAATGGTTTTCAGCTGAAAACCGTCCTGAAAGACAACGGTCACTTCGTTACCCGCCCCAATCGGGATGACGGGGTGGTACTGCTCTGCGCGCTTGATGTAGTAGTCGCTGAGGGTCTGGGCGGCTTTGGAGGCACCGCCGCCAATCCCCATCTTCATCACGTCACCCGCGCCGAGGGATGCCGTAGCGCCGAGTCCGACCGAGGGCTGGGACGCGGTCTGCACGCCCTGACCGATGCCGTCAACAAAACCCGCGCCCCATGCCCAGCCGAGGATTTTGCCGTTTCGCATCACCACCTCGCCCTTGATGCCGTTTTTCCCCCGGAAGCTGACGTGTCCGGCAATGGGCTGGTCGATGGTGACGCCGTGCTTCAGGCAGCTGATGTTGCGGGTACGCACGATGGCGCGCTCGCTGGACACGTCGCCCCAGGCTTCAAGCCCGATGAAGCAGCCGGTGAGGTCGTAGCTTTTGCTGTTGGGCATTTCCACCCTGCCGGTAATGCGCAGCTGCATCGGCACCGTGGACTCATTACCGGTTACGGAAGCGTTGGCGTCAGCCCCCTCAATCAGCATCGATTTGGCGAAGCTGCCTGACGGGATGTACGGCAGGGACGGACCTTTGCTCTCGTCGCTGCGGGCAAAAGACTGCCGGCGCAGCTGGTTGGGCACGGGGATGGGCTGGTACTGCACCTGCGCCGGCGGCGTGACGCCGTTACCCGGGTAGAACGCCGTCGGCGGCGGGACGGCCCCCGTCTGCGGCGGGAAACCGGTCGGCTGCGGCTCACCCTCAGGACCCGGTGCAGGAGACGGCGGCTGCGGTGCCGGCTCACCCGATGCGGTGACGGGTTTTGCCCCCAGCGCGCTGACCTGAGCGGAAAGCGCCGCGTTGTCCTGGTTAAGCTTGTCTATCTGGTGCTGGTAGCCTGCCTGCCCCTTACTGAGCAGCTCAAGCTCGCGGCGCATTTCGGCATACTGCTTCTGCATTTCGGAGGCGGTAGCCTGCATCTCGGTCGTGGCATGCTGCTGCACCTTCTGGTCAAAGGTGCTGTCCACCACCCCGGTCATATCAGGCGCAGGCTCGTCGGCTGCTGCCGCATCGCTGCTCCCCTCGTAACGCGCATCCGCCAGATACCAGCCGCCGCCGCCCACCACACCCACGGTCGCCAGCACAATACCCAGCCAGATAAACTGCTTGCGCTTCACCACTGAATTAATGCTGGCCATCAGCCGCACCTCCGCTGCTGATAATGAAGACCTGCAGGGCGCCGCCCGCCATCAGCTGACGCGAGGCTTCACCGAACAGCACCCCGCGAATACCGCTCTGCCAGAAGTCGCTTTCCGCGATGTTACGGGCCATCCCGGTATTGTTGGTGACGCGAAAGCGCACCACCTTAAGGTGATTGCCCACCCAGACGCGCTCCGGGACTGCAGACAGTCCGGCGGGCGCGACGAGGGCTTCATGCGTGACGGGAATAGCCTGCCAGCCGGACGGCAGCTTCCCGCCAAGCAGATGCTGGCTCAGGGAAACCAGCGTGGCCTCATAGGGAGAAGACTCCTCCCAGGTGCGCGCCGCTTCGCCCGTACCGGACAGCTCGCTGACCAGCCGGATGGTTCGCCCCGCGCCCGCACGTGGCACGGCCTGTACCGAGAAGTTGAGGCCGCGTTCGGTTTCCAGAATGAACGTGAAGGGCTTTTTGTTGAGGGTGCTGACAATCACACCGCCGCTTGCCGTCTGCTCCTGCCGCGTCAGCTCACCGTCGAGGCTGGTCAGGGCCGTCACGCGGTCACCTGCGACCGTAAAGAGGTTCGGGTCGGTGTTGCTGACCGCGATGCTGGCCTGCCCGCCGTTCGTCAGCGGAACAATCGTGGCGGAAAGCGCAGTGGGTGCGGCGACCGTCTGACCGGAAGCGAGCATCATCAACGCAAGCAGCGCACGGCGACTATTTTTGTTCATCGGTGATTTCTCCGAAGTGGCTGAGCCAGCTGATGCCGTCCTCGCGCTCAAATTTAAGAACGTACTGTTTCAGCTCGGGATACGGTTTCGAGTCGCCTATCCAGGTTTTCAGCTGACCGCGCACGTCCACGCGGCTGCTTGCCGGATAAACCTTCACGCTGGTCATATAGAAAGACGAGTTGACGTTGTTGTCCTTAATGCGCTTCGCATCCTCGGCAAGCCTGATTTTCAGCTCGTTCTGCGCCGCCGGCTTGACATACGCCAGCAGCTGCTCATGAGAGGCATCAACGGTTTCCGGGGTGACATTCAGGCGAAGGGCGATAAGCGACAGGGCCATCTGCTGCAGGTAGGAGGCATCCCCCTGATTCTGCGACACGGCAAACGGCGCGTTGAAAAGCATTGGCGTGACGATAGACTTCTGCTCATTCTGAAGGCGGTAGTTGTTGACGGCCTGAATAACGTTGGTGGTGATACTCCCCAGAATAACCACCCCCATGGCAATAAAGCCGATGGCAATAACCCGCTGTGTACTTAATCGTGCTCCGTGTTCCATCTGATTATTCCTGTCTATTTAATCCACTGGCGGTAGCATGAGTCGGGTACATCATGGAATATCCCCCTCAGCAGTGAGGTCGGCATATACCAGTAGACCAGGTCCCGCAGCCATGAGCTGCCCCGCCCTTTCTTGAGCTTTTTTATTCCGAGATAGGCCAGTACGGCAGCGATAATTCCGGGGATATAATGCTGGGTCCAGAATCCCCACCCCAGGCAGACAATGGCCGGAATAAGTTCATCCACAGGAAGGCCAAACCAGCGGCTCTGATTCGTCAGGGTTTCAGGAAAGCGATATTTTTTGAGAGATTCATTCGCCATATATGTTCCGTCTCCGGTACAGCTGGCAGTATGGAAATACCTGCCAGCCGGATTACAGGCAAAGCCCTCCCGTGAATGCTCGTGAAGGGCATTCAGAATTAAACCGGAATTTAATAGTCGGAAGTGGCTCTGAACGGCTGTCTCTGGATATCAGTATCCTGCGACAGACATACCTACAGTGACGAATACGGACAGGATCGCAAAGCCCGCCAGGAACTTGAGGTTCTTGGTCGTCATATACATCACGGCCCCAACCAGGACTTCGGCAAGAATAACCCACTTAACCACGCTGGAATCTTTACCAAATGTTCCTTTAACGGTTGCATCGCCGCTGGACATCAGATCTTTACCCGCAGTCGAGGCCAGAACCGTTTCAGGGAAAAACGCAGCAAGGGCTGCGACAGGCAGGGCAAACTTCAGCGCTTTGAGTAACGCGACTTTGCTGAATTTTTTCTTTGCAGTGGTCGCGGGTACAGCGTTAATTACAGACACATCAGTCATATTTATTAATCCTTTAAATGTTCATGAAACAGCCATAAAAAAGGCCAATATTTCGTTAATGCCATTCAGTCGAAATTATTAGGTATCACCTCCACCATTTCAGCATTGTAAAAGTCGGGGAATTTGATCAGATGGTCATGAAGCCTTTCCCGTACTTCATAAGTCTTACACCATCCACTTCGGTTTTTTGCATTGATCAGTTTTAAGTTAGTTTCCTCATCAAACCTGACGGTCACAAAATAACTCTTAGAAAAGTCTGGATTATCCATAACCCTGAACATAGGGAATCTATTGAGGTGATCTCTGACCCTAAAAAAAACCTCGAATCCGCGACTTCTGCCACTTCTCGAAGTAGCAGAACGCAATAAACTCTCTGTCACAGAATCGAGTTTGAGTCTGACGGTATTTCCCAATGCTGGAGAGCTGCTATATCTCCTCATCACAACCTCCTTATTAAAAAGACATGCTGCAATAATATCCCAAAGATGCACTCAGAGCGATATACTAAAAGTTCCCCATTTTTTAACATAACAGCAACAAACCAGATTTCATAATTTCGCCTTACGAAGTAGATTGCACTTAGAATTGATTAACTCGAATGCATATCTGTGAATACTTGGTAAGAACGAGTGAGCCTTGAGATATAGAATCATGTCATCTTTATTGTCTATTTCCATAATAGAATATGCTTTGGAAATTCTTTTCTTTGAAGCACCAGATGTTACGCTTAGTAATCGAGAAATAAAATCATGTGTAAAACCGCTGAAGAAAAGACAAAAGCTTTGGTAAACACCAGGCTCAAGGACTAAAGCAGGGTTCTTTATCTCGAAAACATCATTCACAATATGATTAAGATCCCTGCTATTGGCCTGACTAAAAACAGCATCCTTTATAAAATGCCACAATATATACGATTCAGAATCAATACAAACCACCTGAAACAGAACACACCAGTAGAAATAATCTTCAATAACAAAGCTCTTTATTATTGCCATATCAGGATTAGCTAATGCATCGACCTCTTTTTCCAGAAGTGCACATTTCAACTCAAGAGGAAGTTTTTCAAACCAGTAGGCGGAGTCATATTCACAGCCTTTTATAACATTCGAAAAATTGTGATTTGAATATACAAAGACACCAGAAGAATTTCTGATACAGATGGGAACTTCAGAATTATCAAAAATTTTAAATCTTGCTGCTTCTTGTTGTGATTGACTGGAATCAGAAGAACGCATAAGATCGCGCGCACTCATATAACCTCCTTGCTAGGCTGTGTGGGTAGCTGGTACTTAGGGGGGCAATCCCTGGGTACCAGCGATTCGACAAAACTTGCCGACAATCAAATTTTAGTTAGGACACTGCTAAAATATACCTTTCCCTACAGAAATTGTCATTAAAAAAAACAGTTAAATGTGATTTTTAAGACATCTATATAGTTAATCATTATCGGTTTCTTCACCTGACTCTGGAAAGAAGGTTTCCACGATCTCTTTAACATCATCTCGTATATTCTGAACCATCCCCCGGAACTCAAATTTATCATTTCCTGCAATGTGCGGGCTCATGGACTCCATTGCGAGAAGCTTACTGGAGATAAACTGTGTTTTAAGTACGGCTTCAAGAATAGTTTTATTGAAAAGCATCTGGTTAAACGGCGACTCCTTGCGCTCCATTTGCGCCTCATAGACACGCAAGCCTAGTTCGACGAGCATCGATATAACGCTTGAACTGCTGACATCTTCTTTCCTGGCACCTTCTGCCCGGCGCTGTTCGACGATAGAATTTATTTTATTTACCACGTCGTCGCTTACATATGCTTGTATCTTTGCCAAAGCTCATCTCCTTTTTTTTGCAGTGGAAGGATATTATTTTGACTGCCGAACAGCGCCTTTCTACCGTCAAATTCCCCGGCGGATTGCAGGCGGTTCATCCAGTGGTTTTATGACGAATCGTCGGCGATTCACATGGCGGATTGCCGACGATTCACTATCACACAACATTATGAAATATATATCGTGAATCGTACATGATTCATTAATGAATATCCAATAATTCATACAGTAGTCACAGATGAATCTTATTAAGTTCCACATTGGAACTGAATGGAATTTAAAAAACATAAGTGCATGGTTTGAAAGGCCAATCAGCAAAATTTTAATTTTGCGTGGGGTGTGGTGCTTTTGGTGGTGAGGAGTGCATATTAGTTGAGTCTGGGCATGGGATGGGTTAACGTATTTCCGGCATGGTGCCCGGAGGGAAGAAATGAAACGGATTGCTCTTACGTTTTTAACGTTGGCTTTTTCTGGAATGTTGAACGCTGCTGATTGTTTTGATCTGGCAGGAAGGGATTATCATATAGATCCAGATTTGCTTCGGGCAATCTCCTGGAATGAATCGAACTTCCGCACAAACGTTAAAGGCTACAACCCTGTTTCGGGCTTTGGCTCCGGACTTATGCAGGTGGACTCCCAGCACTTTAACGAACTGGCTCGTTATGGAATAAAACCGGAGCATCTTATTTCCGATCCGTGTATGAATATCTACACCGGGGCTTACTATCTTGCAATTGCATTCAAAAAGTGGGGAGTCAGCTGGCAGGCCGTGGGCGCTTATAATGCAGGTTTCAGGAAAACAGAAGAACAGGCGCAGAGAAGATATGTCTATGCCAGAAAAATTGAGGTAACATATCGGGCGATAAAGAACAATAAAAATGCAGCGCAGACTTTTGCAAAACAGTAAAAAGACCTCAACAGGAGGTCTTTTTATTCATCCAGTATTTATGCCGTCAATCAATAGCCCGGTAAATTAAATGTGCTTCAGGGTGTTTTATGATACTGATATAGTCTTTCAGTGCATCCTGACGAGCGACGAGGTGCTTACAGACTTTCGAATATTCAGGCCCCATATCTGCAACCTGCCAGGACAACCAGTTCATTATCATCAGCGTGGCAATAATTCCTGCTGCATCAGCACTGACCTCTGCTTCAAAATAATTACCAGGAATAACCATGTTATAGCGCTGTTCACCTTCCGGTGCGATATATCCTGTTTGCGCGGTGGTGAATCTGACACAGTTCGGAGCCACGTTTCCGCCAGTGCCCTGCGGAATAATCCAGTAACTCCAGAAACCGCCATCATAATCTGAATGCTGACGTAACCAGCTGGCAATCATGTTATCAGCAGAAGGCGTAAAAAAGAGCGCAGGAATAAAATCCAGACGTTCATCACCATCTGTAACACAGTAACGCTGGCGTTCATCGATTTTAAATTGTTCGGCTGATTCACGAGTGGCGGTTTTGACGTTTAATGTGTGCATTCTGGTTTTCTCCTCATTGGGTTATTACATCGTTCGACTTCATCACTGAGCGGCAAAGGGCAATGAGCAACTGACGGGGAGGAAATAAAGGGGCGCGCAGCGTTTATATACCCCTTTATTTCCTCCCTGGCTGATGCTAAAAGCAGCCCTCCGCGAACTGATGAAATCGGGCGATAGTCACACCAGGAGAATGCCCACATCCCGTAACGGAAAATCGGCGTAAGGCGAATTACCGTTACGGGCTTTAGAGTGGAGGTAATTTATTACCGCCACGGTGAAAGCGGCGCATCCTTTCAGGATGCAGCAAGCGTGAAATTGAATTTGCGTCAAGGATGGATGCCCAAGGGCAGAGACAGCTTGCTGGCTCTGTTCACGACAGCCGTGTCCCTTCAGGGACGACGCCCGGCCCGATATTTATTATTTTCAGCACAAAGGATAAATACCAGAAGAGATAAACAGCAGGATGCCGAATGAGATATGACAGGTCTTAATAAATAATAATGATGAGACAACCACGCGCCGGATTAATACGGGCAGCGCGTCAGCGCAGCCTGCTTATTCTGCGCCGCAGGTGCGCGGCCTTTGATGCCACGAAAGGCAGGATACTCCCCTGCCCTTCTGGATGGTTATGCAGCTTCATTTATACCGCGCAAAAATTCGCGCATGGCACTGATACGGTGCTGATCGTCCAGCCGCTTTTCAAAGTTGTTGATGTAGTACACCGGCGTATACCGCACCCTGTTTAACTGCATCGTCAGCGTATTGCCCGTGACCACCTCGGCAGGAATACCCAGCAGGGAAAGCTGAATAAACGCCATATCGGCCGCAACAGGATCGATATCGATGCAGCTTCCGAACATATGTTCAGACGGGTTATAGCCCGCCTCCAGCAGATATTCCGCATACGCCACAATCATTCCCGCCGCACCGCTTGCCGGATCGCTGACGGTAACGAATCCCTCACGGCGTATCGTTTCGTCGACGTCCGGCATCAGCAGCCTCGCCAGCAGTGACTGGACGTGATACGGCGTGAAATACTGCCCGTTGCGGTCGTCGCCAAGCTCAAGCTCCATGAAGATCGCGCCGAGGAAGTCGTGAAATTTGGCCTCCAGTGCGCAGACCATCAGGCTGAAGAGCGTATGCAGGTTGCTGATATCGCTCTCGCTGTACTTCGCGCAGATTTTGCGGCTCTGCTCAATATTCTCCGGCGTTCTTATCCGCGCCATATCCAGCTCGCTGGCGGCCAGCGTGATGAAGTCGCTGAAAACCTCCCAGCGGCGCAAATTTCGGGCGGTGTCCATGAACACGCTGACAAACTGGCGGCGGGATTCCTCGATGGTCATCATCCGGTGCGGTATCGGTCGCGCGTTCACGGCAGGTAAGGCGGGCTTAACGGGCGTGGCTGGCGCAGCCTCTTTCGCCTGGTCAAAGAAGCTGGCAAAACTGAGTTGAGACATATTTCCTCCTTAAATGCCGCCCCCTGCGGGGCGGCACCTCCGTCAGTTAAATGCGCGCTTCAGTTCGAGCGTGCGTAACACCTGCCCCCACTCGCTTCCGCGCATGGCTGGAATGCGAACGGCGCGCCCCTTTCTGCGGCACTTTGCGATATGTCTCCCCAGCGCCCGCATTTCGGTGCTGAGTGCCTCTGGTGCGATTTCGCCGCGCTTAATCCGCACCTGCTTTTTAGGCGGCTGATTTTCCGCCTCGCAGATCTGGACATACAGGGCGGTCGGTGTAACAATCGAAACTTCACTGAATTGCATTGGTTTGTTCCTTTTGGTGAAGGCCGGATTCATCGTTGAAGGCGCATAAATCCGGCGGGTTAAGGCAGGCGAAAGCCTGCTTTTCTCATTTCTGGCGCTGCTCAACCTCCTTAACGCGTGCCAGAATCTCCGCGTGGTCAAGGTTGCTGTAGTCACGCATCCGGTAATAACGGATACCGATCCGCGCGTAGATTTCGGTCACATTGCCGCAGACCATTTCCGCCAGCATGAAGGTTTCACACTCGCCGTTCTGACTGCTGCGCCAGTTCATCGGGTACATCAGCCCCAGCGCATCATGGAAGGCGTGCACGTCGATTTCGACGGGCGCGGTCAGGTATGACTTTTCGCGGCTCAGCCAGTACGCGCGTTCGGCATCACTGGTCGCGTAGATACCTGCTTCGGCACTGGATTCGGTCAGATTTAAGTGCATGGCTTATCTCCTTCTGGTTAATGGCGTTGATATTTCGCCGTGGTGGTTATTCGTCAAACGTGATGCCGGAAAAATGCGCCATCAGATGCAGCATGTCGGCAATCTCGTCGACTTTTTGCTGAATGGCTGGCGTGGCTTTCAGGATGCGCGTGACAGCGGTTCTGAGTTCGCCCATATAGCGGTTTGCAGACTCGCCCAGCGCCGTTTTGTCCGTATTGCTCTGGTACTTCATCAGGGCTTTACTGACGTGGTTTTGCAGGGTATCAAGCTCTCTGAGCGCGCTTTTCTCCCATGCGTCAAAGCTGAACGTACTGTTCGTGTTGCTGTTGCTCATGATGTTTCTCCGTTGTTGCTGGCGGCATCCCCTGCCGCCAGCCGATTAGGTAATCAGTAATCCGCCGCCAGCTCGCTCATCAGGTCAGCACATTCACCATCGGCACGTTCTTCTTCCGCAGTCGTCAGCATGTAACCCCGTTTCGCTGCCGCCCCCATAAACGCCGGACGGTCTTTCAGTGGCAGTTCTGCCAGGTAATGCATAGCCATACCCAGCAGACGGGACTCATAAATCTCGTAGTGCAGGCCACACCCACGGTTAGCCTGTATTTCCATACGGGCCAGCACCACGTCCGCGCGAATAACATCGAACGGGTTACGGGAATGGATATTGCGCACAAAGCCATCAGTACGCAGGGACGAGGTTTTCACCCATCTTTCGGAAGATTCTTTGGTGGCGGTTTTGACGTTGACGTTCTGTGTGTTCATCCTGCTTTTCCTCCTGTCTGGTGGTTAATCCATCTCTCGGTGAGTTCCCTGGCGGCAAAGGGCAAAGGAGCAACGGCGGGGCGGCAGGAGAAGGGCGGAGACAAAACTTTTTGCGGTTCTTCGCAAAAAGTTTTGGCGGAGTTCATTTCACCCTTCGGATGACGACGCGACGGTGCTACGACCCGCCCTCCGCCCGGGAACGGACGCGAGATGGCTCACCAGAGGTATGAGAAGAGGATGAACACACCCGACACGGCGGAACGACGTGGCGTCGCCTGAGTGCCGGCGGCTTTATCGCCGGCATGGTGAAAGCGGCGTGACCGGAACGGTCACTGCGAGCCGGTGTTGACGTTGCGACAGTGGGATGGAAGCCCGTCAGGGCGGAGACGGTTTACCGGCTCCGTTTACGACAGCCCCGGTTCCCGTCAGGGAAGTCGCCCGCAGTCATGGCCAGTGACCCCGCCCGACAACAGGCAAATTTGAAAAGATGATACAGACAACTGCCACCATAATTCGCAGCGTCCGTTCTTCAGAGGCGATCCACAGCAGGGAATTACAAAGCGTGAGGGCCATATAAAAGAGCCGCTATACCGCAGGCATAACCGCTCTTTTTACTTTCCTGCCCTCACGCTGGCGTATTCTTTGTTACCTTCGCCGCCAAAACACCCAGCCACTGACCAGAAGCAGAACACCGCACAGCACCGCCAGATTCGGCAAGATGGTGTCGAATGCACTGCTGAAAACTTCATCGGGGTTATGTTCCCCCCAGAATTCCAGCTTGTATCCGATGCCCCAGACAGAAAACGCCAGTCCAGACGCCACAATTCCCCACTTAAAGAGAAACACGAGCACGTTGTCCAGCATACCAGGCGGATCGCGCCAGGTGATAACCAGCGCAATCAGGGCACAGATTGCCACCCCGGCATAGTACGCCGTACTTCCGAACATCTCCGGCGCCGCGTAATGTATGACCAGCGTAAACAGGCCATTTAACAGCGCGACCAGTATCCAGTATCTCATCTCTAAATTATCCCTTTTAAGCACCCTGCCGACCGTATTCTGGCAGGATATGATATCAGACTCAGTGAGGCGACTTTCCCCTAAAATAATCCGGTCGCGCCGTCAGTTCCCGCTCGATGAGTTCATCAGCAAACAGGGGCGCGATCCTGTTAACACGACGCGCCAGATTCCGTCGCCGCGTGGCCGCCTTTCGCTCATCGCTCCAGCGCCTGATCGGCCTTTCATACAGAAAATCAACGCAGACAGCATATCCGGCTCCTGCCACCCACAGTGACATCACGGACTCAGGGGCGGGTTTCCCTGCCTCCACCACTTCTGACGCCAGCTCAGATTCACCGGGACAGGGATCGGGACGCTTCCAGCGCAGCGAGTAACGCCACTTCATACCCGGCTCCGCATTGTCAGCTTGTTGGGTACCATCCAGCGCTCCAGCTGCCTGACAGATCCCGGACTTTCCCTTGCCAGCGCATCCGTTTCAGCCATCACCGTCCAGAAAGGCTGGTTCTCCGTCATCCAGCGTTCCATTGGTGCCAGTGACGGAAAACGCTCGCTCCAGCGCCAGAACATCTCCTCCAGGTCGTACTGGCGCAGTTCAGTCCCCGACCAGCGCGCGCTCCAGCTGCTGACCGTTTCAGGCGTATGAAAGGCCAGCTCAATCTCCGCCTGCCCCGCCAGCGCCTGGTACGCCCGCTCACGCTGACACTGTTCTTTGTGGCGCTGGCGGGTGTATTTTTCATCCCGCAGGACGTCCTGACAGCGAACCCGCTCGGTCTGCTGAAAGGCCACCTCCGGAAAGAGGCGCTGACCCGCACCGACAGGAAGCGGCAGCCAGCAACACGTCCCGCGACTTTCAATCAGCGCATCGATGGCACTGAGCCAGCTGTCCCTGCAGCCCCGCAGCTCCCGCGCCGTCAGCACCGGCGCAAAATAATGGATTTCCCTGAGTGAGATGCGCGTGCTGCCCGTGAGCCGCCGGAAAAAGGCGCTGGCATACGGATACACCGTGGACACCGCGCCGCGCGACCGCCGGCGTTCAACCTCCGCGATAGCCTCCATCGCGGCGCGTCGCTCAGGGCTGAAGGGAACCAGTGACAGGTTTGCAGGTATCATGCTGCCCCCTCCGCTGCCAGAATGCTGATGATGCTGGCCTGACTGTAGCCGTCCGCATCGAGCCGCGCCGTCAGGCTGAGAGTGTGGCTGATAAGCTCCGGCCGGTAGCCGTTCAGGGTTCGAATAACGGAGAACGGGCGACCGTTGGCAGGAACGAACACCACCATCCACGCCGGACTGATGGCACCCGGACTGCACACGGCAATATGGTAGTTGCCGTGCGGGGGCGTAAATCGCACCTGCACGGGGAAGAAGCCGCCGAACTCGCTGCGGTACTCGCCGTTCATGTCCCAGTTTTCAGGGCATGACAGGTCACGCATGACGGCGTGGGTCAGTTCACGGCGATAGTCTTCGCCGCTGTCGCGCCAGTCCTCGAACTCATCGTGGGACATCGTTTTCAGTACATCGGGGGTCAGAACAGTTTGCATAGGTATCTCCTTATTGCCGCCCCGCAGGGCGGCTCTCCGTTATCAGGCGGCGTGTGCCGTGTTGGTGGTATCGTTGTCAGTGCTGTCGGTATCTGAAACAGCGTCGTCAGCACCGGATTCAGCCGCTGGCTCCGGTCCTTTCAGCCAGGCAGGAACCCAGCGGGTGTGCTGCATAAAGTGCTCCGCATGCGCTGCTGCATCGCCCTTCTTCATCTTCTCCGCGTCACCCGCCGCGCCCGTCAGCCCCGCCTCTTTCAGGGAGGCCACAATCTGCGGATGTTTCAGGCTACCGAAGTAGTTCTCCTTCGTCGGCTGCCACCAGTCGCGCAGGTGGAACCCGATTGCCGCCTCGACCGTATCGAGGGTACTGCGTGAGGTGTGCCCCATATCGCGGGTCTGTACCCCGTCCACGGAACAGGCCGTGCAGAAGGCCATCAGCGACATCAGCACCCCGCCGTCAAGGGCAAAGAAGGTGGTGAAGTCCTTCTCCCACCCTTCCGGCAGCAGGGCTTTCAGCCTTGCCCGTTCGGTCATCAGGATGTTAAACGCTGCGCCATCCTGACCGGACGGGGCGTTCTCCGTCAGGCTGCCGTGGGACACGGTCAGGCTGATACGGAACGGATGCGTCGTGGTCAGACAGCCCGAGAAGACGCAGGTACACATGCGCCAGACCATCAGCGCCACCGCCTTTTCGGGCTGCTGCATCAGTGCCGCCTGTACTGCCAGCGTGCGCTCGGAGGTCATTTTCGTGAGCAGCGGGACGCTGATCCCCTCTGCGGCATCGGTCTGACGCGAGGTGAACGGCACCGTTACGCTGCTGGTTTCGGTTTCTTCCGGCATATCCGCTTTCAGGCGCACACCGCGCTGCACGTATACCTGCCCTTCGTACAGGCTGACCATCACCCCCGCGCCCGACTTCATGTCGTCAGTCCACGCGCTGACTTCTGCGGCCTGTTCGATGGATTCAATCTCAGCTTCCAGCGCGTCAGTTTCGTCACAGCGGGAATCGTAGCCGTTCCACTGCGCGTGCAGTTCGTCAAGACGCTGCTGCTGTTCGGGGGTGTAAACCGCATCGGGTTCGTCGGGCTGAACGAACTCTTTCCCGTCTTCGCCGTGGTACCAGATGCGGGCTGCGCGTCCGCGGCTCCACGTCCAGCCCTCGCGCTGCTGAATGTCCTGCGCGATGCGCTCGAGCTTCTCCTGCACCAGACGCTCAACCAGCACGCTGTCAGCCGTACCGTCGCCGTCATCCTGGCTGAACAGATCTTCACGCAGATACCCACCTGCTGCCTCGTAGGCTTCGCGACCGATGAACCGGAACTTAGCGTTATCGGTGCGCATCTCGGTGTCGGTAATGGCGCGTTTAATCAGGTGTGCAGGTGCGTTCGACCAGCTGGCCTTCACGCTCTCGTACACGTCGACCTGACGGGTGTGGTCATCCTCGAGACAGAGCGCCTGACACTGCTCAACGGTCAGTTCGTCCTGCGCGAGCTTTTGCATGAGGGAGGGGGCGAGATTAGCCAGCTTCAGCATGCGCTGCACGTGGCGGGAGCCGAAGCCGAGCGCGTCGCCGATCTGCGCGGGGGTTTTGCCCTGCTCTGCCAGCGTGCGAAACCCTGAGATTTGCTCGGCGGGATGCATGGCGGCGCGCTGTTCGTTCTCGGCAACCGAGGCCAGAGCGGCAATGTCGTCTGAGACGCGCTTCACCATGACGGTATGATCGGCCGCAAGGCGGTCTTCCTGTGCGAGCAACTGCAGGGCAGTCAGTCGGCGGCCACCTGCCGCCACGCCGGATTTGCCGTCCGCGAGGGTGTGAACAATCAGGTTCTGCAGCAGTCCGAGCGCCTCGATGGAGTCGGCCAGACCGCGCACGCTGTCCACGGAATACGGGATGGTGCGCACGTTCAGCGGTGATTTGACGAGATCGGCAAGCGGAACGTACTCAACCGCAGCGGCCTCAAGGGCGGTTTTCAGGGCAACTTCCTGCGCCTTCGTGATTTTTTTGGTGCTCGCTTTTTTGGGTGCTTTTGCTTTAACATCGGTAACTGACATCGTTGATACCTCACTGATTGATGAATGTCTGCCGGACAGTCCACCTGTCCGGCACCTCTTTTTTACTGTGGCTTGCGGATGCCGTAGTCCGCGATATAACGGTTGAGCCAGTACGTGCCGCCCGGCTCAAAGTTCCACGTGCGCCAGACCATCTCGCCGTCCTTACGGACAACCAGGCGAAAATGCGCCCCCTGATCGTCCTCAATTGCCACGTTGATGTACTGCGCCGCAACGGCCTCGGCCTGTTCGCGGGTAAAGGTGTCGTCGGGTAAAACCGCCACCGCCTCACTCATTTGAGAACCTCCTTCTGAACCTGTGTTGCTTTTAAAAAACCATCACCCGTTGAGTTTCGGGAGCCGCGGTTTTGACGTTTTGCGGGAACCTGCTGTGTTGTTCCCCGTGGTATGACCTTCACCCGTTTGAGAACCTTCGCCGCGAGGGCGTAAACCAGCGCGGGCGATGGCGGCTGTCCGGGGCGCGGTTTACCGCGTGCCATTTACCCTGGACAGCTGACAGCGACTGTGCTTGTCTCAGCCCCGGCGAC
>PPYF01267072.1_pt1 | contig 63628 bp, 102 predicted proteins | sample 1559871 | NCBI WGS metagenome assembly PPYF01 (sample SAMN08240021, study PRJNA423297) | Human gut metagenome, whole genome shotgun sequencing project. | reverse complement strand
AGAAGATTTTCAAAACAGAAACCTTAAATAAACCTTATCGTTATATAATTATAATCTCAAACGGAATTTCGAGCCCTCTCAGATTTTACTCCCCTTTTAATCTGTCAGGGCTTATTTGATTTTTATTATCAGCTACTATCTATGAATTACCAACAATTAGGAGAACATACTATGTCAATATTTAAGAACATGTTCAGTAGTGCGGATAAATGCGTAGCTTCTGTTATAACTGGGCTACTTTCTATATTCGCACCTGTATGGGTTCCTATCACTGCTGTCGGTATATTGATACTACTTGATGCTATCTATGGTTATAAAGTCTCTAAAAAATATGGGCATCCTAAGATTGAATCACATAAAGCATGGAAAACTATATGGAAGACTAGAGATGCAGCAGTAGCAATAACTAGTGCATCAATAATAGATTAGCTGGTAGTAACCTCTATTAACTTGCACGCTGTAGAAATAGTAGCAGGAATGATAGCCTTAGTTGAGTTTTGGTCGTTACTAGAATCATTTAGCGACTTATATCCTAAATGGAAAATATGGAAAATCCTCAAAAAGGTTATAAAAGCAAAAGGAGAGAAATATTTAGATATATCATTAGATAAAGAATTACCAGATGATTCCAATACTAAAGTTGATAGTTAATTGGTTTACAAGGAATTTCAGAGCAGTCGCAGTAGGTTTAGTTAGTTTACTTATTGCGACTGTTTTTGTTTAGAACCATTAGCTACAAAAGAAGAATAAAGAGATTGACAGAATAACTAACAACGTTAGAGCTTATGAACAGTTAGCATCCTAGAAGGAATAGTTAAACAGAGTACTATAGCTTACTATAGAAGAACTAAATACTAGTAATGATAGTTTATTGAAAGAAACCAAGGATGCTTAGAAAAAGCTTAAAATCAAAGACAAGAACCTAACTAATATAAATGTAATCAATACCGAGATTAAAGATTCAGTTAGAACTATTATAAAACATAAGTTAATAGATTTTGACGAAGAACTTAAAATTAATCCATTAACAACTATCATAGTTAGTAGAAAGGACTCAATCCTTAAAGCCACATTAGATATTAAGAATCAATAGATTCTGTTTGTAGAAGAAAAGAAAGAATATAAAAACAAATATCGTAATGCTTTCGTTAGGTTCTTCCATTTTGATTGGAAGAAAATACGTACCAAAAAATATCAGATAGTTAACAGTAACCCAATAATCAAGGTAACTGATACTCGTGTAATCGAGTTACCTAAACAATAATCAATATATTCAATAATATTAATCAATAATAATATGCATAGAATATTTCGTGTAAAGGCTTACGAAGCAGAACACGGTCCTCACTTCAATGAGGAACATGCCCGTAAAGCTGTAAGTAAAATGGAAAATGAGGATGGTACTCGTGGACCACATTGGTCTATAGAGGAAACCACTACCTTAGCTAATCAGTATGGTATAAGTCTGGGCAACAGATTTAACCGTTATGATTGGTTCGTAGCACTTAACATGGTTTATTCTGATTATTACAAAGTAATTATAAATATTACTAACTCTAACAGCACTAAGCATTTTGTTGAATTGGCAAAAGCTTGGATCAATGACAAAGACATTGATGAAGGTAAGATGTGGTATTACTATATTTATGTTATGTGTGATAAGATCAGACAAGCTGAAATGGAATGCTATGAGGAAGAAGTTGAGAAACGTGATAAATACGAAGAAGATGATGATGACGAATTTGAACGCATAGGCTTATTCCGTAGAGGTGGTAGAAGAGGTGGTATGATGCGTGGTGGTCGTAGAGTATATTCTACTAGCAGAGCTAGAGACTATGAAGACGATTATGAACGTATGCTCGAAAGAGAAAAAGAGTACGAACCTTATTCAGAATATGGACGTGGCAAAGCAGTTCGCTACGTTAGATATTAATAAAAATCAATTTTTAAATTAAATCAATTATGTTAGAAGATAGAATTATTGTGCAGGATCGCGGTATTGACGCTGGTCTTGCTGCTCTAATGCAAAACGCTAATAAAGGTATGGATCCGGCTGCTTTGATGGCTATGATGAACAACGGTGGTTTCGGTGGAAACGGCGGTTGGTGGTGGATTTGGATCATTTTGATCTTCTTCTGCTGGGGTGGTTTTGGTGGTAACGGTTTCGGTCGTGGAGGTAATGACGCAGGTCGTTTAGCTTCTCAGCTGAATACTGATGCTAATACCAGCCTGTTAATGCAAGCTATTAATGGTAATAAGGAAGCTATAAGCTCACTGTCTAATACTTTGAATTGTGATATTAATGCTGTTCAGACAGCTCTTAATACTATCAATTCTGGTGTAAGTCAGATTTCTTGTGATACTAAATTGTCTAGCTGTGAAGTAATCAATGCTATTACTTCTGGCAATGCGACTCTTGCTTCTGAGTTAGCTAATTGCTGCTGCACTACTCAGAGATCTATTGATGCTGTAAATAACAATATTACTAAGATGAGTTATGAAAACCAGTTGTCTGTATGTAATCAGACTAACAACTTAGTTAATACTATGAACAGTAATACTTTAGCTCTTCGTGATAGTGGCACAGCTAATACTCAATCTATAATCGCTAAGTTGGATGCTATGCAGAATCAGGCTTTGCTTGATAAGATTGATAGTTTACGTGAGAGAAACTCTACACTGCTTACTCAGTTAAGTCAAGAACACCAAACGGCTACTTTCGGTAATATGATTAGCTCTGCTACTGCTCCGATTGTAACTAAGTTGAATTCTTTACAATCAGATGTAGATGGTATTAAATGCAAATTACCTAATACAGTAAGCGTTCCTTATCCGCAATTGTCATGCTATAATCCTGAAATATTTAGAGCTGCTGCTATGGGAGCTTATGCTGGTGATGCAGCCTTTAATGGAATAGGTTATAACAATGGTTGTGGTTGTGGTTGCTAATAAAGAAAGGAGGTAATTATGTATCCTTTCTATAATGTACAACCGTTATTCCCATTTTGGGGTCCATTTTTATTTGGAAGGCGTCGTAGAAGATTAAATACTATATCTGGAATTCCAGTACTTAAAACTACTGGGGTAGTAGCTACTTCTACTGAAGTAAGATATGACGTTAATTATCAAGAGTATAGAAGTTTACCAAACGAAGGATTGTTCTTTCTGGATGTAAGACAGTCTTCTGCTGAAGCTAGCGCTTCATTACCAGTAGGTTTATCAGATGGTAACAGTGAAAATAATAATCAATCTATGCTTCGCAACGCTCTACAAGAAGATGTACAAGCAGGTGACCTACAACTAAACTTTAGATATTTAATATATTATAATAAATGTAATAATGTCTATTAGTTAGTGAATGCTTATCCTGCAAATATAACCGCACCAGGTGCGTAATAATAAACAAAAGGGCTCTTAATTGAGCCCTTATAAAACTAACTTATTATGTTATTCAATCAATTAAATATAGGTGACAAGGTATATATAATAGAAGTAGTTGGTACATTCAAGAAAACTACTGAGTATAATGAGGGTTCTGTTACTCAAGTAAGTTCAATATATGATGAGCCACTACCACCAGGATAGTTCCCTATGCCTAATCAACCCAGAAAGAAAGTAGTAGATATAACTATATAGTGTAATGGAGAGACTAAGAAGTTTACTATACCTGAGAATAAATCAGTTATAACAGATAATTCTATAGGTCTTACTATATCTACTGATAAACAAGAAATTATAAATATAGTACGTAACCAATATGATACGTACAAATAGAGAAAAGAGGCAATAGCTAAATGTGATGAAGAAATGGCTAAGTGCCAAGTATTATTAGATAAGTTGGGAGTAGATAATGAACCAGCTAGAGAGAACGATAAAATATTAGAACTATAGAAAGAAGTCAATGAGTTGAAGAATATAATAAGGAAAGCTAATTAGATGGTTCCACCACCTATGAAGGAAATGCTCCCTTAGGATATGAAGAATGCTATGGATAAGGTTGGTCAATAAGATCAACCTTTTTTATTTTAAGCCTTTTTAAGACCGCTATTACTTAAATTAAAGGATTGTATTGCTAATAATAGAAAGTGCCTATAACAGCCTTAAAATGCGTTATATGGCTTATAACGTTATTAAAACATAATATATTATGACACTCAATTAGCTTGTAGATAACATTCTACTTATTGCTCGCAATAATAACATTGCAGAGTCTGAGCATTTAAGTAGAATACAAATTGAAAAGTGGATTATAGGTTACAGAGCTATGCTAATAAAGCAAGACATAGATAAGGGCAGAGATATAAATGAATTATATCTTACTACTATAGAACCTATCCATTTAGACCGTGAAGAAACTGTACCAGGTTACTTTACTTATGTAGGAGATAAAGAACTCCCTAAGTTAATAGACTTTAACTATAGACCTGGAGTAATAAATGTACGTGATATGTTTGGTAATATAATTTAGATAGGCAGTCGTACTAAAGCTAAATTATAGAAGTATAGAAAAGCTACGTGTAAAGATTATATTGCATGGGTTAAGAACAATAGAATATACGTAGATGGTGATTCTAATCAGCTAGAGTATATCAGTGTAGATGTAATAGCTGAAGACCCTACAGAGCTTAATGCTTGCTTTGATCCAGATAGTGAGTTCCCTATACCATCTGCAATGATACCAACTATTACATAGATGATATTAGAGAGAGAATTACGTTTTATGATTACTATGCCTAGTGATGATACCAATGATGCGCATGATGATACATAGAACAGAGTTAGTGATAAATAATTGATGTATGAAATATTAGAGAAAGAGCTATACTACCACTGATTTCTATGAAAGCTATAAATAGTACATAGAACCTAATACACCATACGATATTGACTTATAGACATATAAGAATATTATTAATGACTATTTTTAGTACATTAGAGATGAGGTGATGTACAATTGTAAAGAATTCAAGTTTCCATGTAGATTAGGTACTTTACAAATCATTAAACATTAGCCAAAAGAATTTACAGGCAAAAGTCTTAGATGGGACTGGAAAGCTACAAAAGAAACTGGTAAGCCTGTATACCTACTTAATGACCATAGTAATTATTATAAATATAGATTCTTTTGGTCAAAGAAAGATAGTTTGCTTACTAATAAAACTAAATATTAGTTCATAGCTTCAAGAGATAATAAGAGAAATTTAGCTCAAATAATATTCAACAAAACAAAAGATTACCCAGAATTATGATAAATAATCGTATGATTAGTTCAGCTTCTGTAGTAGCTAAAGTAATAGCAGATCTCGATTTAAGAGAAGATGAGATACGTATTACAGATATTCGGGAGTGGATTATGGAATCCATACTTAAGATTGGAGCTATATAGCAGTTTGAGCATAAAGTAGAAATACTTCCAATAGAATGCCACCAAGTATCATTACCTTGTGATTTGTATAAATTAGATTAGGTAGCATACTCATATTGTTGTAATGGTGGATGGCTACCTATGAGAAAAGCAACATCCAGTTTTGGTGTATCTCATGATAATCAATGTTGTAGTAAAGCTTGTATGCTAGTGCAGGATGCAGCCATGTTCCCATTAGTTAAGAATATGTTTAATCTTACTAACGATAGAGAAGCATTGGACAAGTTAAATGAAGATAATAATCTTAGAGAAACATTAAGTGCATTAATAAACTAGAATACTGTACCTACAGCAAATGGCAGATATTTAAGTAATAGAATAGGTCATAAAGATGGTACTATGTATAGTTATGATTTACAGTATATGACTAAACCTGGTTATATAATGACTAATGTACCTAGAGGATACATTAAGATATCATATTATGCTATATATACAGATGAAGATAGTATGCCAATGATACCAGATTTAGAGTCTTATAAGGAAGCTATATACTGGTATGTTACTATGAAATTAATGTATCCTAAAAAGTTAAAAGGTCAAATAAGTCAGGGAGATTATTATGATATACGTAACTCTTATAACTTCTATCGTAAGCAAGCATATGCCGAAGCTATGATGCCTACTGTGGATGATTTAGCCTCGGTGTAGAACTCTTGGTTAAAATTATATCCAGAAATAGATGCTCATGATACTTTTTATAGTACAGTAGGGGAACGACAAGATATTTACAATTAGAATAGGCCATAATGAGTACCGAATTTTTAAATTTTAATAGAGAAAATATACAAACGATTCCTTCAACATCTGGAGTATATATAATTAAAAATATACTAAACAATAAAACATATGTTGGAAGTTCACTTTGTGTAAGAAGAAGGTTAAAAGATCATTTACGCAAATTACTTCATGATAAACATGGTAATAAGCACCTTCAATCTGCTTTTAATAAATATGGACAGACTTCTTTCCAATTTGCAATATTAGAATATTGTGAACCAGTAAAAGACACTATTTTGTTTATAGAACAAAAATATTTAGATTTAAATCCTGAATATAACAATGCAAAATGTGCAAAAAATAACGCCGGTTGGCACCACACTAAAGAGTCTATAGCAAAGATAGTTAAAAATAGAATAGGTAAACCAAGGCCGGTGAATATTAAAAATCCTTCTCCAGCGGTTAAGATAAAAAATAGCAACTATATAAATAAAAATAGAACAATTCCTGTTGATCAATATACGTTAGATGGTGTGTATATAAGGAGTTTCTACAGTATAAGTTTTGCTGCAAGATCAATAAATAGAAGGAAAGAAGGAATAAGAGATTGTTGCAAAGGTAGATAGTTGTCTGCGTATGGTTATATATGGAAATATAAATAGAATGATTATGCAGAATGAACAAAATAATATGTAGATAAATACGTTTACACAAGGTCTTAATATGGACTAGGATGTAAATTTGATACCGGATACTCAGTATAGATATGCTGAGGATGTTCGTGTTGTCACCAACGATGGAGGAACTACAGGAGTATTACAAAGTATAGAGAATCCTAGAAGATACGATACTATTATACCTAAAGATGAGACGACAATAGGTACTACTACTATAAATGATATTGCGGTAGTAATAACTAAAACATCTGATAACATTAATAAGATATACAGATTAATGGGGTTTGATAGTAATATGCCTCAAATCAAATTAGTATGTAAAGGAGCTCTAGGGTTGTGTGAAGATTTATCTAAGAATCCCACACTAAGTATTGTAGGTAACTATGAATCAGACACTAATATAAAAATATACTTTACTGATGGAAACAGTCCTATTAAGATTGTTAATATAATGAGTAATGATTATATAGACAATTCCAATCTTATAGACGAGAATGGAAATATAATTAATCCTGGTTCATTAGAAATAACACCTGTAGTAAGTTTATTACCATTTAAATTCCGTTGGTTATCTGAAGGTAATCTTAAAGCTGGAATGGTAACATATTGTTATCAATTATTTAATGTACACGGCACTGAGACTGTTACTTCTCCAATGAGTGAGTTAATTCACTTAACTAATAGTGTAACTAGTCAAGGTAGTTCTGAATATAAAGGCACTGGTCTAAATAAAGCATCAAATAAATCAGTAATGCTATCTACTGAGTTATCGCTTTAGGACTTTAATAAGTTAAGAGTAATTCGTATATTCTATGAACAGAATAACTCTACTCCTACTATTAGTATAGTAGATGAAATAGATATACCTGATGGTCAAACGGATATTCAGTATGTAGATTATGGTTCTACATTGAGCGATATATCTATAGATGAATTTAATGCTATGACTGGTTATCAGTTTATAGCATAGACTCTTGCTAAGATGCAAAATAGACTATTCGCTGCCAATGTAACAGAGAATACTTGGATACCAGAAGATGAAGATGGTAATGACTATGATGCTAGAGCTTACAGAGCTAATTCAGAAGGGAGTGTGTAGCTATTATCTAGTTTAGATAGTAATAACATTCGTCTGTCTATAACAGATGATGAAGCTATTAAACGTATTCCTGCTACTCATGACTGTATAAATCCATTTAACAATGTAAAATATACAAAGGATGCATCTAATTCACAGAATATATACATATATAATAAGGAAGGTGAACTAGGTGGTTATGGTATCAATATAGAATATTCATTTGTAACTACAGATATAAATCTAAGTAATAAACAAGATAAGTTTAGATTAGACCAATCCTGTAGTATGGATGTACCTACTGTTAGAAATAACACTAGATATATAAACAGAGGTGATAGTAAGATGCCCGAAATACTACAGCCTACTGAAGAGTAGAAGAATAATCCATATATACCTAATTATGCTGATCCGTATATAGCTGCTAATTATAGAGGCTATCAGAGAGATGAAATATATAGATTTGGTATAATATTCTATAATGATAAATCTGTAGCTTCTCCTGTACTCTGGATAGGTGATATTAGAATGCCTCATGCTTCTCAAATGCCTCCGTTTAGATATGAAAACAATACTCTTATAGGTAATGCTCTAGGTGTAGAATTCAAAGTAAAGAAGATGCCTGTAGGTGCAGTAAGTTACGAGATAGTTCGTTGTGATAGAACCGAACGTGATAGAACTGTAGTTATGCAAACAGTAGGTAGTTACGTATATGAGTATAGAATTCAAGAGTAGGACAAATATGTAGGATAGGGATCTGAACTAGATAGTAGTTTAGAGATGAGACCTACACCTTTCTTTTGCAGTTTAATTGGTGAACAATTAGCAATATCAACAGGTACAGCTGAAGATATTGGTAATTTCTCTCTTACTATGAGAGCAAATGATTATATACGCCTCGTATCTCCAGAGATATGTGTACAAGGTGATGATGTAACTAAGTTATTTGAAGGGAGCGTATATCTAGACAGAATAGGTTCATACTATTCTCCATTTGTAGGTGGAAAGGTAAATGATAGCAAATTTGATGATTTTAAAGACAACTATACTAATGGTAATACTATAGGTAACAGTGTGAGCCGTAGTATATTCGCTGCAGCAGATTATGTTACTCAGATAGATGGTAGAGTATTACAGCAAGATACTGTGCCATATGTAGGTTATGGTAGTAGATGGGGCCTTAATGTATTAGCTGTAGGTTTTCCTTATCAAGATAGTAGAGGTAATAAGGTATACCGTGGGGCCTCAATAGCTAAATACTTTGTTCCAACCTTTGGGCAATCTCAATCTACATCATATATTGAAGATGCTAAATATCCACCTAACATAGACTATAACATGTATGGAGCTCCTGATGTTGTAGCTAAAAGAATAAATGTTGGTAATAGAACTTATACTAATTATTCTATGTCTGATTTTATTCATAATGACAATCAATCATTACAAGGTCCAGCTGGTCCATGTATCATAGCTCATGTACCTGAATTAAGTAAAACATTTGCAGGTTTTAATAGTGTACCTACTAACAAATATCCAGAGCTTCATCCATTTGATGCTACCAATGCTATTCCTGTATTTAATGTTAAACGTGATGGTAATTCTATATATGGTGGTAATACATTCTCATCTAGACAGAATTCTGTATATATAAGTATCGCAGCTCACGACAGTAAGTATGTATTTGGAGGAGATACTTATTTAAGTCTATTAGATTATCCTAATACTATGTTATTTCAATTACCTGATGCTAAGGAATGGGATGGTATGAAGAATTACATAGGAGCTTATATACCATTTGAAAGTTCTATTAATATGAATTTATTTCACGGAGATTAGATTCATAGAACAGTAACTAGTTCAAATTTTGCAGACTCTTGGTTACAGTTAGAGCCTACTTAGATGTAGGATATACACGTACAAGATCTTCCTTACTTTGTATATAATTCTGTTTATTCCGCATAGAATACTGGTAAACTATATGTGCCTAATTCTATGTACGCTGATAAGGGTGTTAAATATACTAACAGAATACTAACATCATAGGCTAAAACGAATAATGAAGTAATAGACTAGTGGTCTAAATACAAAGTAGCTGATTATTTAGATGTAGATAATCAGTGGGGAGATATAACCAATCTAAAAGTATTTAAGGATAGACTGTTCTATTTCCAAGATACTGGAGTAGGAGTAGCTTCTGTCAATGAAAGGTCACTTATTACTGATGATAATGTAAATCAGTTAGTATTAGGTACTGGTGGTATATTAAGTAGATTTGACTATGTAACTACTACTAATGGTTCATCTATTAAGAATGATAAAAGTATAATTAATTCAGATAATGTGTTATACTGGTATGACTATGATAAGAATGAACTGTGTTCTTATACTGGTCAAGTAAGTCAAATATCTAAAGAGAAATAGGTACAATCTTACTTTAATAAAAATATTAAAGAAGATAGAACTAAATGCGTGTCTTTGTTTGATAAAAAGTATAATGAAGTATGGTTCAATGTACTTAATAAGCCATTGATATTTAATGAATAGTTAGGTAGATTTACATCTTTCTATACATTTAACCCTAAATGGTCGTTACCTATTTCTGATAGAGTAGTAGCAATAAAAGATAATGAATTGCACACTATACATGATACTGGAGTAATAGGATTAACTCCTTTGGATAGAAAAGCTAAATTAGAAATAGTTATTAATAAGAATGCTCCTTATACTAAAGTATTTGATAATGTTAGATTACAAGGAGAGTTTAGAGATGGTAATCAAGAGTCTATTAAGGACGATATCATAGATTATATGAAATTCAGTACTAAACATCAAGAATCAGTTAGAGAACATACTGAAGAAGAACTTGATGAAGAAGGTAATGTTATTACTCCTGAACAACATATAATAACTGATTATAGAGAAGATACATTTAGATTCCCAGTACCTAGAGCAGATAAGAATGAAGATACATTATCGTTACCTGCTAGGTTGCGAGGTAAGTATATGATTTGTGATTATGAGTTAGATTCTGATATAGACCATACTTTTGAAATACCATAGATTACAACAACATACAGAAATTCATTAATTTGATATGAAAAGTAAAAAGAAAACAAAAGTACCAGCATATGCATTTGGAACTCAATTCAAAGAAATTGGAAACAACATGCTTGGAAATGCTCCTGATATATTAAATACTTTAACTACTCCTTTTTAGAAATCTAACGCTACTACAGGAAGACAAGCTGCTGCACAATCTGTAAGTGACATAGCTAGTGGTGCAGCTACTGGCTTCCAAGTTGCTGGTCCAATTGGTGCTGCAGTAGGAGCTGGTATAGGGCTAATAGGCAGATCTGGTGAAGAAGCTGAAATGACTTCGTTCACAGATTATGATGAAGGTAGTCTTGGTAGTGGTCTAATTGGAGCATTCGGTAATAGAAGATTACGTAGAAAGAGAGCAGCAATTAAGAAGAATGCTTATAGTAATAGAGCTGCTGTACAAGGTACTAATTACCTACAAAGTGAAGCGTATGATGATATGATAGGGATGAATACAGATACTATGGCTAATGGAGGAGTGTCTTCCTCTTTAGCTTATGTAGATGATGGTGAATTAATATAGACTCCAGATGGAAGTATAAGTAAAGTACCAGAGAATAATAAACCTACTGACAGTAATTTAGTTAGTTTACCTGAAGGCAGTAGAGTATTAAGTGATAAGCTTAAAGTACCTGGTAGAAAAGAAACATTTGCACAACTTGGTGAGAAAATGATGGCAAAAAAGAAAAGTAAGTATAATGACAGATTTGCAGAGAATGCAGCAAAACTAAATGAAATGAACAATAATATGATTCATGATTAGTTGTTTGCTATGTAGGAATCTGTTAAACAAAGTAAAGGTATTAAACCTAAAACTAAGTAGATACAAGCTGCTGCTTTAGGCGATGAAATTAAACCTGGTTTAGGAGATAGAATAGTAGATGCTATCTATAATCCTAATCGTAAATGGGGAGCTGGTGTACAGTGGGGAACTGGTAATAATCAATGGTATCATGTACCAGTTAATCCTAATAATACACAACCTACATCGACTACAGCTACTGTAAGTACTAGTACTCCAACACGTAGACGTAAAGCAACTTCTACTTCTACGAATACAGGATTAATTGATGAAGGTAAACCAGAGTTACCGTTTACTTGGTATGGTACAGTTAACCCGTTAAAACCAAAACATCCAGAACTATTAACTGCTACTAATGATGAAATGGCAGGTTTAGGAGATGCTCTTACTTCTCAAGCAGATAAGGTTACCACTTTACCTAAAAGTAATGCTTATAACAAACCTGAGCCTGAAAATAATAAATTTGATTGGGGTTCTGCTTTGTCAGGTATGGCTTCTTTAGCTCCTATTATGTCTAATCTATTTACTGGTAGACCTGAAACGGTTGATGCAGTGTATAATCCTTATGCTACTAGTATTAGTAATACGATGCGTAGACGTAGGTATGACATTAATCCTGCTATTGAAGATTTAAATCGTAATAGAGCTACTAGTAATTATAATGCTAGCCAAATTAATACCAATACAGGAGCTAACTTAGCTTATAGATTACAGTCAGCTGTTAATACAGATAGAGCTATAGCTAGTTTAAGATCTCAAGAAAGTAATGTTAATAACCAATACTTAGGTGATTATGCCAATACTATGAATAGTTTAGGACAGCAATGGGTTAATGCTACAAATATGGCTAACGAAGCTAATGCTCAAAATAGAGCTACTACTAGAAACATACGTAGAGCTGGTTTAAGTCAGTTAAGCCAATGGGCTCAGAATAGAGAGTTAATGCGTAATCAGGAAGCTAGAGATAATGCAATGTTAGCTATGTATGCTCCATTTTTGCAATCTGGTTATACAGCAGATACTATTAGACAGTTTAATAAATGGTTAAGAAAAGGAGGTAACAATGTAGGCTAATAGATACGATAGAGCAGCGGAAGCTCCTATATTAAATACATATGTACCTATTAACTTTGGTGAATTATATAGAATAGGAGCAGCGTAGAAGCAAGCTGTAGATGAGGCTGCACAATAGTTTAATACTTAGTTACAAAAGTTTGGAGAATTTAGATCACCGTCTACAATAGACACATAGAATTACTACAATTTAACTATTAATCGTCAAGATGTACAAGATGCTATTAATCAAATAGTTTCTAATCCAGATGCCCTAAAAGATGCAGGTTTTCGTGCTAATTTACAGTCAATTATTAGTAATACAGATTATGGATCATTGAGTTTGCTTAAAGAAAGTGCTGATAATCTTAGAGCTGGACTTGAAATGAGAGCTAAAATGGAAGCAGAGGGTAGATATAAACGAAGCTGGGATTCTGCAAATATACCTAATTATGATACTTTAGGTAGTAAAAGAGTATTTGATCAAATTACTCCATTACGTTATATGACTGCCGATGAACTAGCTAATCCTTACTTTAGTAATCTTAAACCTAGTTCAATAGGGTCTGTATGGAAAGATGGAGTCAAATACAATAGAGTAGGCATTACTTATGATACATTGTACGATATTGCAGATGCTAAGTTTAATGATTTAATTAGTACGCCTTAGGGTCAACAGTATTATAGAGAAGCTCTGAATGCCTCTGGAGGTGATACTGAATTAGCTAGACGGAGATTTGTAGGAATGATAGCTGATTCACAAAGAGATAGAATTGTAAATCAAGATACTGTAGATCCATACTGGTTAGCTATGGCTAAGCTAAGTAGTAGAGGTAACAATGAAGAAGTGATAAGACCTAACCCTACTAGATTAGATTTCTTGAATGATAGTATCACTAGAAATACTATGTCTGGCATAGGTAATAAGTTTAATAGTTATAAAGATTACATATCTAGTTTAATCACTAAGTATCCAAATAGTAAAATTGCAGATGATGCACGTAAAGGTTTGCGCAATATAGATAGAATGCAGAACGAATATGGATCTATGGTGTAGGCAGCTAATGAATACAGCGCTAGATACAGACAAACTGGAAACGATGAAGACTATGTAACAGCAGTAGCAGCTAGTAACAGAGCTCAACAGTTATAGAATCAAATGGTTAGTTTAGCTAGTAAGCATGTAGTAAGAGATGAATTCCAAAGAGTAGCTGGTTTCTCCCCGTTAACTAGTTAGGATAGTAAAGAATTTAGTACCAAATCTTATCTAAAAGGAGTAAATGCTGCGCTTAATAAAGTAAGTGCGCCAGTAGGTTTACTTGACAAAGACGACTTATTAACGGGTGTTGGAGCATTATCTACAGAAATACAAGATAGTGACGGCATTAAACATTAGGGATATCAATTTAACACTACAGAAGGATTCTTATTACCAGAAACGGTATTTAGTATGATTGCTGGCAATGAAGGACCTGGTAGAAGAGCTCGTAGAGATGCCGGTATAGGAAGAGACACTAGTTTTCCATTTAGAGAATTAGTAGAAAGTGGTCAATTAAGTGGAGTTCAATTTATACCAAATAATAAAGTAGTAAAGACTGGACCTGGAAGTATGGCTTTATCTGGCAAACTTAGAATACCTAAGGAAAGAATTGAAGAATCATTAGGAACAGGTATGTGGGTAAATCATCCTGTGTGGTTTAATGAAATGGCTTCTAGTTACTCTATGCCATTTGGCAGATAGACTACTAGAGGAGCTCTCAAACAACAATTTGGTGCTTCTAAAGTAACTGAAGTAGTGGGCAAAGATGGGGTTGAATATTATGAAGTAGATGCTTATAGAACGTTACCGAATTCATATACATCCTCAGAATATTGGCAAAGAGTAAATCAAAGATGGCAAGGCGGATCTTCTAGCGGTATTGGAGGATCTTCTCAAGCTAAAGATGAATACCAGACATCAGCACAACAATTATTAGGTAGATAAATATGGCAAAGAAAAAGAAAGTATACGATACATCATTGATAGACAGTATTAGACAAAGAACAGCAATGTATGATGCTATGATAGCTCCTCAAATTAATACTGAAGAGTACATGCATCGTATGGCTAATCCAGATGCTAACTATGAAGAAGCACCTGATAATTATGGTTTTACAGATTGGGCTTCTAATGCGTTCTATGATTGGAATTTAACGAAAGCACAAACTGAAAGAGACGCTAAGTTAGGAGAGTATGTGATGGCTGATTAGGATTATAATACCTTAATCAGCCTAAAAGATTATATAAACTCTAGTAAAGCAGTAATAGAATTATCTAGACAGTTAAGTCAGGATCCTACTAATGAATAGTTAAAATAGCAGTTATAGGAAGCATCTTTGATGCAAGTTAATAATAAATCTGCATACGATACTGCTATATCTGGTAAATTCAATAACAATTATCTTAATAGTTATATTACAGGTAGTCTTAAACAAGGCAATCTAGATAATACATTAATAGAAATAGACAAAGAAATCAATCCTATTACTAGACCTGACGGTAGTATATAGGATGATAATATTTACAATAAGAGAATAGTTTCTCTCAGAGATGCTGAAATACAATCTGATAAGGCTAAACGTTTTGATGAAAAATTAACTTCACAGTACTATAGAAAGAATAAAGAGAAGTCTGGTATGGATTTTTCCGATATAGATACCTGGTTATTTAAATTACCTGGCCTATTAGGTTCTAGTGCAGCTACTGTAGGGTCTTCTATATTAGGTACTTTAGCTGCCTACTACGCAGCTAGTGCTGGAAACCCATTAGTGGCTGGAGCTGCAGCTTTAGTATCTATAGGTTCTAATTTATATAGTAGAGATCAAGAATCTAAATCTGAAGTATTTTAGAACTACAAGCAATCCGTAAAGAATTCAGCTAAGAAATTAGGAGTAGATGAAGACGTATTAGCTGATGCTAAAATCAAAATGGCGCAACAAGGCTATAGTACAGAACAAATTAATGATGATGAATATGTATATGATCGTATACTTTCTGGAGATATCAAGATAAACAATAGAAAGTTTAATAAAGCTATGTTAGATAATAGAGAAGGTTTAAGATCTTTATATATAGATAATATGGCTTTATCAATTAGTGACGTAGCTCAACAAGCAATTGAAGTAGTGCCTATAGGTTCTATGGCTAAAAAAATAAAAGGTTTAAAAACTTTAGCTGAAAAAGGTGCAAAATTAAGAAAAGGTTTACAAGAACAATTATCTAATCGAATAGATGATATAACTTCATTCGGTTTAGATAATGTTGGTAGATTACCTATAAGAACTAAACGTAGAGCTATTACTGATTTAGGTGGTCGTATATTAGTATCTGGTATACTAGAAGGAGCTGAAGAAGGTGTTCAGTACATTAAGGGATAGAGATATATAGACAATAATTTTGATGCTGATCCAAATCTAGTAAAGAGTTTTATACGTAACATTGGTACTGGAGCTCGTGCTGTATTTGCAGCTATTACTCCGTGGGATCCTGTGTATTCAAATGATTAGGAATTCATGGAAAACTTTAAAGGCGGTGCATTGTTGGGAGGTTTAATGACTACTGTATACGGTGCTCCATCTGCAGCAATACAAATAAATAATCAATTACCTACTGACCAATTTGTATCTGCTTTGTATGCAGAATAGATGGATGCTAAAGATAGAGTTAGAAAGAATGCCATGTATAGTAGTTTCATTAGAACTGATAAATATGATAACCTTATGAGTTCTTTTGATGAAGCTGAAGATATAGTATCTAGAACAGAAGGATTAGATATACAGGATATATAGAACGAGAGAAAGAGGGCAGAACTCATTAGAAATATGTATACTTCTCCTGTCACTATGAGTCAAGCAATGAAAGCAGGAATAGATCCTAGAACAGAAGAGTATGATGTATTTGTAGCATTAAAAGAACACCACGAAGCGTTACTTACTGAAGCTGCTAATAATAGAGCTAATATAACATCAGAGGTAGACTAGTTAATGTATAGTCCTGAAATATCCCAGTATATATCTTCTATTAAGCCTGATGTAACCCCTGATCAAGAAGTAGCTATTCGTAATTTAATCAGATTAAAATCACAGACTGAGTTATATGATCAACTCATAACTGATTATACCAGTAATGGTAACAAGCTGTCTGAATTAGAGAAAAATACGGGCATACGTACTTCTAAGTCTGATGTTATCAAATTTAAACATTTGTTAAATAAAGATAAACAGCAGATAGACGCTGTTTATCAATAGCTGCGTAAAGAAGCAGAAGACTTAGGTATCACAGAGGAACAATTGAATATTCCTAACCTTCATCAGACTCTTAAGGACTTACAAGAAAAAGAAATTATAGTAAATCTTGATTTTGAAAGAGCTAAGGCTGAGAGAGATGCTATGAATAGTCCTAAAGGGGCTATAGCAAAAATCAATAAGTGGCTAGATGTGGAAGATCAGGAAGATACTTTTGTATAGGAGTTGGATGATTTATACTCGGGAAAGAAGCAAGAGGATGAAGTAATAGATAGTGAAGAAATAACTCCAGAACCTGTAGAGGTTACAACAACACCTGAAGTTACCAATCCTGAACCTACCATTGCTGCAGAAAGTAAAGCGTAGGATACTGCTGAAGATGTAGCAACTGAACCAGAAGATATAACAGAGGCAAGATAGAACGCTAGTGCAATACGTAATAAATACTTTGAACAAGAAAGGAACTCTAAAGGAGATGTTGTTCTTGTACCTAGTACTAAATACAAAGCTGGTAAATCGTATGCTGATGCAGGTCAAGCTATGAAAGATATTTATTCTTACCTATATCCAAATAGGTAGAATTATCAGGAGTATAGTGCATCTAAGTTTATGGAGAATTCTGAAGATGGATTAAAGAATCTATGGGAAGATATGAGAGATACTAGAATGTAGTTAGAAGAAGAGCTGTATACTAATGGTAATTCTAGTAAAGCTAATAGACTAGCAGATACTCTTAACTCTCAAGTTGAATTGTCAAAGTTTATTATTTAGAGTCACAGTAAAATAGCGCAACGTATAAAAGATTAGGCTCCTGCTAGACTTGAAGAAATGAAGCAAGCTAGATAGGAGGAGCAATAGGCTGCAGAAAAGTTAGAGGAAATAAAATCAGAAGAAAGATAGAAAGTAGTAAAGCAGAATGACGATACTCCTACTAAGAGTGCAGATGCTATTCCAGAAGTACCTACTACTCCTACACAAGAACAGCCAACTCAAGCAGAATTACCAACATTAGCTAGTATAATGGGTGATTGGCTAGGAGCAGAAGCAGCTAGTAGTTTGCAACAGTCACAGCAGCCTCAGCAGGAATAGATGCCAGTAGAATAGCCCACTACTGTAAATACATAGGAATTAACATATGATAAAGATGAAGACCCATATTCTCATGAAATCAATTACAGATTAAGTGAAGGTTCTAGAGATGCTAATGGTAATTACATTAGAATATCTAAGAGATATCAAGGAATGGAAGACTACCTTAATGATGATGATTTATCGTTAGTAAGTAGTAAACCTGACTTTATACCGGAAGTAATGAACAACGGGGTTCACTTTGAAGTACACGATTATACTAATAAAGACGGAAAAGTAGAACCTGCTATTTATGCTATATTTGATTACAAAGGTAAAAAATACGCCGGAGCTATTAAAACTGTTGAAGGTGGTCTTAGAGGTAGATATAGTCCGTTTAATAGATTACCATTTGATAAATAGACTAAGATTGTAGATAATCTGGTCAGATTGAGAAATAAGATTATAGAACTGTATGAACAAACTAAAAAGAATCCAAACCTTGAGGTAGTTCCTACAGCTCTTAGAGCTACTACTGGAAGATTTAGAAATGAAAAAAATCCAGATAACAGCCCTAAGAATAGAAGCTTACTAGATTCAGCATGGTTAACTATAAAAGATCCATTTGAGATAACCCCAGATAATACGTAGATAGGTATAACTACTGGTCCTATAAATAATGAGGTAATAAGGTTACGAAATACTATATTGTCTGTAAAAGGTGGTAGTCTTGGTCAACCCATGTGGATATTAAAAGTTCCTAGATTAGATGGCGAATACGATACTAAATTAGTTAAATTAAACTATTAGACATTTGCGGACAAACCTCAAATAGCAGATCTAATATTGAATTTAGTCACTAGTAATGAACAATTCTATACTGACGCTAAAGGAGTTAAGACTAATATTAGACCTATTGATATATTAGATTTTATAGTAAACTTTGGTCCTCATACAGCTGTGAATCCTAATGATACTAGGTTTACTCCACAACAGATTCAAGCCAAACAAAGAAAACAATTTTTTGTAGATGATAATGGTAACTTAGTAATAGGTAATACTAGCTATAGTATAAGTGACTTAGTTAGTCAACCAGATATTAGACAACAAGCTAAAAATTATATAATGTCTAATTTCCATTGGAACATAGATGAACAAGCGCTTAATACTTATTACTTAGGAGGAGATTTACAATCACAGGTAACAGATCCTAGATTTAAGTCAGTTGCTGCATTCTTAAAGAATAGCAATGTAGATAAGCTTACTATTATACCTGGTTTAATAGAGTTAGATTAGAGTGAATTTGGTATAATTCCAGGAAGTAATGGTCGTAAAACTATTGACAGTAAACACCCTAACGGTATGAGTACTTTAGGATGGTATATCAAACAAGGTATATTACTTACTGACATAGCTGATGAGTTATGGGATTCTAATATATATGTTGATGATGTAATGTTAGCAGATAAAACTGCTGAAAAGATATAGTAGCAAGCTCAACAAAAGGTAGAGAAAGAATACGAAGATCCTATTAAAACTAAAGTATTTACTCTACCAGATGAAAGTGGTAAGTAGACTTCTGTAAATATGGCAGACATATTTGCTATATTAGATGGGAAGAAGCGAGGTCCTAATATGGAGGTAGAAGTATAGGAGGACAATACTCTGTGGGTAAATGAAAAAATAGATACAGAACAAGCTAAAGAATGGTTAAGTTCTACTTTTGGAACATCTCCTCAGATTATTCCTACTATAATAGATGTTACAGAAGCTGGTACAGCTGTAGTAGGTAGAGTAATAGAAGATTCTGTATTAATTAGTAATTTTGCCCCTGTAGGTACTGAGTATCATGAAGCATGGCATAGAGTTTCTTTACTCTTGATAGATAATAAAAGAAGAGAAAGAATATATAATAGAATGAGAAAAAAGAATCCTCAAATGACTGATTCTCAAATAGAAGAGGCTTTAGCAGATCAATTTAGAAACTTTATGTTAAATGAAGCTGGAAGCTATGCTTTTGATACTAAGAATTGGTTTAGAAGGATTTTAGATTTTATTAAGCTATGGGCTAGAACTGGTCAATACGCATTAGCTAAAATATATTCCGATATTAATAGAGGCAAGTTCTATGGAATTAAGCCTAACGAAGAGAATGTAAATAGATTTAGACAAATATATGGTACATCTGGCCCTAATCTAGAAGTAGCTGGTTATGAGTTAAAAACAATTACTCAATACAATCAATTTGATAATATAATCAAGTCTCTCACATATGCATTCTTTAGAGTAAATGGACAAACTACAGTGCCTAATATTGAATATTCAGCATTGGCTGAGGATAATCAACAATTTGAAAGGCTTAAGCTCATTATAGAAGCGCAAGCTAGAACTTATCCTTCTCCTGTAATGGATGAGATTCTTGAGAAATATGAGACTGTATTTATGCCAACTATAGCTACTAGATTAAAACAACTAGGTATTAGAGCTATAGATCGTAATGAGGATGAAACTATAAGTGATATAGAAGAGGGAGCAGAAAGAGTTAATATAGGGTAGCATACTGTAGAGGGAATGAATGTATCTATTAAGGATAATGCTCCTGCAGAGGTTAAGTTCTTCTTCCAAACCATACCTTTATATGAAATTAGCCCAGATGGCTCTATGTCTATGAAGATAGATCCTATTACTCATTTTGCTAATTTTGTTGATGCTAAAACTGCATGGGACAATATACTTAAAGATTTGTCCGGGTGTCGTACTATAGCCAATATAGTTGATAAAGTAGCTACTTATGCTCAAAATGGTAGTGCTTTTCATTCTGCTTTATTATTTAAACTTAACAGGCTGATTAAAGATTCTAATCAGAAAGAAGATTTAGTTAAGGCTGCTGATGCTGAAGCTATGCTTACCAAAATAGAGACAGTGGTTACCTGTGATATAAACAATTATGTAACTGCTAAGATAAGTAAAGATCCAGAGACTGGTTTTATTAAGCATGAACTCGTAGACAACACTGTCGATGTTAAGGCAGCTACTTACCCTAAAGTATGGTCTCAAGCATTATTTACTAATGCTGGATTATTTAAATATGATAAAGAAGGTGTAATAATAGCTGAGGAAGGATCTAAAAAAGCTCTTGATACTGTAATTAAGAATTTTAATAGTGTTATAACTGCATTTAGAAACAATAAAGGTATACTCAAGATAGCAGACAGAAGTATTGATTTACATGAAATATCTAACTAGAAAATGCTTAAGAAGTATTTAGTTAACATGTTTAATGTAATAGGTATCGGCATCGATGTACCTACTATAGATAAAATGTTATTATCTGGTAGATATGGTAATCCTAAATCAGATGCATTTACACTTATCAGTGAATTCTCCAGTTCTACTGTTAATTTTGGGGGTATTCCAAAAATAGTAAGTGTACTCGAAGCAATTAAAAATGCTATAAATAATGATGGTACTATTAAAGAAATTAAGGTAAATGACATAACCATTGATCCTACGCAGGTATGGAATAATATAGGTTACGTTAAAGAGTTGGCTAATTATTATGCATTTACACACGCTACAGATAATAGTTTAAGTAGCTATGGTCCTGATGGTAACTCTTATTATATGGTATCACAGAATAATTTTGCTAAAGATAGACTTAATGAGATAGTATCAGATCCTACTGTATTCTAGGAATTAGAATCTGTAGTTTATAATGAACATTCTATTATATTGCAGGCAGTTAGAGGAGGTAATAGAAATCTATCAATGGAAACCCTTATTAACTTTAAGGATACTACTACTGGAGATAAGGGTAGAGATTACCACGGTATTACTGATAGAGAAGACTATATAGCTAAAATGACAGCTGTATTTAATAATAGAATAATATTCCCTACAGTAGCAGATAAGAAAACATATCATTTCATTAAGGGAATAACATTACCACATGAACCTATTAGATTCAATAATAATAATGGTCAAACTTTTGTTCAGTATGGTGAGCAAGCTATGGACTATCTATTAGGTTATTGTTACGATGAACTAAACCAAATAGAGTTGTGCTTAAGACAGATAGATGATGATCCTAATCATTATAATCCAGAAACTGGATTACATTATAATGATGATGGTACTATAAATAATGATTGGATCGAGCCATCTAGACGTATTAAAAACTTCCATACTCCTAATAAATATGATTATGAAGATAAAGATGGGGTTAAGCACACTGTAACTTTGGAAGGTAATGGAGCTAGATTCTTATTCTTAACCGGTATATATACCAATAAAGGTTTTGTTAATTTCAATGACCCCACTAAATCAGCTAAAGAGTGTTTACAGTTAGCTAAAGATTATTTCTTTAATACTTCTCCAGAAACACAAAAGGCTTTCTTAGCTGGAGTAATTAATCGTAGAGTAAAGAAAGAATTAGAATATGCTAGAGATCTTGGTTTAATTACTATGAATGATCAAGATAATATATGGAGCATACGTAATGTATTACTTGATGATAATGTAGTAACAGAAAGATCAGCTAGATACTAGAGTTTAGATAGCGCTAATGCAGAGGCATATGCAGTATTCGATATGATATCTGACTATGTGATTAATAGTATAATATCTATTCAAGAAGTAGAAAAGCTATTTAGTGGTTCACCTGCGTATTACAAAGTAAAGTATGATAGAGAGGGTATAACGGACGTATCTATTGACAAAATCAAACGTTTAGGTTCTTTGACATCAACTGGTTTGAATAATAGATTAGACTTCTTTAATGATCCAATGCGTGATGAATATGTAGTTACAGAGCTTAAAGATCATGAAATCATGGATAAACAATACCATGAGTATGAAGGTTTGTTCTATAGGGCAAATATAAAAGAAACTATATAGGAAATGTTAGGAGAAGAAGCTTGGAATGAGGTAAAAGATCTTAGCATACGTGATATAGAAAATACCTACCCTGAAGAAACTAAAATTGCTAAACAAGCAGCTAAAGTAGCTGTAGCTGGTTATAAGAAAGGAGTTAATGTAGCTGACGCTGCTGTATATATAAGTCCTAATATGACTAGAGATCTACTTAGAATGCGCGGTGTATGGAATGCTGACATTAAACGAGCATTTGAAGTATTGACCGACCCTGATACTGCAGATAAATGGGAATCTGATCCTAAGTTATATGCAGAAGCTAATAAAGTTATATTAAATGCTATGAAGTATATAGCATTCGGTACCAGATTTAGAAATGGATTAGGTATACCTTACTTTAATAAGATGGCTTTATTCCCGTTATTTAAATCGGTAGCTACTGGAGATATTAAAGCTTTATATGACAGAATGGTGGATCCTAATGATCCTATTGATATGGCTATGTTTGATTCTGCAGTTAAAGCTGGTTCAGAATCTCCTACTGCATATTATAGAAAGGCTAAAGATAGTGAAATAGAACTTAAAGATGGTTAGACTGTATTATCTGCTTCTATAGTAGACTGGGCAGAAAGCGGATAGGGTAATACTATTACTGATTTGAGTAAACTCGTAACATATAGGTAGAAGTTTAAATATATCAGACAGCAGTTAGAGACTAATCCTCATACTCATCCGGAATAGATGGCTGGTACACAGTTCTTAAAAGTAAACTTATCTAATTTACGTAAGGATGATTTATATGGTCCAGACGGTTCTCAAGTAACAGGTAGAGAAATCAATGATACAGTAATGGGAGCATTGAATACTTTATCTAATATGGGTAGATAGGACATAGTAGATGAATTATTTGTAGACGGTAATATAAATGTTACAGCGTTAGGTAATATGTTAGAGCGTGACGCTAGAGAATCTGATGCTAATGACAACGTATTATCTGGTCTTAAAACTAAGAATAATGCGTTTGTAATACCTTTGTCTGCTTTATCTGATAATAAATGGTTAGAAAGTAGATTTATATCTATGATTAATAAACTAGTTATTGATGTTCATATGCCCGGTGGAGCTTTCATTCAAAGATCTGCATTTGGACTCGAAGCTACTAGCTAGAATGTTATTACAGAAGATATGATCAATGATGGAAAACCGTTACTCATGATTAATGATGAGGATGGTTCCATGGACTCTGTAGTAAGTATAAATCTATTTAAACATATGATACCTAACTACAGTAAAATGACATTTAAACAAGCTAGAAAGTGGTTATTAGATCATAATATTATAGGATAGAATGCAGATGCTACTGGAATTGGTTATCGTATTCCTACACAGTCTATCGCATCGATATCTGCATTAAGATTCGTAGATGTATTCCCTGAGATTATGGGCGATACCATCATGCTACCTGAAGGATTTACTAAGCTTACTGGTTCTGATTTCGATATTGATAAACTGTATGTAGCTAGATACTCCTTTAATACGAATGGAGGTATCATAACTCATGGCGATGCTTTAACTAGAGAAGATGTGGCTAGTGCTTATAAGAATGATATTATTAGGATGTATATAAAAATACTGCTCACTAAAGATAATTCAGCCATGCTAAAAGGTTCTATTGACGATGCTACTGATACAGTTAAAGGAATACTAAAAGACATTGAAGGTACTAGTTCATATCATCCAGAACCATTTGAAGTATATACTCCTAGATACCAAGAAGATAGAAAGGCAGAATATACAGGAGGTAAAGCTGGTATTGGTCCATTTGCATTGAATAATGCTCATCACATACTTACTTAGTTAGTAGGTATTAGAATGTAGAGCGATGATTTCACAGGAACTTTAGAGATAGAAGATGTTGGACGAATATATGACTATCCTACAAAAGGTAATCCTAAAGGAGGTCGTATATTAGACTGGTTATCTGCTATGATTAATGCGTTCGTAGATATAGCTAAAGATCCTTATATCGTTAAGTTGAATGTTAATGCTTGGACATATAATATGGTGTCATTCTTATTACGTACAGGTAAAGGTGCTCAAACATTCTATTTTGTTAGACAACCTATCTTAGTAGAGATGGCTAATGAAGTACTTAAGACTAAAGGTAAATATGGTATTGATAGAACTAAGACTCCCTCTCAACTTGAGAAAGAAGCTATTGAAAAAGTATTAGATAAATACGACCCTACTAAAAAGTTACGTAAAAAGTATGAATACATAAATAGAAAGAACAAAACTAAAGCTTCAGAATATCAAGATTTATTTAGAACCTATATTAACGATGAAGGAGAAGTAACATCAAGAACAAGATAGTTATTAAAGATAAACCCAGAAGATTCTAAAAACTTTAATGAGGAACAAGTAAGAATATACTACGCTTGGTTAGCTCTTAAGCCTTATGCAGACGACTTGGCTAATCTAGTTAAATTCTCAAAGATCGATACTAAGAAGACAGGTAAAACTTTTGCTGAGTAGGATATATATTACAAAGGTATGAAAGATATGGAAGAAAATAGTAGATTCGCTGAAGGTGAAGTTACTAGATTCTTTAATGAAACATTCATCCGTACAAAAACAGAAAATAGTATACCTTTAGGTTCATCTATATTCAGAAACTTATTATTGCGTAGTACTGATCAATTTGCTAATCAAAAACATATCGCTCTGTCGTTACTAGGTAGAGCTGCTAATGCTGATTCTAAATTACTTAATGCTGTGATAAATGGCATGGAGGCATAGATAAAGAGTCAATTCTTTAATCAATATGTTAAGGATAACAATATAGACTTAAATACTATGTTCCAAGGACGTAATTCTATACCTAATAGATTGTATCGATTTAAGTAGGAAATATTAAAGGGTAACTCTAGATTAAGCCACTTATTAAATAATGACGGTACTATAGCTAATGATTTTGTCAACTACTTAATTCCTAATATTAATAAAAATGGTTTAGATTTTATTGATAGATCAGAATAGTTAAATGCAGATTAGGCACAAGCTAACAATCTTATTAACTACTGGAGACAATTGTTAGATGATCCAGAACCATCAGTTAAGAGATTGTTCAGAGATTTAGCAGTATATTCTTTCTACACATCTGGAGATAATACAGTGATGAATGCGTTCTTCCAGTATCTACCTAATAGCGAAAGGATTAGTATGGGTTATACTCAATTCATTCAAGGTAAATTAGATCAAATGGTTAACAATGCAGATAAATCTTATAATGACATTGAGGATTTATTCTTGAATAATTGGTAGAATGATAAGTTAGTAAGACCTGTAGACATGTATGGTGGTAAATATCAAGCCCCATTAAGATCTGTAAGCCTTAATAAAGACGCAGCTATGCCAAATATTATATTTGGATAGAGAACTGATATGTAGGCTGCTGTTATTAAACCATTAAACTGGGTAACAATAGATGATATAAAATACCCAATATTCCCTCCTTATGTTAAGATAAAAGACAGTTTAGGTTTTGAACCTGCTAATTGGCATGTATATAGATTGATAGGTTATATTGACAAACCAGAAAGAACATGGTAGGGGAAGCTTACTGGCAGAACTCTATACACTCCTATATATGGTCTGGTATCTAAAAAGGGTTATAGTTACAAGGGTCATACTATTATAGAGTATGGTTTATCAACTCAATTTGAATTCAATAAGGAAAATGAATGGGATTATTTTGAAGCTTTGAATAATCTTGATGCATTATCTGATATGACTGATGAAGTAGAAAGAACATATTTTGAACAGGACAAGGCTTACATGCATCATATTGGAGAATTACCATCATATTCTGGCATGAATTATGCCATAGCCGAGCAGGACAGAATATTTGAGTACGAACAAGACGATACTGACGATAGTGTTGAAGGTGTTGTACTTGAAGAAGCAGATGAGAACGATACTGAAAACGCTGTTATTACTTATGTCAATCATTCTGGGGGTGCTATAGGTTCAGATACTATGTGGGGTGAAATAGGAGAAGAATATGGAGTAGTATCTAATCACTATTATCACGGAACCAAAACTCCTAATGGTAATATAGAGATAACTGAAGAACAGTTTGAAAGAGGCAAATAGCATGTATATAAAGCAAATGAAACACTTCATAGAAGACCTGACAAATATATGAACTTATTAGCTCGCAACTGGATATAGGTTGAAAATTCTGATGCTGTTTTTGCGATAGGTCAACTAAAGAATAATGTAGTTGATGGAGGTACTGGCTGGGCAGTATAGATGGCTATAGATGTTAATAAGCCAGTTTATGTATTTGATCAAGAACGTAATAAGTGGTATACTAATATAGATAAAGATTGGGTTGAAATAGGTACTCCTACACTTACTCCTAATTTTGCTGGTATAGGTACACGTAATATAAATCAAAACGGTATTAAAGCTATTAGAGATGTGTATGAAAATACATTCAGAGAAGATGAAACTAGGATGAGTGCTGTAAATATTTATTACGATACTAATGAAAATCCTCAGTTAAGCAATTTTGCTATTAGACCGTTTAACTTTAACATAGAACAAGATGATAGAACAACTAGAACAGTTAGATTTAATTCTGTAGAGTAGGGTTTTCATTATATGAAAGCTATAACGGCAGGTAGATATGATATTGCAGAGGATATTCTTAATACAAATAATCCTAAATATGCTAAATATCTAACGTCTAAGAAAAATTTATCTATGACACAAAATTAGCTTGAATAGTGGAATTCTATATCTAAATCCGTAATGCTAAATCTTATGTTAGACTCTTTTGAACAAAACCCTAGCGCTGCTGATTTATTATTATCTACAGGTAACATTAAGCTAACCCATATGAGAGATGGAATAGAATAGGATAATGGTAGATTTAGCGAAGTTATTACTATGGTTAGAGATATAATTCGTGAGGATATGCCCAATAGTACAAAACCTACTGTAAAGGAACTTACTGGTATAGACTTATTAGCCTTGTATGATCAAGGTAATAAAAGAATATCTGAAGTATTAGATACGTTAGAAGATTTAACATCTGATGAAAGACAAACCTATTTAAATGAATTTGCATAGTAGATGGCAAGAGATAATGTTAATACTCAAGATAAACTTGAGGAAGCATTAAGAAAATTCATTTGTAACTTATAATTCCAGATAATATGTATAAATGTCCAAATAAGAATCTTCCAGAATGGAAGGAACTAGAAAGAGTTGTACCAGAAGTTGCATATACTGTCTGGGATTTGAATAATGGTCATGGTATAGATAAGGCTCCAAATGGGGAGCCTTCTGTACTGTTTTAGGATTTATTAGATCATTTTGATGGTAATAGAGAAGCGGCTATAAAAGCTAAAGTAATAATATTCTCTACATCATATAAAACATGGTCAAATGGAAAAGATTTAGACGCTAACAAGGAGCCCATCATCTCAGACGTAATATCTTCCCCTAGCGTAACATATAATCCAGAAGACTTTACTCCAATACCTCAAGAGGATATGAGAGTAATCAATGAAGTAACTAAATTATATGAAAAAATATAGAAAGGTTTAAAGGATAGATTAAACTCTATCAAAAGATATACTGTTAAGAATCCTAGAGTATGGAATCAACTATAGACTACAATATAGCAACTAGCTAATTCCGAAACAGAGGAAGGTATATATCAATTCTTATAGCATATTGATGAATCTATAGATGATAGTATTAAATTCTTAAGTAAACCTATAAAGAATATCAGCGCTAAACAGATTAGACAGTTATCTAATGATTATATTGGCTTCTATAAGCCTCTTATGGATGATATAATGTATCTATTTGATACTACTGATATATTCAAAGATAACCCTGATTATAGTTATATAAAAGAACTGTCTGCTACCTTATCACAACAAATAGACAATGTTAATAATAAGTTTATAAATGTACTTAAATCTAAAGGTTATAGCGCATTACAATAGTATCTTACAGAATTAGGTATGCCACAGAATATGATACAAGATACTATTAACTGGCTAGATGATCCTAAACATGATTCTAGTTTGTTCATGGATTGGTTCGGTATGTCTAGTAATAGTAATAATGCTGTACAATAGATTATAGCCAAATTGCTTAATGATGCTAAAAATGCCACAGATAGAGAAACTATGGAAGTCGGTATTAAATTAGTTAAATTAGTAAATGTAGCCAAAGAAAAATATGGTAATGATGTATAGAAGTTATTATATGAAAAATTAGATGATGGTACATACTCTGGTAATAAGGTAGCTCCACTGAATAATGGTCAATTAAAGCGTGACTAGAGATAGTTCATGGATAAATTAGCTGAAAAATTAGGTATATCTAAAGATAATAATAATATGTATGTATTACCACAAAATGAAGATATACAAAAGAAGTGGTTCGATGAATTAACTAAGTGGTATGCAGACAGAGTGCAAAGGAGATACAAAGCTGAATATTATGTTCTTAGAAATAAGATGTTATCTATAAAGACCAGAGATGCTGAAAGAGAAATCCAAAGTATGATAGATGGCATTGCACAATCTATGACTATTAATGGCATATAGTATGAAAACCTACTTACAGAAGCAGAATACAAATAGCTAGAATCTTTGCGTAAACAAAAAAGATTACTATCTAATATATTTAATATAGATGGTAGTGAAAAGACTGGAATAGATAGAATAATAGCAGATGAACTAACCTCCTTTCACGAAGAAGTGAATAAACATATTAAATATGATATAGACAAAGATAAGTACGAAAAGGATTTAGCTAAAGTAATAGAAAGATATAGAGGTGAAACCGCTGAAGTATAGTTATGGAAACAAAGAAATACTGTAACTAGGTATACTCAAGATTTCTATGACAGAATAGCTAATCTAGAATCTGATTCTGCTAATAAAGATCCCGAAAGTACTTATTAGAAACTACGTCAGAGGAGAAGGCAATTACAAAATTTGTATAAGGATCCCCATACAAATAAGATTGACATTTACTCATTAAGTGATGATGAGAAAAGAAGCTTATTATAGTTAGATCAAGATATAGCAAACGCATATACTGCTACTCAAAAAACAGATGGAGCTGATAAATTTTCAAATTTTGCAGAAATAGTAAATACAGAATAGTACTATCGTGATATGGAGCAGGCTAGAAATGCAGGTACGCAAGCATATAATGAATGGTTTAATAATAATCATTATGAGGACGCGAGAGGGTTTATGCATCCAGCTTCGTATTATACAGAACTTAGGCCACTACCTGAATTTGCTTAGTAGTATACAGAAATAGTACCATCTAGTAAATATTCTAAAATACTAGAATCTTCAGAGTGGTACAATCCTGAATTTGATGAAAACGGACCTGCTATTTAGCCTAACAAGAAATATTATGATAATAGTAAGGCTTATAACGAAGTAATGAATAAACCAGAAGTAAAGGAATTATATAATGAAATTACTAATATAATGAATGAGGCTATGAGTTTCATATCATTCCTTGCTAATAGTAATGAAAATATGATGCCGCAAATAGAGGCTAGGTTTATGTAGGTATTGAATCGTAAAGATGGAATATTAAATAAGTTAAAATATGCCGTAGAAGATTTTGCTATAACAAAAGAAGATGATTTAGATTTTGTTAAAGAGTTTTCTACTATGCCTAATGGAGATCCTATTAAAGTAATACCTACTAGATTTATTACTCCTTTAGAAGATACAAATAGTATATCTACGGATGCTGTATCTGCTGTAGTACAGTTCTACAATATGGCTGCTAATTATAAAAATATGTCAGCCAAACAAGATGAAGTAGAATTGATGCTCAATTTACTAAGATAGTTATCTATAAGAACCTCTAAAGAATTAAAAGGACCTGGATCTACTAATGTATATAAATAGTCATAGTTGTTAGTAGATAGATTAATGTATGGTAGAAATAAAACTCCTATTGAGGGCAATGTATTAGGTTATGATATTAACTTTGGTAAAGCTTTAGATATTGTTAGAGGATTTGTTACTAAAGTAAACCTATCCGGTAACTTATGGTCTATAGGCACCTCTTTCTTTACTGATACTACTTATACTACTTTAGAAGCTAAGATGGGTAGATATTTTGATTTAGAAGATTTAAATTTTGCTAAATCTGAATTTGCTAGAGAACTGCCTAATATGATGTAGAATATAGGTAATCCTAATCCTAAGGGTAGGTTGCCTTATTTACTTATGCTTAATTAGGTAGTAAAAGATAACAAAGAGTTATTTGATAGATTAGACTAGAGTTAGGTATTACGTTCTATTAATCAAAATTTCTGGTTTGCTGGATATACATAGTCAGATTACACTGTTAAAAGTCATACTTTATTAAGTATCTATCATAATTATCGTTTAGTTGATAATGAAGGTTTTATGTCAAAGCAATAGTATATAGATAAATTCTACCCTAACGATAGAAAGAAGGGCGCAGTAGAATTTAAATAGCTTACTACTACGTTATATGATGCGTACATAGAACTTCCAAATGGAGATGTAGTAGTAGACGATAAATATAAATCTTTAATTACAGATAGACTGTTAAATGATGTACGTAATAGAATTGAAATTATAAGTAGACGAATAGATGGTACTATCCGAGAAGTTGATAAAGCTGCTGTACATGCCAATGCGATGGCTTCATACTTAGTATTACATCGTAATTTTATGATTTCTGCATTACACGATAGATTCAAACCTAAACAGTATAATTTAGATTTACAAACTATAGAGGAAGGTTACTATAGATCTACAGGTAGATTCTTAAAGAATGTAATTGCTAATAGACATTTTGCTATTAAATAGTTATTAGCTGATTATAATAATATGTAGGAATATGAACAATATGCGGTTAGAAGAGTACTAAATGAATTAGTCCTTATTGCTGCATCTACAGCAGTAGCTCTCGTTATAGCTAGTGTAGTTGATGGTGATGATGATTATGATACTTGGTTAACATAGTCAATAACTTATTTAGCTATGCGTTCAGCATTTGAGTTCCGTACTATGTATAATCCTTTTGAATTTATGGCTTTAATTAAATCTCCAACAGCAGCTTTCAATTGGTTTGATAATATTAGTAGTTTCATAAACTTGATTAATCCTGCTTCATATATTGGAGATAGAACTCCATTTACTATAATAGATAGAGGAGTATATAAGGGCATGCCCGTAATACTTAAGAATATTATCAAAGTAACGCCGTTTAAGAGTATTGTAGAAGCTCAAGATCCTAAATCAAAACGTAATTACCTACAGAATCAATTAATGAACTTCTAAAGTTTCTATATCAATTCTCAATTAGTTTAAATACTCTAATAAAAAAACAAGCCTACTGACTATTAAATCAGTAGGCTTTTTAGTTATGAAGACTCACCAATATCTTCATAACTATAATAGTCTTCTTCTGGTAATTCTGCTTCTATAGAGTCACCAAATCTATACCAGCTATAGAATAACCTTTTTTCTAATTCTGGCACTTTTATACCTTGCCAAAATCTATTAATCTCTAGCATGGCATCTAGAGTGAAAGGTTTACCATTATTACGAAGACGTTTAATATCTTTATTATACTTAGGATTACTCAGACAATAAACAGTATAATGTCTTTTGTTAATAGTTATATAACGTTTATTGTAGTAAGAGTCTAACCTAGATAATTTACAGTGTGTTTCAAGAGACTCAATAGTATTTACACTACTATCATAAACAAGAAAGACCTTTTCTTCTAAAAAAGGTCTATTTTTATCAGATGTAAAAGCATTTATAAATCCACTTTCTACAGTTAAATCTCTCCACGTAATATTATCATCACATAATGGGACTATATAAATACTTACATCATTCAAGTTCTTCAGTACCATCTTCTTCATAATATTTACGAGCATGGTCCCAATTACCTGTCTGATAATGATATGATAGTTCTGTTAAAGCTTTGACAATGAGGTCCTTACGACTATCTAACTCTAATTCGTTAAACATATTAAATACTCTTACTTCATTATTACTATTTGTTTGAATAGCAATAATATATGCTTCACAATCATAATCTGAAATGTCAATTCCTTGATCTTTCATATACCAACTAATTGCAAGCAAGTAATAAGTTATTTGTCTATAATAATCAAACTCTTCTACAGAATGTTTAAAATTATAGACATCACTAGTTGTCTTTAAGTCAATTAAAGTAATCTTCTTATTTATATGATCAAATATGCATCTGTCAAGTAGAGACTTACAAGGTGCAATCCAATCATTAATAGGTAGTTCCCAGTTAATATGAAACTCATTATGAGATTCTACTCCAGGAATATCTTCTAATAACTCTTTTGCTTTTTTATGATTATCAATATTATTCTTAATATTTTTAAGCATATTTAAATCAGCAAAAGATATTACTTTACGATTATCTTTTTTACTTTGTAATGCTTTAATATAATCAGCATAACGATTACATAGCTCTGTAGCTTCTTTTAAGACGATTTCAGAGCTTTTTGAATTACTGTATGCAGATTTGTATGCAGCAATCTTTTTATCGTCTTCTATGAGTTCTAATGAATTAGCATAAGTCTCACAGAAATCTTTTTGTTGCTTTACTTTAGGTACTTCATAATCAAGAATTACATAATCATTCCAGAAATCCTCTGGTTGCAATATATATTCATGTATCATAGTACCTCTTTCAAGTTGAGGAAGTTTTAATCCTTCTTCCTTTCCATCTATCATATCTCGATAGAAACGCGGCCCTTTCTTTAGGAACCAACCAATAGCAGAATTTGATATTCTCGTATTGTCTTCATAATACGGTTTATCAATTATCATTCTTACTTAATTCTATAGTTACTATTTTAGGTCTTTCTCTTTCAAGATAACTGTCAGTTAGTATACTACAATTATATTGATTTAAATGACCATATGATATACCATCATGCCAATGTCCAAAAAAATGATGCTTATACTTACCAAAACAGTAATGTTCAAGCTTTTCATTATAATTAGGATTTTCATGAGTAATTAGTATATCACAATTTTGTATCTTTTCATATGGACATATATACTCATCATATTCATTCTGAATATCTTCAAATGCCCATGTTTGCCAATGTATAGGAGCTATCCAAGGAGTTCCATAAAAAGTTATTCCTTCATATTCATATAGTTCATCAACAAGAAATACTACTTTATCATTAGTTAAAGCTGACATCTTAATCTTAAAATCTTGCCAACTCAAATTCTTTACAGTATCATTGATAAGATTTTCTATATAAATATCATGATTTCCTGGAACTACAATTACCTTTTTACACGGTAATTTGTTTACCCAATTGACAAAAGTAATAGACCAGAATTTATCTGATTCTTCGTTATCTCTCTGAGCAAGTAAATTTACTACATCACCTGCTATACATAACACATCACATTCTGGTATATTAATTAAATGACCATGTACATCACTTATTGCGTAGATTTTCATGGTATAAAGTTTTAGTTAATTTATATATAATTATACTATAAAATAGTATCATTTCTTTAGTTTTTTTATTAACTCATCTACCTCCTTCTGATTATGGACTATATAAAAATTGACTCCTATATTATTACTATATAAGTAATATCTAAATAGTTTCTCTCTTAAAGGCCAAGCTTCATTAGGATATCCTTTACATTCAATAACAAAGTTATCTCCTACGAAGTCGGGTAGATAAGTCATTGCTCTATACTTTTTATTGTTAAAAGTAAAAGCTGGAAGCAGCTCATATCGATGCATCTCGTAATCTGCCATGATATTTGCTTCTTTCAGCTTTTTATATGTATAAGTTTCAAGTTTACTACGAAATTTAATTCCATCATATTCATTTGGAGTTGCATTTCGTACTTTACTATTTAACTATTTCTTTCTTCTCATTAATTTCCACTTTTACAGTACCTATACTATTAAATATAACATACTCATCTTTATTATATGCTTTTATAGTACTTTCAAATGTTACATCTTTATTATTATAAAGACTAATTACTCCAAATTTGAGTAATTTCCAAAATTTTATTGCCTTAGCTTTATTAGTATTGGATTGTAACCAACATATAATATAATCTAGTAAAAAGCTAGGTATACCATATATTACTAATAATCAAACTAATGGAATAGACAATATAAAACCAACTTTTTTAATGAATTTCTTCATATAACCAATTTTTAATAGTTTCAAATCCATTAAGCTTAACTGCATCAGATATATCTTTTGCTTTAAACTTTTTATGGACTAACATTCCTTCTAAGCCTGTTTTAAGGCTCATTTTACGAAGATATTTAACTCCAGCTATATCTCTATCAAATAAGATAATTATACGTTTAAAACGCTTCTTAAGCTGGTTTAGAGCCTTATCTGGGATAAATGTAGACTCCGATGATGGGCTTATTGCTGGAATACCCATCTCATATAAACACATGACGTCTTTCATACTCTTTGTAATAATGAGTATATCTCCAGTTTTAGGTAACTGTTTAAACCCCTGAATGTCGTTCTCAGTCAAGTTATTACGCCACTTTGTATATTTATCTGCTAAAGGTCTATATATCTTAAAATTATTGTAAACCTTATAAGCATACATAGGATTGTTATCCTTGTAAATGCCCTTTACAACTCCGTTACATAGATAATATTTTATACTACTTACTCCAAATTTCTTTAGAGTAGTAGTAGGAATATTAAACTGAGACCAGTAATTGATATCTGTTAGAGTAAAGTCTTGTCTTACAATACCAATTACTGTCTCGGTTGACGGTATATATTGCTTAGAGCTAACGAGTTTCGTATCATTAGTAATTTTAAGCTTACTAACTATATCATTAAGTATATCTGAATAGTTAGTTAATCCTGTAAATAGTGATACAAATTTAATTACATTACCACATTCTCCAGTACCATGATCCTTAAACATTAACTGTTTAGTCTTCTTACTATAATAACATCCAAAAGAAGGAGTTTTATCCTTTCTCAATGGCGAATTATATATCATGCCTACTTTAAAATTACCAATATACGCTGCATATATATCATACTCAGTTACTTTAGACAATATCCAATCTAAAGTAATACTCACATTATCTTTTATTTTTGTTGTATCGTAAATCATATGATATATTTTTAGTGATAGCTAAGGAATCGAACCTTAATTAACCATTACTATCATAAAAACGTGAGTGCATGCTATCCCTATTCTATGAATTTTGATACCTCCGTCACACCTTACATTCGGCGTATTACCGTCGATTGCTTCTTATCTCACATAGCGGCATGCTACTCACGTATCGCTATATTATGCCTAGTGTAGGCTGCTTATAGGATTATCTACAAAATTAGAAAGGTAGATCATCACTAGGCTGATCGCTTACAGTAGTAGTAAGAGGATTAACCTCCTTATCTTCCTTATCTGCAACAATCGGCTTAGTAAACTGATCAATACCTGTAATTTCTCTAATCATGCTTTCATTCTTACCTTCTTCATAGAAACCCATAGGAATATTCATAGGCTCAATAGAGGCAAACTTGACATAACTAGGAAGTGTAGTATAACCTTTATCATTATAAACTATCTTTACTTTAAGTAAAATATCTTTATTAGCACTATTAAGCATTGTTACTACCCAGTTAGCAAACTCCTTATAAGAACTGCCACTGAATGCCAATACATTCTTAGGATAGAAACACTTGAGTATACGCATAATGCGAGTTACCTGGTTAGTAGCTTTACTTTGATTCTGTTCTTCAGTATCGCCTTCACGAACAGCTGGTTCCCATTCAGTATGAACAAGACTCTTACCATCTTTTTCAAAAGTAAATTCAATGAACTTCTTCCCTGTAGGAGACTCTGCAAACTTTGCGGATACAAACTTAACATTGTCATGAATACCTGCTTCCAAGTACTTAGTATTATTACTATTATCTGACAACTTTACTTCATTTGCTAATTCTGTACTAAATATCATAATATCTTATTTTTAATTATTCAGGTAAATAAACTTTATTCCAATAAGCAGTAATGTTATTATTTTCATCACTCTCTGCTACTACTATATTCTTCCCTCTTAAATGAGGTGCTCTAGCTTCAATAACAGAATTATCTCCGCCTTCAAATGAGATATGTGTCTCATTCTTCTTTCTATATACATAGCCAACAGCATCTGCTTCGCCACATATAATATTTGCTAATGCACCTACTAAATCAAGAGACATTTCTGCCATTTCTTCGCCATTCTTATTAATCAACTTATCTTTAGTATGACCAATAAGTATAAAGTTATCACATAGTCCACGGAACATATCAATAACTTTTCTTACAGCTTGTCTTATATACAGATAACCAGATCCATTAGGTAATGTTCTTAAATCTGTACCTTCATACTTTTTACCCATTGGAGTAGCTTTATAAAGCTGTATAGCAAAGCTCATACACATCTCTTCTAGACGTGTAGCATTATCTATAGTAATATATTTATAAGGATATTTACCAGTTTCCTTTTTAATCTCTCTTATTGCATTAGCTATATCACCTAAATCTTTTACAGATCTGGCTTGAACGGCTAATGCCTCTAAGAACTCTGAACCACCTTCTAAATCAATAATTAGATTGTTATCCAGTGCTGCAGCTAAAGTAGTTTTCCCAGCTTTTGGTTTACCAAATAAAATCAAAAATCTAGGATTTTCTACTTTAGCTTTTACTTTCTCTTTTGGTAATACAATCATAAAAGCTTTTATTTTTTTTGTATTCCTCTGATAAAGTTCTGATAATTTCTGATAATATGGAATAAGATATTTTAATTAAAACAAACCACGTTTCTTAATATTAATCGTGATATCGATAATAGTTTTCTTTGTCTTCGGTTTTAAATAGTTCAAAGAACCAAATGCAATAGGAATTACTTCATAACCAATCTGTACGAAGTTATCAAAGATTTTAACCGGAGTACCAAACTCATCTTTAAAGTCATAGTCAACATCAAACGGACAATGTTCCTTTGCATAAATATCAAGTGCATTAATAGCCTTGAAGAATTCTGTTTCTAAATCGAAATTAATTACATTATCTCCCCAACACTTAAACGGACAATTAGCACATTCCTTCGGCAACCATCCAATATTATGAGTCTTACTCAAACCTAAAGTAATAATATCACCTGCACCAGCATATTCGATGCCATAACTGCAAGAAGGATAATCACTCTTACTTTCTACAGTCATCCAAGGATAAGCGTTAATTACTCGGTCCATTAAAGACTCCTTATATGTTTTTGCACTCTTAGTATTTTTCGGTAATGTAAATGTATATGATTTCATAATTTTCAGCCTTTTTAATTGTTATTACTAAACGAAATCTTCCTTACTGGTTCATCTTCTCTTATAGTCTCAATTAAGTTATTGTATTTAAGGTCATTATCAAACTCAAGTATAGAACATTCACCTGCATCTCTATTCTTTAGAATATGCAAATAAACTTTATCTCTTACTGGTAGACGATTTGGTCCATAACTCTGTATATTGAGTAGCTCTGGCCTATGAATACATATAACGTAATCTGATGCATGAAAGATAGTATCAGCAGAAGATATATCGCTACGCATTGGATAATGCATAGATGGATTATTAATTCTTTCAGGATTTTCGATATTACGATTCATCTGTGATAACTGTATTATTGTAGTATCTGGAAACTTTTTTACTCTAATAAACAGTTTCTGTAAATCGGAAATCACTTGTAGTGCACTTTCACGATTTTGACCTTCAACAAGTAAAGTATGATCAAGTATAATCACAAACTTCTTGCCTTTAGCTTTATTTTCGTAAAAGTAATCAATGGTAGATGCTATATCTGCAACAGTACCCGGTGTATCTACATAATATATCGGATATGATTTTATCTGTTGAGAGGTTTGTTCTACTTCTTCTAATAGTGTATTGTCTAAATCACTACTAGAACTATATAGCTGAGCAGTAGTTTGCCTTAACTTACTGCTCAATTTTCTACCTACTTGTCTAGAACTTAACATTTCAAATGAAAAATTAAGTACTACTACATCCTGATTAGAATTTAAGTCTATTAAATCACTTTCAAGTGTATTTACAAATGAACTTTTGCCACTACCAGATATACCTACAATAGTATATATGGTATTAGGTTCAATGCCTCCCATACAGGATTTATTAAACTTACTCCATCTAGTACGTAAAGAAACAATCTCATGATTCTTTCTCTTACGGATATATTCTACTGCTTCATTAGTAGCAGAGGATATATGTCTAAATGTTAGTGTCTTAGTAGATATCTGTTCCATAATTATAGTAATTTTGGTTAGGAGTTTCTACTTTCATTTGTTCCTCAATAGTTTCCCACTCATGTTGAGTGAGCCATTTCCACATAGTCTTCATATAACCTATTTTACCTGTACGCATACGCTCATCCATTTCATATTTTAAACAATCCATAATATGTTCATGCATTGCTTTAGACTTGCCTACGATACGATTATATTCTTTCCTACATTTGTTTACGTTAGCTCTGAGAAATCCTTTAGTTCCATCAGGTCTCATAACGTAAACTGGAAATTGGTCATAAAACATATCAAACATAGCTTTATCTTCTTTAAGAAGTTCTTCTAGTTTTTCTGTTTTACTTATGACTTGGGTATCTCTATCATATTGGATAGAAATTAAACCTTGAGTCTCTAACTCTTGTATTTCTTCTTCATTAACTAGGCTGAGAAGTCTCTGAATGTCTTGATTGATTGTTTTGATATCATTCAATACAAGTGTTAGGAATACTAATTGATTAATAGATAAAGTTGGTATTCTATCTAAGATAGAAGTGTCTATTTCTAAAATCATAGTCTTATATATTATATAAGCTTATGGTTTGTCTGAAATATATCTGATAAGCCTCTGTTAATCCCATAGGCTCAATTGTAACGGTTTCAAATCTCTGATTATCTTATAGGCTTCCATAATGTAATACCTATAATTAATCTTTCTTTCTTCAATTGGTTTATCATCAAACTTATTTAGAAGAGTAACGCCAGATGCTGTTAGCATATTCTGATACTGCCTTGCAGAAGCCTTATATTTATGTTCTCCTACATATGGCTCAGTGTATGTTATAATTTCACCTTCTTTATGGCCAGTATCTTTCCATTTCCATAAGTATCCACCATTAGTAGATGCGTAGAAACGATTAGTTCTCTGTTGCTCCTCGTTCATATATTCAACATGCCATTGTTTACCAGTTTTCTCAGACATTAGAAAATCTCTTATGTCTGTACAATTCTTAATTGTATCTTCAACTGATATTCCATCTTTAAAGAAACTTATTACTGCTTTAGGTATAATTTTTGGAGTTAATCCTTTACCTAATTTTACAGTAGTAATAAACATTCCTTTCTCTTTTACTTTGTTATCTTCAGTAATAGCAAAATAATCATTAATAGCATATTGATACATTGCTTTAAAACGATCTTCTTCTAAAGTAAGTTTAGTAAGCTGTTCCCATTCTCTACAAATACTGTTTACTTTGGAATATACGTCTTTCTTTAGTAAGACAAATAGACCATCAGTATTTGCTTGGACGATTCGGCATCCAATTTGAGTTAATTTTTCAGCTAACATAAGTAACAGTAACTGTCCATTAATTCTAATCTGCATTACTGCAAATGGACTATAACAGAAATTATGTTCATTCTGTAAATTACCTGATAAACCATTTAAAGCCAGCTTTAAAGTTTCGTTCTTTACTTTATCACCATTGTGTTTAGCCTCAATTCGCTCATCTTTAATTTGCTTATATACTTCTAAAAATTCTTTACCTAAATGTTTAGGATAGAATTCATACTCTATAAGCATACTTGGATATAGTGAAGCTACATCTATATCTATAAGCATTTCATCATCTCTAGGAATAATGATTTCAGGACTATTCACAGAATGAATACCCCCTACTCCTACAGAATAGCGTAAATTATTAAATACAAACTTGTTTTCATATCCTTTTCTACCTGGAGATACTATTTGATTTTTCATATCATCTAATACTCTTTGTAGAATAGGACTATCGTATTTAATAAATGGTAATATTACATCTTTCAATGGTATTACGCTCATTGGAGACCTTAAGTCTTTAATATCCCACCAAGTTAAACCTGTTTTCTCTAGATATTTCTGAGTTAAAATCTTCATTCCAATATTTACGCCATCTTTACTGAGTACTCTTACTCCATACTCATCTTCAATAGCAATTCGTAAATCAACGTCTTTCTTACATCTATTTAATAATTCTGAAGTAGATTCAATATCATTGATATTATAATCTATCATAGAGTCAAAATCCTCTAAGGGAAGAGGTTTAGTCCAATCACATACAAATTCCTGTACATTAGGATATTGCATTGTTACTTGGATTTCCTTTAAACCTACTCTAAGTTTATTAGAATATAACATAGTAAGAATATCAAAAGTATCAAACCATATTTGATACTTCCAATGTTTCCATGCATCTATATTATCTTCACTTGAAGCAGTTATAGTCTTACTTAGATTAAATATAGAACTACATATAGTAGGTATATTATATTGCATTAATTTATCCTCATACTCAATTATATAATTAATTATAGGATTATCATAATGCAAATTATTATAGCCACAAAATATAATATTAGTTGGAATATTAATATTTGTAGTATAATAATCTCCCCAAGTAATGTATTTATCTACTTGTTTAAAGAATTTAACTAATTCTCTTAGTTGATTTTTCCTCTCTGATATCTCAAACTTATAGATGTCGTTTGTTTCTGTATTTTTTACCGAACAATGAAAGATATTTTGAAATACCTCAATATCATATGCGTAGACTATCTTTCCTCGTATAATCATATTATAAGTATTTAAAGTTAGATCTCATGGTTGGACTCGAACCAACGCGTTCACACTACATAGTAGCGGCTCTACCACTGAGCTACATGAGAAACCAATTTAAGTTATGGAAACAGAAATATTATTAGTTTTTATGCTGCTAATAACTTATTACGACTATAATAAGTTATACTGTTATCTCCTTCAATATCCTTTACTGTTACTCCTGTAAATGATGTATCTTTCTTGTACTTCTTAGCTAATTTAGCAGCTTTATTCTTTGCTTCATCTCTAGTAGATGCTTCAAAGTTTCCAGTAGCAAAATCATATACTTTCATATCATTATCAGAGCATTTTCTCTGTATAGCATATTGAAAATTTCTTTTGTTAGGTTTTTCTTTAACAGATAGTTCTGCAGCACTAGGAGCCATCTGTTTACCTTTTTTAGGAGTTAAAGGATTATCACGTACTGATTCATCAAATTTAGCTTGCATAGACTTTTTTGCGAGTTTATCAGCTTTTATTTTCTCTTTGATTTGTTCAGTTGTTAACGCAACACTTTTAGGTTTAGTGAACATATTGTTCTTAACTATACGCGTGAAATGTCTTTTTTCTTTACGGGTATATCGTATTGTAGGATCATATCCTGCTTTCATAAGAATATTCTTGATTAATTCTTTTTTAGATTGTTTTATAGATTTGTTTTCATTCATAGCATCTTTTGCTACTTTAGTAGTATATTCAGACTGCTTCTTATTTCCTGCCCACTTTACAAATCCTATTACTTTCCCATTCTCATCATATTTAATGACTCCAGATGGTCCCGGTTTCTTGCTTACCGTCATTATTTGATAAGCCTTATAGCTTCTACGAAACTTATTTTTATTACTTCTATGATTCTTTATACCGGTTCTCTTATTTTTCTTTGCTAATATCTTTTTCATAATTTTGATAATTAAGTTATTTACTTGAAAATCCTTTTATTGTAATAGAATTTTCTTCTACTATCTCATAGTAAAATATAGTTGTAGTATTAGTACCTACGTCTATATTTGCAAGTTCTAATTCGGGATATTTACTAACACAGCCTATAAGATAGTTTACTCTATTCTCATAAGCTGAGTTAGATTCCCAAAATCTTTTTCTTGCATAAATTGCTTTTCTGACTTTTCTCTCCATTTTTATGCAGCTAATGATAAAGCAGGAGCCTCGATATCGAGCTCTGCTTTCTCATTAAAATCTGTAATATCTTTATTGATTTTGTTAATTTCTAATTGCAGTTTATTTTTTAAACCTGCAATATAAGCTGAAGTAAGCTCTTCAGTTTTATCTAGGTTCTTCTTTCCTTTAGAACGTTTAAGCTTCGGATCAAGAGTCTTAATCTTACTTAAGTGAAATAACTGTTCAGTCTTTTCATATAAAGTAAAGATATTAAGATAGTTGTTATCTTTAGATAATTCGGTAAACTTCTTATAACCCATATTAATACACTGCATATACAGTTTTAATAAGGTACGTTCTTCAGATAGAATTTCAATCTTCTGGAGTAACTCTTTTAAGTCATAATTACGTTTAGCTTTCTTCGGAATAACATTTTCTTCTTTAATCTTATTCCAATAGAAAGTAATTTCATTAGAAATTTCTTTAATACGACCGATTTTACCTTTATTCTTATCTCCGAGCAAATATATTGATGTAATTGATTTCATATTGATTAATGTTTTTAAATGTTAAATACTCGACCAAACTACATCTACCAGTAGTAGTCCCTATGGGATTCAAACCCATAACTTACACATTAGAAGTGTGTTACTCTATTCAATTGAGTTAAGGGACTGTGTAGTAACAACTGCCCAATTCAGCAGTAATTACTATAAATAGTACCCAATTCAGTACTATGAAATTATGTTGTTTTAAGATAATATCCAAATCAATATTTTCTAAATTTTCTTAACTGGCCGAGTACTATAGGGATAACCCGTCCACCAGTCTTAATTCCAACTATTCCATTAAGCCCTTCAAGGTTAATGTCTTCAACGTTGGTTATACCGTTTTCTCTTGCATATTTTTTGATATTCTCTTGATTGATCCATTTAGAATGTAGTTCCCCATCTGAACAATTCCTCATACAATCAAACAAAATATCAACAATACAATCGAAATCCTTACGTTTCTTTGCCTCATCAATTATACTTTTAGTAATCTCATCAAAGGCATATTCATTTCGAGTCGAATTCGACCCAGTAATTGCATCTGCTATACTAATAGAAGCATCTATAATACTTACCGATTCATAAGTATTAAATAATCTTTGCCACCATAATGGCCCACTTCCGTAAAATAGGAAGACCCGTCCATCTTCTCTAATGCTTACTTTTTTAGGCGTTTCTGTACGTCCTCCATTCCAAATCTGAATTTTAGACAATATGGCTGGCTCAGAACATATTAGAATTCGCAGAAGTTCTACACGCAATGAAGAAAGTCTGCCGTTCATAAGCTTCTACTATTTTTCTTCAGTAATCGTAGCAGTTACGTGAATTTCAGTTTCCTGATTATCTAAACCGCACTGCCGTAAATACTCAACCTGCATACGCTGATTCATATCCATATAACCACGGACAGTTTCAGCTAACTGCATACACTTACGTGTCATTTCTTCATAGAAGTTCAACACACTCTGGTTGGATAACTTAGTTAAGTCATTCAACATGGGAAGTTCTTCAGCTGTAAAGAACATAGGCTTAGAGCCTGGTTTGCTCAACCGTTCAATACACTCAATTACGTTCTGCCGGGTTGCTTTAGTAAATTCAGGATCAGCAAGCTCAAAGACTAATGATGGATCATTCTTCTTCTCATTCAAGATGATTTTCGGACGTCCATCAACATCCTTCTCAAGTAAACTAACTGACTCAACATCAATAGCCTTGAGAATATAAGCTTTTACTTCCTGACGGAAAGTATTCTTACCTGTAGCAACATCTTCTTTCCACTTAAGGTCAGGAGTCTGTGCTACGATTGTAAATATCTGCTGTCCAAAGAAAGGCCCAAACTTCTGGGCTGTTTGCCGATAGCGAGCTAAAATTTGAGCTGCTAAACCCGGAATGTTAGCTCCATTAATATTATTTTCCATAAAATGTTCCTTTTTGAGTCCGTACTTGATATACCAATACGAACATAGTTATACAAAAATTGATAAAATCTCTCCACTGTTCGATTATTTAATAGCTATTCAAAATTGGAATAGGTGAATTCAATCACATAATCTACTGAGCATAAAATAATAAATTGAAAATTTATGAGAAATACTTTGTGAGTTACTTCTGATAATTTCTGCTATTTCTTAGTTTTATCGTCCCGTTTCGACGGTTGAAATTCAACTTATACGATGTTCAACGCACCCCTCACCGTAAGCGTATAACGCGATTAGATGCGATATAAGCCACTTTATCATCAGTTCCTTAGAACCTACTGAGTATGTCCGGTATTATCGAAATTCGTCAGAATTACGGTTGTTTAATCTAACATTACTAAAATCATAGACTCATTGCTTATAGCATGACCCATCTATACCATTTCCAGGATTTGTTTGTTTATACTGCACGAACATTAGGATTTCCACCTATCATCGTCTCCTTGTTTGCTTATGGAATATCTTCATCATAAGTGTACTATTGCCCTTACAGAGACAGTGTAAGAAACAACACAGGTAACTAACGATTCAGCGTTCTCTCACATACAATGTTGCGCATTGTACTTTACGAGTGTCTTAACAGTCAGCAATGTCGGTTGGCAGTCGGGGTGACTCGTACTCCTTAACTTCTACTTTACAATAGCAGCTTGAAATCTCTGTACTATCATTGGACTTCCCAATTAGTTAAAAGTTAAACAATTAGAGTTCATTTTATCATAGCTGACTCTATTCAGCGTAAGTAAAGTTGATTCATTAAGTATATCATCATATACTATAATTATTACTAAACTGGTTTTAGGATTCTAACCCTAAAGCATCTTTAATAACTCTATCTACTTCCTTAATCCATAACGATGTTTATTATCCAAAATTCTGGTGTGAATTAGTATAATAAATCAAAGGCATTTACATATCTTGAAATGCTTAAGCTCTGCCGTTTTTTACAAGGAGTTTTCTCTGCATCTCCTAATCTTATTTATTACCACGTAATAACACTTGCTAAAGGTGTCCGCTTCTAAGTTCAGGGTTATAGCGCCCTCATACTCGCATTTTAGACTATCATATTTTAGTCTCGTCATTTCTCATATATTATACTCATCTACACGACAAAACTCATGAGTCACCTTAGACTTGAAAGACGGTATCAATCTCATATACCTCATCCCTTATACGTAAGTTCTTTTACAGCACACTATTTACGATAGTGTACAGGATTGGCTCCTGCTCCACGATAATCAGTCAAGCTTTAACGTTTACATGTTTAATTCTTGGATCATTGCGTTTCCAGCTTTCATATCCTTACTTTGTACAAGTATGTACCATAACACGGTTATCCTTACATTAGTATTAGTAATTTACTCCCTTCATAAGTATAAGTTCCAATATCCACAATTGCATATTGCATCACAGCTGATGTATACTGAACACTAGAGTTAGCCTGTTTTCCTTTCTGGACGCACAGTAGCGCTTTTGTTAACCGATTTTGGAGACCGGTAATGCGTTATCTGCAATCTCTTTTTTTCCATGAGCTGGCTGCTTGCTTAAGGTGAAACTAACCTTTGCCTCTCGGCTTTACCTATTCTTTCCAAAGGAATAAGTTAGGAACCGGATTGTCCCTATTTCGTCATCGTGTTTATATCCCTTTTTGATTCTGCTTTTGATAAACTAATACGGATATAGGGATTTCGTTCCCTTTGTACTGTTTAGCACTCAGTGTGTCTTCTCTTTAGTACTGCGTCTTTAGAAGTCCCCAAACGGTTCTCACTTCCTAATGAGGATTGTACACGCTCATCCCCTCTTATGTAGTTTTCAATTACATAAGCTAACACCCTACCTTTTGAGTAATCTCACAGTTTTAGCTGCTAACATATTCTCGGGTCATGTAACTTTTCGGGCCATGGAGAAATGATTCCAAGCTCCCTGACAGGTGCGACCAGTATTATTGTATACTTTACCGCATGACTTCCTCGGAGTGATTTACGCTACAGTTTTACTCCTCTCGAACTGTGATATAATTAAAGTATTTATTATACGGTTATTATCACTAACTTTTTACCGTAGGGCTGTTATCTTTAGCCGTTGATTTTTGTTCTGGTATATTGACGCTTGTTATTTCACCGGTAGTAAGATTAATAGTAGCTACTACTTTCTTACCTAGACATATGTCGACAAACTTATTTTTTACATCACTACTACTGATGTAGTCTATTGGTTCCATTTTTGAAGCGTCAAAACCATCCAAACATTTGCAAGCACTACTTACAGACGAACGTAAGTACTGTTCTACATATAAACAATTACTTATACTACTATTAGCTTGGTCTCTAATAAAAGTAGACTGATTACCTTCTACTATAAAGTATTCAGTTTGAGATTGTATAGAACTTAATTTAGCTCTTGCTTCTCTTGAGTCCTTAATGATACGCGATAGACGTATCATCTGCTGAAGTATAATTTTATTGTTCATATTTATCTACTATTGTTAATGGAGTTGCCGGTGATTCGTCATCAGATACCTTACTTATAGCATTTACTTTCGGATATCCTGTTGAATTCGTCTTCTCTATTACTTTAGTTTTCCACTTAACTACTGGCTTTGGTTCGCCAGTAGTTTTTACATTCACTTTTGCGTCTGTTGTTCCTTTCACAGATACTTCTAATGTAGATAAGTCGACCTCGACATTTATCTCATCTACAGACTTTTTCTCCTCTTTTATTACTTTAGGGAAGTTAGGTAACTCCACTATAGAGGGTATAACAGGCTGTGCCTGTATAACTTCTGTAGTTGCGAACATTTGCCTACCAATGAATACACTGACAACAAACATTCCAACTACAGTTAACATTCTATTATTCATTTGATATGATATTTATTAGAATGGCTATTCTTCTAGGATATGAATTTTCAAAAGAAACTTTTTAAACCAGTTTAGTTTTTTTTTTCAGTTCCTTCAGATTGTTCTTCCTTCTTTGGGTATTCGTCTTCCTTTGGAGCTATTAAATCTCCTTGACAATACTCTGCAAGACGATCAGCTGGGTCTCGATACAGATTAATAATCTGACCTACAACCATACGCATCTTATCAAGCGTAGGAGTCTCCTTCTGTTTGTCAAAGTAATTGGTACGAATACTCCCTAGAACTTTACGAGCAACTTCACGTGCAGCTTCAAGTTCAGTCTTCTTACTGTCTTCTACACCATCAGTAGTAATAGTATAGTCAGCAAATAACTTATCAATGTAGTCATTGCCTAGTAAGCCAGTAATAGCATTAATTGCTTTATCCTGTTCAGGTTTTGCTTCAGGATCATCCTTCAGCTTATAGCGGAAGTTTTCTCCAATTAAAGCACGTAATGCTTCTGCTACTTGTTCTTCACTCCAACCAGCTTTAGACATATGCGTATGCATGATAGAGTGAGCCATACACGGTGAACCTGTCTGTGAAGTATATAAGTATACAGCGCGACCTAAACCACGCAAGATAGCTGTAGGCTGGATAATAGAGAATATCTCATTGATCCAATCTGTAACTGTCTTCTCGTCTAATGCAAGCTTCTTATCTGCATCAGTTTCTTTCAGGCCACGATATACACGATACCATTCTACAGTGTTAACTATATTTTCTGCCACATTTTTCTCTTTAGAGATGAGGTAATTAAGGGCAGTTTTCAATTCCTCATCATTAGCAATCTTGTTAGGATCAAGCTCTGGAATTTCTACTTTTGGCTTGCTGTTTGCAAGTTCTGTAGGTACTTCACTTTCTGAGAAGTTAATAGACATTTGTCCATCGTTCCCAGGCAGAGCTTTAGCAGGAGCTAGTTTAATACCTAGCATTTCTGCCATACTTTGCAGTGGTAATACTTGGTCTGCAGCTATCTGTAACTGCAATTCGCCACGTTCACCACGGTCGAACAAGTCTTGACGTACATCGACAAGAGCTAACAAAGTAACTACATCAATGCTACGATTGATGTCTGCATATAACTCAGGATATTGCTTCTTGAGTTCTTCATTGTTAGCATAACGCTGTTGCATTACAAATGCTAACATAGCCTTACCATCAACAGATGATTCTCTTGAACCAATAGGTATGCCGGCTGTAGGAATTCCTGTGATAAGGTTTGCAGCACGCTCTACAGCTTTCTTTTCAGGGCTGTTCTTACCTGTTGCATCTTCAGGGATGATTGTAGGAATTTTCTCTTCCTTCTTTTTAGGCTTATCCGGACTTTTAGGGGCATCCTTCTTCGCCTGAACCTTAGTTTCCTTAGCTGTAGTAGGAGCTTTCTTTGCATCCTCTACTTTAGCATCTTTCGGCTTGTTATCTACTTGAGGCTTAGCTTCCTCCTTCTTGTTCTCAGTGCTGTTTACTTTAGCTTCAGCTTTTGCTGCTGCTTTTGCTGCTTTCAAGGCTGCCTTTCTTTCAGCCTTACTCATTTCTTTTGCCATTTTGATAATGTTTAAAGTGTTAAAATAAAAAATTATTATTAAGTACAATTAAAAAGATAGGTTAGTTTAAGAGGTTAACTATCATCCTCTATTTCTGGTGAGTCACGTCCATTAGTAAAGGTATTACTTTTAGTTAGTGCATCGAATAATTCTTCATCTTTAACAATGTAACCTGCAACCCCAGTAAGGCGAACGGTAGTACCTTCTGTCACTGTAGCTACTAAGCTTTGCATGCATGTTAAAGCATCATCATTACTCATGGTGCTAACTAAACTAGTAAGAGAAGTAGTTTTATCATTATCTGACTTAACTACTTCCTTACTCAAAATACCTACTAATAGACCAGCCATAATGGCGAAAACAAGTTTCCACCACATTCCTGTACTACGAAATAATCGCGCAAGGATAAATGCTACAGTTAGTAGACCAATAATTGCTGGTGTCATAATTAGTAAATGTTTTTTTAGTTTAACAATTGTTTTAATTTCTCTCTCGCTTTATTAAGACGAGATTTTACTTGAGACTCAGAGAGCTCAAGATGTTCAGCAATCTCTTTGTAAGAAAGATTCTGAACTGTACGTAGTTCAAGTATATACCTATACTTATAGCGAAGTCTGCTTAATGCATCTGATAACTTACTATCTGTCTCATGATATATGTACAAATCCTCTGGTGAGCTGTCGGCCGAACTGCTTACCTGTAGACAGTTACTATCATTATCTAACTCATAATCATACTTCTCTTTTTTAGTACGTCGTATATAATCAATACTACTATTTATAGCGATAGTTTTTAGCCACATCTCAAATGAAATATGATTAACATAACTAGCTATCTTAAAGAAAGCTTTAGTAAACGTTACAGATACTAAATCATCTGTTACATCCTTATTGTGTACAATATTATATATAGTATTGTATATAATTCTGTGATAACGATTATAAAGCTGTGTGAAGGCATGTTGTTTACCTTCTTTAGCCTGCTTGATCAGATCTAAAAGCTGTTGTCTTTCTTCATCTGTCATAATTACGGGCTTTAGTGTGCCTATAGAGTCAACCGAGACTCTATAGACTTAAAATGGCAATTCTAGTACATTCCTACAATAATATTCATACCAATCTTTGTAGAATTTATTATAAGTATCCCATATACATTCCATGAATTCTATTTTCATAGGTCTAGTAAGTACACTAGTAGGAGTATTATTAATTAATCCACATAATATTCTTATACGAACTTTTAGAGTTAAATCTTTATCTACTCCTATCTTTTGTATTATCCTATTATCAAACCAAAATATTAAATATTTTACAGTTTGAACTTTATAAGATTCATGAAACTCTAGTTCTTTTAATTCCCTTTTTTGTATTCTTAAAAAGGTATACCACTCAGGTCGCCAGTTAAATGAACTATACTTAACTCCCCAAGTGGTATATATATGGTTTGTCAAACTATAAATTAACATATTGCTGCTTTACTCTTTTAGCTATTTTCATTAGTACTACATTAATTTGTGCTAATGACCAGCCTGTAGTTTCTAATATATAAGCTTTAGTTGCAGCTACACCTCTCCCATATATTCCAATATCTTCAAGGTATTTATTAGTAAATGTCTTTAACTGTTCATCAGTTATATTAGGCATTTTTGTACCATGTATCGATTGACGATAAGATGGTAATGAACATATTTCCGAGTATTCATACTCTAGAAAAACAAATTTGTCAGGATTTGCTAATACACTCTGAATTTCAATAGAGTCTTCAGGAAGTATAGTGAATTCTCCTTTCTGTACTAGGTCATTAACCAATAGTGCAGAAGTAATTCTCATACAAGGAACTTCTCCAATTATATTAGCAAGAAGTTCAAAGTTTTCACCTACAATTCTGTAGATACCAGGATGATTGAGTCTCATGGTTGATTAATTTCTTTTTTAAAGTTATTTACTATTCCAGATACTTCTGATAAAGTTAATTCTGGATACTTTTGCATCACTTTATTAACTGCATCAATATCAGACTTAGCTGATCTGAGTAAGTTAATGAACTCTGTTCTTTCATGTTTAGAGTCAAACCAAGCAAAATATCTTACACGCATTGATATTCGTATTCTTTTATTTTACTACTTAATTCATTCCATTTAGTAATATCTATATCAGTAGCATCTACTAAATGTATTATGTCACATTTAGTATTGAATACTCTTCTAATATAAGATATTCCTTCTTTGTAGTGATACTTATTCTTATAAGCACGAGGTACTACATTATGAAGACGAGTTATTAATTCAGTCTTCATTCTCATCTCTGTTGCAGCTTTCTCCCATGATTCTGGAAGATTCTGTCTAATAAAATTCATTAATCCCATTTCAAATTAATTTATTGATTAAACTTAATATTGTAGCATTGAAGGGAATCGAACCCTTCACAGCCCCTACGTCTGATCTAGCCTGATATGCTCCAGCTTTCTACGACATTAGCTTAGCCGTTGGACTCTGTTATCACGCTGCGATACCAGTGTAGTCCATTACATAACTTGTATTGCCAGTTATCTGCATATTGACCTATTCTACTTCACATTGTCGCTGTCAAATTCATTCAGCCCCATATGCGTTTCCTATCATTTTACTTCGAGGGAAACGCTAGCAATAGAAGTCACCTTAGACGTCATAGTGAGTGGAGCTGGAGGGGATCAAACCCTCGTCCATACGACTGATTCATAGACCTAACAGTCAATGTGGGTATACAACCGACCAAAGTTGTATACCCTATGGTCTTGAGAATGGTTAGTTCTCTTATACTGATCTTGATGATATACGAATGATAGTTAAAGCATTTTATATACTTTAAACGATTCAAAGATTCATATCATTCAGTCTGACTTGATGTCACGACTAAGGCGTTTCTCTATCTCTAGAGGACAATCTTATTGTCGCGATCTCAGACTTATGATCAGTAGTTCATGGTAGTTCCCCATAACTGATTTAAAAATTCTGTATGAGACCTGTTAATTCAGGTCCTTGTATGCCTCAGGCCCTAGTTAGTTCAAAAGAACTGATTCCGACTCACATACTAAGCTATTGATTCAAAGATTCTAAGCTTGGAACCTCTTTTATTTTGTTTGTTTTGAGTTAGCGACGATTTACACCGGGTACTAACTCATCGTATGTCCACTGCCAGGAATCCGGGAAGATATCGCGCAATTCTCTTTGAGATTCGTCAATACTCTTACCGATTTCGATAAGGTCTTTATCGTACTGCTTCTTCATCTCGCGAGCTTCTTTATCCCATGCGGACACAGGCTTATTTCCACTCTTGATATCTTCAGCGAGTGCAGATAAATCCTTCAGGTATGTTTTAATACGTTGGTTTGTACGATTAGAACGGCGAACCTGCAGTACTGCGGAAGATACTGTAAATTCACATTTCTGTACAATAGCAACTAACTCATTTGTTAGCTTCTCTTTGCGACGTTCGGCAATCTTCTCAGCTGCCTTAGTAGCAATGTCTTCAGTTACTTTACTAGAGTTAGCGATTACATCTTGGATGTTTTCTCCATTTACTTCCTCTAAGAGGATGTTCATTTTCTTTTCTGCCATTTTGAATACAGTTTAATTGATTTAACAATAAAATTTATTTAACACTATAATATAATCTTAATGAAAGAACAATCACTGAAATATCTCTTTTTAGCCTCTATTATAGCTACTGCTATAATGTTTAGTCTTAATTTAATATCTCTGTACTTATTCTTCTTATGAATTTTTAGTGCTGATTCTTTACTACATCTACTAAAGTATGATATAGCTTCTAATCTTTTCTCCTCGTATAGAGTAGGAGAAATAATTACGTTAGTCATATAGTATGACATTTTAATTTGTTTTTTTTGTTTTACTCATATCTTTTAGTAAATTTAAGTAATAATTAAAAAGAACTGTTCCTGTCTATTTGTACTTCTTATTCAACAGGAGACTCCCTGCCTTCTCCTGACCTACATATAATGTGGTTGACCGTTGTATAGTCCATTGTACTCTTGATTAACAATTTCCATTAGGGTTCTAGTCTTAAACAGTTCTTTAGGTTGACTGAATCCACCATTTTACTAACAATTTAAATTAGTAATATATAGTATTGAGTAGAGACTCTGGCGGAACTTCTACTTCTTTACTATTCTTTGGTTGCATTCTGAGTTTACACTCATGAGTACATTCACTACAGTTGATATGATTATCAAGTGTAGGACAATCATTGTTTACTTCCATGCTTTCTTACGATTATAAGGCTCCATTTTCTTATGTTTTGGCTTCTTTTTGAACTCTTTTGGAGGTTCTTCATTATTCTTCTTTGCCATACTAGTAAAATTTGAATAGAGGGTTAATATCACGTAATAATTCAGGTAATGCGGATAATCCGTATTTCTTTAGTATCTTACGATGCTCGTAATATGCAGAAGTGGTATTTACTTGAGCAATAATACTTACAGGAACACTAATAACTTCACGATTCTGTTGTACTAAGAACTTACATAGTTCTGAATTCAATAGCTCTCGTGTCTTGAGAGCAGGTGAACCAATAGATGCAACAATCTTCTTACAGAAGTCTTCTATTACTGGTATTTGCGGATTAGATGGTCTATCTACTGCTATATCAGTTGGAGTTAAACATTTAGCTACCATAGCACTCATCACATCTTCATCTGATAAGATACTTACATCTACGTTCTTAGTATCTGTATTATTTGCTATATTTGATGCTAAAGATGTTACTAGTGCATGTTCATCTTTTATTTCTCCTTTAAATGTAATAATAATTGCTTTCATATTTTACTTTTGATAAGTTATTTACTAGGAATACTAATAGATACTTCTATTTCATATTCCTCTAATTCTTCAAATAGTTTATCAGTATTTAATTTACTGATAATTTCAATAGGTGGATTAACCTCTACTCTTTTACCTGGTACTGTTCTACATAGCTTTTTAGCTCGTTCTAACGATATACCAAGTACTTTAGTAGTAGCTAATAGATTTGCAAGATAGTGGTCGTTACTGAACTTTATCTCAGTTAACTTACGACCTTCTTTTACTTTATTGACTACCATTCTTCTTCCTCTGAAATTAAGTTCTCAAATTCAGTGAAGAAATTATCTGGATCTTTACAGGTAATTCTTGCATTATCTGTCTCTATGACTGCAACATTTCCATGTTTGTTATTGCAGCTCTGAGTTATGCTATCAATAGCATTGATGTTAATAATACAAGGTTTTGTTTCTTCAATATCTGCAAAGCATTGCTCTACAAATAAAAAATCTCCAATCTTTTTCATGTTTCTAAAAAATTTAAATTGTTAATAATGACGCCTGGACACTCAGGATTTAATTAAGTTAGTGCCAACCTAGTTTATAGCATTTGTTATAAGACAAAGATAAACGACCACAATCGTTACTTACTATGACTCTCACTATAGTTTTAACTCATAAGCAGAAATAGCTGTCAAACTAAATCTTATTGGAGTACATGATTTTAACGTCCGCACTAATACCTATCTAAAAGTGCTAGCATTCTTTTGATAAGATATGAGCCCCACATGTTTGTTACTGATTCTCACAGTTATTACGAGCTTTTATTGCTTCTTCTTCAGTATTAAAATAACCAACTCCATATACATAATACTTATTTCTATCTTTTCTGTAAGTATAATATTTAGCGTTGATTATATTCTTTCTATTTAAGTTGTTTTCTCTTTGACTTATTATTCTTAGATTTGCTTTTCTATTATCTAGCTTATTTCGATTAATATGGTCACATACGATTTTTGTATTAGATGTGTCTCTATCTAATACTATATTGTGTAATCTTACTTTATTTCTTTTATAATCAGATATTATATATCCTTTATCGTTTATTCTCCAAGAATAAGGCTTTAATTTATCAATATCTTCAACATCGATTAATACTTCAATATCTTTATTGTTTCCTTTAATAACTAATATTCCATTGTTATCTTTTATTATATATGTGTTTGTATACTTTCTCATATTATTTAATTTTTTTAATAAAAAGTATACTCTATCTTCACAGACTGAGTATACTAGACTCTAATATTCATTTAAAACAGAAAGAAGGTTTGGTTTTAATTCTGAATAGAGTCATTTACAACCGTTGATATAACATGAGTTTGTATAGAGTCATCAAGATATTTTTGAGCTCTTGCCCCAGATAATATCATATTGTACGTTGATGTGTTTGATTCATATATGTAAATCATGTCTTTTATAGACAACGATGTACCATGTTGCATCAAAATATCAATTAGTACTACCTTTGGCATAGCTAAAAATACACTATCAATCCTTCTATCTTCTCTCATTTGCTCACGCATATCGAGAATATCCTGTATTGTTGCTACAGGCTCTTCAATAGTAATATGCGCATCTTCTTGTACTTCTTCTTGGTTTACACCATTTAAGAAATTAGCAATGTTTTTACGCTCTGCGTAAAATATTGCTCCAATCATGCCTATTAAGGCAAGGATTGCTACTACTACCCAAACAGTTCTTCTTGGCGGTTCAGGTCTCGCCATTAAATCATTTTCCATTTTGATAATGTTTTAAAATTAGTAATTAATCTCCCCAAAACCAATCTTGGAGTAGTTCTTTAAAGTTTTCCATTATATAATTTCCATCTTCTCTTTCTTTTATTTTCAGAGATGTCCCGACAGAAGCATGGGAATCGACTAACCCAGCGTAAGAATACATACAGAACAAACTCGTAGATTTATTATATCCACTTCTTCTATATAACCAAGAATAGATGTAATAATAATCGAACTTAGGTGTCCAAGGTTTATTATTATTACTAATGAAATTCAGAGCAGCTATAATTGTACTAAGCTGTTCATACAAATTTAAATGCTTATCCTTATAAGTTCTAGATTTTCTACCTATTACTTTACAAGCATCTTTGTAAGTTTTAATTTCTTCTCTTTTCATACTTTTATTGATTAAAGTGTTACTTTATAGTATCTCCAACAAAATATACGTGATGATATAGATAGTACTTTACATATACAGTACTATTTTGGTTTGTAATAGGATTACGTAATGTGAACTTATATTCTTCATCATTAGTAATACTTCTCTCTTTATTGACTAATATATAATTCTTGTACTTCATTTGTAAATCTACAAAATTATATACAGTTTTGGACTCTTCGTATTCTCTTTTAATTAGAATACCAACAATATATGTTATTATTGCTATTACTAATATTCTACTAATTCGATTTAGTTCATAATATTTAATTACTTTTATCATAAATAGATTTTAATGTTAATTACTAATTGTACCCAGAGCGGGAGTCGAACCCGCACGACCAATGGTCAAAGGTGTTTAAGACCTTAGCGTCTACCTATTTCGCCATCTGGGCATTAAATTAAAGTTTACAACTTGATAATTATTAAGGTTAATAAAAAATGCAGGTATTTATCTCGTTACACCTGCGGGTCCGGCAATCCTGTCTTATATACCGCGTGAGCTGGCGGTTAAAGGTATTAGTTTTCATAGGTACAAACTGGAAGATTCTTTAGACCTACTACTTAACACACTCGCCACATGAAGGCTACCTTAATGAGTGCAATCAGTATATCTATATTCACATATAAATATACTGACAACAGTACGCTTACTGTTATGCTTAATTAATCAATCTGTGCAATTAAGAATGAAACGATGATTAAATAAACAAATGGCTCATACTATAAATCTAAGGACGAAACAAACTTGGCTATATTAAACTATATGACATCTGCGACTAGGAGAAGGTAATATTGCTGTCTAATATAGTTGTTCCTGATTTTAACGTCTGCACTAATACTCGTGACACCACTACTATAAACACGAGATATAAGCCCCACAGGATTGTTAAGGATTCTCACCTTAAGGATACCTAGCATAGGGCACGCTAGGTTTTTTGTGTTATACTACCCTTACTTGTTCATATACTATAACACCTGCCTATGAACTGTCTTTGATGTATCTGCACTAATATTAGGTTATATTATAGCATTTGCAACTACTATAGTATAGTGCCTAAATATAAGCCCCACAAAGTTGACACTGATTCTCACAGTGTAGATGCAGTAAATATTACTGCATTAACTTATTAATAAAACACTGCTGTAGATACAATTACATTGTAAGGTTCTAATTTTTTAGTAACTTCATCTACTTCCGTTTGTAGAATAATATTGGGTAGTGTACTATATTTTCCTATGCAACTATCTACATATTCTTTAGTTTGGTTAAGACTAAAGTTGAATTGTTTTTTTAGTATTTTTATTATGTCTAGTTTAGCTGAAGTGTTAGTTTTTTCAGGTATAAACATACTCATTCTTACTAAGTTTGTTTTATTTCCTGAGTCTTCCTTACGCTCCAATTTAGGTACGTCTGTACAAAGAATAGACGTATCTATAAGAATAGATAGTATGTTATTAAACTGTTGCTCCGAACATACTTTAGAAACTGCACCTAATAGACTATTTGTAGACAATTTCTCGTCTTCAATAAGCTTATCTATTACATAATTCTGAATACAAGTTATTTTCTTCATAATTTGATATTATTTATTAGTTATTTTTTCTCTAATATTCTAATCTCTTCAAGATTACTCATAAAAAGTAAAAAGTAATGACTAGATAAAGCTAATAGAACAATTGGCCATCCAAATAATATTAATAAGGATGCTATTATGTCTGCTAATGTCAATACCTCGTATTTTTTATAACAGTATATTAGATAGATTATGCTACTAATTATACCTAATGTTAGATGAATGATAAATAGTACTACTTTTGTTTCCATATAATTGATTTATTTGTTAGTTAATGCAATAAAAATAATAGAGTAAGCGCATTAATATAGTCATCAGTTACGATGTGTGACTATAAGCTATGCTATGAACTACGTAGATATACACGTTTCTATTCTCTTACTCTATTGAGTCTGCTATACTTTTGGTTATAGTATAACTTTCTACTCAAGTTTTGACATACTTGGTGGAACCTTTCTCCGAGGCTGTAGTCCGATATATTCCACATTCACTTTACTCACCCGGAACTGAGGACACTTATTGTTCAGTTAGTGTCAGACTGTTAAGCACCTCATTAAGCCTATCGAGGTATAGCTAATCTTCGCTCTGCTTACTTCAAGCTTGGTTGCTGTCTCTAATAAGATGTGCACCAGTTGGAACCTACAACTGCATCTACCACGTGGATTATACTATATTTCCTTACACTCTTGACGGTTGTGCATTACCTATCTCCAGTAAGTTTCATATAGTATTCTTGACTCTGCATTCTTGACACATAAACTCAAATGTGTTCTCTCCCCGACTTGTCACGGTTATTGCTTACGAGAGATGTAGTTGCATTAAGAAGAGAAGTATAATAATATAGTCCTTAGCGCTACCTAAGTCTTTATAAGGGCATACCTAACTTATATTATTATACTTTAACGTGGTTAAATTATGTTTCACAACATATGAGGATAATTTGCATTTCATAGAATAATTACTTTGCGAAATAAATCTGTATTAATATTATAATGCAGTATATACTACTACATTTAGGTATTCATCAAAATAGGGCATAATATATGTGTCAATGAGATAAGTATTTACATTATTCTCTGAAGGAGATAATGATAACTCTGATATTTGTAAATTTTCATCCCATGCTACGCCTACTAATAAGCCTATAATAGTATCATTTCCTATTTTTACTCCTACTGCTGTTCCTAATAATTTACTGATTAGACTGTTCATTGTGTGCTTCAATTATAATATATCCTTCACTATTATGAGTGAGTTTTTGATTATTGTCTATAGTTACTTCATCACCATTTAATAATGTAAATTTGGTTGTCTTTTCTCCAAATTCTATTATTCTTATAGATGTAATAATACTTTTATCCTTATATTCTATGATTACAGGATTACCTAATAATTTAAAAAATTCATCTTTACTATTCATTTTTCTGTAATAATTTAGTTAAATAACCATATAGATAGATATAATACTATCATCATGATTATTACTGATAACATACCTAATTCTGTGTCTCTATCCATATGATTGTTTATTTAGTTAATGATTAAATTGCATTTTACACCTAAAACTTATAACTGCGCAATGCATAGCCTGAATGTTACACGTTCTCTATCACAACTCTAGCTTTCTTCCCCTTCTTGGTTCTCCGTCATTACGGTTTGTATTATTGAAAGCGTGGAGGAATGGTCCTCACATTACTACTTAAAGCAACGTGGTTTCACCATTATTTACTCACAAATACATTTTCCTTGCGAGTCTATCATAGCTCTTGTGCGCATTACTCGGCAGAGGAGCCTTGCCGAAACCTACAATGTAGGACGCTGTTTAAAACTTAAAGATTAATATAATTAAAACAATCATGTGGACTCCTGCTTTAACGCATGAAGCAGGAACGTTTAACTTTTGGCACTACATACATTATGTCCGTTTTGTGATGTAGGGATTCTAAGTATTTGCAACTACTCAGAAGAGCTAAACCAGGTTGCCAGTCTTTACAGCGCTGGCTTTCTGTGTAGTTGAGTAATTCTGTAATTAACAGGAATTATATCTCTTTTGTCTTCATGTTCTAATTTATGATATTCGTTTCCTATACAGATTTTATTATCATTAAAACCTATATAGAATACTGAATTAAAGCATACACACTTTAGAACAACATGGTTACAGTAGAACTCATATTCTTTAGAAAGATAAGTAAAGATATTTTTCATATCTTCAAATTCTTTTCCTTCAAGTTCTATAAAACCTCCAAAACTAACAAGGGCTCTTGAGGTTATTATTTCTGTGATTTTTCCATTTATTCTCATATATATAGGTTTTATTGATTATTGTATATTTATAATAGAACAAGCGCATTATTTTCGCTATGCTATTCTCTTGTTCTAATTAGTGGTTACGCGCCAAATGCGGCACCTTGTTGTTGAGCTGGGCCTTGTACAAACTGTGGTTGAGCTTGTTGAGGCTGAGCTTGTTGTTGAGCTTGTTGGTTAGGATTAACTGTGTTGATAGTTTGTCCTCCAATTGTTTCTTGTTGTTGAGGTTGCTCTGCTGCTAATGCACGAGTGTCGTTAGCTGGAATACAGTAGTTACTGAATGCTGCTCTTCCGACTTCTTCAGGAGTGCTTCCTCTCATCCATTGCTTTTCTCCACGACTGTCATAGTAATATTGACAGAATACAACTAATTCTGTGTATATTACTGGAACTCCTCCTTGTTTTACAATGTCTCCTGCCATAATAGCTGGTGTACCCTTAGCTGGGTTTGCCGGATGTGCAGATAAGTGTTTCTTGTAAAATGGTTGTGGTGATTTCCAAGATACGTAGCAACCTTCAATAGTTTGGAACATCTCAGGTATGGCTTGGTCTGTTTGACCAATGCCTCCATGTTGCATGCTTAGTAGTGGCTCAAATATGGCTACTACTGGCTTTTGAAAACTTGTGTAGGTTTGTGTTCCTTCCCAAGGGCAATCAAGATTGATTAATTGGGAATACAAGTATTTGTTACCTGCATTTTGAACATTTCTGTTGATTTCTCCAACGGGTATACCTTTTTCATCATACTTTTGACCTACTACTCTTAATACTGGATTTAATAATTGAAACTTTGCCATGATAATATGTTTTTTTGGTGAATAATCTATAAAGGCTATATATTACTTGGTGAAGTAATGTAATAAAAATGGGAGGGTAAGAAAGGGTAATAGGACTTGAGACATCTAAGTACATGCTCTATCCTAAGACTTCATTTATTACCTACTAACATAAGTAGAACTTTCTTATTCCTCCCGATTCTTGGCAGACGCAGCTGAATGGGGTTCGTGCGCAGCCGGTGTAAGTACTCAATACCAGATACTGAATACCTGATACTGAGTACTAAATAACACGTACTACGGTACTATAGTACACCCAGTATAATTGGCTGTGTGTGAATTGGATGTGAAGAAAAAGCAGGGAGTGCACGACTCCCCGCTATAACCATTTAGAGTGGCTTAGAGTTTGTTAACCATGTTTATTAGCCATATAAACAATAGCATAATAACTCCAATTACTATACCAGCAATACCTACTAATAGTAGCATACTAAATAGCTGAATATAGTTAGGAAACACTAAGGATAAGCCTAACATCTGTACAGCAAATCCCTGAACAACTCCGATGGCTATACAAAGTAAGCCACCTGTGATGAGTCTTTTACTCACCTCTTTAACTTTAGTTAACATAAGTTAAATATTTAAATGGTTAATAAATATGTGCGTTGAACAGTCGCACCCCTGTTAAGTCTACTCGATGCCGTCTATATCGAGTTCTGCCTTAGCAATCTGATAATGTTTATCAGGGTAATTCTTATGCAACGCTATTGTATATTGCGCAGCTAATTCTTTACTCTTAAAAACTTCTTTGATTTTAGGACCGATGCAGGTTAATTCAATTACGTAATACATGATATATTTGTTTTAAGTTAATAATGCAATTCTATTAAGATGAGTATGAATTGTAACTGTTACTAAGAGATAGCCAGATTAAACTCTGGCTATTCTTGTGTAACACTTGTAGTGGTTAGCAACAGCATATGCAAGCTTAATAGCCTCATCAATGTCACTCAATAGCTTTGTGCCTTGCCTAACAGCACCGTTCTTGTAGGCATCTATCCTGTATTTCATAATGTTGATATTAGTGAAAGTTCCTGTCTTTCCAGGATGCCAGAGATTCCTCACTGTATCTCACACAGGACATCCGATGTCAAGCCCACTCTTTTCTTTAAAGAGGATTATGTGGTATTCCTCCAATAAATGACAGCAGTAAATGAATTGGTTTCGTAACAAAGGATGATGAGCATAAGCTCATCAATCCTCGCTAAACCAAGAGTCTACGTAATCTAAATCATCATTAGTAGGCTCAAAAATGCAATCTGACAATGTTTCCATAATGCTGTAAATTTAATGGCGGGGGTGTTCCCGCAACAATCGGCAGCCGGGGATGAATTGGAGTAGTACTCCACACACGCACCACCTCTCTCAAAAAATTTTTATAAAAATTTTTATATTTTATTTTTAAATATGTTTAATTTATGTTAAATATCTGTAATTATTCTTAATATTTGCGTTATAGATAATATGAAACATAGCATAGATTATTATATAGAACATATTGAGCCTATGATAGATAATCTAAATAGGCAACAAGAAATACAGATTGATAATACTAAATTTTTAGTATTAAAAGTGCGTACTAAAGATGTTACACATATATTAATAGCGAGTCAATATGACTGGAATGGAGTTCACTACTGGATATATAATACTAACACAAAACAAGTAGAAAATATAATTCATAGTACTCACCACTTCATGCTTAGATTTAAACAGCGCCACTTATCTATTACTAGACTATCAGAAAATAAACAAATAATAGTATGCATGGTTAATATGTTTAAATATTTATATAACTTGTTAAACTGTGCATCCTCAGTTTATATTACATATAAGAAACCATCTAAACTAGGAGTCCCACATATAAGATTTATTACATATATAAGAAAAACTACTAAAAAGAAATAATATGAAATTAATAGAATCCAGTGTACAGATTATTGAGGAAAAAGATCCTTATAAGATGATAGAATTAGCAGGTAGAACTTGCTATAAGTCTGAAGATAAGATAACAGAGAATAGCGCTAAAGAGTTTGTAGATCGTATGATTAAGCTTGGTCATGGGGCTATGTTGGAGCATGGTACTATTTATTTAAAGATAGATAAAACAGAAGACGGACATCTTCCACCAGCTAGACTATATTGGTCAGATGGTAATCACAAG
>PPYF01370243.1_pt1 | contig 63753 bp, 66 predicted proteins | sample 1559871 | NCBI WGS metagenome assembly PPYF01 (sample SAMN08240021, study PRJNA423297) | Human gut metagenome, whole genome shotgun sequencing project. | reverse complement strand
AACTGTTGCGACGCGGGCTTTAATGCAAGCCATCAACCGCCTGGGTAAATCTGTCGTTGGCTATAAACCAATCGCGACAAAATACCACGAAACACTTAACTGCAAACGTAATAGTGATGCGATGATCCTGCATGATTCATCATCAGTTGATGTTTCTTATCAGGATATCAACCCGGTAATGCTGGAAAGTAATTATGGTCAGACGACCACCGATATTCAGTTTCCTGCGTTATCACAGGGCTTGAAAAAATTAAGCCATCTGGCGGATCAGGTTGTGGTGGAAGGGAACGGCGGATGGCGTTATTTACTGAATAATAATATTTTTTTATCCGATTGGGTAAAAAAGGAGAAATTGCCGGTGATCCTGGTGGTCGGAATTCAGTCCGGTTGTGTGAACCATGCATTATTAACCGCCGAAGCCATTAAAAATGATGGTCTGGAAATTATCGGATGGATTGCAAACCGGATAAACCCGGGGTTATCACACTACGCACAGGTCATGGATCGCTTACTGACACATTTACCGGCACCATTGCTTGGGGAGATCCCGTATCTGCTGCGTCCGGAAGCGCGAGAGCTGTCACATTATCTAGACATAGGTCAGATTGAAATACTCTGGGGTAAAGTGTTAACGATAGCATAAATCTATGGATCGTACTTCGCACCATTCCCGGTTGGCGGGAGATCTTGCCAGCAACCAGGCTTCATGCCACAAAACTGACGCCTGACTAAAGTTTTCAGTCCGTTCTGCTTTGGCTGCCCGTTCAGCCATAGTTTGATAATCAGCGATAATTTTCAATAATATGGTTCTCTTTCTGGTTGAATCTAAAGGAAGTATATCCGGATGAGCCCGGACATCAGATATTAAGTGCGATACGTTTTCCGGTCTGGGAATATATATGCACTGGATTATAAGAGATAACGATTATTGATAAAAGTACCCGGCTTTAGCTCCCGCCACAGGCGGGCTGCTGTCCTCAGGTACTGTTGCAGATTTTTGGGGTTAATAACCAATGGAATGAAAACAGGTGTAGGACTTCCTCTTGTTTTGAGATTGTCTGCCTGTCTGGATATTCAGAGGCCAGTCTATTGACCATTACAGTCTGTTGCGTAAAGAAAGCAGCAAACCAAGCACATTCTCAGCTACACTGCTTTAATGCTACAGAACCAGGGATTAGATGAACTGTTTTTTAAGCTCAGATTGATAGCGACAATTTAAATATTAAACAGGAGTATTTTGATGGATAAAAAGGTGTTATTAGCCGTTTTCTTCAGTGTCAGCCCGCTGGCGCTGGCTGTTGAAACGGAGTACGACCAGGCAGTTAACGCGTATATCAATTATAACTGTGATTATAATGCGAAAGCCTTAATCAAAGACGGCTCAGCGAGCCCATATAAAACACTGGTGTCCGCATGTAAACAGGGGGCTGACGATATCCGGAAATTTATTACGGACTGGCCGGATTTTGGTACGAATGAAGGCATTATGGCATTTCAGGATACGGTGGCACCGTATGCCAGGGAGGAAACGGCGGAAAGTGCTTATAAACATCAGATTTATCAGTATGGTGCCGGTTCGTGGGGGATTGGTTATATTCAGAGTTCAGCAGCCAAAGCCAATACGGTCAAACAATGGAAACAAGGCCAGTTTAAGGTAAAATAATTCTCTGAAAGGATTTGTTATGGGGCAACCAGTCAGGTTGATGGTTGCCGGATAATCAGAGATCCGCGTACGGACACTGAAACAATTTTCAATCGTTTCATTCTCTTTTCAGTTGAGTGCAGAGATTTTTGTTAAAAAGATTTCTGAATTACCTTTCAAACAGCCTGTAGCATACTGAGCATAGAAGGATTTTTTTTGAGAACACACAATAGTTTCAGGCTGCTGCCTTTGGGGATCCTACGATGTTGTTCCCATGCTTCAACTAATGATGGAGATACTCCAACGGCAAGAGCAAACTGTTGCTGTGTTAACCCCGTTGTGTCCCGTATCGCTTTTACGTCAGGAATATCATAAGTAGTCAATCGTGCGGCCTTACAGCGGCCTTTACTTATCTCTACTGCTTCAGTAGCACTTGCCAGTAATTCGTTGAAAAGTTCATTCTTCATCATGTCCCTCCAAGCGCAGAAATAACTTTGCGGAGCTGAGATTTTTGTTCGTCACTCAGGTTTTCACGCTCATTTTTAGGATAAGCCAATAACAAGTAAATCTCGCCTTTGGGGTTTATGTAATAGTAAATTACCCGTATACCGCCACTCTTGCCTTTACCCTGAATAGCCCATCGTATTTTTCGGCAACCACCAGGCCATCTGACTACAGTGTCATTCTCAGCAATATTTGCCGCCTGACATGCGCTGACGCGCATAAAAACAACATTATGAATGTTAATCAGTTCAGATGCAGCCCTTCTAAACAAGCAGTCCACAAAATTTTGGCGGCTTACCGTTTACAACCCCTTATTATTCTAAATAATAATAATTATCACTATTGACAAGCGGTTTTTAACTGATTAGTATAATTAATACTGTATAAATGTACAGCAAAACGGAAATTTAATCGAAAAAGGAGTTTTTATGTCAGATAAGCCCAAGCCTGCAGATGGCACTACCCACATTAAGGTTACGGTACACAGTACCCCCCGTGAAAGTGACGAATGGCCGTCTATTGATAATTTTAACGTATTACTTCATCCCGGTCTCAACCGCCCGTCCATCATGAAAGAATATCTCGATGATGCACGCAGGGAACCTGAGCGGATGGTCTATCTCAGCAGTACCGCAGCTGTCGGCAGGAGTGCATTAATCTTTCCGGTTAACGGTACTCTGGCCGCAACCATTGCATCATGGATTCAATCTTTCGATTTCAGTGCTCTGCTGGCAGAACTGAGAGAGACATTACCCCTGGCAGGGCGGATAACCGGTCTTGCCGCATTATTGTGGCCGACTAAAATGGGGAACGCTGAGTTATACCAGGGCGCCGGACCCCTTATTGATTTAAACCGGGCGAGACTTGTCGATATGAGGCAGGCGGATATGGTTGTCACACTGCCGTCTGAACTGGTCACCACGGTAAAACCGGCAGACATCAGGGGACAAAAAACCGTTCCCGCAATGGTTGTGGCGCAGGGTGTGGTGGATGCCGTTAAGCAGGAGCACACGGTTGCACTCACCCTGGCGGGAAATACAGATATTCCGGTCATCATGGCACAAAAAACGAAGAAACCGAATGTGTATACCGCAGAGGTTGTCCCGGGTATGAAACCGCTGCGGTTAAGAATGGTGTCACCATCAGGTAAGCAGGTTCCCCCTTCAAAAAATGTGGAACTTCCGGCCGCAGAGCATTATCTTCCTCAGCCGGACAGCGGAAAAACCCATCATGCGTTTATTGTTTTCGGTGATGATCATTTGCCGGTTTATATTTCGGTGACGCGGAAGGAGTGGCAGGTAAAGCCTTACGTTGAGGCTAAAAAAGCGGAAGAAGAAAAAAAACGCCAGGGCGTCAAAGATAAAGGGCATGGCTACCATCCTGCACCGAAGACCGAAGAGATTAAAGGGCTGGGTGAGTTAAAAAAAGGTCAGAAAAAGACGCCAAAACAAGGCGGAGGAGGAAAACGAGATCGCTGGATTGGTGAGAAAGGCCGAAAAATCTACGAATGGGACTCTCAGCATGGTGAACTGGAAGGGTATCGAGCCAGTGACGGCCAGCATATTGGTGCGTTTGACCCGAAAACGGGCAAGCAACTGAAACCTGCCGACCCAAAACGCAATATCAAAAAATATTTATAAGGAGATAACAACCATGGGATTGAAATTAAGATTAGAGTGGTTTGATAAAAAAACAGAAGACTTTATTGGTGAAGAGTATTCGGTAGATCTAGGAGATGACGACACAGTTATTGAACAGACAGTGAAGCCGACAGAAAATATCATCAATAATGGTGGTTTTGATGTGATTTCTGCGTGGGTTCCTTACCTTCAGAAACATCTGACACATAAAATTGAGTTGGACAAATATACTTATTTCATTTCATTTGATTACCGGGATAAGTGGTAATTAAGATTTTTCAGGGATGAAATGAAGGCGAATACCCACTGCTTACGGATGAGCGGCGGGTATTCATTCACAACAACACAGGGAGTGTGTGAGATGAAAAAACAAAAAACAGGGTATCTGCTGTTATGTCTGATTTCGGTCGTATTACTGGCAGCGTGTCAGGCCAGCTATGTGCGGGAGATATCCGGCGGCAGCGTGAACAACAGCCAGTCTGTCTTATCCGGCAATCAGACAACTGTAAAATAAACTCAACCCCGGGCAGTACGCTGTCCCGGGGTTAATATTGATACCACCGTGATAATAACATCGAAAAATAAAGTAATTAAATGTTGATAAAACAATGAATTGCTACCTTAGCGTACGTTTTCGTTCCATTGGCCCTCAAACCCCGATCCCAGAGCATGTTTACGATATGTCCTGGCTGTTTGATCTGGTTCGAACGGACGGAAATCACTGGTTTGTTGGCGGCCAGAAAGCCGAGGCGGTTAAATCGGGGCGGTCAGCTGGATCGTACTTCGCACCATTCCCGGTTGGCGGGAGATCTTGCCAGCAACCAGGCTTCATGCCACAAAACTGACGCCTGACAATAGTTTTCACTCCGTTCGGCTTTGGCTGCGCGTTCAGCCATCGTTTGATAATCAGCGATTATTTTCAATCGTTTATTCTCATTTTTGGACATATCAGGCTGAATCAGGCACATCAGATATTAAATGCGATGCGTTTTCCAGTCGGTAGTGTCACATCCAGACTTAATTCTCCGCCCAGTGCCTGCACATAGCGTTTAAGGGTAGATAATCTGGGATCGTTATCAGGCTGTTCCATACGGGCAACAGACGGCTGTTTTATTCCCATCATGGCCGCCAGCTCTGTTTGTGAAATATTCAGTTCATCACGTAGCATGCTGAGTGCTATTCTGAGGCTGGCTTCTTCAACTCTTTCCGCTACACGGGCTAGCATTTCAGGACTTTCTTTAGCTAACAGATCTTTGTATGTAGACATTGTTATTTCTCCTGTGTTGCAACAAGATGTTTACGATATTCGGAATCAGCTTGTTTAATCATATTCTTATAAAAGCGTTTTTCATTTATGCTCGTTTTGTCTCCGGCGCATAAGATAATAGCTCTGCGTGCCGGGTCGAAAGCAAAGAATGCTCTGATGGGATTACCGGCATGTTGTATGCGCAATTCCTTCATATTGGGGAAATCAGATCCTTTGAGTGTATCAACATAGGGTCTGCCAAGTTTCGGGCCGAACCTTTCCAGCACCCCCATAGCTTCATAGACTGATTCTCTGAGCGCATCTTCCTGATTCAGAAACCATTTGTCAAAGCACTCAGTCGTTATTATATCCCACATAGTTAATCCATAGAGTATTCATTATAGTCAAATAATATAACGAATACACTATAATTTCAAATAAAATACAGAATACATGAGGTCAATGCCTGACTATAGGCGATGATATTTGAGTATACCCCAGTATCACAGCCTGAAATGCTGCCATTTTCCCATTAGATCATTATCTATCTGTCATGTATGTTATGATCATCATTTAAGTGTCATAAACGGGTGAAAAATGTACATTCACGGTTATCTTCGCGCATCAACGAAAGAGCAGGATGCTCTCAGGGCAAAAAACAGGATTAAAGCCTTTGTGGAAGAAAAAGGATTCCGGATGGCAAGCTGGTACACAGAAAATGTTTCCGGGGCGTCACTTCAGCGACCGGCACTTTTACGGCTGCTTGATGATGCAGCACCCGGTGACATTATTCTCATCGAGCAGGTTGATCGCCTTTCGCGCATGGATGAGGACGGCTGGCAGAAATTAAAGTGCCTTATCAGTGAAAAAAACCTGGTGGTTGTCAGTCTTGACCTCCCGACGAGCCATATGGCGCTGACATCACCTGCCGGTGATGAGTTTACCCGGGCAATGCTTAAGGCGGTTAACGGGATGATGCTGGATATGCTGGCTGCTATTGCCCGCAAAGACTATGAGGATCGCCGCCGCCGTCAGAAAGAAGGGATTGCGAAAGCGAAGGTGGCCGGAAAATACCGGGGACGCCGGGCTGATGAACAGTTGCATCAAAAAATCATCGAACTTCGTGTCAAAAATAAACAGAGTATCCGTGATACCGCAAGGTTGTGTGATGTTTCAGAACGGACAGTGATACGGATTGTTAAACTCAGCGCAGGCTCCTGATACGTATATCCCGGACGTCCGGTGTATTTGATAATGGGATAGTCTACACCCGTTTTTTAAGATGCATTACTTTTTTCGTGTTATACTACGCTTAATTAACCGTGTATCTTACACGATGATTGGTGCGAGGAATCTATGGCTATAAAACAACGGGCAACCAAAAGCGTTACCATGACTGTAGAGCGAGTCTTGCTCAGTCGTGCGCGGGAGGCCGGAATTAATCTCAGTGCAACCCTGACAGCTGCGCTTGATGCGGAACTACGCCGGTATGAAGCGAAAAAATGGCAGGAGGAAAATAGTGAAGCCCTGGAAGCACTCAACCGGTTTCATGATGAACATGGTTGTTTCAGCGATGAATACAGGACATTCTAAGAATGCAGTTCACTGTATACAATAATACCGGGAAAAGTGCTGTCTATCCTATGTTGCTTGATGTAACAAGCGATATTATCGGTCAGTTGAACCGCAGGATTGTGATTCCCCTGCTACTCGTTGAAAATTATCCCGCAGGCACTCGTCCCAAACGGTTGGTTCCGCTTATCAGACTGACCGATGATAAAGAATATGCAGTCATGACACATGAAATGGCCAGTATTCCCGCCCGTTCTCTGGGTATTGTGTTTTGTGATGCCTCTCTTTATCGTACAGAAATAAAAGCGGCGATTGATTTTCTTTTTGATGGTATTTAAGAATGATAAATTAATACCGGCAGGAACCCGTAATGACTGATATATCCCGTCCCGTTCTCACGCTGAACCGTAAACCGAAAGCAGAGCCGGAAAAAAGCAAAGATACCCCGATACAGCCGGTGTTCCGCAGAAAACAGCGGATAGATGCTGTCCTGCGACCGAAAAAAAACAAAGCGGCTCCGGCCGCAAAGCCCCCAGCACCCGTCAAAAAAGCCAAAAAACCTGAACTGCCAGCGGTGAAGCCTGAAAAAGTCCCGGTTCCGCCGACACCGCCGAAAAAACGGATGAATATCATTGAGGCACTGGGGATTATTACCCGGTACTGGCCTGAACTGTTTCCGGACGGTCAGCTGCGTCCGATGAAAAATGGGCTGCGTGAAGATTTATTTCAGGACAAAAAAGCCAGAGTTTTACCGTTGTCAGCCAGAACGCTGACACGCTGTTTATCCTCTGTCTCTCATTCAATCGGCTATCGTCTGACGGTTGTTGCCGGTACAGTACGTTATGATAAGGACGGTCAGCCCAGCGGGTTAGTAACACCGGAGGAAGAAGCTGATTCAATACTGCGGATGGAAAAGTTAAGAAAACAGCAGCTAAAGGTAAGGCCTGATAAATTTAGTCCGGCAGAGGAGAGGATGAACAAGTAAGTGTGATGTTAGTGGTACAGTGCTTATAGTAAGTTTTCCATTTATATTCCATTGGTTACTTGTGTAATTTGTGGGGGGGCTCTTTCCTGATGCTTTTTCAATGTTTGCTGCTATGCATCAGACGGAATCGGAATGGAAGCCAAAAGCCCGCTTGCCATAAACAGAACCTGTGAAGGCAAGGTCTGCATTCAGGTCGCCGGTGGTGAATGCATCAATAGAAAGTGAACGCTTTTACCGTATAAAGTAATCTGTTAAATAGCTCAAACAGGTCTAAAAAAAAGCCCATGAAACATGGGCAAATAGAGGTGGATACAACTCTGTGGTGATGTGGTTATTCTGTTTTTATTTCAGTGTATTCACTAAAATGTTTCCCAGTCATCGTCGTCATTATCTTTTTGTTTTTTTATATCAGGACGTTGTAACGGAACCAATGTATTGGTTTTAACGCTGCTCTTCAGTTCCCCTGCCTGTATATGAAAGACAGACACAGCCTGAGCCAGTCTGCCTGCCTGTTCCTCAAGTGAAGCTGCGGCAGCAGCAGACTGCTCGACTAATGCGGCGTTCTGCTGGGTAACTTTGTCCATCTCTGTCACCGCCACACCAATCTGATCAATGCCCCGGCTTTGTTCATCTGATGCAGAAGTAATCTCGCTCATAATATCGGTGACCCGTGTAACAGCGCTGACAATTTCATCCATTGTCTCCCCGGCATGCTCAACCAGTGCGGCGCCGGCATCGACTTTTCCGACTGAATCCTCGATCAGGGTTTTGATTTCCCGTGCGGCCTGCGCACTGCGCTGGGCAAGATTGCGGACCTCTCCGGCGACAACGGCGAATCCCCGGCCCTGTTCACCCGCCCGTGCGGCTTCCACGGCGGCATTCAGTGCCAGAATGTTGGTCTGGAACGCAATGCCGTCAATCACACTGATGATATCGGCGATTTTCTTCGAGCTGTCACCTATACCACGCATGGTGTTTACCACATCATCGACAACCTTACCTCCGCGCTCAGCAGTTTCAGAAGCCGTTAATGCCAGATGGCTTGCCTGGCGGGCATTATCGGCATTCTGTCGAACGGTGGCCGTCAGCTCTTCCATGCTTGCAGCTGTTTCTTCGAGGGATGCTGCCTGCTGCTCTGTCCGGGATGACAGGTCATTATTTCCGGCTGCAATTTCACCGGCCCCGTTATAAATGGCTGTCACTCCATCACGGACATCACCGACCGTTCCTGCCAGTTCATGTTGCATATGTCTCAATGTATTGGCTAACATACCAATTTCATTGTTTCCTGTAACATTAACCGGAGTAACCAGGTCACCTTTGGCAATCAATTGAATACTCGATACAATGCTATTTAATGGCATAATAAGCATTTTACGGATACCGAGCCAAATTAGTGTAACAAGAACAAAGACAATAAAAATTATAAATATAAGAAGAGATATTGACTGCTTATAAGCATTTTCATTCATCTCCACAAGATTAGTGTATGCACTGTCATTTAACTTTATATTTTCACTGTATTCAGTTTCAAAGTTATCTTGATATCTTTGAGTCGGGTGTTTTAAATACTCATCTAATTTACCATCACGCAAAGATTTAGATAAATACAAAAGCTCAGAATTGTATTTATTAAATGAATCATCTAATTTACTTCCGTCATAATTAACCAGAGGTTCTGGTAGTGACTTGAATAACTGAAATTCATCTGTTGCTTTTTTAAGATGCTCATCAGCTGAATTTAAAAGAGGTGCGACACTCTCATCAACAACGCTACCATTTAATCCTAATCGGCTCGCCGCCCAACTCAAATCCATTCTGGCCTTTAATAAATCGATCCATGCATCAGCAATTGCATCAGAACGGTCTCTTAATTCGCTAACAGTATTAAATCTATGATTGAATTTATTTACTGTTTGTAAAGAAAAACCACCAGAACCTAATTGTAATATAAAGAATAAAACTAAAAAAACAGGAGCGACGTGGTAATTCTAATTTTATTTAACATTGAATGTTACCTCTTTGAACCATAAATAACCATGATTTCACATGGGTTATTTGCAAGTTATTTTTATTATTGAATGTGACAATTTTTGCATCAGTTCTATTGCCATCTTTTTTACTGCTGCTTCTTCATTATAACAAATGATTTTATTTTATTCTTACGGGCAATCAATCAATAACATCTCGTTTTGTTTGTATTATATCTAGGTTTTTGTTTCTTTTTTGTTACATACGTGTTCGATTTGTCTGTTTTTGGGTAAATTGATATTTGAGTAAGCTTTTGTTCCAATGAGGATGGTCTCTAAATTTAGATTGCCGATGAGTATGATCTCAAAAGATTATATCATGCGTTAAGCACTCTGAATAAATCAGGATAGACGGTAAATCCAGGGTACTCCTACAGTCTGCCTGTCATCTGCGATTAGCAGCAAGAGAGGCCAGACGTCAACGATATTGTTAATAATATATCTTCTTGCTATGAATATTCTGTTTTTTTCTAGTAAGATAGAACGATGTTTTATGATATATAATCATATTGTGATTTATAATCAATTAAATACCATTTGATTAGTAAATGTACTTAAATTCTATTCTGTTAATAATTTATCAAGGAGCGGGCATGTCCGTCAGTTCAAAAAGAAGCATAATTTCAAAAATACGTAAAGATATTTCTGATCTACAAAAAAAACTATCAGATGAAGTCAGAAAAAAAATACAATTGCAACAAGAAATAATACAGTTACAAGAGAGTATTGATAAAAATATCTCACCAGACACTATAACATTAAAGCTTAATCAGATAGCAAGTTATAATAGTGACGTAGCCAGGCATTTAGAAAAAAAAGATGATATTTTAAAAAAAATAGCATCAAAAAATATTGATCTTCAGTGCTATGAGTTACAGCTATCCCAAGATGAAGAAAATGAAAGAAAAAAACAAGATCATGAGACAAAGAAGCGAGCAGAAGAAAAAATTGAATTTGAGAAAAAACTAACCCGTGAAGAGGAGGCAAGAAACAGAGCTGTACATACTCAGTTGGCTTTAAGTAAGCAAGCTCTTGATAACGAAATTCATGATGCGAATACCAGCTTACAACATGACGTGTTCATTTCTCATGTCAGGGAGGATAAAGATGATTTTGTTCACCCATTTGCTAGTTATCTGAAATCACTTGGTATTAGTGTCTGGTATGATGAGTTCACCCTGCAAGGGGATGATAGCTTGATAAAGAAGATAGACAGAGGTCTTGCTAACGCAAAGTTCGGCATTTTGGTTATCTCAAGAGAATTCGTTAATAAAGACTGGGCTGAATACGAAATTAACGACCTTCTTGCTAAAGATATTAATGGCACGGGACGGATTCTACCAATTTGGCACAATATAACAAAAAGTGAAGTTATAAACTTTAGTACATCACTTGCTGATAAAATGGCACTAACAACAGCCCATAATACAATCCCTGAATTAGCAAAAAAGCTACTTCCTATTCTTATTGAATAGTTGCTGAATGCGATCCCGTTATTCTGCACATTTCTAAGCTCTCACCTTATGGGGGGGCTTTAAACTGAACAATTAAATTTTATGTAGAGATTTTGTAATACTTGTGACTTTATAAGTAGTTAAATAAAAAATTTCGTTCAATTTCACAGGTCTTAATTTATCATTTTGATAAAGATGACTGGAGTTTTTCTCCGAACAAAAATCTTTTTAATCAAAGTGTTATTGTCATTATTCTGAAATATGATATAGAATTTTGAGTGGTTGGCTATGATGAAAAACATATCTGAGATATAATTAAAAAACTGATGGCGTATATAAGTTAAATATTCTATGAGAACTTTTTTTTTCAGAATTAAGCTATTAAGTAAAGGATTTGTCTTTAAAATTAGTCTGTGGGCTTTGATTGGCATGTCAGTTCCTTTGCTTGGCGGGTTTGATGTTTTTTCAGGTATAAATTTCTTACCCCGGACGATATTAAGTCCTGAGCCGATTCTTAATATTTTAGCGACCAGTTTACTTACGGTGACTACTTTTTCATTAGGTATTATTGTTTCAACCTATAGCTCGGTTTCCAATCAAGCATCACCACGTGCTACCATATTAATTACAAAAAACCCAACGATTTTGTATGTGTTATCAACATTTATTGGATCTTTTCTCTATAGCCTTGTTGGCGTAATCGGTGTCTACAGTGATTTTTACACACCAACAGGTAAGTTTTTTGTTTTATTCGTTACCGTTGGGGTTTTAATTATTGTAATTATTGCTTTTGTTCGCTGGATTAATCATTTATTCGTATTCGGTAGAGTTAATTATATTACTTCGCAGCTATTAGACGTTACATCTGATGCTTTGATGGCACGTAAACCATTGCGTTCAATGGGAGCAAGATTAAGCTTAGGTCCTCCTCCATCTTTCCCACAGACCTGTCAGGTTTATTCTATGGAAATTGGATTTATTCAATACATTGATATTAAAAGCCTTAACTCCTGGGCGAAAAACAAGGGCGGGCATATTTACATTGGTATTAAAATTGGTGATTGGGTTAATTTATCCCATTTACTTTTAACATCAACCGTGGAATTATCCGATAGCGAAAAAAAAACATTAATGACATATTTTATAATTAAAACAGAGCGTGTTTTTGATTATGATCCGTATTATGGATGTGAGATTTTGAATGAGGTGGCAATGAAGGCGTTATCACCAGCGATCAATGATTCAGGAACTGCAAAATATGTAATTGCACAATTAATATCTCTGCTATCTCACTGGAGTGAAAAACCGTGTTCAGAGCAGCTATATTATCTTAATGTATCTATGCCTATGATTAACGAAGAAGAACTTATAGCTGTTTGTTTTGATTCCCTCATTCCTTTAATGAAAAATGATTTACAGTTAATTGGGTTTTTTATCAATAGTATTGTATCCCTTGAGCGGATTAATTCAGTATATTGGAACCTGCCGATAAAAAAACGTCTTAATTTTTTGCTATCACAGATACCTGATGGTATCAACTCAGAGGATTTGCGACAGTTAGTCAGATCTTTTCTGACCAAATGATTTTAATTACCAGTGTATAGAAACGATAACATTATGCTGGATATAAAATATTTTTTAATCAATATTTTTATAAGGATGAAACTTTCTCATAAGAGTGTGTAATTTTCATTTTTCTGATAAAATATAGAAATTGTATTTTTTGTTTTAAATTTTATCTTTTGGAGATGTAATGAAATCATTATCTTATTTATCTGTTATTACTGAGAAATTAAATGATTGGCAGTATAATTTACTGTGGCAATTACCCAATATTGTCATTGCGGGTTTGTTAATTGTGATCTTCTATATTTTGGCAAAATCCATGAAATGGTTTGTTCATTTTACATTAGAAAAACGCCATCGTCGGGCTTTGGCAGGTGTAATTAGTGTTTTTATATTTTGGGCAATAATTCTGATTGGATTATTAGTAGCTGTAACGCTGATATTTCCTTCTGTTCAGCCTGCCGATATGTTATCCACTCTGGGGATTGGTTCGGTGGCATTCGGATTCGCATTCAAAGATATCTTGCAAAATCTGTTGTCTGGGATATTGATATTACTCCATCAGCCGTTTAAAATTGGTGATACTATACGTATTAATGGGTTTGAAGGAACTGTTGATGAGATTGCAACTCGTGCTACGTATTTAACATCAGAAAATGGTGATATCATTGTTATCCCGAATGCTATAATTTACACTGGGGCTCTGGTCGTTTTGACTCACACAACGAGAAACCAGGAAAACAGGGGCACTAAATCTATTGAGGCAATCTAAATACCTGATTTTAGTGTGCGTACTGAATTGTGTTCTGGAGACAAAAGGGCGCTTGTTGGCTAAATATAACAGCGGGCGTCGTTCTTTGTCGCTAAAAAATAATATATTTGATAACAAATATTTTAGTGAAAGTGATGATATTCCCAAAAAGTATGTGAAACTTAAATGTGGATTATTGTATAAATGTTGGTTTTTTATAAAACCTGGAGATTTGATGTATAAAAAAATCAAAAGCCTCTTCTTTCTTCCGGCAGCAAGTGGAATAATTTTAATGATCTCTGCAGTATTGGGGATTATTATTGCTAACAGTTTTCTGGCTGATTTTTATTTTTCCATTCTGGAAGAATATATTGGTGGTTTATCCATTCTGCATTGGATTAATGATGGGTTGATGGCGGTATTTTTTCTATATGTTGGTTTGGAGTTAAAAAGGGAATTTTTAGTTGGTGAATTAGCAACTAATGCTCAAAGAATTTTACCCGGAGCGGCGGCTATCGCAGGTTTAACAATGCCTGCATTTATTTATTATTTATTTAATAAAAACAGTTTTGATGCCATGAGTGGTTGGGCGATTCCTGCAGCTACAGATATTGCATTTGCGTTAGGTATTTTAGCTTTGTTAGGTAATCGTATCCCTTTATCACTTAAAATATTTTTAACGGCATTAGCTATTATTGATGATCTGGCCGTTATTGTTATTATCGCTGTATTTTATACTAACAATATTAATTTATCCTACTTGTTAGGCGCATCTTTAAGTATTGTTTTTCTGATTTTTTTAAATTTTAAAAATATAACGAGGCCTTATTTATATGTGTTGGGTGGGTTAGTGCTCTGGGTCATGATTTTTAAATCAGGTGTTCATGCAACACTGGCTGGTGTCATTTTAGCTTTAACAATTCCGCTGAATCAGGTTAAAAATATTTCACATGGAGAATCTCCTTTAATTACATGGGAGCATCGGCTAAGTCATTGGGTCAGTTTTTTTATTATACCTATCTTTGGATTAGCTAATGCAGGCGTTTCATTTTCTGAGTTAGACTTATCAATGTTAATACACCCTGTTGTTTTAGGAATTACATTAGGACTATTTTTAGGTAAGCAAATAGGGATTTTTGGTATTGTTTATTTAGGGGAGAGAATGAAGTTATTTAAACGTCCTGCTGGTGCATCCTGGTTACAGGTTTACGGTGTTGCATTATTATGCGGGATAGGTTTTACCATGAGCTTATTTATAAGTATGTTGGCTTTTGTTTCTCCTGAATTACAATCACTCAGTAAAATTGGAGTGTTTTTAGGTTCTCTTTTTTCCGGTATTTTAGGTTATCTTATTTTGAGATTCCATTCTATACTAACAGATAAAGAACCCCATCGATATTCTTCTTTAAAATAATATATTTGATATAAATAATATGAGGTTTTTTTAAATGAGGTGGTAAATTAAAACCACCTCGTCATTATCATGGGTAATTATGATTTATCGACAATATGAATAAAATGAATATGTTTTTCATATTGATCCAGGATGTCATGAATAATTTGTGACTCACTCCATCCCATAATATCGTAATCTTGTCCGCCTTCTTTTAAATAGACTTCAGCACGATAGTATTTTTGAGATTCATTATTTTCATCATCCATTCCTGCTAATGCAAAAGAAGGGGTCAGGTAGTCTCGTAATCTGATTTCATAGAGAAAATTGAGATTATCACTAAACTGAACTTCTAATGTGACTCTATCATCCCGGTCACTATGAATAGCTGCTTCTGTACCTTGCTTTGACAGCTCTGCTACCACCGATTGCATGGCTGGCTCGATCACTTCTGCCATAAAACGTTTAACCTGATTACGTTTAGGAAAATACGCTATTTTTCGTAATCTGCGTTGCCATGATAATCCACCTCTTCCCGCATTAGGAGCTAAGGTTGCGAGTTGTTGGCTATCTTTTTTGTAGACATCAATACGTAAGGCTTTAAGTAGTCCGACAATAGCAATTAACAGAATGATGGCAAAAGGCAGTGCGGTAGCAATAGTCATAGTTTGTAATGCAGTTAATCCACCGGCCAATAATAATGTAATTGCAACAGCACCCATCAGAAATGCCCAAAAAATACGTTGCCAAACTGGGGTATGTATTTCACCTGCTGAAGCTAATGTATCAACGACCATTGCACCAGAATCGGCCGAGGTGACAAAAAAGACGATAACCATCAGCATTGCAACAAAAGAAAGCACTGATGAAAACGGAAAATAATTTAAAAACTGAAACAACGCCAGCGCCACATCTTCCTGAACTATCTGAGCCAGCACCTCAGCACCTTTATCCCGGATAAGAAAAATGGCGCTGTTACCGAAAAAAGTCATCCATAGCAGGGTAAAACCAGCGGGGACAAACAACACGCCGGTAACAAACTCACGGATTGTCCGCCCGCGGGAGATACGTGCGATAAACATTCCCACAAAAGGTGACCATGACAGCCACCAACCCCAATATAATAATGTCCATCCTCCTAACCATTCTGTAGATTGGGGTTCATAGGCATAAAGGTTAAAGGTCTTATTGATAATATCGGAAAGATAGGCTCCTGTATTTTGTACAAATGACTTTAGTAAAAGTACTGTTGGTCCTAAAATACCGATTAATAAAAGTAGGATCCCCGCTAGGCTCAGGTTTAACTCAGAAAGAATACGGATTCCTTTATCTAAACCACTCACTACGGATAACGTGGCTAACCCAGTTATGATAACAATCAAAATGACCTGCATAGCAGGACTGACCGGAAGTCCAAATAAATGAGCCAGACCTGCATTTACCTGCAGAACACCGAATCCCAGGGATGTGGAAACACCAAAAACGGTACCGACAACGGCAAAAATATCGACAGCATGACCCATTGGTCCATAAATTCTTTCACCAATGAGTGGATACAGTGCTGAACGTAGTGTAAGTGGTAAACCATGACGGTAACTAAAAAATGCCAAGATTAAGGCTACAATCGCATAAATAGCCCATGCATGTAATCCCCAGTGGAAAAATGTAATTTCCATTGCTTCTCTCGCGGCCTGAACTGTCTGCGCATCTCCGACCGGCGGTGCAAGATAATGCATTACGGGTTCGGCTACACCAAAAAACATCAGTCCTATCCCCATTCCTGCAGAAAATAACATTGCAAACCAGGACAAATAACTAAATTGTGGCTGAGAATGGTCAGGGCCGAGTTTGATTTCACCAAACCGGGATAGGCCTAAATAAGCAACCGTCAATAAAATCAATGCAACAGCAAGAATATAAAACCAGCTGGCATTCTCAAACAGTTGAGCTTGTAGTGCTTTAAGCAATATTTCAGAACGTTGTGGAAAAATTGCTGCTATCGCAACAACGCACAAAATAATAAATGCTGAAGTAAAAAAAACTGGGGGGTTTACTTTCCCCCATTTTCTTGTTTTTTCTGGTGATAATGCCATTTTTATCCCTTTTTAACATGTATTAATCAGTGTGATAGTATTATCTTATATTATAAACATAGGTTATTGAGTTAAGCCATCATCTAATAATTCAGCCATTACTAATGGCCTGCCTATTGGAATAAGTGGAGCTCTGTTACAATTATTGATAGTACAATTGTACCGCCATGTTGTCTTTATGCCACTATATCGCAGCTGTGACTGTTTATAGAACGCTCAATAATGGCTACTTCAAAGTGTAAGCATCCCTACAAAATGTATCATTAACTTTTAGAGATCTTCCTACAAATTAATTATATCGGAGTAAGGTCAACTTCCGCTGATCGCTCAGAGCAGACTGTCAGGTTTGGTTATGTGCTGTCAGTGAAAACCGTCAGTTCAAGTCTGAGCTAATACATTTATTTTAGATTGAGAAGAATTCCGTACATTTGCTTCTCCAACGTCCGATCTGTCTCCTCGGGCCACCTTACCGGGTCGGTCTGTAACTGTCCTAGCATCTTCATGCCTCTGTGCTGACGTGACTTCCGTTCGATGTAGTCCTCGTCTTGATAGCCCATCGTTTCAATCACAAACGCCTTTTTTCCACCGGTAGCCATCGTGGCATCGACCAGAAAATCAGGCAGCACCCAGCCCTCCTCGCCGTCCACTGTGACGTCATAATCAAACAGCGGTTTTTTCAGGGACAGGCAGCGGACCGGCACATCCTCCTTCTTCGACTTCGACAGCCAGGCCGCGCATGTGGCCAGCGACTTCAGTGTCTGTCGTTCCAGCCTGCTGTCGACCGGTACCGGACAGCTTCGGGTGTAAAGTGCATGGGCATAGCCATCGCTGCAGACGATATTGCCGCCTGCTGACCGTCTGAATTCCAGTATTACCCAGTATGGCGGGCGCAGTCCGTCCTGACTCTCCCCATTGATCCGCAGTCCCTTCTCCGGTGTGAAAATAGCTTCTTCATTCCGGAACCTGAATGTGGCCCGTTCCCAGGATACCTCATCAGACATGAAAATCTGGTAAAAATGACGGGCACGACCGGCAGGCCAGGGTAAAGCAGGGTTTTCCAGCTGCCCCATTAGTCTCTGTTGCTCATCCTGTGTTATCAGCGGCCAGAAGCGAATGATGTCTGAGAGCGGACGGCCCCGCGTGAACTCATTGTTCCGGGTGACGTCGGCAAGCCTGTCTATAGCTTCCCGCGCAGGAGCAGAGGGAAAGGGGGCCAGAGTATCAATGATGTTGAGTCCTGCATCTTCGATAAGAGTGAGCAGTAACCGGGAAAGGCGCGGGCGGCGTTTTCTTCGCAGGCGGTCATCACAGTTATCCAGGTGGCCGGGCCCGGCCTGCAGGCGTGCGTCTTGCTCTTCACCGGGCAGAAAACTCCGGTAACTGACAGGCTGACTACCCGCCGTTTTACGGGTTCCTGAACGCGTGGTGTCGTCATCCTCCTCCTGCTCTCTGAACATCGGACACCTCACGTCGTGAGGGGTGCTGAACGTCCGCAGGTAAATCGAGCCAGTATCCGTCCGCAGGTTTGCGCTGTTCATCGGGGGCATATCCCCCGCTATACAGCCGCAGGCCAGCCATGTGTCCGTCCGGCGCATCTCCATCAGCACATTAAGTGCCAGAGTTTCTTCTGCCTGACTCCCGATTTCTCTGAGGCCGCGAACTTTTTTTACTGCGGACTCTTCCGCCTCACTCAGTTGTCGGCTGAGGCGCCCCCGGGGGGCTCGTTTCTTTACCAGTCGCATGGTCATGCTTTATCTCCTGCCATATTCTAAGGCATCTTCAATCGGACCAGAGTCTGAACTCCCCCTGAATTATAACGGATGCTGATTGCTGAGGACTGCCATTCACTTACAGAGTCTTAGCTCTCACTGCAGGCGAGCTACTGTTCTGACATAAAAATGCATGTTCACTTAACTATATCAGGATAAATCTCGTCTATCTTGACGTAAAAACGTCCAGTTTCAGCAGCCCTGCGAATTTTTTCCTCCATAAGCCCCCTGAAACTGATGTTATTTTTCAGCATCAGGAAAAGGTCATAACCACTGACACAAATGATCCGTTTTCCTTTCCCCCAGGCGTCCAGACCATCCTGTGTAAAACCTTCCCAACTGATGAATACACCGCGTGCCCAGGCTGCTTTTTGCTCCAGCTTTCCCTGGAAAACATGAAGGTCGGCATTACCGGTTTTGACATTGTGCCACTTAGCCTCAACTAAATAGGTTTCGTTATTCAGCTGAAAGCTACCATCAATCTGTTCGCCTTTCAGCCTGAACGCCCCCTTAGGGGATAGCCAACAAGCCGTAAACAATTCATTAAGCCACTCTTCAAATTTGTAGCCACGTTGCTGTGGTGATTGCTTATGAAGGGATTCCAGACCCCGAATGAAATAATTACTATCAAAGCCGGTGGGGACGATCAATACAGGTACATTACCGGCAGCAGCCTGACTGTCAGCCCCCTGAATTTTTGCAATAAATTTGCCGTAGACAACATCATCCTCAGCTGAGATCACGTTGCCGGGAATTGATTTCCGGTACTCCCAGAGTCGGGTGGCAACCCTCAGAACGGTCTCTCTTTCTGATTGTTTAAAAAAACTACGGAGTCGCTTCATTTTAGAGTCTCCATCAGTCCGATAGATATCATTGTCTATATCGATGGACAATTCAGACTCGAAAAACTCACGCATTGACTTATTGGTGAAATCAAGTACATATCCGGCATTAAGTGGATCTTCAAAAAGCTGGTTAATATTTTTAAGATCAATAGCTGTAAATTTCATTCTCTGGTACCTGATATAGAAGCAAGCTTTGTCTGACTCTTTTTACAAACCAGAACAACAATCATTTTGAAAACACCCGTGAGATGCACTATTTTGTTGATGAAGATACCATTTTGCAGTCGTAATATGCCGATTAAATCGGTTTTCGCTATATCCGGCCGGTGACCTGCATATTTTCCGTCCTGTAGGGCTTTATCCTCGCCTTATAGGTGTCTCTATCGTCGGGCATCGTAGTATTTACGTGCAATTTCTGCCAGTATATCCAGCAGCATGATGCTAACCGATTGAGGGGAAAAATCTCATCCGCTGTTACTGATTTTCGGTCGCTGCAGCTTTTGCTATCTCATCCACAGCTTCCCGAACTGAAAAGGCGAGTTTATCCTTTGGTGAAAATTGCACAAAGTAGCAGGGATGATTTGACCATTTGTCACTATTTTGTCGCGGTTCATAATCAACACTGAATGCGTAAATAACTCTGTTGCTTAAATCCCACCCAGTGGCATCACAATACCGTGTATACAGTTCTCGGAGTTCTTCGAAAAAAGCACCTTCACGGAGCAGACCGGCTTGCTTCACGGTTTCACGCTGATACATGAAATACTCCACTGCTGCTTTTTTTGAAGGGAATTCACGCTGACCAATTTTTACAGATATAGAACGCCCCACACTATTCCCCTTTCTGAATGACCGGTAAATAACTCAGATTTACAGCATAGCCGAGGACAAAAGAACGTAAAAGTGAAAAGAAATTTCACCGTTGCGGAATAAGGGGCGCTAAGCCCGGGTATGCACATAGTCATTTTCTCCTGTGCCGCCTTTCTTCTTCGTATCAGCTTCCGGTAAGCGTTCCCCGTCACAACCTGTTCTGCAAGGGTATATAAACGCTCCGCGCCCCTGCAGAACAGAACGATTCCGGGGGATCGAACCGTCAGGCGATACGAAGACGAAATTCACACTGACGGAGAAACAGCCATGACTATGAACCTGTATACCCAGACAAGCGCCCCTAATTCCGCACCGGCGACCAGCGTATCCCCGCTGGAGCAGTCAGGCTCAACAAAAACGAAATTTCCCGGGAAAAAAAGCAAAACAGATATTTATCAGACAGTAACAGACAACATCATAGAAATGCTGGAAGCGGGTGTTAAGCCGTGGGTATGTCCGTGGAACCGTAACGGTATGGTGTCCGGTATTCCGTCAAATTTTACTACGGATACAAGCTACAGCGGGATCAATATTATGTTGTTGTGGTGCAGTGCCGCAAAGCAGGGATTTAATGACTCCCGCTGGCTGACCTACAAACAGGCTCAGGCTCTGGGGGCGCAGGTTCGCAAAGGTGAGCGTGGCACCATGGCTATTTTTTACAGGATGCTGGAAAAAGAAACGGAAGACGGCGGGATAGAACAGATTCCGATGCTGAAAACGTTCACCGTGTTTAACGTTGAGCAGATCGACGGCCTGACACTGACAGATGAAGACAGCACAGCCGGGCCGGTCAGTGGGTTCGATCCCCTGCCCCACGTTGAGGCCTTTTTTCAGCGCACCGGCGCGAGCATCACGGAACGGGGCCAGCAAGCCTTTTTCCGTCCCGCTACAGATGAAATCTGGCTACCTGAGCGTCATTTATTCGCAGATGCGGCTAATTTTTATGCTACTGGATTGCATGAAATTGTCCATTGGTCAGGAGGAAAAAGCCGTTTAAACAGGGAGATGAAAGGATGGTTCGGATCTGAGGAGTACGCTTTTGAGGAGTTAGTGGCGGAACTGGGAAGCGCGTTTCTGATGGCTGATTTTGGTGTTTCCGGCGATGTTCAGCATGAAAGCTATATTGCTTCATGGCTTAAGTCTCTGAAAAATGATAAACGCTATATTTTTAAAGCCGCCTCTGCCGCGTCAAAAGCGCATAAATACTTAGCTGAATTCTAACAATAATCAAATATTAGCTCTTGCGCTAACTTAGCTTGGGGGCTAATATGATAATAAAAGGGAGGGCTTGTGTTCAGAGTAATTTTCCATGATGAAGCAGAATCAGAGCTATTCGCACTACCTGCACCGGTCAGGGTAAAAATGGTCCGGTTATTAAAAAAACTGGAAGCTAATCCCCGGCTGCTCAGAGAGCCGTATACGAAGCCACTGGGTAACGGTTTATTTGAACTGAGAACCATGGGAAGTGATATAGCCAGGGGGTTATGGGTATATCAGACCGGTGAGCGTATATTTTTATTGCGGATATTTATAAAAAAAACAAACAAAGCCCCGATTAATGAAATTGAACTGGCATTCCGCCGACTGGAGGAAATGAATAATGAAATATAAAAGCCTTGATCAGATTCATGATAAAGCAATGCAGGATACTGAATACCGGGATGCTTATGAAGCTGAGGAAGCCCGTGAACGTCTGCAGGAGACTTTATGTGTCTGGCGTAATGAAGCCGGTCTGACATCGGCACAGGTAGCTGAGCGTATGGGGGTTAAGCCGCCGACTGTCTCGCGAATGGAAAAAAATGCGACCAAAATGAGTTACGAAACCCTTATGCGTTATGCCCGCGCCTGCGGTGTGACAAAGCCAATGATCCCGCTGTACTGACAAATAAATGCGATACAGGCTGTCACCGGCATCGAGCCGGTGGCAGCCTGTATGTGTACATTGGCATCTGCTATTATTTTCCGGATTTATGAATGTTACCGGAACGCCGGATTTTATATGCAGTAACTCAGATTTAATCTGACACAGCTACGGCACAGATCTAAACCTAATCTGACAGGCTGCTTTGTGTCAGGAGCGGACATTGCTAACATTGTGCCGTATTAATCTATGGTGAGCGGGTCATTTTCTGTCTGCTAGGTGCTTTAACACTTAAAAGGCGTGGCTGAGATGAGATGTAACCGCAGGCTTAGAAATCATAACCTGCCATTTTGACCGCAGTTTGGCTGATAATTTTGGCTGGCGGATTGAATTACACTTGGCTGCACGTGAAGGTGACATCAACGTTTTGATCTTCAACACATGCAGTATATTTCCATTGAGTATCCTGTTCAGTCGTTTTAATGCCTTATTTCGCTTCTCTTTGCTTTCGAATATCCAGACGAATTCTTTGTTTGTAAGGAAAAAATCATTAGTGAGTCCTTTGTTTCCAGCAAACCCCTTAGAATTAGCACTCATGTTAATGAATCGCACATTGTTCCCAAAGTCCTTCAGAATATCGCCTTTGCTAAGATTACTGGTGGCGAATATGAGAGAATAATAAAGCTTTTTCATTCCAGAGGTTCTCCATCAATTGCGGACAGAAGCTGAACGCTGCTTAGTTTGCGAAATTTCGAGGCAGATTCATGACGGATCAGACTATAGCTGGTATGGCTGACTTGAAACATACACCAGCCACGGATAATTAATTCCGTCGATAGCATCATTAAATAACCCTGATCAACAAAGTCGCGTTGAGCAAGCACCCCAATTCCTTTTAGCGACATCTGAAAGCGGGTGATAGCTTTTTGCTCATTGAGCTTATTCATTGCAGCTTGAATCAATTCAGCTGTCTCTGCAGGGGTTCTGCTCATGCTGGTCTCCGATGTTCAGATAGTGCAATTATCCTATCGTGGTTTACGAACAATCGCAATATAAAAACAACTATTAGTGTTCTGAGAACACCTTTTAATGTTTTTATAATCTAATCTCTTCCCCTTCTTCAGGATCGCCGACAACCAGAAATTCCAGCAGGCCGGTCTGAGCGCCGGTATCATCAAATCCTTGATCCAGAGTGTCCCGGCAAATATAAAAAACCGGATTTTTCTGCGGAGGCAGCGGCGATTTTTGCCTGACGTTATCCCAGAGGTCAGAACTCAGTACTTCGCCTGACCAGCCGGTGTTTTTCAGCATTTCCGTAGCATAAGTCAGCCGGAATAAGGCACTTTGTGCCGGTATATCACAGCAGCAGGATTTCCACAGATAATCCAGTCGCTGGCGCAATTTTGCCGTCATTACCCGTTTCTGACCCAGGTTACTCAGCCAGACCAGATCTGCGGCCACGCAGCGATGAAAACGTTTTTGTTTCAGTGCGGTTTTCAGCCAGCGCACTAAAAATAAATTCTTGGCCTGATCACTTTGTCCGGCTATACCGTCATGCTGGGCAAGTTTAAGCGCAGCCAGCCCAGCATAGGCCATTCTTCCCAGCTGCTTATTCATTTCTTCAGGTGTGACAACCTGTTTTTCAGTCATTCAGAACCTTTATATAAGACAATTAGTGCGTTATTTAAGGGTATTACCGCAACAATCGGTTACCATTGAACTTTCCTCTGGAAGAGACTCAGACTTCAGTGTTCATCATCAACGCAATTTTTGCAACAAGCCCATAAATAAATTCGGTACAGGAACCTGATATTATTTTCCGGATTTATGAATGTTACAGGAACGCCGGATTTTTATATTTCTCAGGCTGTTTATCTGCAACAAATACAAAAAAAGCAAAATGCCACCGTTTCGACCAGTAGCATTTTTGATTACACTGTATGAGAGTATAATTAAATGCGGCCGGTTTGTTTTAGCCACCACTCAGGCGCCCAACTTGTAGCGCGATTGCTCAATTCAGGAGAAGCGACAGAAAAATTAAGCCGTAATGTTTTAATGGTTGAGTTACTTTCATCATTAGCATGCATAGAGTGTAACCAGAAACCGAAATAGGACTTAAAATCAATATGTTCCCCTATTTTGTATGAGCAATTATCCATTAAAGAACGATAGTAATGCCCTATCGAAACTAGTAAATAGCCCAGGCAATGAACCTGATTATTCTCGGATTTTAGTAAATCATGTCCGAAATATTTTATTTTTTCTTTATTAACTGCCCAACGTGTAATCCATTCAATCTTGTGTAAATCAGAATTAATATTAACCTGAAAAAATAGCAGAGAAAAAAGCTCTTCAGCAATTTCTTCATCACTGAACTTATGAACTCCCGGGAGGTTATATCTTTTTGTTGTAGTTATATAGAAGCTTTCAGGCAACTCTGGTTCTTTATGAGACAGATCACGATAGTATCCATCTCCTCCGACACACTTCAATAATATAGTTTTAATATCCACAGAAAGCGATTCCAGGGGATGCGCTTGTTCAACCGAAAGTCTACTTCTCTGTAAAACATTGTGGTAGTCCTGATAACCCAACTGTTTAGCGATAATGTTCAAACAGTCGTTATAACGTTTGTCAGGTTCTGATTTATTGAGGCGTTTAGCTTGTTTTTTTACGTGGGATGTTAAATTTTTTTTGTGATTTGACATGACGCTTTCCTATAGCCATTGAGCAAACAGCGCATCCCTCGCCGTACCCAATAGGCACGAAAAACGATTAAACAAAAGACAAAAAAGTGATTCTCGATAGAGATTTGCCTTGGGATGGGCTGGCGCTCAAGAAAAGCCATGACCATTCTGTCCTATTTCATATGATTACGTCAATTACATTTCAGCATTATGCCCAAGCCGAACGGTGGTGATGAATCTGGCGGTGGCGTTCAGTCATTACAATGAACATCATCCACCCAGCGCGCTGGGGTATCGTTCACCACGGGAATATATACGCAGAAAGTTATCGCAACCATAAAAGAGAAAACACGTCTGGATATATAGGGGCAAATCCAAACAGTCGCTATACAGAACTTCAACAGAAAAGCTTAGTTTACCCCATTATCAACTTATTGAATTCTTTACTAGGATACTGATAAATGATCGTTGTATGACGAAATGTCAGTATTCCCTTCTTTTTTGTACAGGGCCTGAATACGGCAGATTTGTGAGGGACTGTACCCTGTTGCATCCGCCGTTTCCCGGATACTGAGTTTTTTGATGTGCCGGTAATACAGTACTTTTTTATGACGTTCCGGATCGGCCTGCCGGCCCCGGTATTTACCGAGTTTGTGTGCCCGCTCAATTCCCTGTTTCTGTCTCATCCGGCGACTGAGCCAGTCTTTATGAGACATGGCGGCCATCAGATCGATGAGCATATTGTTAATCGCAGTAATCACAGCCTGGGTAACAGGGTCGTTCCGGGAGGGATCTTTATCAGTAAGCGCCTGCCAGGATGTGGGGATATCGAGACTGACGATCCGCAGCTCATGGTGTTCGATTTGTTTTTTCAGCGTTATCCAGTCACTGTTACTCAACCGGGTCAGGCGATCTATCTGCTCGACCAGTAAAATATCATTACGGTGACTGTCCATCAGTAAACGCCCCAGCTCAGGACGTTCAATTTTCGTCCCGCTGATATTCTCCCGGTAATAGCTTGCTATCTTATATCCCCTCTCCCCAGCGAACTGTTCCAGCATCTCTTTTGCCCGGTCTGCAAACTGATCTTCCGTTGATGCTCTCAAATAAGCCCGAATGAACATAATATCACCATGTTATTGCATTTAGGTTATTGCGTTTAATGTATTGCATATAGATTATAGCATTGGTTGGAGGATGTCATTTTTCGCATATCGCGTCAGGGTATACCCTTGCGCAATATGGGTTTGTTAAAAATACTGTACTGAATAATATATATAAGAAACTATACCATCATGAAATAGCTATTTTTAAAAAATACCCCACTAAGTAATCAACTAATGTAATTATAACTAAAGTAATAGATTTGTTGTTGAAGATATCGTATTAAATAATTTATTTATGGAACTATATATTGAGGAAGTGGGATCTTTCTCTGTCTGAAAGATGATCATTACTGGTATCAAGTGAGAGAATATTAAGAATGTATTGTGTTGAAAGTTATAAATTCAGGTCAGCTAAAAAATAGCACCATTACAGTGCTATTTTTCTGTGTACTTTTCTAAATATAGTTCAAAGGCTTCTCTTGCTATGGCACTGACACTTTTGTGAGCTTTTCCTTCGCGTTTATTTTTTAAAGCCAGATCTTCGATTTTCAATAGAAGTGACTCATTAATAGATATTGTCGTTCTTTTTTGTTTTTCTGCTTCTTCATTAATGATCTGTCTTTCTTCGGAACCATAAGGTTTATCGGCTAACTTTCTGGCAAGCTCATCTGCTTGTTCACTGGTGACAGCTGTTCTGTTAATGGCTTGCTGGCTTGGTCTTTTTACCATCAGAATACCTCTTTCATCAGCTGAATAATTTCATCTTTTGCTGTTTGGTTACTTGTTTCAACTACTCCGGTCCCATTACTCATGCAATCCCTGTAAACCTTTCTAAAACAAATAACTGACTCTAAAGTCTGTATGGTAGGGAATTCACTTAAATATTCCAAGAATTCGTTACGTTCGTTACCGCGTAAAACAGGATTAGTTGATGCCATGCTTTGTAGGCAAAATACTTTAAGTTCAGGATTAAGATCTCGCATAGCTTCTATCTGTTGTTGCAGTTCTTCCAATGTATCAAGATCTGGTTGTGAACACTGTAAAGGCGCAATAATCTGGTGTGCCACAACCCCGCTCGTAATAAATTCACGGGAATTACGGCCAGCTACATCAACGATAATATGAGCATACTTTTCTTCTAACGCCCTGAGTGTTTGCGTTAAGTTATCGAACTTTTCTATTAATGTAATTCTCGGCTGTATTCCGGATGCCTCCCGTTCTGCGTGCCATTTAGCGGCACTTCTTTGTATATCTGCATTAAGTAAACATACATCCTGCCCTTGTTGAGCCAATTCCACGGCTATATTTACGGCGGTTGTTGTCTTGCCTGATCCACCTTTATTGCCCCCAACAACTGTTATCATTAGCTCTCTCCTAACGTGTGAAGTATGAAGTGTGAAGTATTATAAATGAACAGTTTAAGATTGGCTATTAAGAAAAAATTTAACCAGAGCCGTATTAATTGAGCATCACATGTAGTCAGAAAGTGTAAGTTATTAATTATTACATATGAAGTATTATGTATGATTTAATACATCATATGTATGAAGAATTACTTGTGATTTCACATTTCATACTTCATACTCATTGGCGGTGGATACTCATTGTGAGTATCTAAAAGATGAAAACATTTAATAGAACTCAATTTGAGTAGTGAGGGGATATGAAGATTTTTTGTGATGACGGCTCAACTAACGTAAAACTGGCATGGTTTGAAAAAGGAAACATAACCACTTCATTATCAACGAATTCTTTCAGAAAGGGCTGGAAGGTTGAGGGGCTGGGCAGTAATCAGACTTACAATTATGAGCTGGAAGGGCAGAAATTCACCTTTGATGAGGTAAGCAATGAAGCCATTGAAACTACTCATATTGAGTATCAATATTCTGATGTGAATGTTCTCGCTGTCCATCATGCACTGCTGAAGAGTGGTATACCACCACAGGAAGTATCATTAACAGTAACTTTGCCAATCAGTGAGTTTTATACACCAGACTGCCAAAAAAATGAGCTGGCCATTCAGCGTAAGATTGATAATCTGATGCGCCCTGTCAGACTAAATAAGCATGAGGGTTTTGTGATCACCGGCGTGGAAGTGATGCCGGAATCACTGCCCGCCGTGTTCTCTCAGCTGGTTGAGGATGAAGTGGGGGCGCTGGAAAAATCACTGGTCATTGACCTGGGCGGTACCACGCTGGACGTTGGTGTTATTGTGGGCCAGTTTGATGATGTCAGTGCTATTTACGGAAATTCAGCAATCGGTGTCTCTATGGTCACTCAGGCTGCTCTCACCGCGCTGAAGATGGCTTCCAGTGACACCAGCGCGTTTGTCGCAGATGAACTGATAAAGCGGCGTGAAGATGATGCATTTATCCGTCAGGTTGTTAATGATGAAAGTAAAATCCCGCTGGTTCTGAGTACCATTAACTCCGCAATTGAAAAACTGGGGGCTGAAGTTGTTGATGATCTTGCCGGGTTCCGGAACGTGAACAGGGTATATCTGGTCGGCGGCGGCGCATCATTAATTGAACCGGCTGTAAAACAGGCATGGCATAATATCAGCCACAAGATACATGTGATGGATACACCGCAGCTGGCGCTTGTGAAATCAATCGCGAAATTCAAAGAGGAATAATGCAATGAGTACTGACCGGAAGAAATTCACACTCTATCTTCATCCGGACAATGACGCGGACACCCGGGCACTGGAGGCCATTGATGCCGTACCGAAAAATAACCGGGGTGAGCTTTTCCGGAACGTATTCATGGCGGGGCTGGCATTACACCGTCTGGACAGACGGTTACCGGCCATGGTTGCAGAATTATCGGTCGGAGAGCTGACGGCCGATAAACTGGTTGAATTAATTGCCTTACTAACGGGCTGGCAGCCGTCAAAAGCGGATATTAAATCAGTCCTGGAAAATCTGGGAGGTGCAATAACACCTGCACCACTGAAAGTAAAAGAGCCGGAACAGGATGAAAGCAAAAAAGAGGCGCTGAAGCAGGCAAAAAGAAAATTAGCCGGATTGCTTTAACGTCGGCCAAAGCGAAAAGGCTGTTTTATAACCGCCTGTTGTCTTTCTCTGGAGGTGCCGTGGCCGGGCGGTGACTTCTGATCTGAAGTAAAAACACATTCCAACGTCCTCCGGATGAGTCGTGTTAAACCGGCCGGCAGCCACCGGCCTTTTTGGCAGGATTCGTTTCTCTCGTTATTTAGTACTACTTAAAAATAATGATTAAACACCCAAACTACCAGTTCAAAAGAATTTCGCCCCCGCAGTGTAAGGGTCAGTACGTCCGGGTGACCCGGCCGTCATTCTCTCCTGTGTTTCATTTCTCCTCCGTATCAGCTTCCGGTAATCGTTCCCTGTTCCGCTCCGCACTACAAGGGTATATAAACGCTGCGCGCCCTTGTACTGCGAAACAAAACAGGGATGACGAACCGTCAGGCGATACGAAGACGAAATTCACACTGACGGAGAAAATGCTATGACTATGAATCAGCTCACCCAGACTACTGTCCCTAACCCCGCAGCGGCGACCAGCGTATCCCCGCTGGAGCAGTCAGGCTCCTCAAAAACGAAATTTGTAAAGCGCAAAGCAAAACCGGACATGTATCAGACGGTGACAGATAACATCATCAGGGCGCTGGAAGCGGGCGTAAAACCCTGGGTCTGTCCGTGGACCGGTAACGGGGCAGCTTCCGGATTACCGGCCAATTTTTCAACCGGCACAGCTTACAGCGGGATTAATATTATGCTGCTGTGGAGCAGTGCAGCGGAGCAGGGTTATACAGATCCCCGGTGGCTGACTTATAAACAGGCGGCAGAGCAGGGCGGTCAGGTTCGTAAAGGCGAGCACGGCACCACCATTATTTATTACAAAATGCTGGAAAAAGAAAACGAGGCCGGAGAGACTGAACATATCCCGATGCTGAAAACATTTACCGTTTTTAATGTGCAGCAGATCGATAATTTAGCGGTTGAATACGCAGCATTACCGGCAGCGTCATTTGATCCCATAGAAAAAGCCGAAGCACTGACCGCCCGCAGTGGTGCCAAAATTACAGAGAAAGGCATACAGGCATTTTACCGTCCTGCTACCGATGAAATATATTTACCTGAAAGATTCCGGTTTAATAATGCTGCTGATTTTTACGCGACACAGCTTCATGAATTAATTCACTGGACAGGAGCGAAACCCCGTTTAAACAGAGAGAAGGGCGGTAAATACGGTTCAGACAAATATGCGTTTGAGGAACTGATCGCAGAGTTAGGCTGTGCGTTTTTAATGGCTGATTTGGGAATAACCGGTGATGTGCAGCATGAAAGCTATATATCATCATGGCTGAAAGCACTGAATGATGATAAGCGGTTTATATTTAAAGCTGCGAGCGCAGCATCAAAAGCACACCGGTATCTGAGAGAATTGTAATCGGAATTCTGTGATATCTGACAAAGTTGCCACTGTAACGAAATATAGTTGCAGTGGTTGATTTTAAAGATAAGGAAAAAAATTATAAAACCATCGGGCAAAATAAAATGCTATTAACAGTAATCATAATTTTTATCTTTGAATGATCGGGGGCTGAAAACTCCCCCGACCTGATAAAACCATCAGCGTAAATTTTATCGCTATCAGGATAATAATATCAATGGGTACAGTCAATATATTAATGACTATTTTTTATATTTCTGTAGATAACATAAATTTCGTCAGCGTAACGCTGCCTTTTGCGTTCCTGCTCCGGTGATTTTTTCCTGCCTGCATTGTAAGCACCCACACCCCGCCAGATGTCTTTTTCAAGATGAATGAATTTAGCCAGGTAATAAGCGCCGGTATAAATATTCATACAGGGATCATGTTTTAGCATCGTTTCCTGAATGCCGTATTTTCGGAGTTCATTAAAATTCTGAGAATGGATCTGCATCAGGCCAACGGCATATTTTTCATCAGAAACACGGTTAAGGGCATCAATGCGAAATGATGACTCTCTGAATGAGACAGCCCTTAACAAATCCGGATCAATATGATAATCACGACCGGCAAGATCATAGCAATCCTGTGCAACTGACAGGGCGGGGGAACATCAATGCAGAAAATAATGTAAAAAACGTTCTCATAATATCCCCGCCAGTGACTAACTTTCATGGATTACAGCATTTTTTACCAAAAAACGGAAGCAGGTTTTTATTTGTGAATATACGCAAGGCACAAGATACAAAATAGTCTTCTCTGAAAATAGATTTCCACACACTACGCAAATTTAAAATTTGCATGAATTTATATTTAAATCATGTGGTTATGCTTTATATTTTGTGTTTTTTTTCGTATTTTTCAAAATCAAAGCCCATTCATGTGTTCAGATTAGACCTTATTTATGGGCTAATCAGACTTTTTATGTGGGTTTTTCATTTAATTACAATGAGATGTAATTTTCACTAAAAATAAGTGGGCTGGTTATGGGCTTTGTAATATACTGAATTTAAAGTATCCGTTTTAACAGCTTTCTTGAGTGGGCTTTTTTTGGTCTTTGGTTTTTTACATCTAAGCCCACAAAGGGCAGCTAAAAATGCTAAGGGAAATAACATCATGCCTCGTCAACATATATACATGAAACAAAAAACACTGGATGGTATCCGTGGGCTTGTCGATAAGCGACGTAATGAAGGCGCCTCAGCCAGTGAAGCTAATATCTCCAGTGTAGGTTCTGAGCTGCTGGAAATCGGTTTAAGGGTTGTTGAAAATCTGGAGAAAGAAAAAGAAGGGGATGACGGATTAACTTTTGAAGAACGATATAGACGTCAGGTTATTGAGGAATTATCCAAATCCCGGCAGTGTATTCAGGTTATGTTTAAGATGATGTTTGACCTGACTGAAATAGCCGGTGATAACCGATACAACTATCGCGAATATGTGGAAGAATTTAAAAGCAGAACACAACAATTATTTGTGGAAATGTTCCCTGATAAATGAAAATTACAATAGTAAGTCATAACAGAAAAGTACGTTTTATCCGTGCATCATTTTGTGATGCATAGCAATCATTTTTATTGTTATTTAACTTTAGTGTGTGTTATATTTTATGTGATTTACAATTTAAGAAATCGCTCAGTAAGAAAGTTGCTGCTTTCCTACTGAGCTGAACACATAACCCATGCCTTTTGGAGACGGTTACATGTCTGCTCTCAATCATATTGCGATCATTGATGGATCTCAAGTAAATTCCGCTAAACATAGTTTTTACCTTCCTTCTGTCTCTTTCCTGAGAGATTCAGACTTTCATTTGGTAGAAAAAAACGGCAATTCCAGTCAGTTTGATATGTATAATTTTTATTCTGATGATATGTCTCAAGCCTACCTATCCGCTTTAGATGAAAACTTAACAACTGATATTGTATTCTTAGAGTTTGTTAAAGCAAAGTATCATGATATATATACACCATTCATTGTATTGACTGAATTTTTAAATATTAAATCATCAAAATTTATTTTGTTTAGGTATTCATATTTAAATCAACCAGATATTGATAAACTATATCTTGGTGATGATATATTTATATATAACGATAGATACAAGCATGAACTCAATGTTGATTTATGTATAGAGCAATTAAAGGATGAATATCCATTTGATATATTTAATAATAAAGAATGGCTTGTTGGTTGGATGATTATAAAAGGCTATACGTTGATACAGATATCATTACAAACAAAAATACCATTATGTTATGTGGAGAAAATTTCAAAAAAACTAATTTCTGAAACTCAAACATATAAAAAAGAACTTTTCATAAAAACATCAAATATACTTGCATGGGATAGGTTTATTCCAGGTGTTTTGCTGGATAGATTGATACGCAAAAATGGCACTGTATATAAAACCAGTCCGAGATAGGGACTTACGGTAGTGTTTTTAATTTTGTAGACTCCCTAAAAAGGAGAAACTATGACTATGAAAAAAGAATACCGTCCGGTCACGATCAGTATTTCGATTTCTGCCGAAACCAACCGCTTACTGACTGAATCCGCCAGACAGTCAAAACGCACAAAGGCTATTGAGGCAATTATCCGTTTATCTGAAAGTCTCCGCTCTGTAAATCATATTGAGGGGCATTATCAGCAGTTACTGACGAAATATTAAAATTTAAAAAATAATACCATTTCAGTTTTTATCCTTATTTGTTGTATTTCACAGCAACGGTAGCGCTTTGCCTGAAAACAGGGCAGAGCAAATCCGTGCGGTAGCTATGCCTTAATTACGGCAATGTTTCACGGCATATTTCTGTTCACGCCATATACGGGAAATATGCCGGGTAATATTGCCCGGACGATGACGGTAATCATCATTCCGTCATCATTTTTTCAGTGTACTCAAAAGGAACTTACAATGAGTGAAATCTCTGTAATGAATAATAACGCGGCTGTTCCGGCAGTCAAAAAAGGGCTTTTTTCCCGTGCGCTGGCGGCAGTTAACAACAAAACCGCCAAAACCCTGTTCAGATATGTGGCCGCACCGCTGGCACTCTGGCTGGCTGCACGCGGTGTCGCCAATGCGGAAGACCTGACGGCGGCCGGTAAGCAGGATGCTGCTGATACTTTCGGCGAAAACTCCACCATGATGTATTACTTCATGATTGCCGAAGTTATCCTGGTATTCATCCTGTATCTGAGAAACCACAACCCGGCCACTTTCCTGCTGATCCCGGTCTTTATTGTGGTCACCAAAATCATCTTCTCTATCATCTCATCCCGCTCCGGCGGCTGAGGCAGTCTGACGTATAAGGAACAGTTTGATGGAAGAGGAGCGTATTAAACGTTTCAGTTTTCCTCAGACTCTCACGGAGCAGAGCCGTCCGATAGGACTGCCGCTGGATGAAACCGCCGCTATCGGCATCCCGATGGGATGGGGGTTTGCGGACGGTCAGCATCTTGCCGGACTGGTTATCGGCGCTCTGCTCTGGTTCGGACTGAGGTATTTCAAGAAAGGGCGGGGAACCACCTGGCTGCTTAACGCCTGCTACTGGTATCTCCCTGCGTATTGTTTCAGAGGTCTTTATAAAGTCATTCCGGAGTCCGCGTTCAGGCTCTGGCTGAGATAGGAGTTTCGCGATGAAACTGAGCGCAGCCAAATCGGCTAACCGTTTTATCTCCCTGGTCTTCATTACCCTCGTTTTTCTGCTGATAACCAGCCTTGCCGGTAACCTGCTGGCCTGGATGCGGATAGACACCCTGATAAATACCCGCCAGGAAACCTATATCCCGATGTTTTTTGACACGCCGTTCACCTTAAGCCGCACCCATGCGGATGCCAATTATCTCGAACAGACGGCACAGTCCCTGATTTTCCTGCGTTACAACGTGTCACCGGAAACGGTGCGTGCCAATCACAAAGCGGTACTGCGGTTCGTGGACAAAGACAGCCGCACAGAGATGCAGGATGCGCTGGCCGACGAAGCGCGGATCATCACCGACAACAACGTGACCTCGGCGTTTTATATCAGCAGCCTTGATGTCTATCCCGATCAGGGCATAGCGGATATCACCGGCACGCTGCAGACCTGGATAGGCAACCGGAAGTCCCTGCCGGAGGAAAAACGGCTCCGGCTGGAGCTGAAATATGACCGGGGGCTGACCACCATCCGTGATTTTAAGGAAATAATTGATGAGAAAAAGAAAAAATAGCCCGCCGGTCAGCATGGTGCCGCGCCTGCTGCTCTGTGCCGGTCTGCTGTTTTCCTTACCGGTATTCAGTGCGCCGGTGACACAGCCCCCGGTGCGGATTCCGGTGATCGCAGACAGTCAGGTGAAAGTGGCGTTCAGCAACACGCAGCCCAATATGCTGCTCGTACCGGGTGACCGTATTGTCGCGGTGGACAGTGCGTCCGGGATATTTCTGAACGATGGCCTGAAGTCACTTACCGGTAATGCCAGCGGCGGTGTGGTGCTGATGACGGCACAGACTGAGCCGTTCACCTTTTATCTCCGCACCGCAGGTGGACTGACTGTCTCCGTGGTGGCGGTGCCGCAGAAGCGGGACGGCCGGGTGCTGCAGTTTATCTCAGACCGTCCGGCGGTCAGCAAACCGGCAGAGCGCTGGGAGCGGTCACAGGCGTACCCGGAAACTCTGATTGCGTTACAGAAAGGGATGCTTAACGGCCAGCTGCCGGACGGCTTTGTCAGTGCGCCGGTGACATCGTTACCGTCGCTGTCCCTGCCGTTCCCGCTGACGGTACAGGCTGAAAAAATGTGGAACGGCGGTCAGCTGCGTATCTATCAGATCACGCTGCGCAATACCGGTGTTAGAACGGCGGCGGTGCCGGAACGGCTGTTCCGTGCAGACGGGGTGCGGGCGGTGATGATCCACCCGTTTGTCTCTGTGCTGAAACCGGGTGCCACCGCACAGGTCTGGCTGACGGTGAGCGGGGAGAATAACTGAGATGGCGAATATTAATGTGAAAACCCGCCGCAAACAGGTGGTGGTGCTGATAGCGGTACTCTGCGGGCTGGGTGTCATCGGCGGTGTTGCCTGGTATCTCGGGCAGCCGGTGAAACCGGCGGCAAAAGCTGCCCCGAAACCGGCACCGAACATGACCGGCGTGGTCTCCTCCTCATTTGACAAAAAACTGGAGGGTGCCGCCGTGGCAAACCTGCAGGAAACCGCGTCTGAGGCGGACAAGAAAATCCGGGCGTTTTCCGGCCGTATCGACAAACTGGAGCAGACCAACAAAGCCTACCGCGACAAGATAGAGCAGCAGGAAAAGGATTTGTCCGTACTGCAGGAGCAGCTGACAGAACTGCAGAGTGAACGGGCATTTCCGTCTGCGGATACCGGCGGTAACGGCATTCCGGCAGGCGGCATGCCGTCACCGAACGCAGGAGCCAGTCAGCCGGTGATCCCGCCGCCGACCGCCTTTTATCCGGGCGGGCAGGGCTATGCCGCCCCGCAGAGTCAGCTTGTCGTGAATCCGGATTTGGGGCGCGGTCTGTCTTCGGTAACGATTGAGTATGAGGACGATAAAGCGCCGGAAGCCGCTGTCCCGGAATTACCATATATTCCGTCCGGCAGTTTTGCACAGGCGATTATTATTGAGGGGGCGGATGCCAATGCCTCTGTCACCGGCAACAGTAATCCGTCCCCGATGCAGTTCCGTCTCACCGGGCCGGTACTGATGGCGAACAATGAGGAATACGATCTGCGCGGCTGCATGGTGACCGCCGGGGTTTACGGGGATATCTCCAGTGAGCGGGCGCTGGTGAGAACCGACCGGCTGTCCTGCAAACTGTTTGGTCATACCGTGGATATGAAGTTTAAGGGACACATTTCCTTTATGGGGAAAAACGGTATCAAAGGGGAGCCGGTGATCCGCAACGGGGAAATGATCGGATATGCTTTTGCGGGCGGTGCGATTGATGCCATCGGCGGCGGTATCGGCAAGGTGGGTCAGACCACGGTCGGTATCGGGGCGGCGGATACCACCTCATTCGGGGATGTTGCCCGCGCCGGGTTAGGCTCCGGAACCTCTCAGGTCGGTAAAACCCTGTCCGATTATTTCATCAAACGGGCAGAGCAGTACCATCCGGTTATTCCCATCGGTGCCGGTGTCGATGTGACCGTGGTGTTTCAGGAAGGGTTTCAGCTGGAATTTGCCGATGTGAAGAAAAAGAAAGCGGCCAAAACGCCGGTGAAAGAGGCGGTACAGCAGGGGATCACGGTTTCAAAAGAAACCCTGCGTGAGCTGAACCTCGGTTCACCCGTACCTTCAAATCCGGCACCGGCACCCGCTTACGGGTATTCGCAGCCGTCATCGTATCAGCCATAAACAGCAGAGGTATGTATGAAAAAGAACACGACTGTTTCAGTACGGAAAGCGGTTACAGAAGCAGATATATCAGTGATGTTGGCAGATGTTAATACTAACTGGTGCGTTGCCGGAATAGCAGGGAAAGGGAAAACCGTCTCAGCGGCATTTTTACAGCAGATGCATGATTTGAAAGCATCGCCGGTGCAGATTGTCATGATGAACAGTAATGTCAGGCTTAACCTGAAAAAAGGGGACTGAGATGAAAATTTTCCCTCTCCTGCCGTTGTTAACCGGCTTCGTTCTCTTTCTGGTTTCACTGTGTGTGCCGGGTATTCCGGCTGAGGTGGTGATGTTTGCTTTATCAGTCGGCGGACTTGCGGTACTGGCTGGTAATTATATCCGGTCTGATATTCAGGCCGGTTAAGGCGCTGTTATATTAATGCCGATATGAAAATTATCGGTTATAGATACAATCAGATTTAAATAAAACATTAACTGCATTCTGAGGTAAATATGATAATAACAGGGTTAGCTGTCGGGTTTATTATGATTCATATTGGTGTATGGCGATATTATCATTGTGAAAAAAGAGCCGGAAAAAAAATCAGCGTCGGTATCATTATAGCCGGTGTTCTGGTTATTGCCGGAGTGTTTGCAATTGATGCAGTAAACTATAAAGAAAACCCTTACCGGAAGATTTCAGGCAAATATCACAGTGAAGAATGTAAACCTCTTGTGTTATCAGATGGTAATTACTCCTGACGGGGGAATTATGACATTCAGTTTTGTTTTTTTTAGGAATTTTAATAGTTATTTATTTTGTTTCGCTGCTTATTGACTGGTCTGGTATTTATCTTTTCCCGCTGGTATTCATGATGATGATTATGATGTGGAATATGATTGAAGCCAGTGAGGAACGGATTGCTCAGGGGGAATATTACTTAAAACAGTGTCGGTTAACTGAGACTGACATCGGTAATGGTTTTTTTTCCTCTGCCACCAATAAACTTAACTGCGGCGGCACTATCGTCAATGTTAAAAAATCTGATTATGACAAGTCAGTCAGCGAATATAAATCAGCTGCTGAAAATACACCTTAATAAGCCAGCTGTTAATATCAGATTACTTACCCGGATATACCCGTTATTTAAATTATCACTTTCCCGTCATCAGGTCAGGTGATAAATCCGCGAACCCTGCCGGTATTACACAGAGAAAATCCGCATGACAAAAGATATTAATATGAAACAAAGCCAGATCTCCCCGTGCAGTCCGTATGATTTACGGTCTGTCACTGATAACGATAAAGATACCTTTCTTATTCAGACGTCATTAATTATCACTGCCCGTAACAGCACGCTGACGGAAAATGAAACCGTGGTGGAACTGATTACGGGTGAAACACTGCGGCTCAGTATGCCGGTCAGTGAATTTATTGATGCCCTTAACCTTAAATACCCTTACGGAATACAGACGGAGAAATAATCGTATGAAACGTTTATGTATTTTATTCAGTATGTGCCTGCTGTCCGGCTGTGCCGGAATGAAAAGCAGTTTTGACTGTAATGCCACCGCGCAGGATTCCTGCATGACGATGGAGGAGGCGAACAAAAAAGCGCAGAGTCAGTCCCTGTCCGCGCCGGGGGCAAAAAAGTCCGTTCCGGCACAGCCGGAAGCTGTCCGCCTGCCCGCTCAGGCGCGTAACACTGAAACAGGCTCACCGGCAGGCACCCTGACGCCGCGTCCGGCACCGGTGATGACCACGGCACAGACCGTAAAATCCGGCACCGCCGTATCACCACAGCCGGTCACCGGCCGCATTTCCGGCACGGTGAACCGCGCAGGCAGTGTCTCTGCCCTGAATGACACCGGCATCACACAGGCGGTGTATCAGCCCGCGCCGACCGCCCGTGTGTGGATTGCCGGATGGATTGATGAACATGACAACTTTTATCAGCCGTCTGTCGTCTCCTTTGTCGTGAAACGCGGTCAGTGGGCGGAGTATCAGTGATGAGCGAACAGATATCCGTGATGGACATCCTGAAAAACCTGTTCCGGGTGTCCGGCAAACCGCAGGCGGATACGGATGAACCGGTCTCCGGTCTGCACGAGAATACCCTGAAAGAGCTGTTTACCGACTGGCGCAAACCGGACGGCAGACGGCGGGCGGATGCCGCCCTTGAGGATATGGATTACCCCTCATTCAGTACCCTGCTGCCGTACCGGCTGTACGACCCGGATTCCGGGCTGTTCCTCAATGACACCACGCTCGGGTTCGTGCTGGAATGCACCCCGCTGATTGGCGCCAACGACAAGATTGTGGATGCGCTGGATTACTTTCTGCGTAACAAACTGCCCCGCAAAACCCCCCTGACCTTTCTGCTGCTCGGCAGCAAATGTGTCAGTGACACGCTTGCCTGCGGGCTGCAGGACATGCAGTGGAAAGGGGATATGGCCGATAAGTTTAACGCCGTCACCCGCGCCTATTACGAGAACGGGGCATTAAACAGTTTCCCGAACGGCAAAGATTACCCGCTGACCCTGCGCAATTACCGTCTGTTTGTCAGCTACGCCGAACCGTGTAAAAAGCCGGATGCACTGGCCTTTCAGTCGGTCAACAAAACCCTCAGTATCATCCAGCAGTCCCTGTCCGGCGCCAGTATCGCCTCGGAGCGGATGGACGATAAGGGGCTTATCCGCCTGGTCCGCGAGCTGATTAACTTCCGTCATGACCAGATCCTGCCGCCGGATGATGCACTCGACCCGTATGAGGAGCTGAACTTTCAGGGGGCTGACCGTTCCCTGACCCTGACCGTGGAGCCGGATGCGCTGCGCCAGACCCTGTCGGTGCCGGGCGGCAGGAAAAGCCGCACCCGGATACTGAATTATGCCCTGGAGAAAAACCCGGTCCGCTTTGCGCTGTGGCAGGGCGGGGATAACCTCAGCAATCTGTTAGACCCGGCCTCCACTGTCCCCTGTCCGTTTGCCATTACGCTGACCACGGAGGTGGAAGACCTGGTGGCCTCGCAGAATGAGGCCAACCGCAAATTCGTGACCAATGACAGCCGTGCCAATTCCAAATACGCCAGCTGGATCCCCGGGGTGAAACAGGCGCGGGATGAATGGGGGGAGCTGCGCACAAGGCTCAGTAAAAACCAGTCCGCCCTGGCGCGGTACAGTTTCGGTATCACACTGTTCTGCGAGGATGATGATGACAGGGCGCTGATGGCGGAAATGGCACTGATGAATACCTTCACCGGTAACGGGCTGACGGTCAGTTCCCCGACCTTTATGCAGCTGCGCAACTATCTGGCGCTGTTCCCGTTCAAGATGCAGGAGGGGTTGTGGTCAGATATGCGCCGCTCCGGGGCCACCTTCCGGGCGGAAGCCTTTAATGTCGCCAACCTGCTGCCGGTTGTGGCCGATAACCGTATCTCGCCGCGCGGGCTGCCGATACCGTCTTACCGTAATCAGTTGTCTTTCCTGAATATCTTTGACACGGCCTCGGGTCTCGGAAACGACAACTACAATATGGCGGTCTGCGGGACATCCGGCGGCGGCAAATCGTTTCTGATCCAGGCGATGATCCGCCAGGTGCTGGACGGCGGCGGCCGCGGCTGGGTGCTTGATCTCGGGGACTCTTACAAGGGACTGTGTGAGGCGGTCGGCGGTGTGTATGTCGATGCCACCACCCTGAAATTTAACCCGTTCGCCGGTATCACCGACATTAAGGAATCGGCGGAAAGTATCCGTGACCTGCTGCTGGTGCTGTCTAATCCGGCAGGCGGCATGGATGACACCTCGAAATCCATCCTGCTCAATGCCGTGCAGGAGGTGTGGGAGGGGAAATCCCCGTCAGGGCGCAAAGGCCGCTCGGCACTGATTGATGATGTGTCCCTGTATCTGCAGGCGCAGATTGACGGCGGGTATTTTGAGAATGCCGATACTGTCCGTTTCCGGATGCAGGAAATCATCGTTTCCCTGAAAAAGTACACCACGAAGGGGATTTACGGGGAGTATTTCAACAATCCGGAGCCTGCCCTGAAAGACGATGTCCGTTTTTCCGTGCTGGAGATGGGAAAGCTCAAAAACAAGCCGGATTTGCTGGCCGCCATCATGTTTTCCATGATGATTTACATTGAGCAGCAGATGTATCTGTCTCCGCGCAGTGAGTTAAAAATTGCCACGATTGATGAGGGCTGGCGGCTGCTCAAAAGCACGAACACCTTTGTCGGTGACTTCATTGAGAACGGCTACCGCACCGCCCGTAAACACGGCGGCGCGTATATCACCATTTCCCAGGGGATCGAGGACTTTGACGGGGAGCAGGCCAGTCTGGCCGCCCGTGCCGCCTGGTCTAACTCGTCCTTTAAAATCATCCTCAAACAGAACCCCGAAGCGTTCCGCAAATACAACCAGTACAACCCCGATCAGTTCTCCGTCAGCGAGCGTGCCGTGATAGAGGGATTCCCTGCCGCCCGTGATGCACATTTCAGTGCCTTTATGCTGCGCATCTCCGGTCAGGTGTCCTATCACCGGCTGCTGCTTGACCCCCTCAGCCGCGTCATGTTCTCAACCAACGGCGAGGACTTTGAGTTCCGTGAAAATGCCCGGAAACAGGGGATGACAATCAACGAAACCCTGTATCAGCTGGCGCAGCGTAATTTTCCCCGTGAAATGGAGGCGTTATCCCAATGGCAGCCACAAACCCGGCATTAACATCATGCACCACTGTAAAACCGTCACGGCGCAGCCGCCGCCGTCATGACTGTATCCGTGCCGTCTGTTTTTTTCTGGCCGTCTCGGTGGCTGTCAGTGCCGGGATATCGGTACTGGTTCACCGCTGGCTGGCACCGGTCACCGTCTCGTTTGATCTGAGCCGCACCGTGGATCAGTTCCGTGACCAGATGGCACAGCAAATCAGTCCGGAGCATCCGCTGACGGAAGAGCAGATTGCCCAGACCAGCCGCCGTTTTCAGGATGCGATGAATGACAGCCTGCAGGAATACAGCCGGTCTCATCACGCGGTCATTCTGGTCACTCCGGCTGTGGTTACCGGCACACCCGATATCACTGCGGATATTCAGGCGGCGATAGCGGAAAAAATGAACGGGGGGGAGTGATGCCGCGTTTACCTGTGATGGTGTTATGTCTGCTGCCGGTCTGTGTGTCCGCAAAAGATCTCGGTGTGCGCGGGGATGTCTGGCCGGTCGCGGAGCAGAGTCTGTTATCCCTGATTGAGACCCGGCTGAAAACGATGGAGCAGACCGGCGAGCTGGCACAGCGGCAGGAGGACTTTAAAAACCGCGTGATTGAGAACACCCTGCGCCCGGCACCGGTGGAGGGGCTGGAAACTGACACGGAGTCCCATACCGTCTGGTATGACCCGACCTTTACGGTCAGACAGGATCTCACCGACGACAAAGGCCGGGTGTTCGCCCGTCAGGGGCAGCAGGTGAATCCGCTGGAGAGTATCGCGTTTGCGCAGACCCTCTATTTTCTCGATGCCGATGACCCGCGTCAGGTCGCCTGGATGAACGCACAGAAACCGGCTACCGTCCGTTACAAGGTGATCCTGACCCGGGGCAATATCCGTGAGGCCACGCAGACCCTGAACACGCGGATTTACTTTGATCAGGGCGGGGCGCTGACGTCACAGCTGGGGATACGTTATATCCCGGCGGTGGTCACGCAGGAAGGTAACCGGCTGCGGATTGTGTCCGCCGCCATGACGGAGGGACAGCCGTGAAAACAGGATGGATTGCGCTCGGTTTTGCGGTGTTTTTCCTCACCGCGCCGGTGAAAGCTGACCCGGCGTGTGCCGGAAAATTCGTCAACCCGATCACCGATATCTGCTGGAACTGTCTGTTTCCGATGACTATCGGTAACGTGCCGGTGTTCCCGGGCATTGCCCCGGATACCGAAAACCCGTCCATGCCGATCCAGATCTGCCAGATGGGAATTTTGTTCCGTATCGGGCTGGCAATTGGTTACTGGGAGCCGTTTGCCCTCACCGATGTGACCCGTTCTCCGTACTGCATGGTGAATCTCGGCGGGTTTAACCTCAATATCGGCAAAATGGGCGGCGGCACGGCCGGTCAGAGCGACAAAGAGGCGCCGGGGGCGTTTTATCATGTCCACTGGTACAAATACCCGCTGACTTACTGGCTCAATATCATTACCTCCGCCGGGTGTCTGCAGGCCGGGGATATGGATATCGGCTACCTGTCCGAACTTGATCCGATGTGGGAGGACAGCTCGCTGTCCTCGGTGATTGCCCCGGAAGCGTTTGTCTTTGCCAACCCCATCGCACAGGGTGCCTGTGCGGCGGATGCCATTGCCAGTGCCTTTAACAAACCGCTCAATGTCCTGTTCTGGTGTGCCGGTTCCCAGGGCAGCATGTACCCGTTTACCGGCTATACCTCCAATGAGTTCAGCCCGCAGGCCGCCTCTGTGCTGCTGTCAGAGCGGATGGCGTTCAAACTGCACCGGCAGGGCATGATCATGAACAGCACCGGGCAGAATACCGCCGTCTGCTATGAATACCCGTCCCCCATTATGCCGAAAGACCGTTACCGCTATCAGATGGTGAATATGTATCCGGACACGGCCATGTGTCACCCGTTCGGCCGCTCAGTCATGCACTGGCAGGTCGGGCACGCGTCTCCGGCCAGCCGGAAAAACTTCGGCTACCTGATCTGGCGCAAACGCAACTGTGTTTTTCTGTGAGGGATATCCCGATGAAAATGAAACGATTAATTCTGCTGCTGACCGGACTGGCTGCCTTTGCGGCCGCCGCCGGAACGGTGCAGGAACAGCAGCAGTTTATTGAGTCGCTGCGCGACAAAAGCCAGTCCCTGCGCGAAGCGCCGCCCGCGCTCCCGGAAACGGCCGCACAGAGTGAACTCAGTGAGACCGATGCGGCGTGGCTCGCGCAGCTGCAGCAACGCCGTCAGCAGGACAGTCAGGCATCACAGCCGCGCACTCAGTCAGACGCGCTGTACCTGATTTCGTTCTCCGTGCCGGAAGACGGCCTGAAACTGATGATTCCGGAAGCCGCCGGATTCGGGATACCGTCTGTGATTAACGGTCTGATTGACAATGACTTCCGCAAAACCGCCGCCGCCGTGTTCCGGCTGACAAAGGAGAATGAACACAGCGGGGTGCAGATTGATCCGACCGCGTTTGACCGTTTCGGTATCCGTCAGGTGCCCGCGCTGGTTGTCCGCTGCGGGGAGCAGTATGACGTGGTCTACGGCAACCTGAAAATCGGCAGTGCGCTGGAAGCGGTTGTCCGTGACGGGGAGTGTGCGGAAACGGCACAGCGGCTGCTGAACGGAGGGGAAAAGTAATGACTGATATCCGTGTGTTACCGCTGCTGTGTGCCATCGCTTTTCCGGTTACCGTCTTCGGTGATTACGATGCCGGGTCCCGCTTTGCGCATGAGCAGAAAGGACAGGGCACCGGCGCGATACAGAACATGAAGCCGGAGGAGATGATCCCCGGGTATACCGCCAATCCGCCGGAGGGCGGCTATTACGGCGGTGTGCAGGCCGGAGCGGCGCTGGGTCTTGAAAATGCCGGAACGGATTCACTCCATAACACGGCGGCCGGAAAAACCGTGATGGATGTTATCAAAAACCGTCCGCCGGACAGACCGGATTTGGATGCCCCGTTTATCAGTAACGGACTAGCTGTTCATGATAACGCCGAAACCGTCACCGGCGGCACGTCTGTCCCGTGCAGAGACGTGACGCTGGATAAAACCGATATCACCACGCATTACTGTGAGCGGTCACCGGCGGTACAGCTGGCCTGTACGCGCAAAGCGGTGGTGAACTTTAAGGAAAAGGTCATCACCACAACCGAAACCAAAACCTGGGCATTCGGGCAGGGCGGCCGGAATCCGGATCATTATTCCCGCTCCGGGGACAACTTCACCTATGTGTTTCCGTATAACGGCAAAATAACCCGGGCTGTCTGGGCTTCAAAAAAAGGATTCGGCCGGGGAGCTACGGTTACCTCGTCTCTTTTCGGCACCTCTGTCACGTATAACACCCGCAATGCTGCCAGCGGTCAGCTCCGGCCGGGCAAAGTTAATTTTAAGCAGGGCGAACATTTTGTGGTGACACATCCCGGGAGTTACGGATCTGTCCAGAGTATCACCAGTTATCCGCTGCGCATCACCCTGGCCGTCGAAGTTGATAAGAAAGAGGTCACGTATGAACCGTATATTGAATGGGTCGAAAACTGCCCGTTCGATAAATCGCAGGAAGTGAAACTCTCAACACAGTGTACGGAGGCGGGCGGCACCAGAACCGTTGAGTACGGCGGTAAAAAATACCCGGTGTACAGTGACTGCTGGCAGTATACCGACAACTATATTTCCCAGGATGCGGATAACGGCTCCTGTGATGCGCTGATGAAAAATCCCGCCTGCACCCTGGCAAAAACCACCTGTACAGAACAATCCGGAGCCGCCTGTCTGCGGGAACAGGCAGTGTTTTCCTGTGAGAAAAAAGTCAGTGCCGCCGGGCAGTTGTGCGGTATGGATCTGGTCTGCACCAGCGGTGAATGTGACCAGATTAACAGCGGCGGGGTGAATGATTTTCAGCACGCGGTATCGGCACTGGCGGCGGTGGCCGCCGCCGGTGAGGATGTGGCGGCACTGAATGATGTGAATGTCCGCGCCTTTACCGGACAGGGGCAGTCCTGCCGCAAAGCGGCTGCCGGATTCAGTAACTGCTGTAAAAACAGCGGCTGGGGTAATGATGTGGGACTGGCCGGATGCGACAGTGAGGAAAAAGCCATCGGTAAGGCAAAAGACCGCAAACTGGCGGTGTATGTCGGCACTTATTGCTCAAAAAAAGTGCTCGGTGTCTGTCTGCAGAAAAAAGAGGGTTACTGCGTGTTTGACAGTAAGCTTGCCAAAATTGTCCAGGAGCAGGGACGGAGCTGGCAGCTGGGGATCGGCTTCGGCAGCGGCAATAATCCGGACTGCCGGGGGATTTCCATTGAGGAACTGCAGGCGATAGATTTCGGACGTCTTAATTTTGCGGATTTCTATGAGGACATGGAAAACGGCACGGATATCCCGTCAGACCGGGCGCTGATTGACCGCGTGAAAGAACAGATCAGCAACCATCTGCAGCAGGGGACGCAGCCATGAGAAAACCCGCACTGATGATCCTGCTGTGTCTGTGTGCCGCCGCTGCCGGTGCGCAGCCCGGTACGCTGCAGCCGCAGACACACACTTATGTGGACGACCCGCTGACCGGCTGGCACTGGTATAACGAACCGCAGCCGGAGGAGGACGATGAGAGTGAACCGCCGCCGCAGGAGACTGTCCCGTTGTCCTCGCTGCCTGCAGCCGTGCAGAAAAAAGTGATGCAGAAAATGACGCAGGAGGCACTGGATACGGCCATCATGGTGCCCAGTGCGGAAAATGCCGCCCGGTTTCTGTCCCTGCAGCGTTACTGGCTGACCAAGTCCGCCGAATTTGAGCGCTCTGCCCGCAAAGCCCTGCTGTATTACCCCGCGCTGGATTACAACCTCGAACACAGCCACTACAACAGCACGGTGCCGCTGCAGCTGGCGGCCACACGGGAGAAAGAGGAGCAGGCTGTCCGCGACCTGTCCGGCCGTTACGGGTTATTTCTGTTTTACCGGGGCCGTGAGCCGGTTGATAACCAGATGAGCACCGTTGTCGCCCAGTTTGCGCAGGATAACGGGATCACCCTGATCCCGGTCAGCATGGACGGGGCACGCAGTGACGCGCTGCCCGGCACCCGGACGGACAGCGGACAGGCCGCCGCAATGGGGGTCAGTCATTTTCCGGCACTCTATCTGGTTGACCCCGCCTCTGAACACTACCAGCCGCTGGCGTTCGGCTTTATGACGCAGGACGCGCTGTCCCGCCGTTTTCTTGAAATAGCGACCGATTTTGCCGCTGATTAACAGAAGGACTCATTTATGAAAAAACTGACTCTGACTACCCTGCTTGAAAATATTTTCCTGTTTGCGGGCGGGGCATTACTGGCTGCTTCGATGCTGTTCTACGTGCTGACCGACATGATGATGAATAACCGGATGCTGCCGGACGGCAGCGGCATTCCGGCGGAATTTATCCGCGACAGCGGCACGGTGTTTATTTTTGTGACCGGCGCGGCGTTCAGTCTGACCGGCCTGATTTACAGCGGACTCAATGCCTGGAAAAAATTTGTCAGCGGCAAACCGGCAGCGGGGAAATCAGCATGAAACGTCTGTGTATTCTGCTGCTGATGGTGTGCTTACCGGCGGCGGCAGGCACCCTGGAGGATATCGCTGCGCTGGAGGCGGCCAAAGGGCAGAAAACCCGTGGCGGTGACAGTGTCACCGCGTCCGCCCCGCTGCGGCGTGCCCCGGCTCCGCGTCCGTATGCCCTGCCGGACGGGCGGACGGTCAACCTGAATGATTACACCCTGGTGCTGTTTATGCAGTCGGAGTGTATTTACTGTCATCAGTTTGACCCGCTGCTGAAACAGTGGGCGGACATGCGCGGATTTAAGGTGTTTGTCTACAGCCTGAACGGGCAGGGTGATGCGGCTTTTCCGGATGCGATACCGGCACCCCCGGCCGTGGTGCAGACCTTTTTCGGTAACGGAATACCGGTGATGACGCCGACCCTGTTTCTGGTTGAGGTCAACACCCTGAAAACCGCGCCGCTGGCGCAGGGATTAACCCCGGTGCAGGAGATAGAAAACCGGCTGCGCCGTACCCTGATGTCTGCACAACCGTAACCGCGCAGACCGCTTTCCTTTTTTATTCCGGGTCTGATGCCCGGTACTTCCCCCGACTTTATCAGCGGCGGATTTCCGCCGGGAGACACAATCATGAATAAAAAAACTGTGGTAATTGTTCATCCTGATTATAAGAAACGGTCGCAGAGCGCATTTGACCGTGCGTTTGTTTACCTGATTGCGGCATATCTTCTCTGGGTATTTATGACATTTGTATTTCACCAAATATGGCCTGAAGGAACGGAGGCTGTTCCGGAACACGAACTGCGGTTCAAAGATATCATGAATGCCGCCATGTACCTGATTCCGGAGACGCTGGCCGGTCTGGGGACAGCGAATCTGTTTCTGGTTTTCTTGTACAGTATTCTGTTACCGGTTTGCAATATGGCAGATTACGGTCTGTCCGTACTGTACCGCAGAATCACCCGCCGAGGGAAAAATCATGAATAAACAGGTACTTTCCCTGTTACTGGCCGGATTTTTGTTCTCCGGCGCAGCCGCAGCGGATGTGAACAGTGATATGAACAAATTTTTCAATAAGCTGGGGTTTGACAGTAACGTTTCCGGTGCCGCTGTATGGCAGGGACAGGCCGCCGGATACGCCACCGGGGGCAATATCTTTCTGCGTAACCAGGTGAAACAGCTGCAGATTGTCTCGTTTACCCCGCCGTCCCTCAATGCCGGTTGTGGCGGTATTGATGCTTATCTCGGATCATTTTCCTACCTCAACAGCGAACAGCTGACCCAGTTTGTGCAGCAGCTGATGACCAATGCTGCCGGATACCTGTTTGATCTCGCCCTGCAGACTACCGTTCCGGAGCTGAAACAGGCCAAAGATTTCCTGCAGAAAATGGCCTCGGACATCAACAGTACCAACATTTCCTCCTGTCAGGCGGCACAGGGCATTATCGGCGGCCTGTGGCCGACCAACTCCGTCCAGAGCCAGAAAATCTGTCAGGACATTGCCGGGGAAACCAATATGTTTGCGGACTGGGCGGCCTCCCGTCAGGGTTGTACGGTGGGCGGAAAAATGGACAGCGCGTTTGACAGGGCACCCGACAAAATGAAAGATCAGGTGATGCGCAACAAGAACCTGATGTGGGAGGTGCTGAAAAAAAATAACATGCTCAGCGGGAATGATGAGCTGAAAGAACTGGTAATGAACCTTACCGGCACCATCATTTTCGGTAAAAAAGACGGGGATGTGCAGTTTATTATCCCGAAAGCCAACCGGCAGGACTTAATCAAAGCCCTGATGTACGGCGGACAGATCGAAATCATCGGGTGTGTGTCCACGGGTGACTGTCTGGAAACCCGCACCAAAACCATCACCGTCAGTGAGTCTAACGGTCTGAACCAGATGGTGAAAAAGAATATTCAGGCGATCCAGGGCAAACTGCAGTCCGATACCGCGTTGTCTCCTCAGGAAAAAGGCTTTATCCAGAGTACATCGATCCCCATCCTGCGCTATCTCGTTGATCCGATGCAGCTGAATATCAATGCGCCCGTATTACCGGCACTATCTGACTATATTGCCTATGACATTTTATTCCAGTATCTGCAGGAGCTGGTTGACCAGGCCAGAATGCAGATGAACAGCAGGAACTTTCCGGAAGAGTCGATGAAATCGTTACGGGACAATATTGCGGAGGCTACCCGTCAGCTGGAGTCTCTGCAGCAGACCGTGGAGGTGAAATCCAATGTGCTGATGGATCTGGACAGGCAGATGAGTTATCTGCGCCAGCAGACCTCAAGCCAGCTGCAGGAGCGTTTTCAGCAGAATTACCGGTTTAACATTGTCTCACCGGAACCGAAAGGGAGTAACAGCAATGGCGGTTGATACAGTCTATGTGATGGCAGGCGGTGCCTACATGGCACAGATTTTCAATGGCGTTGCAACGATGGTCGGCACTTCCGCGTGGGATTCCATGATGCGGATAGTGATGCTGATTTCCGGGATGAGTGCGCTGGCGGTGTATATGCGGTCGCATGACCCGAAAGAACTGGTGAAATTTGTCGCGTTCATCATTTTGATCACCAGTGTGCTGCTTATTCCGAAACGCGCCGTGCAGATTATTGACCGCAGCGACCCGACCGGCGTGTACCGCGTGGATAATGTACCGCTGGGGCTGGCCGTTCCGGCGAAGTTTATCACCAGTATCGGCACTGATATCACCGAAATCTATGAACGTCTGTTCCATCTGCCGGATTCCCTGATGTACAGCAAAACCGGGATGCTGTACGGGGCTGACCTGGTCGGTCATGTCAGTGATGTGATGACGGTGAACGGCGACCTCGCGGAACTGATGGGGATGTACGTCAAAAACTGTGTGATAGGGGATATTCTTCTCAATCACAAATATTCTTTCCAGGAACTGATGAACAGCCGGGACCCGTATACCCTGATATTCAGTCAGCCAAGTCCGCTGCGCGGTGTGATGGTGCCGTACGGCAACAGTGAGGCACAGCAGGAGGGATTCTGGACATGTGAGATGCTGGCGAAAAATGTGCTGATGCCGAAGCTGGGGATCGACACCACAACCGGCGGAGCGACCTGGGAATATACTGTCCGCCGCCTGTTCGGCGGGGCACCGAACGCGAATGTGTTGTATGCCACGCTGCTCGGTGACAGCTACAATTACTATTATCAGGGCGGGCAGACCGCCGGTCAGCTGATGCGTACCTCGGTGGTGATGAACGCGCTGCGCAACGGTATCAGTGCCTACAGTGCACAGAGCGGTGACACGGCCAGCCTGGTGAATCTCTCATCCTCATCATCGTATAACAAAATGCGGTTAAGCTGGGCGACCTCCGGCTCCATCGGGGTGAAATTTCTGCCGCTGATGAACACGATCCTGCTGGCGCTGATTTTTGCGTTATTCCCGATCACCATTTTACTGGCGACAATTCATGCCCTGACCATCGGGATGCTGAAAAACTACATTTTCAGCATTATCTATCTGCAGTCATGGCCGCCGATGTTTGCCATTCTCAACAGTGCCGCCACCTTTTATCTGCGCGGCAAAACCGGCGGCACGGAATTTAACCTCGCCAATCTGGCGTCCATACAGGAAATGCACAGTGATATCGGGCTGGTCGCGGGCTGGCTGACCCTGTCCATTCCGTTTATCGCTTACGGTATTGTGAAAGGCATGGGGTCAGTGGTCTCGCAGGCCGGTAACTACCTGGGTACGGCGATTAACAGCTCCGCCACCGCATCTTCATCCCAGGCGGCAGACGGGACATGGGCATTCAATAATATGCAGACGGACAATGTCTCCGGCAACAAATGGGATACCAACTATTCGCACCGTGAGGGACAGACCACGCAGCAGCTTGCCAGTGGTGCCTCGGTAACACAGACGGCCAGCGGACAGATGGTGTATGACAGCTCAACCGCCATGTCCCGTCTGCCGGTGTCCATCAAAGGATCGGATGTCACGGCCAGTACCCTGCAGGATATGGCGCGGCGGGCGGATGTTCAGGCGTCCTCCGCCCAGCACGGTTACCAGAGCAGTGTGAACAGCGGCTGGAATCAGCTGAGTCAGTTCTCCACACAAACCGGTAACAGTGCGACGCTGTCCTCGGGCACGGATTCCGGTATGACCGCGAACCAGTCACAGGCGGTGGCGAAAATGCAGAATGCGGTGAATACGGTTGCGAAAAACCAGGGGATCTCAAAACGTGAAGCCTATGAAATGCTGATGAACAATCAGGTCAGCAGCGGGTATACAGCAGGTATTAAAGGAAGTGTTGGTGGCAATACCCCTGCAGTATTCGGAGTTAAAGCGGGTGGTGAAATTTATATAGATACTAATAAATCCGATCGTGACAGCATCACCAAAGGCACCCAGGAAAGCGGCAGCCGGAATACCGATTACCATTACGGGCAGAATGTCCAGGCGCAGAAAGACTTCCGCGAAGGCTGGGATGTGCTGGAAAGTGAACGGATGAGCCACGGCACCAGTCAGAACGATAATACCGCCAATTCTGATATTAACCAGTTTGCGGCCACACTGTCAGTCAGTCAGAACAGTTACGACCAGTATATGACCAGCCGGACACGCAGTCAGGAATACAGCGAGATGGCCTCCCTGGCGAAAAGTCACAGTGCGCAGATTGACAGTAACTTTGACCAGCAGTTTGTGAACTATGTGATGGAGAAAACACCAAGTAGTGCAGACCGTATTCTGAGTGATACCTCATCCCCGGACGTTGCCCGTGAGCGTGACGTGCTGGCGAAGTCGTTTGCGGAAGAACGGATAGTTCCGCAACTGGAGTCGGAACATGCGGCGAACAAAGCGAAAGTCAGTGAACCGGGCATTTCTGACACCGGTGCTGGTTCAGTATCGGCAGATCCGGCGACAAGTTTTGTGGAGAACAAGAGAAAAATTGAAAAAATGAGCGATGAGGCAAATATCCGGCGGGATATTCCTGGTAAAGTGGCTGAGCAGCAGTCCAAAACCGAACAGCATATCCGTGATAACCGTGATAAGGTGGCGGAAGAAAAACAATCTCTTGATACTCAGAAAGTGGTCGCCGTGACGGAAAATCAGGTACAGCAGGTACGTCACACCGGGAATTTTAATCAGGCCAAAAATGAGCAGAAACTGAATCCTGAAGTCCAGGAACGAGAGCAACAGGAACGGGAAAAATCATTAAGAGAACAAAGTTTCAGGCAACCAAGAAAGTATTAATATCTGTCTAGGTTGTATATAAACTGACTCTGAATTTTCATAAGGAACTAATAAATATGGGAATATTTTCTAAAAATAAAAAAATAGAAAATGTATTTTCTTCTCATTCTACGGTCTGTTTTACCTCTTCGGTAATTCCACAACGAAAAATAATCACTAATTTAGGCATGGTAAAGGCTAGTATTTCTCATCGTTTTTGTGGTACTTACGATGGAGATGATAATTTAATACAGGACGAGTTAATAAAAAAAGCTAATAGTGTTGGCGGTAATGCAATTATAAACTTTAGGTATGAAACATTCCTCTTTCAGTCTGGTGGTGATGGATGGAATAATGCTTTTATTATTGCATATGGTGATGCTGTTCTTATTGATGGTTAATAGGAGTAAATGTCTATTGATTTTTTAAAATAGGGTGGGTAATGAAAATTAAAAAATATGTTTTCTTTTTTTCTATATTTTCTCTTGTCGGCTGTTCATCGGTTACAATGAATAACAAGAGGGAATATAAAGATACATTATCTTATAAAACCAGTGCTTTTATTGCGGATGCTAACTGTTTTCAATCGTTAGGGATAATAAAAAACGGGGAGTATTATGAAAAAAACACTGGAGTTTTGGAGTTTTATTATCAATCACGTTGTGATTTACATAATTATTTTTCTGATGAGTGCAAAGATGAAGGTGGCGAATTGATATATGATGGAAACAATCATTATTGGTGTATAAAAAATGGAAGTCCAATATGGGGGTATCAGCAAGGAGTGGTTTTAGAAAAATATAAATCTTCAAATCAGGTATGGTTAAGATATATAAGAGGTAAAGGGTATAAAACAAAACAAGAAACAGAAATAGTACTGGAGGAAAAAAATAAAGATGAAAGGTTTGCTTTATATAATACTATGTTGGCAGGAACACCGGAGCGGGTTTTAAAGACTGATATTGGAGATGCAATCTGTAAGATTGATGGAGTTTATAGTAATTCATGGCAATCTCCTGATGAGAGAATATATTATTTTGGCAATATTGAAAAGAAAGCTAATAATAAGATTTTAGTGCGATATTCCGGGCATGGTAATAAAAATACATACTTTGATGATGTTAAAGGAAAAATAATCTGGGAATCCCCTCAAGGGTGGATGCTTTGTGAATAATCAATACTAACGCACTTCGTTTGTTAACAGTCCGTTTCCCCGGATAATAAATTTTCCGGGGCAACAGACTGTCCCGTCTCAGGAGTTGTTATTATGGCTGATGAAATCGATGTCTCTCAGGCTGAGAGTGATTTTTTACTGTCTTTGCGGTTAAGTAAACGGGCACAGTATCAGGGGGAAAGTGCTGAACATTGTGTTGACTGAGGTGAGACTATTCCTGTTGGCCGCCGGTCGGCACTGCCGGGTGTGCGGTACTGTGTGTTTTGTTCTGAATACCGGGAGGCCGCAGACGTACGGTAATATTCTGAGTAACCAAATTATTTCTTTCCTGTTTTTCCTTAAAAATAATGTCATGAGGTTGTCATGAAAAAATTAATATTCAGTCAGTCAGCACTGATGTTTCTTTTATTGCTGAACACCGGTTCGGTTAGTGGTTTACAGGTCAGTGATACCGTTTATTACCAGACGCTGCGGGATGTTATTAAAAGTTGCAGTAGTTACGTTGTGGGAATTAATCATCCTGAGTACTCAGAAAAAGAAAGTGTCACAGAGTATCTGAATTATCTCGGGATACCCCTGAAAAGTGCCGGTGAACTGGCAGATGATATTTTAGCTGATAATAAAACCGGCGTTACACCTGACATTCAGAAGTCCATTTTTGTTAACGGGTTTAACAGAGAGCAGGGCGTAACGTATTGCGCTGTTAAATCTGCTGAAAGCCTGAATTTACTGAATAACTGAAAGGATCTTTTGTTTTTGTGATTTCACTGTTTTTTATCTCTCCGTTATAAATCTTTTTTCCTGTTTTAATAACACTGTATTCATACCGGTGTGATACCGGAATATCGTTATTTTTTATCCGCATCATGTTTCTCTTCTTTTAATCTCAGAGTGATAACATTATGAGTTCAACAAAACATATTACCCAGGGCGGGCAGGTATTCGGCTACATGCTCGGGATGTTTATGCAGGTGAATAAACGTATTTCATTTTACCTGATATTATTTTATCTGATTCTGACCCCGGTTATTTTTTATCTGAAAGTCCCGCTGCAGGAAATTAAAAACGGCGGCCTTTACTGGTGGTTATATTTTATGTCGCCGGGTGAGAAAGCCTTATATCGGGTGCCGCCGGTTTATGATTTTAATTTTGACGGAACGGTGTACCACTTCACGTCAGCGAATATCTTAAAAGATCCGTACATGACCTATGCCGGGGACATTTTTCTGCAGGAACTCTGGTTATCCCTGTTCTGGTCTTCTGTCCTGGTATTACTGCTGGCGTTTGTGGTCTATTCCCTGCTGCACCGGCTGGGCGAAAAGCAGGCCAGAGACGAGACAACCGGCGGCCGTGAGCTGACAGAGGATGTCAGTGCCGTTGCCCGCCAGATGCAGCGCCGCCGTGAGGCGTCCCCCATCCGGATTGATAAGCTGCCGCTCATTCTCAACAGCGAAGTCAAAAACATGCTGATGCACGGTACGCCCGGCTCCGGTAAATCCAATACCATCAATAAACTGCTGCTGCAGCTGCGTGAGCGCGGCGATATGGTGATCATCTTCGACAAAGGCTGTTCCCTGGTCAAAAAGCACTTTAATGAAAACTGCGACAAATTACTCAATCCGCTGGATGCGCGGTGTGAGAACTGGGATCTGTGGCGCGAATGCCTGACAACCCCCGATTTTGACAGTATGTCCAATACCCTTATCCCGCAGGGCACCAAAGAAGATCCGTTCTGGACGGGATCTGCCCGGACCATCTTCACGGCGGTGGCCGCAAAGCTGAGAAACGACCCGGAACGCTCTTACAACAAACTGCTGCGCACCCTGCTGGCCATCGATTTAAAGGCACTGCGGGAGTATGTGGCCGGAACCGAGGCCAGTAACCTGATGGAGGAGAAAGTCGAGAAAACGGCGATTTCCATCCGGGGCGTGCTGACCAACTACGTCAAGGCACTGCGCTATCTGCAGGGGATTGAGCGTAACGGCAAAGCCCCGTTTGCCATCCGTGAGTGGATGAAGCAGGCCAATGAGCCGAAAAAACCGCACGGCTGGCTGTGGATCACCAGTAATGCCCGGCAGCACGAATCGTTAAAACCCCTGATCTCGATGTGGCTGGCACAGGCGGCCAATTGTGTGCTGGAAATGAATGAGAATCCGGAACGGCGTATCTGGTTTATCTATGACGAGCTGGCCTCCCTGCATAAACTCCCCGAATTACCGCAGGTACTGTCCGAAGCCCGTAAGTTCGGCGGCTGTTTTGTGCTGGGATTCCAGAACAAACCGCAGCTGGACTTCACCTACGGGGAGGATTATGCCGATGCGATGATGGATTTGCTCAACACGCGGTTCTTTTTCCGTTCCCCTGACCAGAATGTGGCGATGTGGGTGCGTGACCAGCTGGGGCAGAAGCGGGCAAAACTCTTTAACGAACAGTACAGCTACGGCGCGGATACCGTGCGTGACGGGGTGTCGTTCACCAAACAGGAGGACGACAAGACCCTGGTGAGTTATTCCGATATCCAGAAACTGCCGGATCTGGAGTGCTATGTCACCCTGCCGGGGGATTATCCGGTGGTCAGAATGAAAATGACCTATGAAAAAATCCGGCCGGTGGCTGCCGAATTTATTGAACGTGAACTCAATGACAGCCTGGAGCAGGACATCACCGCACGGCTGGATGCCGGAGAGCAGGATGACGCACGGCTGCAACGTCTGCTCAGCAGCAGCACCCCGGCACCGGAAACCCCGTCCGGTCTTCCGCCGCAGACAGCGGCAGTGCTTGTCGTACCGCCGGTGCTGACAATGGCGGCCGCACACCCGGCGCCGGTTGTTCCGTCCGTGACAACACCGGTAACAGCAGTCTCATCAGAAAACACCACACAGACCGCACAGACTGACACTGCCGTGACCGGCGGCCGTGAGCAGGACGTGCCTGACATGGTGATAGACACCGCGACCGGTGAGATTGTGTATCCGGGGGCAGACGAACCGGATGCGGAGACCCGGGCCGTGATGTATGAGAACTACAGCGCCCTGCATCAGGAGGAGAAAAATATCGCGGTTCACCGCAGGGCGGAGCCGGATGATCACGATGAACCGGAGGTGTGGTAATGCTGAGTGTCGCACCGATAGCCCAAAATGCGGAAAATTACTATACCGCTCAGGATAACTACTATTTTCTCGGTAACGCGGAGTCCCGCTGGCTGGGGAAAGGCGCGGAAGCGCTGGGACTGACCGGAGAGGTCAGCAAAGAGCAGCTGCGGGAGATACTGGCCGGGCGTCTGCCGGAGGGCAGCAGCCTGGAGCGCACGGAAAACGGGAAAAACACGCACCGGCAGGGGCATGACCTGACCTTTTCCGCCCCGAAAAGCGTGTCGGTACTGGCGGTGGTGCTCGGGGATGAGCGGATGCTTGCCGCGCACAATGCGGCGGTGACCGCCGCCCTGAAAGAGACGGAAACACTGGCCTCCACGCGGGTGATGAAAGACGGGATATCAGCTCCGGTCATGACCGGCAATCTGGTGATTGCCGCGTTTAACCATGATACCTCCCGCGAACTTGACCCGCAGCTGCACACCCACGCACTGGTGATGAATATGACAGCGCATGAGGGGCAGTGGCGGACACTCTCCAGTGACACCCGGCATAACAGCGGATTCAGCGAGGCGGTGTATAAAACCCGTATTTCACTGGGGCGGATATATCTGCATGAATTACGGCAACAGGTTGAAAAAATGGGATTTAAAACACATGACACCGGCCGTAACGGGTTATGGGAAATTGAGGGGATACCGGTTGCACCTTTTTCGCAGCGGCGGCAGCAGATTCTGGACGCCGCCGGGCATGACGCCTCCCTGAAATCCCGGGATGTGGCCGCGCTGGATACCCGGCAGGCCAAACGGACGCCGGACAAAGCGGAACTGCTCACGGAGTGGTATGACCGGCTGGATAAAAACGGCTTCGGCAGTGAGGAGCGCAGCCGGTTTAATACGGCCGCGCAATCCCGTGAGCAGGACAGTCTCACCCCGCCGCCGTTACCGGCAGCACTGCAGAAAGCGGCGGATGCCGCGCTGACAGAAGCGGTGAACGCGCTCAGTGAGCGGCAGGTCAGTATGACCTACAGCGCGGTGCTGGCAAAGACGTTAAGCGGACTGGATGCCCGCCCCGGTATCATCACGGTGGTGAGGGCTGCCATTGACCGGGCCATTGAACAGCGTCAGCTGATACCGCTGGACGAACAGAAAGGGCTGTTTACCTCCGCCGCCCACCTGACGGATGAGCTGACCCTGCAGCAGCTGGCCGCAGAGGTGCGGACAGAAAACCGCACGCCGGTGTTCCGGGTGCCGGTTACCCCGTTCACCGGCACCGCACAAAAACTGGCGGACACCCTGCCGAACGCGGCCGTGATTGACAGCCGGGGCAACCGGCAGATGCAGCGTGACCGGCTGGCGGAAACCGCCGCCGTTGCCCTGCAGCAGGGAAGGACAGTCCTGGTGATTGAGGCGGACAGTAAACACACCCCGCCGCCGGTCAGCGGCACCCTGAGCACAGACAAACGCCGCTGGACGGAAAAACCCGCGCTGCCGGTGAACGGCACCGTGATTGTCACCGGCGCGGAAACCTGGTCACTGAAAGAGACGGTACAGCTGTTTGCGCAGGCAAAAGAGACCAATACCCAGATACTGCTGCTCGACAGTGCCGGACGCAAAGGCACCGGGAATGCGCTGCGCACCCTGGAGGATGCCGGGGTTGTCCGTTTTACGGCCGCCGGTAAACCGCCGGTGCAGACGGAAATACACAGTATAGGGGACAAGCAGCAGCGTTATGCCGCCGTGGCTGCCCGTTATCAGGCACTGCGCCGGGAGGGGGTGCCGGTCACGGTACAGGTGACGGGAACCCGCGAACGGGCAGCACTGACGGACGCGGTCAGGGCGGAACTGACCGCGCAGGGCGTATTACAGGGCAGTCCGGTCAGTGTCACCCTGCTGACGCCGGTGTGGTCAGACAGCAAAACCCGCCGGGATATCAGTCAGTACCGGGAGGGAATGATACTGGAGCAGTGGCAGGACGGTAAAAAAAGCGCGGAGCGTTTTACCGTCTCCCGGGTGACGCCTGCCACCCGGAGTGTGACGCTGGAAGACAGCCGGGGGCAGTCTCAGGTGATAAAGGTGACGAAACTTGACAGCAGCTGGTCATTGTTTCATCCGGCACAGAAAGCCATTGCGGCAGGGGAAACGCTGACCCTGCTGGCAAAACACGGGCGGATGGCCGCCGGTGACACCCTGACCGTCACCGCAGTGACAGACAGCACCCTGACGGCAGAGCATCGCGGCCGCCTGGTGACGCTGCCGCTCACGGCCGGTCTCAAAGCGGATTACGCTTATGTGACCACGCCCGGACAGTCCCTGCCGGATAATCAGGTGGTGCTGGCCGCCGCGTCCGTCCGTGATACCCGGGCCGATTTTTTTAACACCGTTGCCCGCAGCGGGGAGAAAGTTGAACTGTTCACCCCGCTGGACAATACCGAAACTGACCGCCGTCTTGCCCGGTCACCCCACTATCAGACTGTGGCCGCACAACTCGGGACTGACCCGCAGGATCCGGATACCTCCGTCAGACAGGCGGCAGAGCGTCTGTGGTCAGTACCGGAGAAAGCGGTGCGGCAGGGCATTGTGTTAACGCAGGAAAATCAGGTGATGTTCTCTGTCACTGATGTGGTGGCAAAAACGCTGCCGCTGCATCCGTCCCTGACGGCGGAAAGTATCCGCCTGCAGACCGCAAAAATGGCGGCGGCCGGTGAACTGATCCCGGTGCCGGGGTCGGGAAAAAATGAGTACGTGACCGCCGCTGCGTGGGAGTCGGAAAAGCAGATTATCCGCGCCATCCTGCAGGGCAAGGGCACACAGCCGCCGTTTTTTGAACGTGTGCCGGAGGCTATGCTGGCCGGACTGACCCCGGGGCAGCAGGCGGCCACACGGTTAATTCTGGAGAGCACCGACCGGTTTATCGCGGTTCAGGGGTATGCCGGGGTCGGGAAAACCACCCAGTTTAAGGCGGTGATGCGCAGTCTGGATTTGCTGCCGGAAGATGTACGGCCGGAAGTCCGCGGTCTGGCACCGACACACCGGGCGGTCGGGGAAATGGCGGCAACCGGCGTGAAAGCGCAGACCCTGCAGTCGTTTCTGACCGATACCGCGCAGCAGCTGCGTAACGGGGAAACGCCGCGCTTTGACAATACCCTGTTCCTGATTGATGAAAGCTCCATGATTGGTAACCGCAACATGGCCGAGGTGGTGGCGGTGATTGAGGCAGGCGGCGGCCGTGCGGTCAAGAGCGGGGACACCGCACAGGAGCAGGCGATTGACAGCGGTACGCCGTTTGAACTGGCACAGACCCGCTCCGCGCTGGATACGGCCATCATGAAGGAGATTGTCCGCCAGACACCGGCACTGAAACCGGCGGTCGAGGCGGTGATTGCCGGGCAGATGAAACAGGCGGCCGCCCTGCTGGAAAATGTGTCCCCGGACATCGTGCCGCGTCTGCCGGATGCGCCGGTGCCGGAAAAATCGGTCATGCAGGCCGGGGAGGACGGCGTTATCCGCGATATTGTCCGTGACTACAGCAGCCGGACACCGGAAGCGCGGGAGAAAACCCTGATAGTGGTGCAGACCAACGCGGACAGGGCGGCGGTCAATGCCGGGGTGCATGAGGCGCTGACGGCCGGAAAGGATGTGCGCAAAGTCCGGATACCGGTACTGGTGCAGGAAAAAACACAGACTGAGTTCCTGCACTCGGTGGCCGGACTGGCACAGCATCACGGCAAAACGGTTCTGGCCGGTGATACCTATTACACCCTGATTGTCACGGAGAGAGACAAAGCGGACGGTGTGGTGATGTTACGGGATGCGGATAACAGGGATATCCCGCTGTCGGCTTTTGAAAACAGTTCGCGGGATATTCAGGTGTTCCGGACAGAAACCCGTGAGATGGCCGAAGGGGAGAAAGTCTCCTTTACCCGTACCGACCGTAACCGGGGACGGGTGGTTAACAGCACCCGCACCGTCAGTCAGATACACGATGACGGCACTCTGACGCTGACGGACGGGCGGGACAGTATCCGGATTAACCCGGCGGAGCCTGCTGACCGGCACATTGACTACGGTTATGCGGGCACGGCGCACAAGGCACAGGGGGCGAGTGAGGAGTATGTGATTGTGCTCGGCGGCGTGACCGGCGGCCGTCAGCCGCTGGCCTCGCGGCGTAATGCCTATGTGGCACTGTCCAGGATGAAAATCCATGTGCAGGTATACAGTGATAACCTCGAAAAATGGCTGGATAAAACCGGCAGTAATGCTGTCCGTCCGACCGTGCATGACCTGTTACTGGCAGACAGTGACCGGGCGGCCGCGACCGGAAACCGGCTATACAGTGGTGCAAAACCTCTGACTGATACGGCCGTCGGCCGCACCCTGTCCCGTGAACTCGGGCTGACCGCAGAGAGTACCGCCCGCTTTGTGTACGGCAGTCAGAAATACCCGGAGCCGGGTGTGGCGTGGCCGGTGTATGACCGGCACGGCAGACCGGCGGGGACGCGGATAACGCCGGTGCTGCTGAATGAACAGGGGCACCTGAACGGCGCAGGGCAGGAACAGCGTCTTGTCGGTCGTGAGGAAGCTGCCTGGATGGTACTGCAGCGCGGCCGTAACGGGGAAACGCGGATTGCGGAGAGCATGACAGAAGCACTGGCACAGCTTAAACAGACCCCGGAAAGTGGTGTGGTTGTCCGGCTGCAGCCGGAGGAGCCGGTGAACGCGGCGGTGATGCGAAAACTGACCGGCGGGCTTCCGGCTGACCTCAGCGTGCCGGACACACTCCGTGCCGGTGTCCCGGCAGCGGATGACCCGATGACCCTGAAATCAGCGGAAGAGCAGCGCCGTGAGGCCGAACTGAACGCCGCCGCGTTAGCGGAAAAAGCAGACACCGTGCGTGATGCGTCGCCGGACGCCCGTCTGGATGCGGAAATTACCCGTGAACAGCAGCGTCTGCAGTCACAGGAAAACGCGCATGACCGGAAAGCGGCCGTCAGCCTCGATGACATTCTCCGGCAGGAACAGTTACACCGTATGCGGCAGATGGAAAAACTGCAGCAGGCCGAAAAAGATATCGTCAGAGAAAAAGAGATAGTGAGAGAAAAAGAAATCGGGGAATAACCCGGTTAATCCCGCCCGTTCCCGGAAAACACCGCCAGTCTTACTGTTCAGTCAGTTACCCTGTTTTCCGGGCACAAATCAGTCAGAACGTGATCCGAAATCGGATAAATCACCGTAAAGATTGCGGGAAGTGCGGCTGAGTGCTAAATTAAGCGGCAATTAACGAATTTGTGGTTGTCACGCCGAAAGGTGACGAAAAGGGATGTAGGCGAAGTACAGCGCCGAACCCAATTGAAAAGCCCTGTAATCTTTCTCAAACTTGGCGGGATGAAAAGATTAACAGGGCTGTCCAGAGATATTCCATCAGGGGTATTGTTGAACTCCTGATGGGGAGTATAGAATTATGCCGAGCAAAATTCAACTCCTGCGGCACAACATAAGCGCAGAAGTTTGTGTCTGACTCCCTGACACTTCATACCCCGGTGAACGGTCATAAAATTCACCGTCATTATCTGCCTGTCTTTAAAGGCAAATTACCGGATATTGCGGCGGTGCGCCGTTTTTCGGCGGCACTGTCCCGTCATGACTGGAACCGTAACCCGCATATCTATAATTTACGCTGTGAACGTAACCAGCGGGTCTCTGTACGCTCAGAGCGCCGGGAAACCTGGTATGCGCTGGCGCTGGCAATGATAGCCAATGCGGACTATAACCCGGACAGTGAGGCACTGTTTGAGGTGATGTGTCCGGTGGAAACCCTGGCCGCACAATGCGGTCAGCTGCACCGGTACGAGAACGGCCGCAAAAGCTATGACCCGGTGCTGCACGCGCTGCATGACTGGGAAGCGGCGAATCTGATTATTATTCACCGTGACTTTGACCGTGAGGCGAAACAATACAAGGCGATGCGTATCTGGCTGCGGCCGGAGTTTTTTGCCGGGCTGGGATTTGGCCTTGCGGCACTGCGTGACATTGTCACGCGTTTCCGGCGCTGGATGGAGCGCAAGGGACTGCGGGAAGAATACCAGAAACGGTATGCCCGCCATGTGCTGCGTCTGAGCCGCTCGAATGTGGCGTCACTGGATAACCGGCACGCGCTGAAAAACCTGCTGAAAAAGCTGCGCCGTCTGGTCACCGGGGACGATGAGGCGCTGGAAAGCGAAAAGAAACATCTGGAAAAAGCTCTGAAAGAGAAGAAAGCGCAGCTGAATGCCTCCCGTCCGCAGGAAGATACGCCCGGAGATGCCTGGCGGCTGTATGAGCGCTGGAAGCAGATAAACCCGGTAGCTGTTGTCCTTGCGCTGGAGCAGCGGATTAAATCGCAGTTCCCGGCGCTGCACGGCGAGTTGCTGTATCAGTGTTACCTCGATAACCTGCCTGACCATTAATTCCGTCTCTGTCTGAACTGACCGCCGCCCCGGCGGTTTTCGAGCTGGCTTTCTGCCGGAAATGCCATGTTTTTATGTCCCGGACCGGTTCTTTTTTACCTGCGGAGAGCGTGCCAGTGTCATTACTGCCAATAATTGCTCACTATGTGTTCAGTTAATTTCGTATGACATGAAACGGCACCAGTTAACTTCGTACAGGCTGTGATGAATCAGGTTAAATTCGTTCTTAGCTTCTGAACTAAACGTCCTTTTTTAACAAAAAGGAGATTGAGGCGCGTTTTCAAACCGCACCTCATCAGAAAAATCCTCTTAAGCACCTCCCGTCACGTTGTGACGGGCCCCCGACCGGAAATAAATAGTTACAACATTCAACAAATCTTCACCTGCGACAATTAAGCCCGTGCACATACAAAACAACAAATCCCAACTCACCACTGAAAAGCGGTCCCGCCCCGGCCCGAAGGGCCGGAACAGAATCGCTTTTAATAGTGAATGTTGTAACTAAACATATCAGCCGCTGAAAGTAATTTTGCTGAACGTTCTGTGTACACGCCCGTAAGCGGCTCTGACGACCCGCTAACGCGGAGATACACCGCAACTGCGGCTTTGCCTTGTTGCGGCCACTCCGACAGCGCACAAAAGCATGTATATTGTTTTTAGTACGTCCAGCTTATCAGGGCGGGGGGGTGTTAAGGGGAATATAACAGCCTGTCACCGGCGCTGCCGGGCTCCGGCGGCCATCTGACTACAGTGTCATTCTCAGCAATAT
>PPYF01267121.1_pt1 | contig 63880 bp, 64 predicted proteins | sample 1559871 | NCBI WGS metagenome assembly PPYF01 (sample SAMN08240021, study PRJNA423297) | Human gut metagenome, whole genome shotgun sequencing project. | reverse complement strand
CGCGTCGTTCCGGGCGGCGGGCTATCCCCCATAACTAAACTAAAAATAACTAAAAAATTCACCCTAGGGTTAACCCCTAGGATTCCTTGTGATTGAATCTTTTTGTGTAGTTTAAGAGTTAATCTCCCCACTCTTTTCAGGGTGGGGAGATTTTTTATTTTCAAAATTTTGTGTCTATTTTTAAATAGGTAACTTTTAAGAATAACATCTAATTCCTACATTACAAAATTTAATTCACTACAAAGAATATTTACAAAACTTTACAAAACTATTTGACCTTTAGGTTCAGAAAAACTACTTTCTAGTATTTACAGTACTTCCCAGACTTTTAGCCTTTAGGGTATCTTCAGTCTGCTTAAAAGATAACTAAATTTTATGTTTAGTTCTCTATTTTTATATGTGTTATAAATACCATGTAACTAGTTACAAATCTTAATTAACCAACTAATAAAGGTATTTATATGGCAGAATATGCTACAAATGGAAAGGCTAGTGCAGGTGTTGCTTTAGGTTCTGTTGGCACTGCTCTTGGTGGTCTAGCTGTTCTTAATAATGGTCTTCTAGGTAATCTACTTGGTGGTGGTAATCAAGCAATGGGAGTGATTGCTCAGAAGGATGCAGAGATAGCTGAATTAAAGGCTCAGAAATACTCTGATGCGCAGGATGTTAATCTTTAGCAAGCAACCAGATCAGAGAATAAGGAACTCTGGAATAACGTCAAAGAAGCTTTAGCTCCTATTGCTACAAAGACAGAAGATACTGCTTCTAAGGTTGCTACACTTGAATGCAGAGTTTCTAAGAATGAAGAAATTGCTGCTCTTAGAGAAGAACTAGTGAAGTCTCAGCTAGGTGCAAAGATTGATGCTGTTGCTTGCCAAGCCTCTAACGGTATCAATATGCTTAACTCTGCTGTGTCTGGTATCAATAACACTCTTAACGGTATTATCTGCAACAAGGTACAGTTAAGTGCTATCTGCCCTGAACCAATGCAAAGATGGAATTCCTGGACTGCTCCTGCTACAGGTGAATCTGCTCCTGCTGTTCAGCCTGTTACTGGTTCCATTAATGTAAGACAGATTTAAGAGGTAGTCTATGATAAGCCTTGCTAAAACTAAAATCATTCTTGGAGAATTCATAGATTCTCAGATAGTACCTATCATTACAAATTCTTTTACTAAGTGGGCATTTAAAGGAGGTGCAGTCCTAGCCCTTAATAGCTTAGATAAGGTACTTCTTCCATACCTACCAATGCTTACAGCTGTAGGTATTATGGATCAAGAAATGAATGTCTATCCAGATAAGTTAAAGCTCTTCTTTGAAAGTGCCTTTGCAGTAGAACCTAAAGTAGAAGTAACTCTTCCAGGATGCACTATGAAATTTAGCAAGGCTGATGCAGATGCCCTTATAGCTTTATTGGAGAGGGAAAATGGATAAGACTTGGATGGAAGTAGAAATGGACGAGTCTGTTACTCTTCTGAGACAAACACTAGAAGAACTAAATAAGACTCCTTCTGAAGACATGACATATGAAAGAGTAGAAAAGCTAAAGAATATTTATAAAACTCTTTACTACATTCATTGTCTAAGAGAAAAGAAGTAATAAGAAAGGGAGGCACCTAGCCTCCCTTAAATTTATCTAACTTTTCTTACACCGTATAAATTATCATTGATCCTATCAACACTGTACACATCAGGTAAACCAAACTTAGGTTGTGGGATAGGCTGAATCGTTGCACTGGGCATTGGAATTGAATCTAAAGAATTTTGATTGTTATTTAGACTTCTTGTCATAATTTGATCTAAGTATGAAGGTCTTGCAGGCATACTATCCGCCACTGCCTGTTGTATCATCCTTTTCATAATAACCAACTTTGCAACCTCTATATCTTCTTCTAATCCTGGATCAAATTTAGATCTAGTTGCCGTTAGTATTGTTCTACCCCCGGGTCTAGCATTGACTTTGCCACTAAAACTAGCAGATGCTCCGCTACGCCAATAAGCTTGGCAGGGCTCTTCTAACCAAAGAGTAGCCAATTTAGTTTCATTCTCATAGGTACGTATCACAGGTGCCATACCTAAATCTTTCCCACTACACCACACATGAGCACCAGGTGGGTTAGCATCAAGCATAACTTGGTAACTAGAGCAGCCACTAAGAATCAGACTTGATATGAGAAGGCTGGTTACTTTTATCTTCTGGTTCCACATTCTCAAATTCCTTTTGTTCAAGTAATTTTATGTGAGCTTTCAGTCGAGCAATCTCAGCTTCTAATTCTTTGATACGTTCTCACTCATGAACGATCAATTCTTCATATGTCATGATACCTGATATGAAATAGGGGAGATTACACTCCCCTCCACTACCCTACAGGGTAGGGCATTACTTCTTAGCTTCCTTTACTTCCTTATCATCAGCCTTCTCAGGAATTCTGAAGCGTGCTAAGAATTCTTTATCAGTCATCTTAGAGAAGTTAATACGCTTGTACTCTCTGAAAGTCTTTTTCATTTGACCCTGACCAGTCCATTCTTCACCATTGGGAAGACGGTACTTAATAGTAGCAGGGGTACGAGGCTTACGAACCTTAGGTTCTTCAGCAAACTCAAGATCATCAGCCTTAATCTTGAAGTCCTTAATGATCTGCTGAATATGGGCAATAGCAGAAGAACGAGCGTTTTGATACTTAGCTTGAAGAGCTTGCTTCTGGTTCTGAAGTTCTTCAGCAACCTTGTTAAAATCATCCATTTCATTTCTCCTTTAGGATTGATGAAAGAACTATACAAGGTATATTGAAATAGTAATTTGACTCAAATCAAATACTATTAAAGAAGCTTCTAGTAGTATACATACTTGTATACACGGTCACTTGAAGCACTCAAGAATTTAAGGCTAGTGTACTGAAGAGAAATGAATAAATTAGATGAAACTCGAATCCGGATCTAACCCTTAGGAGGGGCTTGTTCTATCCAGTTGAACTACGGTGGCCAAGCTAATGATTCCAGGGTCTCAGAGACTTTCTGGTTCATTTGAGGGTGGGATTCTAGCAAAAGATTCTTTCTTTTGATGGATTTTCTAGTTCTTTGATTTTATTCATTTTCCCTTGAGTCACTCTCTTAGATTTCTATGAGTGTGGGTGAGAACTTGTATACATAAATGTATACACGGCTAGTAGAAATGAATGGACTTAAAGCTAGTGAAATCAAATCTCTCCCAGATGGGATCTATCGAGATGAAGGTAATCTTTACTTTAGAGTAAGGAAAAATGGCTCTATCAGAGAGTTCCTCTACAGAGGCTCTGTCAATGGAAAACAGACTTATAGGTCTCTTGGTTCCCTAAAGACTCTCTCCCTTAAGGAAGCTAGACAAAAGGCTAAGACTTATGTCTTAGTTCCTATTGTCAGGATTCCTGCCTTCAACAATCTCTGGAAAGAAGCTCTTGATGAGGTAGCTTTCCAGAAACAATGGGCAAAGGAAGCTTCCTATAAATCGAACCAAAGGTATCTTGAGAGGACTCTTCCTATCCTTGGTTCTCTGAAAGTCACTCTTATTACTAAAGAAGACATCCTTTCTTACCTTAAGCCTCTTTGGAAAGAGAATGCCTATGAAGGAGAGAGGACTCGTTCTATCCTTGAAGCAGTCTTTGATAGATTCATCAGTAAGAAACTCATCACAGAGAATCCTGCTGCTTGGGATAAGAATCTTGATGGAGACTTACCTCACTGGAAGGATGTACATGAAATAGAGCATAGGAAAGCTCTTAAATGGGATTTAGTTCCTGATCTTATGAGCAAGGTTTTCCTCTCTCAGAACCAGGGAAGATACCTTCTTATGTTTGTAGTAGCTACAGCTCTAAGAATTACAGAATGTAGGACTCTTAAATGGGAGTACATAGAATCCAATAAAGAGATGGGAGAGTACTTCAATATTCCTGCTGAGAATAGGAAGAAGAATAGAAAGAAGAAGCTTTCTAATCATATCCTTCCCATTACTCCTTTAATGAAGCAGATTCTTTCCTTGGTTCCTAGAACCAGTGAATACATCTTCACTAACACTAACAATGAAGTCTTTGGAATCACTTGTTGTAATCATCTTCTTCAACATCAATACAAGATAGATGCTACGGTACATGGATTCAGAACTTGTTTTAGAACATGGGGAGCTATAAAGAAACAAGACTTTGCATCTTGTGAATTAATACTTTCTCATTCCATATGTAACATAGGAACTCAAAGTACTAGATGTTACTTTGGTACAGATATGTACGATGAAAGAAAGAAGATACTTACTAGATGGAATAAATACATCTTTAGTAAAGTAAAATTCTCTATGGATTCCGGCGCATAGCGAGCATAACGGCATAATAGCATTTCATCAAGCCCTTGGGTACTAGTATAATCCCTAATATTTGGGAGACATACTTGCTACAGTCACTTTACCTTGGAACATCCATAGCAATCTCTTGGGCTTGGGGAACCTCTTTAATTCTTGGGATGCAGATAGCTCAGACCAAAGGCTTAGAAGCCTTCTTGATCTGGGCTACTGCCAACTGTCTTACCTTAGTTCTCTTTGGCTTTCTGTATCACAGGAAGTTCTTGAATCCTTTGGTTCTGGATCAGCCAGTAGTTAGGGTTTTCACTAATCTCATACAGATTTTCTGTCTGATTATTCAGCTCAAGATTCTCAATGAGACTCTTCTGAATTTCTTTGATCCTATCAGCTCTTACCTGATAGCTTCAGGAATGGGGCTATTTCTCACGCTATTGATGTTTCAGAAGGGTCTGAAAGCATCCATATTCACAGACCTATGGCAAGGCTTATTGACGATTGTAGGGCTATCTATGATGGCATATCTATGTATAGGGATTCCATCAAATCCAAGTCCTACATCTAGTGTCTCTGATATTTCCTGGGGAATCTGGTCAGCAGTGATCCTTCTCTCAGGAATCATGACAGACATCCAACACTGGCAGAGAGCCAAGGTAGATGATACACAGAAAGCCTTTTACTGTGCTTCAGTCTTCTTTGCTATCTATCTGTCCCTTGTTTATGTACTGTCTCTTTATAAATTTGATAACCTATTAAATCTATTACTACTCTTTGTGGTGATAGGTGTTACAACATCTACTATAGATTCAATTGCAGTAGCACTCCATAGAGACTTTGGAAGGAAACTAGGAACTCTCATTGGACTAAGTATTTGTATAGGCTATGGCTTACTACTTAAACTTAGTGTACTTTCTATTTGGAGTTACTTCGGAGTTATAAGAGTAGGTCTAGCTCTTTATATTCTCTATTGGTGCTATAAGCATGAAGTTAACAACAGAACAATTAACAACAGTTTTTCACAGATACCTAGTTGATTATTTATTACCTAGATCATTTGACCACTTGAAGATATATGAAGATTATTCAGGTGGTTTACTTTTAACCAAAAGACTCCTTAAAATCATTAAAGACCCTAAGCTCTCATATGTCTATCAAGGTGACAAGATAGATTGTGAAGAGCTTATTCGGATTGCCAAGGAACATTTAAAAGATAACCAAGTCTTTATTGTTGGTTTGAACTACTGGTTTTCTAAGGATGATCTTGATATTCTTAGAGAAATCTATATTAATCTTTATCTAAAATAGGTTCCCTTTTATAATTCTTGTACTAAAGGCAAAGGGAACCCAATGTACGAGATTAATATAAAGGATATAACAGATGCTTCTATAGCTAATGCTTCAGTTAAATGGGGTATGGGTGGAGGCTCTGTTACTTCTATCTTTGGCTATCTGTCCAGTAGTGATTTACTCATGTTCCTTGGTGTAGTCACTACTGTATTAGGTTTCATAGTAAATCTATTCTACCAACATAGAAGAGATGTTAGAGCCAGTGAAGAACATAAAATTAAACAGAAGATACTAGAGTGTCAATTGAAGCATGAACAAGAAAATAACAAGTAGTGTTTTAGTAGGTTCTATTCTTGCTTCAATAATCTTCTATGAAGGTGGCTATTCTGATGATCCAGATGATCCAGGAGGTAAGACTAAGTATGGGATTACTGAAAGAGTAGCCAGAGAGTATGGTTATCTTGGTTCAATTGAAGATTTAACTCAAGAGCAAGCTACTAAAATCTACACAGAACTTTATGTGGATCAACCTCATTTCAATCTTCTATTAGAGATTAATCCAGCTATAGGACATAAGTTGATAGATGCCGGAGTAAATGTAGGAACTATGAGAGTTAGTCTTTGGTTCCAACAGACTCTTAATGCTTTCTCAAGAAATGGTACTGATTACAAAAAAATCCCAGAAGATGGAATTATTGGTAAGAAGACCATAGAAGCTTATCAAGCACTCGAAAAGAAGCGAGGAAAGGTTAAAGCTTGTGAGTTAGTTCTCAAGGCTTTAGATGGTCAACAAAGTTCTTATTATTTAAAACTGGCAGCTTATTCAAAATATACTGTTGGATGGGTTGATAATAGAGTTGAGAATATCCCATTGAACCAGTGTAAAGAATATAATTTAGATATTCTTAAACCTGATACTAAAAATGAAAGTAGATAAATTTATTGTTTTAAAATTGGTTGCTAAACATCTGGGAAAGAAGATTGGTGCTGAGTTTATAGATTTAAATGTTCTAGCTGCTTCTTTAGCTCCTATGTTTAATCAGCAAGTTCCTATGCTCCAGAAAGCAGGTATTCTGGATGAAGATGGAAGACTTGATGTAGAACTTACTGAAAAAAGGCTCATTAGTACTTTTAATGTCACTCCTTTCTTCCATATCCCTATGGGTACTGGAAAGATTATTATCACTAAGAGTGATATAGAAAAGTTTATTGCTGATTTGAAGAAAGTAGCTGATATTGAAGAGGTTATATGTCTTCCAAACAAGTAGACGTAATCCAGTCTCTACCTTGTTATTTAGATAATGAAACTAACCCTTTTGGTATTGCTAATATTCTTTTTTGTGGAAGACTTGTCAGAGACAGATTTAATGTTCTGAATCAGTATAGTAAAGTTAACTGGCTAGATACTGTTGATCCTATTCCTGAACCTGTAGAGACACCTATAGCTGATCTCATGGATCAGAGAGCTAATGAACTTATTTCTAAAGGTTCTATAGGTGTTCAATGGTCTGGAGGTGTGGATAGTACTTCTCTTCTCCTAGCTCTAATTAGAAATGGAATATCCAAGGAAGACTTAGAAGTTCTCTATGATGTAAATTCTTGCACAGAATATCCTAAGCTCTTTACTTGGTTATCAGAACAAGGATGGAATATGCATCCTGTTAATACTTCCTGGCTCCAGGTTCTAGGCAAGACAGATGTTGATGTAATCACCAATGGTTGGTGTGCAGATCAACTCTTTGGTTCTGTATTCTTCTATCAGATGCCTGAGAAGTATTTAATGTCTTTAGATGAATTTTTAGATGACTTAAAGTTTCCAGGAATACAACCGAACCAAGAACAAAAGAAGTTTGCTATAGAAGTTTATAAGAAGTATGCAAAAGATTACTTTGGAATAGATTTAAATGTAGCAGCTGAATTAGGATGGTTTATTAATTTTGTTATAAAGTGGTCTTGGGTTAAAGCTTTTAATGATTGTTATTTAATTAGAACTAAGAACTCTAATAAAACTCAAGTGTTCTATAACACTGATTACTTCCAATCATGGGCTCTTAGTAACTACCATAGTATTAAAGAAGCTAATATCTATGGTAAGAATGCTGCCATGTATAAGAGACCGTTAAAAGAATATTGCCAGACGGTATTTAAAGATGATGACTTCTTACAAAATAAAAGTAAGAAACCTTCTTGGAATGCTTCTCAGAACAGCACCATGTACAACAAGACATGTATTGTTCTAAAGACTAATAATGGCTATGACGTTTATGATGCTCCTGCTAAGTTCCCATACCTAAAGGCTCAGGAGTTTATTAATGAAATCTTTACAAGATATAGTAAGTAGGTAATAATCAATTGATTAGGACTCGCTAATAATAACAATGGACTCTAACGAATTAATAAGTACTAAGCTAACTGAATGGGAGAATGAACCTAAGCTCTCAGAGCTTAAGGAAGACTTTATGTCTTCTAAACCTTCCCATGATAACCAGATAGCTAGGATGGATGAATGGAAAGACCTACTCAATGTTACTGGAAATGAAAGACCCAAGTCTCTCAGAGGTAGATCAAGAGTCCAACCTAAGTTAGTCCGAAGACAGGCAGAATGGAGATACTCTGCTCTATCAGAACCTTTCCTTGGTTCAGATAAGGTTTTCAGTGTTAATCCTAAGACCTTTGAAGATGAAGCAGCTGCTAAGCAGAATGAGCTTTTATTGAACTGGCAGTTCAATACAAAGCTTAATAAAGTCAAGTTGGTTGATGACTATGTTAGAGCTGTTATTAGTGAGGGTACAGGTATAGCTAAGATTTCTTGGTGTAGAGAAACCAAGCCTATTATTAGACAAGAACCAGTCTTTAAAGCTATTCCAGTCCAAGATCAACAGACCTTAGATCAGTTAAATCAAGCTGCTCAACTCTCTCAGACTGATCCCCATACTTATGAAGACACTGTTCCACCAGAAATTAAGTATGGTGTCCAGGTCATGTCTTCTGGTCAAGTTCCTTTCCCTGTTATTGGTCAAGTTATAGGGTATCAACCAGTACAGGATGAAGAGATTATTTGTAATCATCCTTATGTAGAAATAATTGATCCGAGGAATGTTTATATTGATCCATCCTGTAATGGTGATTTTGAAAGAGCCTATTTCGTTATAGAGTCTTTTGAAACTAGCTATGCTGAACTAGTCAAGGATGGAAGATATGTAAACCTAGAGCATATCAATTGGGATGAAGTGGGTACTCTTAATGATGGTGAGCATGAATCAAGCACTCCTGATGACTTTAACTTCAAAGATAATAGTCGAAAAAAGGTTGTAGCTTATGAGTACTGGGGATTCTATGATGTTCATGGCAATGGTTCTCTAGTTCCTATTGTTGCTACCTGGATCAAGAATACTCTTATTAGATTAGAAGAAAATCCCTACCCTGACAGAAAGCTTCCTTATGTTGTGGTTCCTTACTTGCCTCAATTGAGAGAAGTTTATGGTGAAGCTGATGCTGAGCTTTTAGGGGATAATCAGAGAATTCTTGGTGCTGTTACCAGAGGCATGATTGACAGCCTTGGTAGATCAGCTAATGCTCAACAGGGCTTTGCTAAAGGATTTCTTGATCCAGTCAATAAGAAGAAGTTCATGAATGGTGAGGATTATGAATTTAATCCTAACCTTCCTCCTCAAGCAGCTTTTGTTGAACATCAATATCCAGAGATTCCTGAATCTGCCATGTTGATGATTCAAATGCAGAACCAGGAAGCAGAAGCTCTTACTGGTGTTAAGGCTTTCTCTGGTGGTCTTGCAGGTGACACTTACAACACTAAGGTAGCTACAGCTATTAGAGGTGTTTTAGATGCAGCTTCTAAGAGAGAGATGGCTATTCTTAGAAGACTTGCTAGAGGTATGCAGGAAATAGGAAATAAGATCATTGCAATGAATGCAGTGTTCTTGTCTGAGACTGAGGTAATCAGAGTCACTAACAGACAGTATGTTCCTATTAAGAGAGAAGACCTTAGAGGTAACTTTGACCTTGAAGTTGATATTGCTACAGCTGAAGAAGACAATGCTAAGTCAGAAAATCTAGCATTCCTTTTCCAGACTCTAGGTAATTCTTTTGATGATAAGCAAGTAGTTCTAAGAGTTCTTGCTGAATGGGCTGATCTTAAGAGATTGCCTGCTCTTGCTGAATACTTTAGAACCTGGAAACCTGATCCACAACAAGTTGAAATGCAGCAGAAGATGCAACAACTTCAATTGGAAAACTTGGCTCTTCAGAATGAAAAGCTTAAGTCTGAAGTGGTTGAAAATCAGGCTAATGCTCAGAAGCTTGGTGCGGATGCTCAAACTAAGGCTGTTGATGCTCAGACCAAGGCTATTACTGCCAGAGCTACGTTGCCAGATCAAATTCAGAAGATTAAGGCTGATACTGCTCTTACTGGTGCTCAAGCTAGTAAAGCAACTCTTGAAGCTCAGGCCATTGCTCTTGAGAACCAGTTGAATGCAGATGGTACCAATCACTTTAGAGAGCTTCAAAAGATGGAAGCTCAAGCCAGAGGTAATCAAGACCTTGAAATATTAAAGGCTATTGGTAAACCATTAAAGAAAGATGATGTTAGACCTAATATTGATGCAATGATTGGGTTTAATGTATTAAGTGGTAAAGCTAAGGGATTTATTTGATTATAATTAGGAGGTTTATATAATAAACCTCCTAATTAATAGGAATACTCATGTCTGAATTGACAGAACTCCAAGAAACACTAGTTGAATGTAATAAAAGAGTTGAACTTAAGAAGGCTGTTGAACGTTTAATGTTGAATCCTGATTTTAAGAAAGTTATTCAGGAAGGTTATATTGAACAAGAAATGCAGAGACATCTTTCATTAGCTATCTGTGATAAGTTATCTTCTGAAGATAGAGAATTGAATAATAATTTAGCTAAAAGTGCTGTAGCACTATCCAATTATTTGGATACTACTATTCAGTTCGGTAGAATTGCTGAAGAAGATATTGAACAAATTAATGAAAGAATTGAACAATTAACAGCTCAAGGGATGGATGAATAATGGACGCTAAACAAATTCAGGAAATGTCTGATGAAGACTTTGCTAATATGGCTCCTCCTTCCCTTGATGAGGATCATCCTGAAGATAAGGATGATCCTAACGAACCTGAGGAAAAGGAAGTAACAGAAGAAACTGAACCTCAGGAACCAGAGGAAGAAAGTACAGAATCTGAAGAACAGGATAAGGAATCTGAACCAGAAGAAGAGGAAACAGCTTCTGATAATGAAGAACCTAAGCCTGAAGAAAAGAAGGAACCTGAGGCTTCTAAGGTTCCTCAGATAGACTATAAGCAGTTCTATGATACTTTAATGGCTCCCATTAAGGCCAATGGGAAGGAATTAAAGATCAGAGATGCTCAAGAAGCTATTAAGCTCATGCAGATGGGTGCTAATTACACCCATAAGATGCAGGGTTTAGCTCCGTATCGTAAAAAGATTCAGATGCTCCAGAATGCTGGACTTCTGGAGGATGATAAGCTTAACTATCTGATTGATGTGGCTCAGGGTAATCCTGAAGCCATTAAGAAGCTTCTAAAGGATCGGAACATTGATCCTTTGGATATGAATGTAAGCGAAGAATCAAAATATGTTCCTGGCAATCATTCCGTTAGTGATGAAGAAGTCAGGTTTCAGACTGTTCTGGATGACTTGAAGTCTACTCCAGAAGGTAAGGAAACCCTCTCCATTGTTAATGGTATGGATCAAGCTAGTTTGAATCAAGTGTGGAAGGATCCTTCCATTATGTCAACTCTTCATGAGCAACGACAGAATGGTGTTTATAAGCTGATTACTGATGAAATGGAACATCAGAAGATGCTTGGGAATATTCCTGAAACTACTTCTTTCCTTGATGCTTACAAAGCTACGGGTGATTTCTTGTTGAAGCAGAGACAAGCTCAGCAACAAGCTCAATTACCCCAAGGTACTTTGAAACAACCTGTTAAGGAAGATATTAAGCGAGTTAAAGCTGCTGCTCCTACAGGTCGATCAAAGAAATCAAATCAAACTTTTGTTGATCCCTTCTCACTTTCAGATGAAGAATTTGAGAAGCAATTTAAAGATTACATAGGATAATATTTAATGGCTTTTACAGGTTTACAGTACGAACCGAATTACTCGGATGGTACTAATAATGGCAAGTCAACAATTGACTACAAGTCAAATGCTGACCAGATGAATACGTTCTATTGGATTCGTAAGTCTCTTACGGATGCACGTAAGGAATCTTACTTTACTCAGATGGCTGATAGCATTGGTATGCCTCAGCACTATGGTAAGAAGATTAAGCTTTATCACTATATCCCCTTGCTTGATGATCGAAACGTTAATGATCAGGGTATTGATGCTAAGGGTGCTAAGAGTGAAAATGGTAACCTCTTTGGCTCTAGTCGAGACATCGGTACCATTCTTGAAAAGCTCCCAACAGTGGGTGAAGCTGGTGGTCGTGTGAACCGTGTTGGTTTCTCACGTATTGAACTTGAAGGTACGTTTAAGAAGTTCGGTGTGTTCTATGAATGGACACGTGAATCCTTCGAGTTTGATTCTGACTCTACTCTTCGTTCTCATCTTTCTGAAGAACTGATGAAGGGTATGGTGGAAATGCAGGAAAAGATGCTGAACATCGACCTCGTTTCTGCTGCTGGTGTCCAAGTGTTCCCAGGTACGGCTACTCAGAAGAGTGAAGTCACTGGCGAAGGTGATAATGCAACGATTGTTGACTATAAAACTCTTCGTAAGACAGACCAGATTCTGGATGAAAACCGTTGCCCAAGAAATACTAAGTATATTTCTGGTTCACGAAATATTGATACAAAGACTATTTATAGTGCTCGTGTCGCTTATGTTCCTTCAGCGGTTGTTCCTGTTCTGGAAGACATGAAGGATAACTTCGGTAACAAGGCTTTCATCCCTGTTCAACAGTATGCTTCTGCGGGTAATGTGATGAGAGGTGAAATCGGTTCTATCGGTCACTTCCGTTTCATTCAGGTTCCTGAAGCTGTGTACTGGGAAGGTACTGGTGCAACGGTTACAACCAATCCTGGTTATGCTGAAAAGGGTTCTAAATACAATGTGTATCCGATCCTTGTGGTTGGCTCGGAATCCTTCAATACGATCAACTATAGTGGTGCTTCTGGTGGTCATTTCTCTATCATCACTAAGGTGCCTGGTAGAGAAACTGCTTCTAAGGATGATCCATACGGTGAAACTGGGTTCTCTTCGTTGAAGTTCTATTATGGCTTCCTCTGCAAGAGACCTGAACGTATTGCTGTTATTCATACAGTGGCTCCTGAATAACCTAATATAGGTTAAAATAAACCCGCTTGATAAATAAGCGGGTTTTTTATTAATTATTGGAAATAATATGGCAGAAACAGTAGACATTACTCCACGTGATGAAGAACTAGCTCTTTTAAAGGAAAGAGCTGATCTTATGGGTATCAAGTACTCTGGTAACATTGGTATTGATACTCTCAAGGCTAAGATTAATGAACGTCTTGAAGAAGCTGAACTTAAGAAGGATGAAAAGAAATATAAGGCAGACCTTCGTAAGACTGAACGAGATAAGCAGTTAAAGCTTGTCCGTATTCGTCTTTCGGTTATGAATCCTTCTAAGCAGAATTGGACAGGTGAAATCTTTACCATTGCTAATTCTGTTATTGGTACGGTTAGAAAGTTTGTTCCTTATGAACCAAAGTTCTATACCAATGGTTATCATGTTCCTTTTTGTATTTACAACTTTCTTAAAGAAAAGAAGTTTGTTAATAGAACCACTAAGAATGTGAATGGTCGGATTATTGCTACAGAAAGACTGGTTCCTGAATTCTCCATTGAAGTGCTTCCTAAGCTTACTGATGAAGAACTTGCAGAACTAGCTAAGGAACAAGCAGCTGGCAATAGAATTGATGAGACAGATGAATAAGTAGATATTTAATTACTACTTTATAATACCCTATTATTTATTGATAATAGGGTTTTATTTTACCTATGGCTAATGACACACAAACTAAAGAACTCCTTTCCAGTATACAAGCTAAAGAACTTCTTTCCAGTATCACTGATGGGCTAGATTTTTCTATTCCTAGTGTAGATTTTAATGATGATGCTTTTAAGATTCCTGAAGGACTCACAGAAGCTCTTAAAAAGGTTCCAGAACAGCTTACTAATGATTCTCTAACAGAGGGTTATATTGAAGGTAACGGTACCTTTGATATTATTATGAAAGCTCTAAAGGATCATTTAAACTATGAGTATCAGCAAGGAAGAATTTCTGGTGCTGAATACACTAAAGCTTATATTGCATCTATACAGACAGCTCTCCAGTGTGCTGTTCAGTACCTCTTGGGTAGAGACAATGCTTATTACCAAGCTCTAGGCACTCAAGCTCAGGCTATTACAGCATCTATTGGTGCTTACACTGCTAAGGTTCAATTGGCTATTGCTCAAGCTCAAGCTCATCTTAATAAAGCTCAGTATGCTAATACTGTTCTTGGATTGGCTCAAACCGATAAGCAGACAATTCTCCTTAGAGAACAGGGTGAACAAGCTCATGCACAGGTCTCAGATAAACTTCTTGATGGTACAACAAATGTAGCTGGGTACACTGGGAACCAGAATAAGCTACTTCAACAACAGGTTGTTTCCTTTAAGAAGGATGCCACTATCAAAGCAGCAAAGATTTATGCAGACTCTTTTGCTACTCAATTGTCTATGTCTACTGCTACAGCTGCTGGTACAGGCTTAGATGCTAATGGTATTGGTACTGCCATATCTAAGCTTGCTAACTCAATGGACTCTAATTAATAGGTGAAGAATGGGGTGGAATCCTTTTAAGTCTAAAACTAAATATTATGTTTCATCATCAACCTTTCCTTTGTTTGATGATAAAAACAGAATAGACAATTATGAGGCTGCTATACTGGATTACACCTCTAATTCATCTATTGAACAATCAGAGTACTTAAAAAATTATTATGGTACCTCTCGTTTAAGAGATATAAGAGGTCTATTAAATTGGGCTGATTCTTCTGGTTACCATAGAACCATGGGTAAAGTATCTGCTACTTTTTATGCAGATGCTCAATTAGACAATGAAATACTTACTATCGCTACTAAGCAATATGTAAGTATTAACCCCAATGATACTTATAGAGTTTATAAGTCTAATTTAAATATCTTCTCTGAAGATTTCTGGTTAAAACACCTTGCTACCCAACAAGGTAAAGCTCAATTATTTTATGAATCTGCTGCAATAAATTACACAGTATCTTTTCCTACTGAAGATACTATTAGAGCTACCTTTAAAAATGGTACTGTAATTGAAGGAAGGATTCCTAACAATGCTTCTAGAACAAGATTCATTGAAATGGAATATTCTATTATTACTAAGACTATTACTGATAAGGTAGATGCTGAAGGTAATGTAGTAGTTGACCCTGAAACAGGTGAACCAGTAAAGATAACCACCTATACATATCAGTATGGTTACTACGATTATCAAGAAGGTAGTGGTAATACGACTCTTGATAATTTAATTAAGAATAATGGTATTACTGGTTCAAGAACTTTCTATCCTGTAATTCCTGTTAGAACAAATACAAGTTGGTATTCAGGAACCAGTGCAGAATACATAGGGAAAGCTCTAAAACAACTACATCTTTATGATGCTAAGTTAGGGCCTAAAGATACTTATGGAAAGCTACAAAATATTCTTATAGAAGGTATCAATAAGAGTGGCAAAGGTAGCTTAAATGATATTGACTACATGACCATTATTCTTGGAGTTTCTATTAATTCTAGGAACAAAGCAGATCAACGTTATATGTTTGAATTCTTCTATAACATATACGTTAATTACAAGCTAATGAATGGTGAAACTCCTCAAGGTGTATTGGGTGGTTTATCTACTTACTCTGGTCAAGGAAATCTTAGAAAATTCTTTGGCACAGTGTTTAAAAAGATTGGCGATGAAGGTTCTACTGGGTTTACTCGATTTACATTATATAACGCAAGTTCTAATCTAAATCTTATTTATGACTGGGGCCATGCAGAATATTTTGAAGCTAATGGTAAATGGCAACCAAAAGCTAAGGTGGGAGAATACGGAGTTCTTGCAGGACTTCTAAAGCATGCATGGTCAGAATACATCCCTAAAACTGACTCAGAAGGTAATTTAATTTATATATATAACGAAGATACTGGGCGTAATGAACTTCAGTATGAAGTAGTTCAAAGAGAGAGTTACATTAATGAAACTCTATTCTGTTACCAATCTTCTGAGAATCGTTGGCACTTTGTAATGTTTGCAGGGTTAGGTCTGACTAACCTTGTTTATGCGGGTAAAACAGTATATACAGATGCTTATGATGCAGTAAAAGAATCTGATTCTACAAATACTCTTCAGTACTCATTTAAAGAAGATTCCGATGGAACTTATGATGAGTACACACTTTTTAATTTTAGCTATGTAGAAAATTCAGGAAGAGAACCTTCTGCTTTTATTGTTCCTCTTGAACAAAGTACTTTCTATGAAATAGGTGTCCCTTATGAAGTAGATATTTCTTATGGGTGTCAATATCTAGTTTGTAATTGTTGGGAAAAGAAGAAAGTACGTTGGTATCAACATGGTTGGTTCTCTGTACTACTATCATTTACAGTTGCAATAATATGTCCTATAGGAATAGTTTCAGTTATATTTTTTACTATAGGTGGAGTACTTCTTACAGCTAAAATATTAGAACTTACTCAAAAGATTCTTTGTACTATCTTTGGAGAATCTTTAGGTAATTCTATTTATAAATGGTCTTTAGTAATTATTAAGACTATTCTTATATGGGTTGCAACTATCTGTTTTAAAATACCCGTAATTGGTTGGATTATATGGGCTATTTGCATTACTATTTATGCAACTATTACCGCCGCTGAGTACCTAAGAGCTGGTTATTCTCTAGAACAGGCTATTATGAAAGGTGCAGCTGAAGGTGCTATAGCTGGTGTAGCTTCTCTTGCTGGAGGATATGTTGGAGGTACTGTAAGTTCTTCTTATGGTTCTATAGCTGGAACTACTGCTTCAGGGGCTGTGTCTGGATTTATTTCTGGTACTGGTAGCTCTTTAATAGCAGGAAATAGTTTAGGAAAATCTCTTAAAACAGGGGCTATTTCTGGTGCTATTTCTGGTGTTGTAGGTGGGCTTTTCCAAGGAGCTTCTAATTTATGGAACGGAAGTAGCTTTTTAGGGACAGAGGTTATTGGCCAAGAGGCTTCTTCCAATATGAGACAAGAAGCTATTAAAGAGGCAAATAAAAACTTTTCTATGAGTAGAGTTATAGGGGCAAGTTTAGGAGCTGTACTAACTAATCCTATGACCTATATGAATCTTATAAATCTTACTATGGCAGAACAGCAATACCATAAGATGGCTAATCTTGAAAATGATTATCAAGAGTTTGCTGATAAGTATGCAGCTGCCAATAGAGTTCTAGATATGTTGAATCAGATGAGAGGTTCAACTGTTACAGCTGAGTTTGTTTGTAAGATGCAAGCTTGCTTAGGAAGAATGATTCAGATGTTTCCAGATGCTATTTCTATGTCTCCTGAAGCATTCCTTTCTATGGCTACTACTACAGGACATGATCAATTAAAGAGCGTTTTAGGTTCTGTTACAACCTTTGTAGATAGCCAATTAAGTATGGATGGGTATGAACCCTATCAGTTGTTCTATACTCAAATGGATTATTCTCTTACATTTACAGAAACTTCGACAATTATTAGGTAAATATTTAAAATTATCATACTTATAAGTTTTAGGAATTCCTATTATGGCATGGATTATTGTTCCAAACACTAGATTACTAACTAAATCACGTATTAATCTTGTAACAGGACAGCCTGTAACAGGATCTACAGGTACTCAAGCTGGTTCTAGTTGGTGGGATACTTTTAAACAAGGTTGGGATGATTTTACTACTCCTCATGGTTCAGGGCCCAATGCTAGATCTTATGCAGATTTATCTCTAGATGCTTTGAATATGTTGGAGAATTATCGTAACAATAAAGCTACTTTAGCTATTCGAAGACAAGCTCTAGAAGATGCTAGAAATACCCAACGAGCTAACTTTGGTACCAATGCTACTGCTCTAGGAAATGATTTGATGACCAGAGCCAGAATGGCTAATGGGTGGTCTTCTGATTTTGGTGCTGGGGTAGCACAAGATTCTTTAGCCTCTTTGAATCAGCTAAGTCAAGCAGGTCAGACTATTGGGTATAACCCAAGTAATCTAGAAGCTCAGAAGAATCAATTAAGACAGTACAATTCCTTAGGTTAAGCTATGTCTTTACCAACTACTCAAATTAAAAACATAAGTCCTGTAGATACCAGAGCTTATGAATTAGCTGCTCAAGCAACTGCTAATAGGCCAAGTATCTTTGGTAATCTAGCTAAGTTAGTGAACCAAGGGGAACAAGCTTTTGCCTCTGAAAGAGCTAACAATGTACGTGATCTGATTCGTCATGGAGTTCTAGGAGGTTTGACTCCTGAAGAAGCATTGGGACAAATTAGAAATGATTCTCGCTTTAGCAATAATGATTTTGAGAATGCTAAAGTAGATGATCTAATGAAGGGTCTCAATGATGAATGGAGAGCCAAGAATGCTGATGCAAGAAGTGCAGAAGAACTTGCTATGCGTCAAGCTCAAGCCAGAAGAGATCAAATTGTCTTCGATCAAGGTCAGGCAGATAGAGCAGATCAAAGAGCTGTAGATGCAGCTTTAGGGTATGCAGCCACCCAAATGGCTCTTTATGGTGGTGAAGGTGGTGTTAATAAAAATGCAATTTATCAAGATGTTATTGATAAATATGGAACCACCCCTCAAAGAAAAGCTTTATTACTTCAAAAGTTAGGTATTGAAGCTAATGCATGGAACCATGATACTTATGCTGATGAACAGATTGACCTAAGTCCTTATAGACTTCAAGGTACTGATAAATTTACCCCTGAAGCTCTCACAGCTGCTTCTGATGCAGCTTCTGGAGGACAAAGGTACCTTCAAAGTTTAGGTTTGCAAACAACAACTGATCCCCAAGGTAATTTAAAAGTTACTGGTAAAACCATTGATGATTTTACTAAAACATACACTGATAAGGATTCTTGGTTAGGAGCAAGCCCAGAAAAAACCAGAGATTCTTTAATGAATGCTGCCCATAGGATTCAAAAAGAAACTGGTGTATCAGCAGAAATAGCAGAATATCTAGCTGTAAATTTAGCTAGAGCTAATGGTTATTTCTTTAAGAACTATAACAATCAAGCTTGGTCTACTAGAGTAGACAACTTCATTAAAAATGAAGGTAAAGACCTTTATAAGAATATCGAATTAATTAGACGTACTGCCCCTAGTGTTGAATTACTTAGGAATTCAAACCTAGTTAATCTAAAGGCTGAATTTGATAATACTATGGGTTTAGTAGCTAAAGCTAGAAAAGCAGGTCAAACAGCTTTAGCAGATAGAATGGAACGTCAAGCAATCGATAATTACAAGAAGGTTAAGTATCAAATTAGACAAGCTTTAGATATTACAGCTCCTCTAGCTAAAAAGTATCGTGAATTTCTAAAAGATCAAGTAAAGACTGATAATAAACCTTATCCTACTCAGGAACAACAAGAGAAAACTCAAGAAGACCTAAGAAATATTAGAAAGCGTTTTCAAGGTGGTGATTAATTCTTAAGTTCTCTTAAACAACTTAGTAATGTTAAAATGCTTGGTATCTTTTTAGGTATCAAGCATTTATTCTTTTTATGCCAGAAACAAATTCTCCTTTCTCCGATATAGATTTCTCTGCTGGTTCTAAGACAACAAGCAATCCTCAAGTAGATTCATTTGTTCATGAAGCAGTGCTTCAGAATAGACTCTCTAACAAAGTAACTCCTGAACAAGCACAGGTTGCATCAGATTATGAAGCACTTCCTGGTGAAGCATTCATAGCTAAGTATGGTCAAGGTGCTTATCAAGCTGCTAATCAAGCTAAGGAAGTTGCAGGACAGTTCTGGTCGGATAGAGTCTTAGGGAATGAAACCTCAGCCTTCTCGGCGGATTCTATTCGTAATGTTATCTCTGGTGCTTTAGCAGGTACAGTTGATACTGTTGGAGGACTCGTTGCTCTAGCACCAGATACTGAATCAACTAGGAATGCTAGAAAGGCTATTAGTGCTATCTCTAGAGGAATCCAAGATCAGAATGAGAGATGGGGTTCCAGAGAGCAAAAAGCAGCTACTAGTGCCTATAACATAAAGCAACAAGCAGATTCTAGGATTGCTAAAAGACACTATGAAGAAAATATCAAGGCAGGTATGTCTAAAGATTCTGCCGAAACTCTTCGTGTCTTAGAAGAATATGGAAAAGGTATTGAGAATTCTTTTGACACAGGAAGAATTCATCAGGATGCCTCTACTGGTGTTGGTTCTATCTTACCAGCCATTCTTACAGGTGGTGGTGTGTCTGCTGGTCTTAAAGGACTAGGGTCAGTTACAGCTAAAGCAGCTGCAAAGACTGAAGGTACTGCAAAGCTTCTTAAAGCTGCTCAAGATGTAGCTAAAGCTAATCCTACTCTAGCAACTTTTGTTAAGGACGCTACTGCTTGGGGTACTGCTAATGCCCTCATGGAAGGGGGAAGTGCATCAGGACAAGTTATTTCTGATGCTATGGAGAATCCTGAGAAGTATTCTACAGATACTCTATGGGAAAATTCCCCTGAATTTCAAAAAAGACTACTGAAACATATTGAAGAACATCCTGCTGACGATGTGAGTAAAGCTGCTGAACAAATTAGAGATGATCTAATTATGGAAGCTGCTAACAGTGCTGCTTTAAAACAAAGTATCACAGCTGCTTTACTCAGTACTGCTACTACTAATATGATGAAGTGGGCTAAGCCTTCTCGATTCCAAGGAGGAAAAGCTAGAGAATTTGTTGCTGATACTGCTAAGGATTCTTTGTTTGAAGAACCATTAACAGAAGGTTATGGCCAGCTCTATCAAAATCAAGCAACCAAAGAATATATTGATAAGAATCAGGATGAACTAGAGGGAGTTGGTACAGCTGCTTCTCAAGGTACCACAGGTGCATTAGGGGTTGGTGGATTACATACACCAGGGGCTACGATTGCTTCTATGGCTCAAGGAGCTTCAACTCTTAATCAAGCCTATCAGAATCACCAAGAAGTTAAGGAAGCTAAAGAAGTAGCTAAGGAAGCTCCTACTGTTGCTAAAACTCTTAATGAAAAAGAAGGGGAAGGTCTTTCTGGGATTTTAAATAAATTTACTGATACTGTTACTAGAGGGCATGAACTAGCTAAAAAATATGATAAAAATGAAGCTAGTTCAGTGGAACTTTCAGGATACCTTAATGAGTTAAATCAACAAATTGCACAAGCATCTAATGTAAAAATTCCTGAAAACTTAGATGATAAAACAAAAGAAGTTCTTACCCAGAATCAGCAAACAGCTGTAACTAAGCTAACAGAACAAGCACAGTTCTTTGATGGGCTTTTATCTGTAAAAGCTGATACTGCATTACAAAAGGCTGTAAAGAATCCTGAATATAATTTATCTGATACAGATAAAGAAGATATTGTTCTTTTCTTAAATAACCATACAGGTGGATTAGCTGATACTGTCTTATCTAATTTAAGTTCTCAACAAGTAGAGAGTCTTACAAATACCAAGGGTATTTCTGAACAACTCCAGACAGAACTTAAAGAGAACCTTACTAATAGACAAGAGATTTCTACGGAAGTCCCTGCAGATTTAATTCCCACTGGGTCAAAGGTTGAAGAAGTTTCTCAGGAAGTACCTTCTAACCAGAGCCAAGAAGGTACATCTAATTCGGACACTTTAGATTCTTTTATCTTACATAAAGGCACTCAATCCATGTTGGTAAAGACAAAAATGTCTCCAAATGGATTAATGATTCAGCTAGGAAAGAAACAATTTCCCATGACTGAAGAACTTCAAAAAGTCTTCAGCAAGCCTGATGCAACTTTTGAAGAAAAAGCTTCTGCTATTAAAAATTTCATTCAGCCTACTTCTCCAGATGCTGAAATAACAGTATCTGATGGCTCTGTTCGTCATGCTGTAGACCTTCTATATTCTTCTAAAGGTAGTGATGCTCTGTATGGAATGAAGCTTCTTAAAGCCCATAAGAAGGTAGCTTCATTGAATCCTGAATCAGGTGAAATTGAAGTTCAAGACCTTGCTACTTCTGATGTGAACCAGAAGGTAACTAGTAAGCTTGGTTCCTTAGGTGATAAGGTTCAGGCTGTTACTCGTCCTTTCTATCTGCTTACAGAAGATAATCCATTAGTTTCTATTAGTAATCTTCTAAAGAGTAAAGAAGCTTTTGATAAGTATCTTTCTCAGATTGGTTCTACCAATAAGAAGTCTCTTCTTAGAAAAGCTTTCAAGGAGGATAAACCTGTTGATACTAATAAGTCTTTCTTGGATAAGAATGATGGCTTAGCCGGTCAAATTCTTGCTATCTTAAATCCTGAGAGTGAATACTCTAAGACCTTTCTTCCCGTGTTTGAAAAAGCTGTAGAAGGCAATAAAGAACTTGAAGGAATCTTCTTACAAGATGGAAAGATTAAGCCTGAACATAAGCAAGTTGTAGCTGTTGTTGGTGCTCATTGGTTAGCTACTGTCAGTGCTTATAGACATCCTTTGAATGATGACGAATGCAGAAAGTATGGCATTGATCCGTCATTAAATCAGAGACTTGCTCAGAATGCTCAAGTCTATGGTTATCTTGCACCTGCTGCAATGATGAATCTCACCACTAACCTTCAGAAGATGATGGGGGTCATTACTAAGGATTCTGTTAATCCTGAGGAAGTTGCAAAGCCCTTTGCTCAGTTGGCAGGTAAGATTGCTGATGCAATGATTGATTCTGGAATTCTTACAGTTGAGAAACAATTTGTAAGAGAAGCTTCTTATGACCAAGAAAAGCATACTGAAAAAGTTACTACAAGAGAAGTTGAATTTCTTAGAGTGGCTAACAAAGACTTAGACCATCTCTTTCAAGAAAGTGCTGGTATTCTGGATCAGATTCTGAATCCTCAGATGAAGAATGTGGTTCACTATAAGCCTACTGAAGTCAATGATACTGTTGTAGGAACCACTGCTAAGGTAAGTGATAAGGCAAAGGAAGCTCTTAAGAAAGCTAATTCTATTGCTCATACTATTAATGTACCTATGGCTAAGTTTGCCTTAGCTTTAGGTGCATCAGGTATTACTCGTCTATTTAGTGGTACTGCTAATGGTATGGAAGATAGAAAATTCTTTACTAAAGATGCTTGGATTACACGTAAAGGTAGAGAATTAACCAACCAGACTGCTTTGGATGTTCTCTCTGCAATCATTGATAACAGAGAAGATGGTACCAAGGTAGAAAATATAAAAGCCTTCTTTGATAATCGAGCTATTGTCAATGGTCGTATTATGCAACAAGGTGCTGCTACTTATCAAAGCAGTACTCTTCTTCGTCAAGCATTGATGGTTACAGATGGTAAAGCAGTAGACCTTAATAATAAGGATATGCTGAATGCTTGGAAGATCACTCTAGCTCAAAAGTTAGGTCAGAATGTTGGTGGCACTCATCTAGCTTCTTATGAAGCACAAGTAGATGCAGCTATTGACTTTGCTAAAACTCTCCCAGCAGATGTAAAGAAGGTCTTTGATAAGGTTCAAGGATTATCTTTAGATTCTAGCGAAGTATCCCCTCTTACGAACCAGGAGATAGATACTCTTGCCCAATACATTCAAAAGTTTAATGAAGATCAGAAAGCTAAGTTTGGAGACAAAGCTTATTCAATTACTAAACCTGAATCCTTCAATGCTCTTATTGAAATGAACCGTTACCATACAGAAGATAAGAGTAATTTTGTCCCTCATATCTTCTTAGAAATTGACGGTTTATCAGATGGCCCTGCATACATCAATAGACTTTTTGGTATAGCTATCAATGCTATTACCCCAGAGTTTATTCAGACTCTTGCAGAAACAGGGTTTATTCCTGTTCTTGATACAACTTCTCAGGATATTCTTACAGAGGGAACCAAGGAATCTAGGTATTTTGGTACTGGTGGTTTTAACCTTCATGCTAAGGTAGGTGCTTCTCTTGCAGATTCTATGTTTAAGAGAATCCAGAATCTACAGGAAACTATCAAGACTACTCGAAGTGATGTGGATGCTAAAGCAGCTGAAAGAGTCCTAAAAGCTACTAAAGCACTCATGAAACTCTTTAGTACTTTAGGGCTAGTCTCAGGGGATCTAGATGCTTTCTATAAGGGTAAGAAAGATGCTATTCAGTTCCATAAGAATATCTCTAAGAAGATGAGCACTATTATTCTCTATGGTTCTGGTCTTAGAGGTACTACTAACCAATTGGTAGACATGCTCTTTGATGGTGCCTATGGGAAAGATGGTTTAAATGGTAAGTTCTCTAATATTCTTTCTAATTTAGACAGTAGAGATCAAAAGAATCGTCAACAGTACTTGAACCAGTATGCTGAAATTAGAGAAGCTTTAGTCGATCTATTCAGTGTGCAAGCTGAAAGAGAATTCGATTGGGACTCTGGTACCTATAGTTATAAGTTTACAAATGACAGTCCAGTACTTTTAACAAGTAAAGTTACGGCTTTACCTAAAATTTTACTTAATCATTTTGAACGCATAAAAACCACAAAGAATGGGGTTATCTTTGCAAGTGCTGAAAATTCAAAAGATTTGCTAGGGGAAGCTCCCAAACCAGACTTTCTTCAAAATTTTGAACTTACAGAAGCTGGTAGAGAACAACTTGTTGATCTCTTAATGCCTATTTTTGGTGAACCAGTTTATGCTTCTATTGTTAATGCAATAGGTGCAGATGCTCTTACAGCTGCTAAAGTTCCAATGATGTTCGGTAATATAGCCAATGCTATTGCCAGAACCGCTGAAACTTACTCATTCAGAAATCTTAAAAACCAAACTCAGAGTAAAAGATTTGCTGCAAGACAGAGAATTCAGAATCATATCCAGCCTAATATCACCTTTAAAGGTGGAGCTAGAGTTTTAGCTGAAAGGTCTCAATATATTCCTGAAGGGGAACCTCTCTATAAGGGCAAACATTCTGCTACAACAGTTTATAACTCAGTTGAACATTTAGATGATATTGGTGTTGCATTTGGTGCCCTAGTCACTCAGGGTCTAGGGGATACTTCTACAGCATATCATCTTCTAACAGCTACCGATGGTGTCTTCGGACAAGTCTTTGATGGTATGTATACAGCCATTACAAAGCTTGCAGAAGTCTCACAGGTAGCTAATGAAGGTGCTAAGAATGCTTCCACTCAGAAGCCCATTAAGCAGATTGCTCAGAAGATAGATTCTATTGGTTCTTATCTACAAAGAACTTATCCAAGATACTCTAAGGATGCTTCTCCAAAGAAAGCATTCAGTCATGCTGTGGCTGATATGGTCAATGGGATTCTTCCTGATGGAACCAAGATGAACAAGGAAGAACAAGCTCTCTTTAGAAATTCACAGTATCAGCTTACGAGAACATTAACTCAGTTTGAAAGAAATGTAGTTTTTGATCCTTCTATCTTTAAAGCTAGAGAAACTATTTTTAGCAATAAGCAATATACAGAAGTTGGTATTGATACCAAGATTAAATATCTTGTAGAACACTTCTTTGATATGGTTGATGGGATGGTTCTGAATGAACAGATCAATCATGAAGTGATGGATCATCTTCCTCAGACATTCCATCACATGTCGGGTGCTTCTACACCTTTCAAGTTTGGTAAGACTCTATCTTCTGAAGATGTTGGTAATCTCTTAAAGAAAGTTAATAACCTTACAGCTAATAAGTTTGAGAATTTTGCTCAACTTCTATCTGCTTATTGTGCAACAGAAGCTAATGAGATTGCACAGAAGCTCTTAGATGATAAAAAGATCACTAAGGAAGAGTTTAATAAATGGCAGATATTAACTCATAGAACAGAGGCTAATACAGCTGTTAGAACTCTTGATGCAGAATCCAAGGCATTAATGGATGAGGCTATTGGTAAGGAAAAACATTTAGATGTTCCTGACCATACACCTCATATCACTAAGAATACACAATTACCTGTTTCAGCTATAAATAATGCTATTACTTCTGTAGGGAACCAGTTCAAAGCAAATAGCATCTTTGGGAATATTTTTCAGAAGTTACAAAGGATTCTTCCAAGAAATATTCCTGTCTTTATGTATGAAAATAGAGATGCTCTTCCTGAAGATGTTAGAAAGTACTTTGATAAAGATGCTCAACAAGGTATCTTCATTGAAGGCAAGGGTATCTACATTGTTTCTCAAAATAAGAACAATGTGAATAATGATCTTCGGAACCAAGAAGTGATAGTACATGAGCTTCTTCATGCTGCTCTATCAAGAAAGATTCAAAATTGGGTGGATAATCCAAAGAGTGTGCCTACTGCTACAAGAATTGCTCTTGAGAATCTTGAAAAGCTCTTAAATGATCTTCCTGGTCAGATAGAGGCTATGACTCAAGTAGCTCCTAAGATTGTTGAAGAATTCAATAAACTTCTGTCTATCAAAGATAGAGCAGAAAGAATTGATGAATCTTTAGCCTATATCCTTTCTAATCATGAGCTCTTCAATGCTCTTGCAGGAGTTCAACTAACTAATAGACAAGCTAAGAAGCATCAAGGAAATCTTCAGAAACTCTTTGATAAGATCAGAGAGATTGCTACTGAAGCATGGAAGGCTCTTCTAAGTATTGTTACTGGTTCACCTATGGATCAGATTCTTGATACTGATGCCAGTAAGAAGCATTTTGAGAAATACAAGGATGCTAGAGACTTCTTAACCTATTATGGAGTGAACACTCTGGTTCTTCTTGACAATCCTAAGGGTAAGAAGCCGGAACCTAGGAAAGAAGATAAGGTCACTGAACCTACAGCTATCCAAAAAGCTTTTGAAGAAGCTCAAAAAGCTGCTAAGCCTATTATTAGAAATAGCCTAAAGTTTTCTAAGAATGCTGAGTTAAATCTTGGTATTACAGGGTATTTAAAGGGTAAGACTGAATTAGATACCCTAGCTAAGAGAGTTTATACAGATAGAGCCTTTGAAAATTTTCCAGATTCTTTAGAAAATGTTCCTAAATGGTTAAGATCATTAGCTCCTAAAGGATTAAAAGAAGCTACTTTAGATGCGAGTAAAGAACTTGAAACAATCCAAGAATACACTAAAGATCTAGAGAGTGTTCTTCAGAAGGTACCAGGTTTAAAGAATCCTTCTGAAGTAGCTTCTCTTGCAGCAGATTTCCAAAAGGATACTTTTTTTAAACCCTCCCAGAGAAAAGAGCTCACTGAAAACTATTTAAATGTAATAAAAGACCTTGATCCTTATTTTTTGATTAAAGATAAGAATGCTGCTACACAGGAAGAGCAAGAATACTCTGTAAAAATGTACAGTATTCTTACTGGCTCTGATCCAATAACGAGAGAAGAAGTTTCTGCTCAAAGACCCAAGACTTTTGTTAAGGATGCTACAAAGTCTCTTGTTTTTCAGAAGCCTGCTTTATTCTACGCTATTGCTTATACCAATCCTGAGATTAATGAAGCTCTTGGAAAAGTATCTGTTGACCCAGAGAAAGCTATTCCAGAGGCTCCTAAGGGCACTTTCTCTAGGTTTATGGAGTCTTCTGGGAATCTTATTCTTAATGCTCTAAATGATCAAAAAGTACAAGCTGCTAATACTTCTCAGCTTGTACAAGATGCTTATAGAGCTTCAGTAAATGAAGCTGAGACTTTGGGAGATACTGTTAATAAGATGTTGGAGACCTTAACTAATCCTCTGGATCAAGGATTGGTTATAGCTGCTTTGTCCCCTGGACTACTAAGTAGACTAAAGTTGAGTGATCTTAAGAAAACTGCTAAAGCAGTTACTTCAACACCAGTGACTCTTCATAACACTCTTGGAGAAATAGCAAGGAATGCTACTAATACTTTCTTACCTATAGGTTTAATTGAATGGGTTAGAGATGCTTATGGAAGGGTTCCTTCTAATACTTCTGTACAGACACTTCTTAAGAGTATTAAAGGTTTTATAGATAAAAACAGAAAGTTCCTTTTAGACACTCTTCCAAAGGAACTTATAAACAATTTTAATAGAAAGTTAAAGTTACAAGATAAGAAGTTTCTACATAGAACACTTGCTACTACTAGTGTAGTTTATCTTGATTATTCTTTGGCTCAAAATGTTCTTACAGATACTCAAAAGCTTCTTAGTAAGACCCAAGAAGTAGAGAATAAGATTCTTAATAAAAATAAAACACTAGGAAATACTTATTTAGCAAAAGCAAGGCAACTGGCTAATTACACTATGGGTGATGGTAAGCCAGGAGTGAATCTTCTTACTAACCCGGAGGCTATAGCTTATCTATGGGATGAAGTAGATGCACCTCTTTATAACTTAGATAAAGAAAGAGTATCTGAAACTCTTATAGCTGATATTAGAAATTTAGTTATCTTATATAACCTTCAATATTTAACAGAAGGTGATAGAAAAGAGCTTTCTAACTACTTTAAGAATGATTCTAAAGGAATGGAACGTCTCTTTAATTCTATAAAGGAAGCTCTTGAAGCAGAGCATCAAAGAGTTCAAGAACTTAGAAACTCTAATTGGAAATACAATGCTAGATTTGGTTGGTTCCCTAAAGGTGCAGTACCTAAGGGGACTTATAGATTAGTTCCTGCATCTAAAGTACAAAACTACACTAGTAGAGGTTTTAAAAACTTAGGTAAGTTAAAAGGTTCTGAGATAGAAGGAGAGCCAGTATATAGAATGTATGACTCTTGGAGTAACATAAAAGATGCTCAAGAAGGCATCTTTCAATGTATTAACCAGACTGCTTTTGGTTGGCAGGTTAATAAGAATGCTCCAGGAGAAATAGCAGGTTCTACTATTTATGATAAAGCTATAGTTAATGAACTCTCTAAAAGAGCCCATGAACTAGGAAAAGATTTCAATTATATTCCTATTAGAAATTCTCAAGGTAAGACTATAGGCTATGAGAGAGCTATTCCTAAAGCTGACAGAGTAGACTATGTGGATGGTTCTAATGATGTCTTTACAGGGTTAGCTCAGTATAAAGCAAGACAAGAAAGAGAGACTCTTGCTAAAGGTATTATGCTTGATGCTGTAAAGCTTCTTAAAGAAGACTATGAAAATGCTCCAGATCAAGTTAAAAAGCGTCAATTTGAAGATATTTTCAATTCTAAGAATAAATATATTCAAAGAGCTGTATCTAGACTAGATAATAAGTCTAAACAAAGACTATTAGATACTTTTGATGGTAACCATTGCTACATTAGAAAAGATGAAGTTTGGACGTATCTAGGATATTACAAGATGTCTATTGGAGATATGTGGGATGGAAACTTTTTATTTCCTAGGCAGATGTCTCAAGTGTTGGTGAAGATTCTTGATGCCTTGGTTCCTAATGGAAAAGCTAGAGCTTATTTAAGTAGAGCGGAATCTCTTCTTATGGGTGCTGCTACATGGTCAAGAGAGACCATAATCATTCGTTCAGGAATCATTCCTTTAATGAATGCTATAGGCAATATCTTCACATTAGGGTTTACCCTTATGATTCCTCCTGCTGAAATGTGGAGACTCTTTAAGGAATGCTATGTTGATACTGAAAAGTACAATAGACTTAGAAAGCAAGAAATGTCTCTTGAAGCAGAGAGATTAAGTACGTCTGATGAATCAAAAAAATTAGAACTTACAAAAAAGATTGAACAGATTCAATTAGCCTATAAGAATCTCCCTATCTATAAATTAATTGAAGAAGGTGAATACTCTACAATTGATAACAATGGTACGACTTATGATTCCATTGAACTTATTAAGATGAAAACTAATAATTGGCTGGAAGCTATTACTGATGAAAAAATTCCTGCCAATATGAAGACCTTTGTTAAGAATGCTCTTATGACAAAGGATTCAGATACCTTCCAAGCTCTTGCTAAGTTTACAAATTATGGGGACTGGTTAGCTAAGGCTGTAGGTTATAGATACCTTACAGAACATAAGAAAGTACCTATGCAAAAAGATTTAGCTCGAAATGTAGTATCTACTCTCTTTGTTGACTATGATCAATTTGTAGGCCCTACAAGAGATTGGTTAAATAGAATTGGCCTTACTTGGTTCATGACTTTTAAGATGAGAATGCTCGCTGCTTGTCAGCTTTCTATGCTTATGAACCCAAGTACTATGGTTTTAGGTACTCTTTTTGAATCTGAAGTAGGGTTACCTGGTACACCTCTATCAGATAACATTGTATCTAAGCTTCTTGGAGGGAATCTTGGAGCATCCTTAGGTTTTGATTCTATGTATAGAGCAATAAATCTTCATCCTCTAGCAGTTGTCTTAGGAAGCTAGAAAAATAAAAAAGCCCTCCATTTGGAGGGCTTAAATTTATTTTAAAGACTAAGCTTCATAATCTTCATCAACTACTGACCATTCCCATTCAAAAAGATCAGCATCAGTAACATGGTAAGGACGGATGTAATTTCCCATAATCTTACCGTCTTCACCCAGGTAAGACTGAGCCAGATAGAAAGCATCTGCATCTGATTCAGTGGAAGAGATAAACACCACTTTGTTAACCCAATCTGTACGAATCATATAGCTATTAGTAGCACGATTCTGGAGTTCTGCAAGGGCTTCAGCAAAGGTCATCCACTGAACTTTTGGCTCTTCTTCTTGTTCTGCCTGTTCAAGTTCACACTTTTCTTTTTCTTTTTCTTTAACCTTTTCCTTCTTGTCCAATTCCTTTTCTAGTTCCTTAAGAATCTGCACCAGAAGAGTCATACGAGTAATACCATCATGGAGTTCTTTATTGTCCATTATGTTTCCTAAAAGTAAATGGAATAGTTATTAAACCAACAATTGCGATTATAGCTGAGAAAGCTATAGCAGTAAGAAGAGGAATACCTATAAACACTCCTAAGATATTCCATACATAAGTATTTATGATTTGTAAGATGTCCAACATGGTAATTCTCTTTATTCTAAAGTAGTGTTAAGTTTATCAGGGATTTTTTAGTCTAAGAAGTTTAAATCCCCTCTACTTGCTTAATATAACCCTCACTCATACTTAAGAATCCCTTCTGTAAATTTCTTTATGCGTTCTTCAGCTATATCTAAATTAAGAATAGCTTTGCATTGAAGAGGATTTTTCTTCCAGAAACTGTCATCAGGATCAGTACTATCAATACCCAAAGAATTACATGTTTGATAAACTCTGTGTTTAGCTCCTCGAATATATTGAAGAGCCTCTTCTAAATAGTGAACCTCTTCTTCGTATTCTTTGCTCATCCCTACAAGAGTAGCTAAAGCTTGAAGTTTACTCATGGCTTTCCTTTACCCATTGCTGTAGAGATTCCAGTTGAATTATCAATTCGTCTGTTCTTTTAGAGCATTTGCTAGAGAATTCAATAAGGTCTCCAACTGACTTTGATAAGTTGGTTTCTCTGGAGGAACCATGAGACTTACTGGAGGATTGGGAAGTTGTGGACACTCTGAGGGTAAGCTCACTGAGTTGCTTGCGCAACCTGTTAACCAGCTCATCATTAGAAGATTGCATATCAGAAATCCTCTTTTGGTATTCTTCATCTTTTTTTATAGCAAGAAGTTGCCATTCCTTCTCTTTGGTTCTAGCAGTGTCCACAGAAGCTTTGTAAGAGTCATAAGCCTTAAGCATCTCACTTTGGTAATGAGCAGATGCTAAGGTGTACCCTATGCAACCACCTATAAAGCTAGTGAGCAATATTGAGCCAGTAAACAACTTTATATTCATAAGTCACATAGGGTACGTGGAGAATTACTTTCAGTATGCTTCGTATTCTTACTGAAGTTGAAGCATCCAATCAAGCGTAAATCATGATCCTGTACTTCCAAAACCACCTTCACGTTTACCAGAAGCTTTATCTTCATCAGTCTTTAAGAAGGTTTGGAAAACACCTTGGCCAATTTTAGTTCCCTTAAGGAGAGTTACTTTCCAAGGAAACAGACTGAAAAAAGCAAAGCAGATTTCACCATCATTCTGGGAATTGGAGTAATAGTCTGAATCCACTACACCAACACCATTAGCAAGGATCAAACCTCGCTTTGGGTTAGAACTACGGTTATAAAGCATCAAAGCTTCATTAGATCTCATTTTTGCTTTAACACCAGTCTTAACAAGTACAGGTTCAATATGTTTACCAGTAATCAGTTTGAAGAAGTTTGACCAGAAGCTGGGGATGATGGTGTCTTCAACAGAGAGAAAATCATAACCTGCAGAGTTCTCAGTACTCCTTTTAGGTAATTGAATATCTTCTGTTTTATACCCTTTACAGGCTTCAAAGAATCTTGCTGCCATAAAACTACCTTATTTTTACAAATGGATTTAAATACATCTATTACTCTCTGGTTCTTAGAACCACAGTAAGAAAGAGAAATATCTTTCTGTTCCGCAATGAACTTTCCATCTACAAGAACATCTATCATACTAATAGGGCTACTTTTCATGTTAAAGTAACCTAAATGTTCTTCTTTATCTTCAAGTTCTTCCCAAGTGTAACCAGTCCATACCCAAATAGTTTTAGTCTGTTTAAACCTTCTTCTGAAATTTAGTATTAGATTTAAAGCAGTCCATTCATTCATAGGATGGAAAGGATCACCTCCAGAGAGAGTGATACCTGCTATGTAAGGTTTATCACAAGCATCTAAGATTTGGTTAATTTGTACCAAGGTAAGTGGAATTCCCTTTGTAGGATTCCAAGTCTCAGGATTGTGACAATGCTTACAGTGATGTTCACAACCCTGGAACCAAACAACTACTCTGATCCCAGGGCCATTAGCAGTATCATTAATCGTTACACGGTTAATGTGTGCTGTCATTTCAATTCAAGGGTTTCTCTATTTCCAAGATGAACATATCTATCTCGTATTTCTTGTGTTCTACCTTGGTTCCAGAAATTACTTCCCAAATACCCGCAAGTACGACGAATAACATTCATCTTTGCTTGATCTCTGTTGCCACAGTGAGAACATTGCCAAATCAACTTACCATTCTCTTCAACAATCTGAATTTCATCAGTTGAACCACAGACCTGACAATAGTCAGATTTAGTATTCAACTCTGCATACATGATGTTTTCGTATATAAACTTGATAACTTCAAGTACAGCAGGAATGTTATTCTGAAGATTAGAAGTTTCAATGTAAGAAATACAACCACCTTGGCTCAATTCTTGGAATTCACTTTCAAGCTTAAGCTTAGTGAATGGATCAATATGTTCTCTTACATTTACATGGTATGAGTTAGTAATGTATTCATGGTCAGAGACTTTTTTAATTTCACCAAAGTCTCTTTTAAGAGCTTGTGCAAATTTATAGGTAGTAGATTCAATCGGAGTACCATAAAGGGAATAACCGATACCCTCCTCTGCTTTCCATTTATCACAAGCCTGGTTCATATGCTTTAGAACTCCCAAGGCAAAAGCTTTACCTTCCGGGGTAGTATGAGACTTCCCTAGAATGGCCATAGAAGCTTCGTAAAGCCCTGCATAACCTAAGGAGATAGAGGAATAGCCCCCTAGGAGCAATTCGTTGATTGTAGAGCCTTTAGGAAGCCTTCCTAGGGCACCATACATCCAATGAGTAGGACTAGTCTCTACAGGTGTATTTAGAAGCCTAGAGTGTCTGCATTGAAGAGCCAAATGAGCAATGTTCAAATACTTATCAAGAGTCTTGTAAAAATCTTCCTTGTTCTTTTTAGATTCAAGAGCAATGTATGGAAGATTCAAAGTACAGACACCTTGGTTAACTTTATCACCCTGTATTCCTACAGGGAATAGACTATCTCTTCTATGATTTCTCATAGCGGTACACTTCGAGCAGTAACAAGAATCTGCCCTACATCCTTACATTCATCAGGATTAGTCGTTACACCTGCAATATTGCAATAATTAAGAATGTCATAACGCTTTTTAAACCAATTGCGAGTAAACATTCTTTTTACGGAACCATTTTGTGCAGGATGCCCACAATATTCAATGAACTTAGTAATCGGGGTAAAACTTAAAATTTCATCAGTCTCTTTATCATAGATTGTGAGATAGTTAGTATTACCTACACGAGTACCATTATCACAACAATCTTTAATATTTTCTTTTTGAGAACCTAAGTAAAGATTGTCAATGTGAGGGTTCATTTTATTGTCATCTTTATGATTAATCTGTTTATCTTGAAGGTCTTTAGAACCCCAAACAAGATACACTAGTTTATGTACTTTGATGTGCTTTTGATGGATATCTACCCGAGGATACCCATTATGATCTATAGCCCACTTTAAGCATTTATGCCTATATGTGGAATAGATTTGACCATCAGCACTTACATAGTACATGTCATCATAAGCTTTAAATGTTTTTCCGTTAATTACAATAGTTTCCATAATGTCCCTACAAAGCAAGTAGTTATAGAATTGCGTGGCACGGTATTGTCCGTTCTGGAGTTCCACCGTTAGCAGGAAATTAATCCCACACCGTTTTGTTGTACGTTCACACCGTTTAAAGACGACTTAACAAAAGGTCAATCGTCCATAGAATTTAGCTTTACCATCCTTATCGTACCAAGGTGAAAGAAAGCTTCTGCATCCCATTGAAGGGAAGCAATAGCCTTTAAGTTCCAGCATCTTCTTTTCAGAAATATAGTCAGGAACAAGTCTCTTGGCAGTACATTTAGCTGCTAGTTCTGTGAGCCACCAGTACTTGCTATCTTCCTTGATATTGTCTTCTTCAAGAGCATAGATGATCTTAGGAAAGGCAGGAGAAATCCAGATACCCTTCTCATTCTTAACACCCTGAATGCGTTGACGAAGCACTTCAGCAATGACTAAAGCAAGATCCCTCTTCTCTTGCTCATTCTTAGCTTCATTGAGGTAAGCAAAAATAGTAATGAAGGGAGTCTGACCATTGCTGCTGTTCAGTGTATTGATTTGATACTGGATGGTTTGGACACCACGAGTAATCTCTCTCTTTACCTGTTCTTCGACATATTCATTAAGAGCCTCTTCATTGAGCTTAACGGCTAAACCATCAGCAATAGCTTCCTGCTTAATTCTCTGTCTAGAGACTTCAACAAAAGGAGCCAAGTGAGCCAGTGACATTGTCTGACCACCATACTGGTTAGAAGCAATGATGGCTGCTACTTGAGTAGCAATGTTACAGGCTGTACTGAAGCTATGAGGCTTTTCAATCAGAGTTCCATTGATGACTGTTCCATTCTGAAGAATATCTTCAAGATTTACTAAAGAACAGTTATGAATATGTTGGATAAAATAGTCAAGATCATGAAATTGGATAACTCCTCTCTCGTGAGCTTCAACTACTTCCTTAGGAAGAAGAAGTCTCTTAGACAAGTCCTTACTAACTTCTCCAGCAATGTAATCTCTCTGAGTAGAAGCAATGTAAATATTCTTATTAGAGTTTTCAGTCTTCAGGTATTCATTTTTATTATCAATGAGACGAAGAATAGAATCATTAGCTTTTTCTGACTCTCGAATCATTTCTCGTTGCTTTCGGTAACGAATGTACTCTCTAGCAACAGTCTTATAAGAAGAATCCATCAAGCCTGCTTCTACTTTGTCTTGAATTTCTTCAACTGAAAGATTCTTAGACTTTAGAGCTTCTTCGATAGAACTAATAATTTTGTTGATAGTAGCTTCTCTTACATGACCAGCTTTCTTGATTGCATTAACAATCTTGGTTCTGTTATAAGAAACTACCTTTCCATTACGTTTAATTATTTTCATTCAATCCCCAAAATATAATTAAGCATTTCAGAATCGCGCTTTACTCCAGGATAAGTAAGTCGAATTTTCTTTAAACGACATACTTCATTTACAAGCTGCTCTTCTCGTTCTGATTTGTTTAGATATAAAAGATGTTCACGGATGCTCTTAGCTACAGCACCAAAAAATTTATGCACAGACTTAGCATTTTCTACTTCCTTTCCCCAAAGAAGAGGAATAGAAGCATATGCTGCATACAATTTAAGAATCTCTAGGGCATTAGGATGAACCAGTTGATTCTTTCGATTCTTTTCATAGTATTGAATGTACTCCAAAGCCTTTTTAAGATCCTCAACTTCATCATTCTTTTTACCAGCTCTGCAGATATACTTAAAAGCATTTGCCAGATGGCTGGGAAGATAAGTCATTACATCTTTAGGTTGCAGGTTAATTGATGCTGTTAAATAGTGCTTAGGGTTATGAACATTATCATAACTTTCTGGAATATCAGATGAAAGATTCATGTTTGATACCTTTTGAATGACCTCCCTGATGATAATTGAATTAATATTAGGGTTAGAAATCCTAAATTCTATCCGATTAAACTACAGAGAGTAAAAAGAAAGCTAAAGGCGAACCTTTAGCTTTTTAAATTATATATATTAAATGTTGGTACGGGAAATGGGACTCGAACCCATACGCATTAAGCAGAAGATTTTAAGTCTTCCATGACTACCAATTCCATCATTCCCGCTTATTTTCTACACCATCTTAAGAAATCATAAAGATTATGGCATTTCTTAAGAACTTCTGGAGTCATCCAATGTCTTGAACCATCTTTTTGCATACAGTAAGGATTAGAGTATTCATAAAGATGTTTTGGAATAAAGTCATTAAGAAGCATCCTGAGCCGAGAATTCTCGTTCACTCTCATGCGTCGATTGTACCCAATTTTATCTTTCTTCTCGGATTGAGCTATTGCATAACTCATCACAGGATGCTTCTTAAAACTTCTAGTCATAATTAGAAACAGGGAACTTTATCCCTATAGAGTTTATTATCAGTTTTATTGTAGCATCTAATTTCTTTCTTATTAGGAACGTAGTAAATATCTACATCTTTTCTAAAATCTGAAGGATTTACTTTATAAGCAGTATCCATGGAAGTTGAAACTCCCATGAACATGCATACGAGTGTTGTTACTACAAAAGCTACAGCTGCAGCAACAAAAGCTATAAATGCTTTATCAACCCAGTCCATTAATAATCCCCTTCTCTGCACTGAAGACAGAGAATGCCTTTATCTCGGAACATTTTTACAACCCGATCTCTATCATCAACAGCGAGCCAGATGGGTAACTTAAGACTATCAACCATTTCTGATTTGATAACATAGTCAGGTCTATGATCTCCATCTTTTCTCATTAAAAGACGATCATAAGGAATGCAATGTTCCATTAGCCATTTCTGAGTCTTCTTTCGTACTCTATCAGGTCTTCCTGTAAGAATAAAGATATGATGATCCTTACCTAGTTCTTGAGCCAGAAAAGATACATGAGAAATTACTGGGTCTTCATCACAATGCTCATAAAAAGAATCCCAGTCTTTGTTTTCTAAGAAGTGAAGACGCTGACTGGGATCAGAAAGAGTTCCATCAATGTCAAAAATAATATTTCTCATAAATCCTTACAGTTACTAATGAAATTTAAGCCAAGAAAGAATCCTAATAAACCAAATACAAACAATATCCACTTGCTACAACTAATGTGGTAGAAAACTAAAGAGAACCAAAAATTAAGAATTCTTTCATGGCTTTGGTACGGATGGAGAGACTCGAACTCTCATGCTTTCGCAGTGACTTCTAAAGACACCGTGTCTACCATTCCACCACATCCGCATATAAAAATTATACTTTAAAATTATTTAGCCATTTATTTTGTTGTTTTTGTTTGTATTCCTTCTGTTCTTTCATGGCAGGTACTACAAATTCTTTCCAGAACTTATATTTCATTTCGGGGGATGGAACTAAACCTTCAATAGTTTCACAATGGAAAATATCTCCATGGTACATAGGATCATTCCAGTAACGTATATGTTCACCTAAGGAATCCATTCCAGTAGCAATCCAAATACCCCAAGCATCATTATCTAAGGTAACAATAAGATAATATTCACCTTCATTAAAGCTAATCTGAACTTTATCTTTATTATTTAAAATGTGTTGTAGAAGATTGTCCACTCTTTTATCTACAGTACCTGAAGAATAACTCAGAAAAGGATGTAAGAACACAAAAAATTTATGTTTGATCCATACCAAACAACCATTCCATGTATTCTTGATCTTTTTCCAAAAGCCAATCTTCATATTCATCATCATCTTGACCGATTGAAATATCTGGTTCGTAGGAGTCTTCTTTTCTGTCATCTTCTTTAGGTTTTACTGTTGAATTTTCATAATTATTAGGAGAACACTTAGGAGAGTAGTTAAAACACATAACGATTCTCACACTAGTTAAGGAACATAAGAACCAAGTAGATTATGGTAAATACTCCCAAGGCATAGTACCAAGGGTCTTTGTTCATAGTAGAAAAGGAATTGGTCTCGCCTACAGGATTCGAACCTGTAACCTACTGCTTAGAAGGCAGTTTCTCTATCCAATTGAGATAAGGCGAGGGGGTGATAGGAAGGAATGTCTTAATAATGGAGAAGACCCCACTTGTTGCAGGATAGCTTTGAAGAAAAGCCAGAGCTGTGTGGGGTACGCTTTGTTGTAAGTAAAAAGCGACATTCCTTCCAATGGATGGTCTAGGTAGCTGGACTCGAACCAGCATAAACTTGCTCCCAAAGCAAGTGGTCAACCTTTGACCCATACCTAGTTGTTCTGGTGCCCCAACTTAGAATCGAACTAAGGTTTAAGCTTTACAAGAGCCTTGTAATGACCACTATACTATTAGGGCATGGATGAAATTATATACTAGTAGTTGTCTTACTAAAGTTTCTAATCTTTTTTAAAGATGTTCAAAAGAAACTTCTTAGAAAGATAACTTTCCCATCAATCTTCTTTTCCATGGTTCTCACTTTCAGGACGAGTATATTCAGCATCTTTCATAAAGTTACCAATAATAGCTGTAATATGAGGATCTTGATTCTTAATAGCTACTAAAAGAGCAGCTGTTAGAACCATACTTTGAGGAGCTTTAGCATTCTCGTCTTTAATTTCAGGAACATAAGCAGTAGCTTTATTCGGAGCAGAGATAACGAGAGCGCACTCGTCATCTTGAAGAGTAATTTGTGTAGGCATAGAAATAAGAATGATGAGAATTGGCGGAAGTAGTAGGATTCGAACCTACGGAGCCTTTTAAGACTCTACGATTTTCAAGACCGTTGCAATAATCCTCTCTGCCATACTTCCGAGAGAAATGGTTGGAAGTCCTTACAGGGTTCGAACCTGTCCCTCTTTCATTGAGGTGCTCCTTAGCAGGACTTATTTTTCATCTGAAGGTACTTCACGTTATTCCCCTTCAGACGCCACTAGACAGTACGTGCAACCTCAAAACAGACTAACTTATGATTGCGTGTAGGGTTATCAAGCCTACTAAGTTTTTAAACCTGTCAACCCACGTCGGTTACTGGTTCTATCTCTTTCCACATACCAGGAGCTACCTGGTGTATTTGCAGTATCCCTTTGAACTGAACGCCGTTTCTTATACCAGAAACTGGAAAATAGGTGCTTCCATCTTTAACGTCCCTCAGTTTCACAGGACGGATTCTTTGAATTCTGGTGGGAAGTGGTGGATTCGAACCACCAATGTATCTTACGTCACAGATTTACAGTCTGCTGCCTTCAACCGTTTGGCTAACTTCCCAAATTATGCAGATGGGGATCAAACCATCTGCACCATACTCCTGCCTGCAAAGCAGTTTCGTTGTGGTTCCTTCTCGAATCCACCAAGGAGAATCTGAATCTTCCCAGATTACAAGAATGCCTTCAGGTATCATCCTTACCATACTAGGTGTTGTGTGCATTTAGAACGGCCAGCCTAGTCACCGTATTGTTACTCAGGAGATCAGCCCTGAGCTACAATTTTTGAGTTGATATGCAGGATTTGAACCTACATCTCCTGATTCTTTTTATGACTTATTTCTCTGGTGAATCAGGTGTTTTCTACTATGACTTACTTGAGATTCCATGGCATCTCTTTCAGTATTTAAACTAATATCAACAATTCTTTGGCTCTCGGAGTAGGACTTGAACCTACGACCCACGGATTAACAATCCGTTGCTACTACCTACTGAGCTATCCGAGAGTAAAACCAATGAACCATGGAGAAATGAATGAAAAGATATGGTTCATTGGTCGAGGTATTTATACTATATATTATATATTAATTATTTTCTATAAACAGCTGGTTCATTTATAGAAGGATTTCTTTTCTTGGCTTTAACAGCTCTGTATGCACTACTACTACTACTAAAAATCTTGGCAGGGGAGGAGGGAATCGAACCCTCGATCATGGAGTCAAAGTCCAATGCCTTAACCACTTGGCTACTCCCCAGTTATTTGGTGCCTCTGATAGGACTCGAACCTATAACATCTTCCTTATCTAGAAAGAGCTCTGATCGGGTATAAGCCGATTTCTTTACCAATTAAGCTACAGAGGCATGAAAAGGCCCAGCTAGAAGTAACATGTCCACTAAAAACTTTCTAACTGGGCCTGACCGCGCTACAAATGATTTAACAAACTACAAAAAGATTATATACTACTTTTTATTGTATGTAAGATCATATAGTGTTTTGAAGTAATCAATTCGATATTTAAAGCGTCTATTGATAGTTTCATAGAGGCCTCGAATATCAACAATCTCTCTTCCTAAGTTAGAGTACAAAGGTGTCTTAGAGAGAATTTCATCAATTGCTTCCATATGAGGAATCAGTTTGGTGAGTCCTTCTAGTATATCAGTGTCTTCTTGTTTCCGATCTACATCATATTTAGCTAATTTTTCTTCAATTGAAGCGAGAAAAGATTCAGCCATTCTGATTCCTCCTTACTACACAGTAAGATTTGCAAAGAGACTCTTTCGTTCAGAAGGTTCCTTTACTTCAGAAGCTACTTCAAGTCCTTTATCAATTCCATGAGTTTCTTCAATCTTAGGAGGGTTGTAATCCTGAACCACCCCAACAGCTAACTGCTTTTCAGGTTCAAGATGTCCTTCAGTAGGAACATCAATACTAGCCTTCAAACCTTCAGCACCACGAGTAGCAGTGAAATCTACCTTAATATCTTTCTTTTCACTAAGGCCAATATTATTCTGCAAGTAAAGCTTGATAGCCTGCTTAATTTCACTTTCAATGAGAGTAATCTGCATTTTCAATTTCTCCAAATATTCTAACTTCTACTCTGGGATTATTTTTATCAACACCACCCAGAGAATAAGTTATTTTAGGTAAATACATATAGTTATCATCAGGAAGTCTCCCTGCTTTAACTAATGCATCACAAAAGAATTTATCAACAATAGAACAGACATTAGCTACATCACTAAGTCTGAGAGAACCAGGAAAGTAAGAGTATTTAAGTTCTGCCTTCTTTAATACAGGAAGCTTCACTAACTCTGGTTCAATAGCTTTAGTAAAATCTACCTTCATCTTGTTAAGAATCTGGTAGTGAGCATTCCTGTAGAAGTTAAGATTAAGGGCGTAGTTCTTACGCCCTATAATCATCTTCAAAGGTAGATCAACCTTTGAAATTTCTTGCATTAGCCAAAGAGACTCTTAACAGCAGTCTTTTGAGGAGCACCATCAACAGTAGCACCTTCAGCCTTCTTGCCCTTGGCTCGATTACGAACCTGTCCCTTGTTCTTCTTTTCCCAATTGGTAATGAAGATACCTTCCGTTTTACCAGAAGCCGCTTCATTGACAGTCATCTTCGTTTCAGCATTGAAGACCTTATCAATGACGTTTTCTTCACGGGTTTCACCAGAGGGAACATAGTTACCGGCATCGTCCTTGACATTCTTGTCAACGATCTGCTTGATGATGCCAAGAAGCACTTCAGTATCACAGAGATCAGTGATAGTCGGCACACTCTTCGGGAGTTCCGTCTTGGCTTCATAGTCATAGAGCTTGAACGTCTTATCAGCCGTATCAAGTTCATTCAGAGGCTTACCAACAGCACAAATGCAGAGATCATTGATCGTAGTGAAGCCAGGAAGAGGAACCTTGTTACCCGTCTGCTTATTCGTAAAGAAGCATTCACCCTTGGCATTTGTGATCCAAATCTGTTCACGATATTCACGACCATGAACATCAGCAATCAGGTTAGCAGCCATAGCTCCCTTGGCAGACGTGGTGATATAGACCGCCTTGATCTTGGCAGGATAGACATCAGATTCCAAGCAAGAGAAACCGCCAAGGGAATCCTTAACCTGTTCCAAGCCTTCAGTGGTCATATTAGAAAAAATACTCATATTAATTTACCTTCTGTGTAGTAGTTAGTCGTTATAGAACTTATTAAGATGATCCAAGAGAACTTGGCAATCATTATCAATAAATGTTTCTTCCTTAGAGAAAAGTCCCATAGGAGAACGAATACGTTCACCAGTCGTATCTTTAGTTAAACGAGTCTGGAAAACATATTTAAATCCAAGAGCTTCCTCTTCTTCTGAGATATGAAGCATTTCATTCTTGTAATCCTTCAAATCTTTAAGAGGAATCTTCTTAGCAGCAACAATAGTAGAGAAGTAAGCTTCAATGCCATTGTTCTTTAAAGCACCTTTAATGGGAACAGAAACTTCCCATTCTCCAGTGTTTTCATTCAGAACTTTCAAGGTGTGAGCAATAATGATGACAGGTTTGCCAAACTTGATAATCTTGTCCTGCATTAGATTTTTAAAATATTGCTGAAAATCTGACCACCCGGACATCTTATTTGGTGCAGTCAATACATAGCGCGACTCAAATTGGTCCATCAAGAAAGTTAAGGAATCAATAATAATTCCGTCAATTTCATCTTTATGTTCCATAGCATAATCAAATGACATAGGAACTTGATAAGGATCATCTACTCGTGCAGATCGAAACTTGTTCTTAAAGGGTAATCTTTTACCCGCTTCAGTTCCGAGATAGAGCCAACGTTCCTGGTTCTTAATGTTTCGGAGTGAGGCACTCTTACCAGTGGCAGATACACCACAGACTAAGACCAATTGGTCATTCTGTTCTTTAATTTCTTCAGTCATGGGAATTTCTTAGCAATAGAAGTAAGGATAGAGCTATTAAGTTCTTCCGCAGAGAGATTACAACCACTCTGTTTATTGAACTTCTTTACTCGTTCAGAGACTTCATTGAATGTAAGTCCATTATCCACTAGAGCCATTGCATACTTATACATCATATTATTTCGATTACCTGGAACCATTCTAGAAGCAAACCATCTCTCAAGATTATCCATACTTTCAATCTTGGAGAATTCTTTCTCGAATTGTTCATTCCTACTGGTTCGAGGAATAAACTTCAGAGCATCCAAAAGTTCACCATCATTCTTGAATACCAATCCTGAGGGATTAGAAAGCCACTTCTTAGATGCTTGGTTCGATGCTTCATCAATGGTAAAAGGTAACCATTTAATGATGTTATTCATGAACTCTTTATAATCTTCATTATTGAACTCAAGAGTATAGTTCAATGGAAGAATCAATCTGAATCTATCCTTTCCATCTTTACCATGACTCTTAGTTGTATAAATCAGATACTTGTAATCCTTAAAGAGTTCTTGAGTTGCTTTGATTGTAGTAGTTCCATCAACATCTAATACAACAATATTAAATGGTGGAATTGTACATTCATTACATCTATGTCCCTGAAGAAATCCATGGTTACACCAATGTACATCCTTATTGGGATCAAATGCAGGATTCTTCTTTAAGAAGATTGTATCCAAAGCATCCCATGGGGCATTTTCAGTAACATAGTCAAAGGCAAAATCTTGAGACCAAGAAACAATAACTTTATTCAAGTCAGTTTTCTTTAAAGTCTCACCCTTAAAGAATTCAATACCATCAATAAAAGATTTCTTAATGATGATCTGATTCTTGTATCCCCATGCTACAGCCAAATTCATCAACTCACTTCGAGCAGAAGCACTTGATTTATAGAAAGGAAGTGCTGCATTTAAGTCCGCATGAGTCAGCTCAGTATCTGTTGAAGCAATATACTTGGCCAACTTCATGTAAGGCTTTTCTCTGGTGAGAATTGAGGAAAAAGCTTCACCACTATCTTCTACCAGCTTAATTGCCTGTAAAACATGATCCAAGGTAACTTCAGGGCTTTCATCTACAAAAGCCAATGCCCCTGCTAACTTCAATGCTTTGAAGTACCGATGAGAGAGTTCTGCTTTCTTAATCTCTTCAAATTCAGGAAGAGTATCAGCAATCTTTTCACATTCTGTTTTGTATTCAATCAGTTTGATTGAAGTACTATCAGCAATTAGCATTTCCCAGTTAAAGTGAGAAATCTCTGCAAGCTGAGTGAACTTATCAGACCATTTCAGAATGGTAGAAGAATTGGATACATCTGTGAGTTTTGCAAAGATTTGTTCCGGAGTCATGGAATACATTGCTTTCTTGTTTACCTTACCGATACCAAACAAGCAACGTCTTGCATAACCAATTTCTAGGAATGAATAAAAAGCATCCTCAGTGAGACCACCATCAAATAGCTTAACAGGAGTACCAAACAGAAGCATATTAGTAGGTGTCTTTCCATCTCGTTCTTCTGAACGATTGTTATCCACTGTATTCTTAATTAACTTCTGTTTAACAAGACCTTGATCATACAGTTCCAAGAAAACATTAAGAACTTCTGTGTTGGTTACAAGGTTAGAACCAATTTCATCAATTTGAAGATTGATTGAACCACAAGCAGCAAGAAGTAATTTGTCTCTTAGCTGTTTAACTGCTGGGCTTGTACCACTATCAAAGGTAAAAGGATATGCCCCAAGTTTCTTATATTCAGTTTCAACAATGTCCCTTTCAATAGCCTCTTCAGCCTGTTTCTTAATTGCTCGCTCCTGAGCAATATAATCCAGATGTTGATTAGCTACTTCAGGCATTGTCTCTTCAAGAAACTTCTTTTTGAAGCCTCTGATGAACTCATTCTCCATGATGTTTACAGAATGCCCTTTACCATAGCCAGAAGAGGCAAGAGCTAAAGCATAAACATTCACAGGAACTACACCTCTATCTTTAGTTTTGATAGAGGCTCGCATAGAAGATGCCATCTTTGCTAAGAAATAGGCAACTTCTACACGATAAAAACCCTTATCTACATTCTGGGTTTTATTACAGAGTACATCAGTAATTTCTTCAATAACAGGAGCATATTTAACATTGCTCAAGTCAATCATAATTACTTAATTACCAACTCGCATAGTAGAAAAGAACAGAATTCTTTCCCATGGCTCCAAGAGCTTTACCAAGCTCCCCAATAGAAAATTCCAACTGGTTAATATACCAATCGTCATAAGTAGTAGAGCCAAAGAAGAAACCATCACAGGTAGGCAAGAGTTTTTCAGCCAAAGAAGTATCTTTGATCATGTTTGTTTCAGGATTAACTTCTGATGCGGCTAGAACACGACAGATAGTTCCAATCAAACGAAGAACATCTTCTCGGGTTACCTTATACAAAACCTGATCTTCAAGGCATTCACAATGATTACAGAACCAATTGTGAATAGCATTTGCTTTACGCCAGTAGGCTACTTCTGTATCAAAGTCTAAACCACTTTCATAAGCAGCTTCAGACTTATCAAAGTACTCTTTAACTGTCTTTGGTTCCTTATCCTTAGGAACCAATTTAAGGTACATATCAAGACCCATTTTTATCTCCTAACATTCGTTTGCATTGAGAACAAATTGAAGCGGCAGAACAATAAGCACATCTTCGAGGTTCACCAGGAACTACTCTGATTGCACCTAGACCTTTCTTTTCGACCATCATGTACTTATAGGCTTCCATATGAGAATCGAAATTTTTAGTTGCCCTAGTTGCTGCGGGATTAGAAAAGTATTTATATTTAGTAGGAGTTCTCCAAAGTTCTTCATCTGAACATTCAGGTAAAGATTCTTCTGGAGCATCCTTATACTTACTAATTTGATCCAGTTTCTTAGACAACCAATCTTCAGTCTCACTTAGAGAAAGAAGTTTGATATCTCTATATGCTGCTCTATGTTGAGGATATGAAGGATCCTTCATTGCAGATAACTTAGACCAATCCGTAAAGACAAAGTTAATACGAATGTAGTCTTCAGTAATCTTATCCTGATTCAACCATTTATAGAGACTTCCTTGAAGTTTATAATCTTCATCAGAAGAACCTTTAGTCCATTTCATGGTGGTAGTTGACTTATTGTCATGGAGAAGACCATCAGCTACAAAGTCAAACTTACCACCAATCTTATATCCGTTGAACTCTTTAATATTTCTCTGTTCCAAGTAGACAGGAATGTCACCTTCTTTTAGATCTTCCTTTTTAGGATTGATCTTAAATTTTTCAATGACTTTATCCTGCACACCCAGAATAGCAAGGTTCTTCTTGTAGTTTTCTACCCAAGCTTTTTCAATAGAGTCATGAATAGAAGTACCCATGGCTCTAGCAAGATAATCTTCTACATCTGTTGAGACAGTATTCATATCAACTCTACGTTGAAGAATAATCTGTCTAACAGGTTTTAGAAGAGCTGTAACAGAGTAATAAGTAGGATCATTAACATAATCATACTTATCATTTACAGCCCAAACAGCAAGAGTCAGAGGAATATTAGAAACATTAGTTATCACACTCATTCTGATAATTCTCTTGTTTGATGGCTTCTTTGATTAGCTTAAAGGGGGTAGAACCAGCGTTATATACCCACTTCTTTTCCTTTTCAGAAAGTCCAAGAAGTTCTTTTTCATGACCCTTCAAGAAATCTTCACGAGCATCCTGGATTAAAACTTTAACCAATTGATCCAGTTTGGTTCGTTCAGGAGTCTTACTCAAAAGATCAATAGCTCGGTTCAAAGTCAAGTAACCTCGATAAATAGCCTGAAGATTTGATAATGTAGGATCACAGATCATTGCAATTTTTTTCTTAATAGCAATGTCTGAAAAAGCAGGGTCTTTGTATTTCCATCGACCCTTAAGTTCATAATCCTCATCAACCTCAGAGATTACATAGCCTTCCCTATTGCCATTGCTATATTCAGATTTAGCTGGAAGAGGTAAAGCATCCTTTAAATCCAAGAAGCTAGACAAATGAAATTCACGGAACTTCACAAAGAAATTCTTGAATTTAGGATCAAGCTGGTCAGCAAGAAGAGTAAGCCTAGGAGGTGTTAATCTACGTCCAGTAGCTTCAGAGACAATGCTCTTATAGAAAATACCATCGTAGAATTTAAACTGTCCCAGAGGGCCTTTATAGCCAATCCTACGGCATACATTTTGACCGAAGTACTCACCCCATAGATAAATTCCAGCTACTTCATTCTTTTGCATGTAATCCTGAAGGGCTGAGATCAATCCATTAAGTTCTTCTTTATCAGCAATGAACTTGAAGAGTCCTCCACAGGCATTTTCTCCATTACGAGAGAAGCAACTAACATTACCAATCCAAGGGATAAACAAACCAAGATTAGCACCATCAATCTTTTCAGAAACATAAAAGATGGTGTTAAGGTGTTTAAAACTTTCCATAGGAACTCCAAAGCAATCACTGAAATGATCCATCTTTGGAAATTGAATGTACTGTTCTTTTAGGAATGTAGTTTCCATAATTATGCCTTGGGCATATCACAAGTACCTTCAAATTCTTTCTTAGTCATATAACCAAGGTTAGAGATTGAATGTACTTCAACACTAGTAATCTTCTGAATCTTGTCCTCACCACCTAGAAATTCAACTCCATGCTTCTGAGCATATACTGCCATGTCCAAATAAGCATTTCGGTTGATATTGGCACTATCTCCAAAGGTGACAAAGGAGAAAGGAACCTGAAAATACTTTCCATCCTTATCTACATAACCAATAGTGGAAAAGACAAGGAACCAGTAGTGTTTAGGGGAATTAGCAGGAACTAAGTCAGTCATATATTTCCTTTAATTTATTGAAGGATTTATTCTACAGATTCTTTTACTATAGAAATAAGTTCATCTGGAGAACATTTATTAGGTATAGAGATCTCTTTACTCCAATTAGGCCAGAAAATTGAAAATTCACCACCCAGATGAACCTGAGGGTGGTAGATAACAGGATCATCTTGCCAAGATACTGCTTTAACTAGATGTTCATTGGCCCACAATAAAGTATTAATATCATCCTTAATAAGGAAATACTGAGCATCATGAATATGTGCTACAGGTTTAATGTCATACTTATATTGTGATTTTCTTACTTCACCATTGAACTCAATAGCAGCTCTGTTTGTGAGGCAGCAAAAAGATTGGCCCAAAGCATTCCCTGCAGTTCTTGCTTCAGCTTCAGCTTCTTTAGGTGTCTTACAAGTCCCTTTTACTACTTGTTTAAGAAGAGGGGTTCTTACTCTTAAACCAAAGGCACAAGTAACATACCCATCTTTACAAGCCTGTTTAATTTTGTTAGCTACCCATTCATCACTTACCTTATATAGTTCATGGTATTGTTTTTCAATATGCTTAGCTTCCTCTTCTGTAAACCCAAAGTTTTTCATTAGAGTTAGGTAAGTTCCAGCATAAGTAAGAGCAAATGTAGGGCCTTTAGCCGCTTGGCGAATCTTCTTATATCTATCTTTGATAGAGTTAATTACTTTAACTTTTTCTTCTTCTGTCTTAGCTTTATCATACTCTTTAGCTACATCAGGCATTTTGGATTTCCAATAAGAAAATGCACGTAAACAATGTCCATCATATCCATGTATGTATACCGCTAATTTGTTAGGGTCTTTAGTAGTCAGAGCAGAGATATGGTCTTCTAGGGCTGAGAAGTCCAAACCACATAGAATCCAACCTTTAGGTGCTTGGAAGCAAGACTTAATAATCTTTGCATACCTTGAACCAGTAGCAGGTAAATTTTGTAAGTTCGGGGATGAAGAACTCAAACGACCACTGACTGTTCCCCCTAAGTTAAAAGAGCCAACTAAGAAGTACCAGTCTTGCTTAGGAGAATACACAGCATTTTTAAAGGCAGGTATAAAAGCTGTGAGAATCTTATCTACAGCCGCAAAGTCAATAAGAGCCTGTAGAACCTTGATAGTCTCTGCATCCTTTGTATGGTTTAGGAGAGATTCAATGGTTGCTGCATCAGTAGCTGGAAGTCCATTAGTAGTCCTATTTAAGACAGGAAGACCCAAGTCGTTATACAAGAACTCTTGAAGCTGTTTATGACTTCTAGGATTGAAATCAATCTTTGCATCATTAATAGTGACTTGCTTCTTCTTTAGAGTTTTGTTTTTTTCGACTACCCATTCCTCTTTCAATGCATGAATAAAGAGTTTGATATAAGGGCTCTTTAGCATTACCTCAAGAGCATCATTCATATCCTTTTGAAGGATTTGCTCTACCTCCAGCACTCTAGGCATACTCAGAGGAAAGCCAGTAAGCTGCATCTGAATGATGTCTTTAAGAGAGGGGAGAAACAAAGTCTCATAGATGTTTAGCTGATTGTCCTGGATCATCATGGGTCGATACTTGTTATAAACAAACCAAGTAGCTAACCCATCTCTCAAGTTATATTCCAAGAGTTGATCCAAAGGAATCTTTGTAATGTCATCAATTTCTTCCTGAGCATAGTTTCCTGCAAACTCTTGAGCCAGAGCTTTAAGACCTAGTTCATTACCTGCACAGCTATTAGTAGCTAAGTAGGCAATGATCTTTGTATCCTCAAAGTTCTTGAGCATAGCTTGCATTCCTCGATACAAACCCTGAACATCTGTGATGTCATTCATCCAGAGTTCATAGATAAGAATCGTGGCATCAAAGCTAATGTTATGGAAGATCAGTGTACCTTGATAGGATTCCAAGAAATCTTTAAGTAAGACTCGTACAGAAAGGTTCTTTTGTTCTGGTGAAGGATCAATTTGGAATGCTATTCCTTTATCAATTCCCGAACAGAAAGTTATAGAACCTAACTTTGCTTTATCCAACTTAAGACTAAAAGTTTCAATATCAGCTGTAAGAGCAGGATACTTCTTTAGTTCTTGAAGAGCATTAAAGATTTCATCTACGGTTTTAGGAAAGGTGGCAGTATATTCCAGACTTCCTGGAGGAGAATAACAACTCCTAAGATCATCATTAATGCAAGTAATTGATCTTTTGATCTTTGCCTTAACTTTATCTGGATCATAGAAAATACTCTTGTAGTCAGGACAATAGAGAACTTTCCAATGCCCTACTTCTTTGATGTATCCAATATTTACATCAGATTTAGCTTCCTTACTAAAGAGTTTGTAATAATCTGAATTACAGATTACTACATACTCTACATCAAAATCTTGGAGAACTTCTTTAACTGATTCTAGATATTCCTTCATATCAGCAGTAGAAGTTTTCTTTTTAGTAGGGTCTTTGAAAAGATCAAGAATCAGAATATCTTCTTTAGGAGCATTCAGAAGAGAAAGATATTCTTTTTCTATTTCTTGCTTTTGAATCTTATTAACTAGAAAACAGAACCGATACTCTTCTTTGGTTACATAGGTAAGGTGTTGCATACCAAATTAAACCCTAAATAAAAGGAAAGCATTTTCTCTACTTTAGATCTAATTACGTCATCATTACTTTTAATGACTTTGTCATTATCTTCCAAAAAACACATAAGATTGTGATTGGCTTTTAAAGCCATAGGAAGAATGTAATGATGAAGGTGCAAGTAAGGGCTATCTTCATTAGGATGCTGACATTGAGAGAACTTACTTCTGTAATATAAACTCAAGTACTGTACATCATGTTCAATCTGTTCATACTTTTTTAAAACAGTATCAAAGTACTCTTTATTTTTAACCCGCCAGCTATATATGCCAACACCTGTATCATTACATCCAGACTCACAGTATGGCTGTACATAAAGCTTTTTCCCTTTATAAGCCACATAAACATTTTGAGTGTACTTAAAAAAGGATTCTATGCTGTGCCCTTCAATCTCTTTATAGTATTTAGCAAACTTATCTCGTGTATCTCTATAAAAAGGAAATACAACAAGTAAAGCAAATCTATCTACTGGATGTACACAGTGGAAGTTAATTTGCTTCTGAAAGTCATTTTCTTCCGTTACAGTCAAACCCCAATTAATATCAGATAACTTTAGATCAGCCATAGATTTCTCCAAATCCTTTAGGAAGAGAACCATGGAAATACACATGGTTCTTAGCTCTTGAAACTGCCACATAGAGAAGACGAGCTAATGTTTCTCTGTCTTTGCAAGCTTTAAAAGAATCAAGGTCAATATATACATTTTCATAAGTACTCCCTTGAGACTTATGAATAGTACAAGCATGAGGGAGACGAAGAACCATATAAGTGTTCTTCACAATGATGTATTCTCTCCACTGTTTCTTTCGAGCAAATTCTTTAAGAAGAGCTGTTTTATCAGCAGCATTCATTACCTTACATCGTGTTGAACTATAACCCTCTCCAAGAACTTGAATTCTGAAATATCCAATGGACTTATCACCTATCTGATCATGCCAAGGATAATCAGTTCGTTTGTTAGGAGCATTAATAATATGTATCTTCTGCTCTGGATAGAAAATTGGCTTAGGCTGCTGAATAACACCTGGTTTAAAATTAGGAACACAATGTTGAGAATTAATTAATTCTCTTGCATTGTCCAAATCAGGTATGAGTGTATGCAGTAAAGATAGATAGTTATCAACTCTTTCATTGGTATAAGCTAGAACAATATCCCGATTAGGCTTCATGTTTTTTAAGAACTCTGTAGCTTGTTTAGTTCCTTGAAGATAGTCTTCTCTTACAGTAATATGAAAATGAGTGAAGACTGTAGGAATTTCTATATTTAATGCTTCTGCAAGAACTGCTGCTGCTTTATTAGTAGTAGCAGTAAAAATACAATCCATATACTTGTATGGAAGATTTAAAAGCTTGCAATAATTCTTATATTTACCTTGGTTCAGAATCACAGCGAATTCTTTAGAAAGAAATGTTTTACCAGAACCAGCTGAACCAAAGAGATAGAATTCTTTTTTATTACTTAACAGGAAGCGCATAAACTTATCACACGCTTCCTGTTGATCTTTAGTTAAAGTATAGGAGGTCATTTTTCTAACCCCCTATACAGGGGGCTTACTTAATAGTCCACTTGGTCATATTGAGAGCAGTCCAAGATTTACGCATCCGCTTACGGATACAGTCAGCTTGCTCATACTCTTTTTTAGACACAAAAGACTTGGCATAGAGTTTACGAAGAGTCTTCATAGGAGATTCATAAGCAGCTACCTGATGAACCTTTTTGAGAGCTTCCTGTGTAGAAACTTCTGTACGTTCATCCAGAGAAGAAGCTTCCTTCTTACTCACATCTCGCTTAGAGATTTTCTTTAACTTCTCTATGTAATCACCATAGACACAATCGTGTCCATAAGAACCCTTGATTTCGGTGTACTTGGTAGAAGGAGGGAATTGGCAGTTAATAGCCTTAGCCAAAAGTTCCTTACCTGCTTTAAGAGAAGTCATAGACTTATTTTCCTTAAGCAGTTCAGTACATTCTTTAGGAATGACTGTAAGAATGTCATAACCACAGACACGAATCTTGTTAGGATCACATTCAGGAACAGCAATTACGTCTTCAGGGGCAAACTTAACCAGAAGGCACACATCACCCCAGAAGTTACGAAGGTAAGCTCTACGAGCGATATGAAGCCCCTGAGAGCATTCATTAGAACGATCAGGATCAACCATTTCAGGAGCCATAAAGACATGACTTCCAACACTCTGTTTAACAAGACCAGTATGGCAGTCAACAAAGACCTTACCCTTCTTATTAACCATTTTATAAGCAATGATGGAACCATCATCAGCAATAGGGAGATCAGCCTTTTCTAAAAAGGTAAGGAGATCATCCACAGTATGCTGACGCTTATCTGAAATCTTCATCAGACGTTCAATCAGAGCCTTTACACCAACATACTGCTGGAGCTTATGTGCCTTGTTAATGTAAGTGTTGAGCTTTTCAATTCCGGAAATAATCTTTCCATCCTTGACTGCTACAACAGTCTTACCTGAATCCAAAATACCAAGATACTTTTCTCCGATCTTCTGAACATCTTCAAGAAGCTGAGGTTCTTTCTTGATACGATCAGCAATTTCACAGAAGCATTGAAAGAGTTTCATACCAGTCACTTCAGAGAGAGTGTCATAGGTGTTCTTAGGACTCTTCAGAAGATCAAGATCAGCATAACCCTTTAAAGCAATTTCAGGGATAGCTTTAAAGATCATTTCTGCTTCTTCAGAGTCAATAGGATACTTTACCATTGTGCCATCTTTAAGATAAGCACAGCAATGGTCAAGATTTTGAACCACAGAGATAATTCTCATTTAATAGTCCTCTTTAAAATATTGTGACGAATGAAGAGTTCTTCATTCTTAGTAAGCTTCCCTTCGTTTACCCAACAAAACTTACGAGGAAGAAATTCAATATTGTTCTGTTGAACATCTTTAAGAAACTTTTTAACACTAGGATCAAAGTAAAAGCTCAAAGCTTTCTCTACTCCCAGAACTTTTGCAATTCGATAGAGTTCAATAACTTGATTAGTATTTGTAGTAAGTGAAGAATCTTTCTTCAAAAAGTCATATCCAAAATGGAATACACCTTTACTATGCCGACAAATATTAATAAAAGTGCCAGCCCCTATTCGTTTATCCTCGTTTTTAATACATCTAAGAATATCCTCATCTTTAAGGGTAAGTCTAAGTTTTCGAGTAGGATTTACTTTATTCATTTCTTTCTTAATGAATTCAGGAACACTAAGAAGATTTAATTTCTTCTTAAGTTTAAGAGCTACAGCTTTAGTGCTGACAATAAGAATCTTGTCGTTATAGTGTTCAACAAGGGAACTCACATAAGAACTAGGAATACCTTCCCAACTACCACATTGATTCTTAGTGTTAACAACACTAATTGCCTCAAACTTCATGTCTTTGAGGGATTCAAGAGTATTTTTAAACCATTCAAAAGAAGCTACAAGTTTTGAAGCTAACCAAGCTTTTGAATATGGACTGCACCCAGTACTCAAAGAAGTCCATTTATATTCTGTGTCAGAAAAGTTTTTTTCCTTTTTGGGAGCTTCAAAAACAATTTCCTTAACACGGTAGCCAAGACTCTTTAACTTCTCAATTACCTTGGTTCTTGTTTTATTAGCTGCACACTTATAAAAGGCATAGTTCTTAGGAACATGAGGATCAAAAGATTTAATCTTCTTGGTTCCTGTACCTACATAAATAATAGGATTAAGAAGAGAAAGAATAGTGCTCAAACTAAAAGAAGTTTTGAGTTTACTATAGTCTAAGAGTGTGGTTTCATTAGAATACCATTTAATGTTTTGACAATAAAAATAAGAAAACTTCAAAGGATCAAGACCTGCCTTTTGAAGTTTCTTATCATTGGTTCGTTTCAAATGTTTCAAGAACCAAGGATAGTAATTGTCTTTTCCATGACTATAGTTGAATTTAGCTTTCTGAAGAAGCAGGGATCGACAAAAAGGAGAATCCTTTAACCAAATCTTAGTTGTATATTCTTTAAAGCGCCATTCAGACATAAAAGCATAAAAATACTTATAGATTTCATGCTCTTCATAAAATTCTTGATTGATATACTGATTCTTAATTCGATAAAGAATATCCTCATAAACAAAATCAGAATAATCTTCTTTGTACTTTTTAATAGCTTCTACAGCATAAGCTTCAAGTTTAGCTTTAGAACCATGAAAGATAGAATGAATAACTTCTTTAAGAAGATTATTAATTTCTTCTTGGTTCTGAAGTGTATATCGAAGGTCCCCACGAGAAGGGGTAATAGTCAGACTATTAGGCTTAGCTTTTAAGATAATTTTGGAACAATGAACATTAAGACGATTAACAAATTCAATTAAATAAATTAAATTGTCATAATAAGAATATTCATCGCTAATTCTAAGAGGATAGATTACATCCCCATATTTAATCCATGGAGTAGATTCTACAAGGGTAGTTGTATTGTTGACTGTAGGTCGTACAACTATGAACTTTTCAAACTTAGGAAGATGATGAACTATTTTTCCATTAAGGTAAGAATCTTTTTCCGAGTAATAAAGAACATCATTAACAGCTCGTTTGAAATCAAGCATATCAGAATAGTTCTTGATAGGAATCTTTACAGTCAGACCAGTTTCTTTTGTAGGAAGAGAAAGAATAGGAATAATTGCAGGCTTACCATCTGTACTCTCAGATGCTTTATTCATCTGATAGATTGTCTTGGTTCCTTCACAGCAGGAGGTAACTTCAAAGTTCTCTGCATAAGCAAAGGGAGATTTACAACCAAGACCAAAGCCTCCAGTCTGGTTAGTACAATTTTTCTTAGTAGAAAGACCATAAGTGCCATAAATTTCCTGAATCTTATCCTTAGGAATGCCAGGGCCAAAGTCCTGAACAATAAATTCATCTTCAGTTAAACTGACTTCAATCAGTTTGTCTACCCCAGCTTGTACATGAGCATCCCAAGCATTACAGATAGTCTCTCGGGCAATAGCTTTAATAGGGTTAGCATAGAGAGAACTTGAAAGGATATTGAAGAATTCAGGAGAGTTAGCAATCTGAAATTCAATTGCTTTCTGTCCACCTACAATAGCACAATTAGTATCGTTGTTAGCACTGACTTGCATCATTTTCCCCAGATACGAAAAAGCCTCCAATAGGAGGCAGAAAGATTTCTTATACCCACTCAGAGAATAGATATAAGAAAGGGAACTATTTCTAGTTCCCCCTCTACTTTTTTAAGGAATAATTGATTATGACAATCAATAGAACTACTTGTATTTAACCAGAGAATAGTTCTTGTGATGGTGCTCTGGTACTACTTACTCTACATCCTTTCTCAGCTGTCTCCAGCCAACAAAGTTTGCACAGTTTTCTCTGATATCACTAATAGCTTGTGCAACGTGTTCAAAGGGACTGTAATGACCATTATTCAACAATTGGTTATACAGTCGAATATCTCCTTCAAGATTGTACTTACCGTCATAAGCCTTATAAGAGACACGAGCACAACGAGCAACAGACATCATCCTTAAAGTCTCAGGGTTGTACATCTGTCGTTCAGCAATAGTAATGTAAGGAAGATGCCATTCTCCTACAAGAACAGTGTATGGTGTATGTTCCTTAAGAAGAGCTTTCATCTTATCTGCTACATCTTTAATCTCAGGCTGTGCATCATCTGCACATCGAAGATTAAAAAAGTTCTCCCATTCAGTAGAAGAGATTAACTGAGTAGTAGAACAGAATGGTTCAAGATACCGATTCAAATATTGTTTATGAATACTCTTACCGGTGATTCGTTCAATCTTACCATTCAATTCTTCCAGGTAATTGGCAGTAGCTCTAGCGAGAGTATGAATATCTTTATTGATGATCTTCTTTACATCATCAGTAAATTCCTCTCCTCCAACCATTCCCTTCTGTTCTGCATTCCAATGTGTAGGATAGAATGGATCAGTCCTTACACTGTCACACCGCTTAGAAAAGCTTTGTGCTCGACTAGAAGAGGCATTTCTGGAAAACTGGCGATGGGTGTTAACCTCTGCTAAGAGAGGTCTCCAATATTTGACTTCAAATGTAGTAAGACGTGCATTAGTCTGATTACAAATTGAGTCAGCAATAATCTTTACTTCTGGTTCAGTCATTGACATGAATAGTTTTTCCTATAAGAGCATTTTCTGTTGTGTTTTTAGCAATCCAAATTACTTCAGTTCCTTTACCTACTGGTTTCATTGGTTTACACCAAAGATCAGTAAAGATAATGGCTAGGGTAGGTTTGTTCTTCATAATCCATTGATGAACTGGACGATAACTAGTACCACCTCTACCTTTAATCTTTAAGTCTTTGATTACAGTATCAGGATAGTAAACCTTTTCATTTTGAATAATAGTATCAAATTGAATAGCTGTAAGCTTCTCGGGTTTGAGCTCATCATGAATATACCTGAGTTCAGACATGAAACGTTTTACATCTTCGTCCAGAATAGAACCAGAGACATCAAGGAACATTGCTATAGAGATCAATCTACCTTCATCAGGAAGCATAGAAGGCATATAAATATCATGATACCTTCTATTAGGTCTCTGCCATGACCATTCAGAATCTAACTTATCTTGAAGATAATTTCTTAAAATATTCTTCCAAGGAAGTTTAGGCTTCAAGAAGTCATTGAGAATAGCCTCAACCTTTCCAGGAACTTCCCCTGCAAACTTAGCTACAGCAGTAGCTTGTTGAACAATGGGAACCTGATCAGAAGAACCTGTAGGATTCTTAGTTCCCCAAGGTTGAGATACATAACCTGATCCGTTTCCTTGACCCCCTGACTGTTTAGAAGTCTTTAGAATTTCTTCATAAATCTTTTCTTCAGTCCAGTCATCTGAATCATAATTTGGATCAAAGAGAACACCTGTAGGGGCATCAGAGACATTAGAAAATTTACTATCTTTTCTGATGTCATTATTGATTCTGATGTCACAGGCTATATTCCAAATCTCTGGATCACGTGTTCCTCTTCGTATTCCATGAAGACAAGCAATATGCCAAAGTTCATGAAGAAGAGTGAATTGACGCTGCTTAAAAGACAATTCATCAAACCATTCAGGATTCCAAAAGAAATCCATCTTCTCAGTAACACCAGCAGTATCTATTTCTTTGTTCCATGAGAAATTTAAGTGGTTCAATAAACAAGCTAGAAAAGCAGCATTGTTATCAAGAAAGACTGCTGTCTTAACTTGATCTAATGCTCTAGTTCTATCCATATTAACCCATCATGTATTTCGAGAGTTCCTGCATATTTTCCACATATTCAGGAATACCAAGAAGAGGATTGTCATCTAAAGATGAATATCGACTATTTAAGTTACGGAGGAATGAAAGGGCAATAGTAGGAACAAAGTTCTTCTTAGCCCACTTAATTACTACAGGAAGATTCTTTACATCAGTCTTGTTAGTCAAGTGAATCATGATAGCAAACTGAGTAGCTTTATCTGTAGAACAAGAAATATCAGGATTCTGAATAATATCCTGAATAGTTACCAAGTCAGCATAGACTTTACAGAACTGAACAAAAGCACTTGCTTGGGAACCAGTGATAGCACCAGCAAGAACTTCAGTAAGACCTTTGATCTTTCCTCCATTAGCCTTAATCAGCTTAGAGGCGAATTCCCATGTTCTTGGAGAACAGAAAGTCTGTTCATCCTTATCAGGATCAAAAACCATTAACTTATCAGGATACATGGAAAGGTAAGCAAGAACCTTTTCATCAATCTGGTTCTTCACTGCAAAGTCCATCCAGTCATCAAAACTGATTTCCATATTTAAATGGATAACTCTGGAGGACATAGCAGTAGACAACTTATTAGTGATAGCACCATCAGTCATCTTATTACCTGCGGCTACTACATAACATTCAGGATGAAGCTTCTTCTGACCGATCTCTCGATCAAGAATAGTCTTATAAGCGGCTGCCTGGGTTGCACGAGCAGCAGAGTTGAATTCGTCACATTATTTTCAATATGGTTCGTAAAACCATACCCGTTCTCTTATGAACTGCTGCATATCACTATGCAGATAAGACTATATCAATCCCCTCTTAAGAGGGGAGTTACCATTTCAACCACCTTTAACTTGTGGCTTACTCTACTAAGTTCCGTATTTCTACGTCTGTTCGATAGTCGTTCGGCATTTAACTGAAATTTAAGGTATAGCCATCTTTAAGCATATCATGAGATTTAATAAACTCATCATAAGCTTTAGCAGCTTCTATTTCATCCTTAAACCTTCCAATACCATAATGTTTCTTTTTATACCCAACGTAAACACACCAACGTTGTCTTGATTCTGACCAAGATACTCCTTTATACCTTGAAGAACTTCCTTTACGTTTTACGCTTGCACAAACATGGTAATTCTTATGCAAACCAGTATCCCAAGAATGTTGCATATTGTATTGATGCGTGCACCATTCGAGGTTTTCTACTGTGTTATTGTGAGGATTACCATCAATGTGGTTCACTTCAGGAAGGTCATCAGGGTTAGGAATAAAAGCTTCAGCTACAAGCCGATGCACTAGTCGCTTATACACTTTACATTGATTGTACAAGTTGACACAGACATACCCTTTGTTATTTAAATAAGGGCAAATATTTGTTCTATTCTTGTACTTGTATCTAGAGTTAGGGTTTCTTCTAACATTTCCGAGGCTTGACACCTCGTATGGAAGATTAAGAGCTTCTTTCCAAGTTTCAGTATTTAGCACGGGATTATCTCTTAGGATTATTAATATTCATATTATATTAAATTCAGATACTAATATGAACCATCCAGAAAGAGAACTCCCCCGTTTAGGTAACTTTCGATATTCGATTACTCGAATAAAGCCCTGTTAGTTAAGGAACAACAACCATCCTTGCTTACCTTCAGGGATAGGTGTATCCACTAAAGGAAAGAAGGAATAAGGCTGAAATTCTGCTTTACCATTATTAAAAAATGGGAGACCATTTAAGTCCGTCGGCTCCATTGTAGAGAGACGACAATCAATCAATTCAAGGTCGTACTCTTTAGCAATCTGCTTAACAATGGAGGATTTACCCATTCCAGGAGAAGATTGAAGGAATGGCACAAGATGATTCTAGTAACAAAACTAACTGTTAAATCACTTGTTGTTTGAGTGTATAAAGGAATCTTTTCACCTTTCCAATAAGTGCAAATACTAAGAGTTCTATTACATCCATCATTAGTAACAGTAACTTCAAACTCTGTCTCATCAAAAATTGCATAAGATTTAGTGAATTTCAATTTTTTTCTCCAGTTCTTTCTTTAGTTATTGAAGAGTGTTATACATCTTATTAAAGTATTCCCACATACCTTCAGACTAATCTGCACAGAACAATTTATGAAACTGCAATTCCAATTGTTGGATCAGTTTTTTGGTTCTTGCATTCATTCTTGTATTCTTCAATGAGTTCATCTAACTGCTGCATCTGTACATAACCAGCTGCAGCAATCTTAAACATCACTCCATACATAGCTCTCTGAGCAGAACCAAGGGCATAGAGATTAGCTGCCACTTTAGCTACATCAGAACTAGCAAAGGATTCACACAAATAGATCTTCCCTTGAAGATTCAAATACTCTTTACAGAGTTCTTTCAATTTAGTATTCATTAAATACTCTCCAAATAATGAAGGAATGCTACTTCTGCTCGTTTAGAAGAAATTCTCATATCCTTCGTACAGAAGAGTTCTTTCTTCTTTCCATTAGGTAAAGTAATCCACCAAATTGTTTTATATTTTTCTCTGGTTCCAGTAATGATATAAGAACCAAAGTTAAAAGAACTTGAAGTAGGTTGATTCCAATTATCAACCCATTTCTTATAGATACTTGCTTCTGTTACAGCAACTTTCATTGCTTGGTCAATCTCTCTGGCTCGGGGAGAATGATTCCACCCTCCCCCAAAAACAGTGACTGACCAAGCAGAACGCTTAATCAGAAATTCTCCATCCTGGTAGTAAGTCTTTTGAAGGCTTACTCCAGAGAGTTTAGGAATGGCCTCAAAAGAGGCCGCTATTGAAGAGGGATGATCCTCTTTGAACCGTTGGAAGGGTGTGGGCATTCTCGTTCAATCCTGAAGGTTTTAGAGGGGTTTCTGAAGCTCTTCATCTAAGAGCTTAGTTGCATCAGCCGCAGAGATATTCAAAGCTCCCATAATTTCTTGAATGGCAGAAGCCTTTGCAAGAATTCGAGACTTAGCATTCTCAATACGAGCTTCTTCATTGGCAGAGTTAAACTCATTAGCTACTCGGTTCTTAGCTTCAGCACCAAGAGAGGCAACTCCATCAACAGTGTCTGCAATCAGTCCACCCATTGATCCAACAGCAGAGACTGTTTTACTTAGGTTATTCATCAGACTCATTTTCATACTCATAGGCCATATCAAAGGCAGAGCTTTGCTGAGTTGCAACTTCATCTGCCACTAGACCCCAAAGATAAGCTACGTTTTTAGGATCATCTTGTTCAGATTCAAATTCAGCAATGATTACTCCATCCTGCACAATAGAAATCTTCATTTCTGATTCTCCAGTTCCATATTCATCTTCAGCTCCTATCTGTACAGTTCTATGTACAGGAGGAGATTCAGAATTCAAGACAATGGTCTTAGTCTGTATAGTTCATTTCTCCAAGGGATTAGATGTCATCGTCGAAAGATTCACCGGTAACTGTGGGTTTCTCATCTTTACGCCGGTAGATTCTCACTTGAAGTTTTGTGACACATTCTTCCCCGGGCTTAAGGGTATTAGCTTTACGGAGAAGGGATTCGAGAAGAGAATTACCATTGGCGAGAAGAGTCTGAAACTCACCTTCACCAGAAACTTGGTTCTTCTTCATGCCATCAAGGTAAAGAGGCTGAGGAAGGGCAATAAACATCTTTTCCATCTTGTCCGTAACGAACACATATACTTCTTTTTCAACACCTACCTTAATAAGGTAGTTGCTCTTGCTCTTTGCCTGGCTCTGAGAACCAGAGGAATATTTGTTAAAATCAAATGCCATTTTCATTTCTCCTTAAAAGGCATAAAAAATCCTCACCCAGAACTTTCTAAGTGAGGCTATTAGGGTAAATACTAATAGGTATTTCCCTAAGGTATAAATCATTTCCACCCAGAAGATGGTATACTCTATATTTATATAAGGTATACTTAATTCTTCATTCAGATAATCTTTTCATGTATCTTCTAATGTATATATAAAGTATCTATATTTATCCATCTAGAATAATAATAATGTATCCTAATGTATAGACTATATAAGCGGATCTCTTAAAGTCGTATATAATTAATATCTATAAAGCATATTCTGTTATATAACCCTCTACTCCTTTAATAGAAGTAGAGGGTTAAATTTTATTATCTAAGCATATATTCAGATTTTAAGATTCCATCAGCAAATTCCTTAGGACAAGGAATATCGTCATAATGAGTTCCTAAATCTTCAGTACAAGCCTGTAAGTACCTACTTTGAGCAAGAGAATACATACAAAGTTTATACTGTTTCATAAGTTCTCCTGCATGATTAGGAGATACTCCAAAGGAATCATGAATCTCAGAGATATGAAAAGTAGACTTAGGTAAGTCATTTAACATATCTTGGATTAATCCTTTAGGTAACATTCCAATATTTGCAGGAGTTACTTCATACAGAATTCTGTAAGAGAAATAATGATGCTTATTCGCATATTTCAATAACTGACTCATAAGAATACAAGATTCATCTGGTTCAGTATTCCAGAATTCAGGATGATTAACTAAAGTAATCAACCAAGCTCTTCTTTTAGCAGATAAACCTGCTCTTCTACTCAACTCTCTAGCAATAAAACCATCACAAGAGTGAGTAATACCAGGACCAAGTTCAAGAGAATACTCTAATTCTCCTTCTTGGTATCTACTAATTACAACTTCTTTATCCCTAAAAGGAAGATGATAATTCATCTTAACCTTATTAATTTTAAAGGCTCTAAAGCCATCAGGAAGTACAAAAGCATATCTTGTACCAATCTTCTTCCAAAGTGAAGGAAAGGTACGATTTAATTTCCATGCTTTAAACTTATTCATAAGATCATGGAAAATCTTTTGATGCTGAGGATCATCAAAGAGTTCTTTTACATTCCTAGAACAGTTATAAACTGAAGGAACGAAAATCTTCTTTTTAATTTGACTTCTAGTAAACTTAGAAGGAATACCATCTTGAATCAAACGATTATAGAGAGTAGTATAAAGATCACTTCTGTCTCCAGTAGGAAGAACATTAGTGAGCTTACTCATCTCAGTATCCTTAGCCCAAATGGCTTGAATCTGATAACCAGAGGAGGTAGCATCAAAATGGCAGATGCTCCATACCATAGGTTCTAAGCCTTGCTTGATTCTATTATTAGCTTCCCACATATTCATACATTGAGCATAGAAACATGCAGGAGATTCTGCTTCTTGAGCCATAGAGATAATATTCTTTTTGAATATTTCTTTCTCTTGATCCAACATAGGTTCAATAATAATGTCATACCATTCCTTAGCAATAGGAAATGTATGTTTATCAAGATCTCTTTCCTTGTACTTACAGTTCATACAGTTAGCAATAGAAATTGCTAACCAATACTTACCTTCTTCAGTAAGCATTTCTTCTTCAAAAGAAAGAACTGCTTTATCCTCATCTGTTCCTTGAGGATTAAACAAATATCCAATAGGATAGTTCCTTCCCCGATAATCGAACATATTGAGGATATAAATCTTCTTAATACCTAACTTCTTATAAAGCTGGAGAATAAATTCTTTTCTCCAATGATGCCGAGCTTCTTCATCTAACTTCTTCTTATAATCAGCATCAGACTCTTCTGGTTCTTGTTCAGGAGTAGGAATCCTGTTCCATAACATAGATTCCCAAACATCATAATTAATGATGTAAGGAATACTATTCTGCCTATTCAAGAATTCTTTAGGAAACACGTCATGTGCTTCCGCTTTAGAACTCCAAACACTTCTCTTGAGTTTAAGATAGCCATTTCTATGTCCAATTATCTTCCTTGGTTCACAAACCATAGGAGGATTGGACTGGAAGAGATCAAGTTCAAACTCGATCTTTTCATCTAAGAAAGCACGGGAGATAACTCTTCCATTCTTTTCTTCCCAAAAAGTATTCTTAAACTCCTCATAGAATGAGACAACATCATCCCATTCTTCAAACTTTTTAGTGAGAAGCTGTAAGAACTGGCTCAAAGGCATGTTCTTATGCAGCATAAGCTCAGCACGTGCATAGATCATTGCCTGACCTTTCTTCTCACCAAATTCTTCACAAACATCATACGCAAAACCATCAACCATAGAGGTCTTGCTGATGATGTACGGAATCTTCTCATACTTCGAGAATTCCGTTTCCATAGCTTCCTCAAGGGCAACATAGTTACCCTGAGTAGCCATTTGCACCCATTCAGGATGCTGGTTCAGAAGCTGATTAACAGCTTCCTTGATTTGTTCTCTCATCTGTTCAGGTTGAACAGAGCGGTCATTGAGTTTTAACATCATTTTCTCCATAAAAAAAA